>Ga0326728_10005607_pt1 | contig 34893 bp, 31 predicted proteins | sample MB3enrmetagenome_FD_207602 | JGI IMG/M metagenome (GOLD analysis project Ga0326728, IMG submission 207602) | Lab enriched peat soil microbial communities from McLean, Ithaca, NY, United States - MB31MN | ecosystem: Environmental > Terrestrial > Soil > Wetlands > Peat | place: USA: New York...
GTCACCTGGAAAACCTCGTCCGCCACGCGTTTGATGAGACGGGCGCGCGGATCGTAATTCTTGTACACCCGATGGCCGAAGCCCATCAGCTTGTACTTGCCCTCTTTCACCCCTTTCACGTATTCCGCAACGTGGTCTACGCTGCCGATTTTCGCCAGCATCGCCAGCACTTCCTCGTTGGCGCCCCCGTGCAACGGACCGGACAAGGCGGAAGCGGCCGCCGCCGTCGCCAGGAAGGGATCGGCTTCCGAACTGCCCACGCAGCGCATGGCGTTCGCCGAGCAATTCTGTTCATGGTCGGCGTGCAGGATGAACAGCACATCCAGGGCGTGGGCCAGTACCGGGTTGGTCAGGTATTTCAGTTCGCTGCGCTGCCACAGCATGTTCATAAAATTCGCCGTGTAACTCAGCTCGGGCTCCGGATAGATATAGGGCAGCCCCTTCCGGTGCCGGTAGGCGTAGGCGGCGATGATCGGCATTTTCCCGATCAGGCGGTAGATGGCCCGCTTGCGCGCCTCCGGATCCCGCACCTCTTTGCCGTCGGGATAGAACGTCGACAGCGCGGCTACGGTGCTGACCAGGATTCCCATCGGATGTGCGTCGTAGCGGAACCCGTCCATGAACTGCTTGATGTTCTCGAAAATCCCCATGCGGATGCGGAGTTCGCGCATCCATTCCTTCTCCTGGTGCGGCGTGGGCAGTTCCCCATGGATCAGCAAATAAGCCACCTGGAGATAACTGCAATTTTCCGCCAGGTCGGTAATGTCGTATCCGCGGTAACGCAGGATGCCTTTGTCGCCGTCAATCAGGGTGATCTTGCTCTGACATGCCGCGGTATTGGTAAGCGCCGGATCATAGGTCATCATGCCGAATTCTTCCGGGTCTACCTTGATCTGGCGAAAGTCCATGGCTCGGATCGTGCCATTGGTGATGGGAAGGGTGTAGGTTTTTCCTGTCCGGTTATCAATTACGGTCAGGGTGTTATCGGGCATGTCTTCGTCCTCCTCTTAGCCGCTGCCCGGCCTTGCCGGGCTGCAGTTTGCCGGTGCGTTTCCCGGCACTACACGACGGCTCGTCGTCTTTCTTTCACGACCTTGTCCGGAAGCAGTGACACCGCCGCCGGGCAAGTTATAACGGTACAGACACTTACACAGGCAAGCCGCCTATGGGATCAATTGCGGCGAATCGTACGGTGAAAGAATCCCCACGGCTCCATTCCTCGTAAGCGTCCCCTTTAGCTTATGAGATGTGCCCTCGTCGAAACAGCTTTGTGCTCCGCAGTGGCACGTATGCGGCCCGGCGGCAGCCGCAGCCCGTAATGCCGCGCCGAACGCCGGTTTGCCCTTAGCGTATCACACCAGTGCTGCCGCAGGTTGATCTAGAATCCTTCCGGCGCAAAGAGTCCTTACCCTTTAAGGCCTGTCATCCTGAGTCACGCGCCCGCAACAGCTTGGACAGCGGCCACTCCGCCAGGGCGCGTGGCGAAGGACCTATGCATTTCGGCCCTGCCTGCCGTAGCCGTTTCTGCGTAACCAAGAGATCACGGGCCATACCCTTTAGCCCTGGGAGCCGAAATCTGCGCAAGCAGCGATTCTGTTAAGACCGTTTTTAGTTCCCGGTTCTAACTTCTCAGCTGGGGAAGCTGAGAGCCGGCTACTGAGAACTGAGAACCGAGAACTGAGAACTTGGTTGACTTACCGCCCTTCCCTGGATAGTATTTTTTTGATGACCTCGCGGACCCATTGCCGGCATTTGCATCATCACCATTGCGGCCATGGCGTGTCAGCGAAGGCCTCCTGAGAGTTTGCTAGAAACCAAAGGTTCCAGAGCCCGCTGACAGAAAAAGTCAGCGGGCTTTTTGCTTTTGCGGAGGGATGGACCCGGGCAGTCGACAGCCAGCGGCGGGCTCCGCCATTACTTAAAAACGTTACCCTTTCCCCGCAGTGCGGGAAACGAACTACGGGAAACGGGTGACGGGAAACGGGTAACGGGTGTTAATGGTGAACATCGATTTTGACAAGATGCAAGGACTGGCGCCGGCCGTGGTTCAGGATGCCGCCACCGGCGAGGTCCTTATGCTGGGTTTCATGAACCAGGAAGCGCTGGACAAGACTCTGGCCACCGGCTACGTAACCTTTTACAGCCGGACGCGGCGCAAGCTGTGGACCAAGGGAGAAACCTCCGGAAACCGGCTGGCCGTCCTGGCCGCTACTGCCGACTGTGATTTGGACACCATCCTTTTCCGCGTGCGGGTCGAAGGCCAAGGTGTCGTTTGCCATACCGGCGCCCGCTCGTGCTTTACTCAGGATCTGCTCGTGCCCAGAGAGGTGAAACCATGAAATTGCGACTCGGTATTCCCAAAGGCAGCCTGCAACAGGCGACCATCCAGTTGTTCTCCGACGCCGGCTTCAAAATATACGAGAACGGCCGCTCCTATTTCCCTGCGACCGACGATCCGGAACTCGAGTGCATGCTGATCCGGGCCCAGGAGATGGCGCGCTACGTGGAGCACGGCGCCCTCGATGCCGGACTTACCGGGCTTGATTGGGTATTGGAGAGCGGACTCGAGGTGCATACCGTCTCCGATCTCGTTTACGCCAAGCAGAGCCGCGGGAAGGTGCGCTGGGTTCTCGCGGTGCCGGAGGATTCGGAATATCGCCGGCCCCAGGATCTGGCCGGCAAGACGATTGCCACCGAGTTGGTGAACGTGAGCCGCTGCTACTTTCAGCGCTTGGGCGTGCCGGTCAAGCGAGTGGATTTTTCCTGGGGCGCAACCGAGGTTAAGGCGCCGGTTTTGGCCGACGCCATTGTCGAGGTTACCGAAACCGGCAGCTCCCTCCGCGCCAACCGCTTGCGCATCATCGATACTGTGCTCGAATCCAATACCCAGCTCATCGCCAACGTGGAAGCCTGGGCCGACCCGGAGAAACGGCAGAAGATCGAAAACATCGCCTTGATGCTGCAAGGCGCCATGGAGGCGCAGGGCCGCGTCGGGCTGATGCTCAACGTGCGCAAATCCGATCTGCCGGCCGTACTGTCGGTCTTGCCCGCGTTGCAGCGGCCGACCATTTCCCCCCTGGCTGATGACGAGTGGGTGGCGGTCAACACCATCATTGAAGAACGCACCGCGCGTGACATTATTCCCCGGCTTAAAGCCGCCGGAGGATCCGGCATAGTCGAATACCCGCTGAACAAGGTGGTGCTCTAATGCGCGTGGCGCAAGCGGAAGCGGCGCAAGCGGAAGTCCGGCGGCTGGCGGCTCGCGGGTCGGTCAACCTGGCGGCCGTGGAACCGGCGGTGGCCGAGATTGTGGCCGCGGTGCGCAAAGACGGCGAAGCCGCCCTGCTCGTCTACGCCGCCCGCTTCGACGGATTGGCTGCGGGGCAGAGCTTGCGCGTCACTCCGCAAGAGATGCAACAGGCGTGCGACTCCGTCCCGGCGGAATTTCGCCAGGCGTTGCAGCAGGCCGCGGCTAACATCCGCCGCTACTGCGAGTGGCAAAAACCCAAGCCGTGGATGCGCCTGATGCGGCCTGGATTGCGTGTCGGACAACTGGTGCGCCCGCTGGAAGCCGTGGGTTGCTATGTTCCCGGGGGCCGCTATCCGCTGCCCTCGACCCTGCTGATGACGGCGATTCCGGCCCAGGTGGCCGGCGTAAGCCGCATTGTCGCCGTCTCGCCGCGCCCGGCGCCCCAAACCCTGGCGGCAGCGGCCCTGCTGGGAATCCAGGAGTTCTATCGTATCGGCGGCGCCCAGGCCATCGCGGCCCTCGCCTACGGCGCTGGGGCCCTCGCGCGCGTGGATAAGATCGTCGGCCCGGGCAATCTCTATGTGACCGCGGCCAAAAAGATGGTCGCCTTCGATTGCGCCATTGATTTTCTTGCCGGTCCCACCGAGGTCGTGCTGGTCAGCCACAATGGCGATCCCGCCTTTCTTGCCGCGGACCTGGTCGCCCAGGCGGAACACGATCCCGATGCGGCCGCGATCTTCGTGACTACTTCGGCGGCGCTGGCCGATGCCGTAGTGCGCGAGGCGGAGCGGCTCAGCCGCGATAACCCCGTAGCCCAACGCTCGCTGGCGGCCAACGGGTTGGTCCTCATCGCCGCCACCCGCGCCGAGGCCATGGCTTTCGCCAATACCATTGCCGCCGAGCACCTGACCGTTTCCCGCGCCGATCTGCCCGAAGTCCGCAACGCCGGCGCGGTATTCCTGGGTGAGTATTCGCCGCAAGCCATCGGCGACTATGCTTCCGGGCCGAACCACGTGCTGCCCACCGGCGCGGTGGCGCGATACCGTGGCGGTTTGAGCGTGCTGGACTACCTGAAGATCATCAGCGTGCAGGAGTGCACGCGGGCAGGCTTGCAGAACCTGGCGCCCACCGTTACTACCTTGGCCGACGCCGAGGGATTGGCGGCGCATGCCGGTTCCGTTCGCGGCAGGTTGGAAAATTCCGCAAAGAAGGCAAAAACGCGAGGTGCGGATGCTTAATGCACGAGAGGCTGTACTGAGGCTGAAGGAGTATCACCCGCCTTTGGGCGGGCGCGCCGGATTGCGCCTGGACTTCAACGAGAATACGGCTGGCTGTTCCGGCCATGTGCTGGCCCGGCTGCGCGCGCTTGATCCGGAGGAGTTGAACAAGTATCCGGAACGGGATCCGGTCGAGCGCACCGTAGCGGATTTCCTCGGCGTGCGCCCGGAACAGTTGGTGCTTACTAATGGAGTCGATGAAGGCATCCACCTGCTATGCGAGACCTATCTCGAGCCGGCGGACGAAGTGCTCCTGGTAGTACCGACTTTTTCTCTCTATGAGATCTATGCGGCCGCCACCGGCGCCACGGTGATTTGTATCCAGGCCGAAGATGGGTTCCGCTTTCCCACCCAGGCCGTACTCAACCGCGTCAGCGCGCGTACCCGCCTGATTGCCGTGGCCAATCCCAACAATCCCACCGGCGCGGTGGCCCCGGAAGCGGATTTACTTCAGCTTACGGCCGCCGCTCCGCAAGCGGCCTTGCTGGTCGATGAAGCGTATTTCGACTTTTATGGACACACTTTGCTGCCCCGGATCGGCCAGACGCCGAATCTGTTTGTGACGCGTACTTTCTCCAAGGCTTACGGTTTGGCGGGACTGCGCGCCGGAGTGCTGGCCGGCGCCGCGGATCAAATGCGTATGGTGCGGCGAGTGGCATCGCCCTACAACGTAAATGCGGCCGCCCTGGCTTGCTTACCGGTAGCCCTGGCTGATACGGGATACGTTGCGGACTATGTCGCGCAGGTCCGCCGCGGGCGGGACCGGGTGCGGAGAGAACTACAGGCCTTGGGTGTCGCCTCGTGGCCGAGCGAAGCCAATTTTGTGCTTATGCTGATTGGCGATAAGCGCAAGGCTTTTGTCGAAGCCATGCGGCAACGCGGTATCCTGGTTCGCGACCGGCATCACGACCCGGGTTGCGCCGGTTGCGTGCGGCTTACCGTGGGCACGGATGAACAGACCGAGAGAGCCATGGCGGCACTGCGCGAGGCGCTGGTAGAAATCGATTGGCGCAAGCCGGAAGCGGCCGGCGCCGCGCTCTGAACTGAGAACCGAGAACTGAGAACTGCTCTTATGCGGACAGCAACCATCAAACGCAAGACTACCGAGACCGACATCGCCCTGAAGCTGAATCTCGATGGCCAGGGGCGCTACCAGGTCGCCACGGGAATAGGCTTTTTCGACCATATGTTGGAGTTGCTGGCGCGGCATGGCGCCTTCGACCTGACGCTGGCCTGCCAGGGTGATCTGCACGTCGATCAGCACCACACCGTGGAAGACGTGGGGATTGCCCTGGGTGAGGCGTTCGATCGCGCCCTGGGTGACAAGAAGGGCCTGTGGCGCGCTGGCTATTTCGTAATGCCGATGGACGAGACGCTGGGCGTGGTGGCGGTCGATTTCGGGGGCCGGGCGGCGGCGGTGGTCGATACCCGGGTGCGCGCCCGCTTCGTCGGCGATCTGGAAGCGGATCTGGTTTGCGATTTCTTTGACGGTTTTGCCCGCGGCGCCCGGGCTAACGTGCATGCCAAAGTGATGTACGGGCGCAGCAATCATCACAAGATCGAAGCGCTCTTTAAAGCTTTTGCCCGGGCCCTGCGGGTGGCGTGCGCTCGCGACCGGCGGCTGGCCAAAATGCTGCCCAGCACGAAAGGACTTTTGTGATCAGTATTGTCAATTATCAAGCTTCCAACCTGCGCTCCGTCAAAAAGGCGCTGGACTACCTGGGCTTTGAGTCGGAGATCACGATGGACCCCGATGCCGTCCATCGCGCCGGCAAAGTGATTTTGCCCGGGGTCGGTCATTTCGCGGCCACCGCCAAACTCGACAGTACCGGTCTGCGCTGCGCCATTCAGGAAGCGGTTACGCGCGGCACGCCCTTTCTGGGCATTTGCGTGGGCTTGCAGTGGATGTTTGCCGCCAGCGAAGAGGCGCCGCAGACGGCAGGGTTGGCGCTGTTCGGCGGCAGTTGCCGCCGCTTCCCCCCGGGGGCCAAGGTGCCGCATGTGGGCTGGAACTCGCTGGAGATTGTGGCTCCCTCGCGGCTGCTGGCGGGCGTACCCTCCGGCGCGTTTGTCTACTACACCCATTCCTACCGGCCCCCGGTCTGCGAGAACACGGTGGCGACCACCGACTACCAGGGGCCGTTTACCGCCGTGGTCGAGCGTGACAATGTCTTCGGCGTGCAGTTCCATCCGGAAAAGTCAGGGGACACCGGGCTCCGCATGCTGAATAATTTCGGAGAAATCAAATGTTGACGCGGCGCATTATCGCCTGCCTCGACGTCGACGCCGGACGGGTGGTCAAAGGCACCAAGTTTGTCGACATACGCGATGCCGGCGACCCGGCGGAATTGGCGCGCGCCCATGCCCGGGCCGGCGCCGACGAAATCGTTTTTCTGGATATCACCGCCACTCACCAGGAACGCGGCACCCTGGTGGAGGCGGTGCGGCGGACCGCACGGGAACTCTTTGTTCCTTTTACGGTCGGCGGCGGTATCCGCTCGCTCGAAGACGCCGCGGCGGTCTTCGAGGCCGGCTGCGATAAGGTCAGCATCAATTCCGCCGCCGTAAAAGACCCCACCCTGATTACCCGCATTGCCGAGCGCTTCGGGTCGCAAGCGGTGGTGGTAGCCATTGATGCGAAGCGCATCCCGCAGGAGGAGCAGGCGCCGGACGGAGAACGCTGGCGGGTCTACGTCAGCGGTGGGCGTGTGCCAACGCAACGTTATGCCGTGGCCTGGGCCAAGGAAGCCACGGCGCATGGTGCGGGCGAGATCCTGCTCACCTCCATGGATCGCGACGGCACCGGCATCGGCTTTGATTGTGAGTTGACCGCCGCCATTGCGCGGGCCGTTCCCATCCCGGTGATCGCCAGCGGGGGCGCTGGCGGCGTGGAGCACTTCGTCGAGGTCTTCCGCGCAGGCGAGGCGGACGCCGCGCTGGCCGCCTCCATCTTTCATTTCGGCATTCACGATATCCGCGAGCTGAAACAGCGCATTGCCGCCGCCGGCATTCCCATGAGGTGGCCATGTTGATCCCCTCCATCGACCTGATGGGCGGGAAAGTGGTTCAGCTCGTCCAGGGAAGCAAGAAAGCGCTGGAATATGACAGCTTCGAGCCGTGGGTGGAACGCTTCGCCAAGTATCCACTCGTCCAGTTGATCGACCTGGACGCCGCCATGCGCCAGGGCGACAACCGCGCGCTGGTGCGGCAGATCGCCGCGCGGCTGCCCTGCCAGGTAGGCGGCGGCATCCGCAGCGTCGAGGGCGCCCGCGAGCTGCTCGACTGCGGCGCGCGCACCGTCATTCTCGGCTCGTCCCTGGTGCGCGAGGGGCAAGCCGATGTGGAATTTGCCCGCCAGTTGGAACGCTCGATCGGCGCCCCCCAACTGGTGTTCGCGCTCGACTCCAAAGCGGGCAAGGTTACGGTTGCCGGCTGGAAACAGGCCACTGCGATTACCGCGCTGGAGATGCTGCGCGCCCTCCAGCCGTACTGCGGCGGCTTCCTCTACACGCACGTGGATACCGAAGGAACTATGACCGGATTCCCCCTGGAAGTCGCCCGGGAACTGCGTGCCGCTACCGCCCGCCGGCTCATCGCCGCCGGCGGCATCCGCAGCCGGCAAGAAATAGAGGCGCTGGACGCCATCGGGGTAGATGCGGTAGTCGGCATGGCCATCTATACCGGCGCCATCGAAGCGTGAACTAAGCCTCGTAGCGCTGGCGTCCCGCCGGCAGTCCTGGCGGCGTCCCCTCCTAATGTCGCGTACTTTGCCAATCACGGTGGATTTGGTCGTGCCACACGTGTCAGGGCACGACTTTAGTCGTGCTGAAAGATGCCTAATAGGGCTGGGCTTTAGCCCCTGCGCTGCTTGGGACACCCGATGGACAGGGGCTAAAGCCCAGAGTCCACTGGGAACTTTTGCGGCACGACTAAAAGTCGTGCCCTGACACGTGTGGTTGCTCCCCTGACTTCGCAAAGTAAGTGACATTGGGCGTCCTCGCCGGCAGCATGCCTACGCGCGGCCGCAAACACCCGCACCGCACTGTTCCGCGCGTAGCGAGGGATCTGCAGTTTTCGTGATTGCGCTAAAGAACTGCAAATGGTTCTGGTCTAATCCGCGCAAATCTGCGTTAATCTGCGGCTAGGCTCTCCGGCCAGGCTTTCCGTGCCAATTCAGAATGGGGGTGCTATGGGCCGCTTCGTGGGCATTCTCGGCCTGCTTTTCATGCTGGCGTTGGCGTATGTGTTTTCCTCCGACCGGCGGGCGATTCGGGTCAAAACCCTGCTTTGGGGTCTCGGCCTGCAATTCTTATTTGCCTTGATCGTGTTGCGGCTGGAGTGGGGCCGCCGGATAATCCAGCGCGCCGGGGAGGCCGTAAATACGCTCCTGGGTTACTCTTTCGCGGGCTCGTCATTCGTTTTCGGAGAGCTGGGAAAAAAGAATGGCGCGTTAGGAATGGTGTTCGCTTTTCAGGTGCTTACCACTATCATCTTCGTCTCCGCCTTCTTCGCCTTGCTTTATCACTTCGGCGTTATGCAGTTCGTGATCCGGCTCATCGCCCGCGTGATGGTGCAGATGGGCGCCAGCGGCGCCGAGTCCATCGACGTAGCTGCCAGCATCTTCATCGGCCAGGCGGAAGCGCCTCTGACCATTCGCCCGTTTCTCCCCAGCGCCACCCGCTCCGAGTTGATGACCATCATGACCGCCGGTATGGCTCACGTTTCCGGCGGCATCATGGGCGCCTACATTCTGTATGGCGTTGAAGCCAAACACCTGCTGGCAGCCGTGATCATGACCGCCCCGGGCACGATTCTGATCGCCAAAATGCTGGTGCCGGAAACTGGGACCCCGCTGACCGCGCCCAAGCGTACGCGCCGCCGTACCCGGGCCTCTTCCGCCGATCTGGAGATCAATCAGGTCGACATGCCCAAGGACGCCAACCTGCTGGGCGCGATTTCGCGCGGCACCATCGACGGGTTGCATCTGGCGCTCAACGTGGCCGCCATGCTCGTCGCCTTTCTGGCGCTCATTGCGCTGGTGAATGGCGTTATGGGATGGGCCCACAACGGCTTGGCCCATCTTGGTTTTCGCTGGTTTCCGACCTCCATGCAAGCCGTTTTGGGACATCTTTTTGCCCCCGTCGCCTTCCTGATCGGCATTCCCTGGAAGGACTGCGTGGCCATCGGCAATCTGCTGGGCACGCGCATGGTCCTGAACGAACTGGTAGCCTTTTCTCAGCTCGGCCCTATGAAGGCGGCGCTCGATCCGCGCTCCTTTACCATCGCCACCTTCGCGCTCTGCGGATTTGCCAACCTGGGCTCCATTGGCATCCAAATCGGCGGCATCAGCGCGCTGGCGCCCAATAAGCGCGACGAACTGGCACGCCTCGGCTTCCGCGCCATGCTGGCCGGAACCATGGCTAACCTGATGTCCGCGTCGATCGTGGGTATTTTGCTGCGATAATTCTCCGGGAGAAAGAAGTATGTTTGAGCGTTACACGGAGAAAGCCAGACGAGTAGTTTTCTGCGCGCGCTACGAAGCCAGCCAATTCGGCTCACCCGCTATCGACACCGAACACTTGCTGCTGGGGTTGCTGCGTGAAGACAAGGCATTGGCCAGTCGTTTTCTGCGTTCCCTTGCCTCCGTGGAATCAATTCGGAAGCAGATCGAAGAGCGCACTCTGGTGCGCGAGAAGATTTCCACGAGGGCCGACCTCCCCTTGAGCGACGCAGGCAAGCAGGTGCTGGCCTACGCAGCCGAAGAGGCGGATCTGCTTTCGCATAAGCACATTGGTACCGAACATCTGCTCCTTGGCCTGCTGCGCGAGGAAAAATGCTTCGCAGCCGAAATGCTCCGCCAACGCGGCCTGCGACTCTCTACTGTTCGTGAAGAATTGGCCAGCTCTTCCAAGCAGAGCGATATGTCCCAGAATCCTCCCTCTCCTGAGTGGCAAGATGAGATCGAAGCGGTCAATGAGAAGAGCGAGTACGAACGCGCGGAAGCGGCGGCGCAGTTTGTCCTGGCTCGCACCACACTTCGCCCCACTCGTACCACACCTTACCCCAAAATCGGATTGGTGCTTGGGTCTGGCCTGGGAGAATTGGCCAATGAATTGACTGAGCCGGAGGCAATCCCCTACGAAGAAATCCCGTATTATCCCCGCCCCACGGCCGAAGGTCACGCCGGCCGGCTGGTCATCGGCAACCTCGATGGCATACCGGCAGCCGCCATGCAGGGCCGACTCCATTTTTATGAAGGGCTCGACATCAAACAGGTAGCTTTTCCCATGCGCGTATTTGGCCGCATGGGGATACGCGCCGCCATACTCACCAGTGCGGTCGGCGGGATCGGCTATAAGCTGAAGCCGGGCTGCTTGGTGGTCCTGCATGACCACATCAACCTGCAAGGGGTAAACCCGCTCGTCGGTCCCAACGATGAACGTTTCGGAACGCGTTTCGTGGGCCTGTCCGAAGCCTACGACCAGCGCTTCCGCGAAATCGCCATGCAGGAGGGACGCCGCCTCGGGCTCGAAATCCACCATGGCGTGTACGCCGCCATGGCGGGTCCATGCTATGAGACCCCGGCGGAAATCCGCTACCTGCGCACGATAGGCGCCGATGTGGTCGGCATGTCCACGGTGACAGAGGTGATCGCCGCCCGCCATATGGGCATTCGCGTCCTGGCAATTTCCTGCGTGACCAATAAGGCGGCAGGAATGAGTCAAGAGCCGATCACTCACGAAGAGGTCCTAGCCACCGGACGCCGCGTCCGCGGGCACTTTGCCGCCCTGCTACGGGCCGTAACGCGGCAGATCGCGGCAGAAGTGGGGTAAGACAAACGAACACCTACCACAGAGACACAGAGGGAAATGTGGATTTAGGATTTCAGGACTTGGGATTTTGGCTGTGCGATAAATCACCTGCTACGGCAGGCTGGGGATAGGCTTGAATCCGAAATCCAGATTCTCAAATCCCGGTTTTCTCTGTGTCTCTGTGTCTCTGTGTCTCTGTGGCAGGTGTGGGGGTGACGCTTGCAGCCCTATTTGATCGGCATTGCCGGGCCGTCCTGCGCCGGGAAAACCGCGCTGGCCCGTCATCTGAGCCGGGTGCTCTCCGCGACTATCCTGTCTCTGGATTGCTATTACTTCGACCTCTCGCACCTGCCCCTTCCCGAGCGCGCCCATAGCAACTTCGATACTCCGGAATCGCTGGATCACCAGTTGTTTTTAGCCCATCTGACCGCGCTCAGCCAGGGCCGCGACGCTCCCCGGCCGGTCTACGACTTTGCCACCCATTCGCGCACCAGCCGGGTTGAAATCATCGAACCGGGACGTTTCCTCATCGTCGAAGGCCTGTTCGCGCTCTACTGGAAAGAGGCCCGCGAACTTTTTGGCACCAAAGTGTTCGTCGACCTGGAAGACCCGCACTGCCTCGAACGCCGCGTAGCGCGCGATGTACGCGAGCGCGGCCGCACGCCTGAAGCCGTAAGGTTGCAGTTTTCCGGGACGGTAAGCCCTATGGCGGAGAAATACATCCGGCCGACGCGGCACTTCGCCGACCTGGTAGTACGCGGCGACCAATCCATCGAAGGATCGGTAGCCTCGGTCCTGGCGCACATAAATCGCGCGGACCCGTAGCGCTGCCGTCCTGAGCCTGTCCTGAGGGAACCGAAGGAGCAGCGGGCTGCGGCCTTCGCGACCGTGCTGTTGAGCGCGGGAGTCGGAAGTCTGATCGGGGCTTTTTTCTTCGGTTACCTCGCAGACCGGATCGGAAGAATGCCGGTACTGTTCCTCACCACCGCCGCATTTACGGTTCCGAGCGGCATTATGTTCTTCACCCCGGAAGGAAACTGGATATTCCTCTCGGTGTTTCGTTTCCTGGTGGGATTTGGGGTTGGCGGCCTGTATGCAGTGGACATGCCGCTGGTGCAGGAATTTGTGCCTAGCCGCTATCGCGGCGCGATCGGCGGAGTGGTGTGCGCCTTGATCCCCGCCGGCACTTTGTTGGGCAGCCTGTCCGCCGCATATCTGACCCCGGTGGTTGGCTGGAGAGGGCTGTTTCTCATCGGCTTGGCTCCCGCGCTGCTATGCCTGCTGTTCCGCTTTTGGATGCGCGAGTCGCCACGCTGGCTGGTCCGGCAAGGAAAGTACGAGCGGGCGGTTAAATCCATCAACTGGGTTACGGGGGACAATATCGATTTCCGGAGTGTGGTGGTCGACGAGAAAATTCTGGTCAATGAGCCTGCCCCGCGCTTCGTCGAGATCTTCAAATATCCGCGCAGCGTGGCCGTATCCTGGATCGCCAGTTTCTTTCAGTCGATCATGGACTATGGTTTCGTGCTCTGGGGGCCAACGCTGCTGGCGCTAGTGTTGAAGATTCCGGCGATCCAGGCGGCCAAGATGTTCGTCTTCGTTTCGATTTCCGCTATCGTCGGAAAATTCATTTGGTCTTACCTGTCGGAAGCTCTCGGCCGCCGCGTGAGCGGGCTGATGATTGGCATAGGTTCCATGATCACGTGCTTGATCGTTGCCCGTTACTTCAATTCCTATTGGGGAACTGTGCCCATTATTTTCCCGGCTTTCATCGCCGTCTACGCCTTCATCAATGGCGGGTGGTCGGTTACCGGCCCCTACTCGACTGAGATCTGGCCGCAGCGGCTGCGCGCTACCGGTATGGGTTCGGCTTACGGCATCGGCGGGATCGGCCGGATCTGCGGCCCTATGGTCCTAGCCCTGTTTGCCGGCACTACCAACCTGGTTTCGCCCAAGGCAACGGTGACTGCGGTGGGACCGGCCTACGTCTTCTTTGCCTGCTGCGATTTATTGCTGGCGGTGATCTACTACTTCGGTATTGAAACCCGCCACAAGTCCCTGGTTGAAATTGAGAAAATGTTGGGGAGCCCTGATTCCCGCATGAAAAAGGCCGTCACCGGACAGTAGCCAAGCGGTTTCCTATGAGAGGTCCGAGACGGGCGTAGCGCACAGCGTTTTGCCGGGCAATGGCGAGCATGTCCTCGCTTACATCCAAGCCCTTGAGCGTTGCGTCATGCGCTCGCTTCAGTCATTAACGGCGCGCAAAAGGAAGAAGCTACTGACGGTAATTATAATAGTGGCTCCGGAGTCAGGCGGTTCTGGTCAGGTAGTTCTGAAATGACATTTTTCGTTGATCGCACCGAGGTCCTGGGGGCGGTCCCAGTGGGTTAAAGCGTGGGCGTTAAAGCTGGCGTTCAAAGCATAGAGCGCAAGGCGCTGGTCCTTACGTTGGTGGCGGCGTTTCTCGGCTGGCTCTTTGACGGGTTCGAACAGGGTTTGTTCCCAGTCGTGGCGCGGCCGGCGCTGCTTAGCCTTCTGGGCCGGGGAAGAGAGGGCCGTGTCGGAGCCTGGATGGGGCTGATCACGGCAGCCTTCCTGGTCGGGGCGGCGCTTGGGGGAATGGCTTTTGGCTGGCTGGGCGACCGTGTGGGACGGGTCCGGGCGATGGCGCTGAGCATCCTCTGCTATTCCGTGTTTTCGGGAATGGGATTCTTCGTTACAGCCGCCTGGCAGCTCGGTGTTTTTCGCTTCCTTTCGGCGCTCGGAATGGGTGGGGAATGGGCTTTGGGCGTAGCCTTGATCATGGAGGTCTGGCCGGAGCGGTTTCGGCCGTATTTGGCCGGAGCCATCGGCGCCGCCTCCAATTGCGGATTCTTGCTGATTGGAGCAGTGGCCGCTGCAGTGCCCGTCACCCAAACCTCCTGGCGGTGGATGTTTTTGGTTGGCGCGTCGCCTGCCTTGTTGACCTTTTTTATTCGCCTCTTCGTCCCCGAATCCGCCCGCTGGCAACAGGCGCGCGCGGCGGTTCCCGAACGCGACCGAATCTCCCCGCTGCGGGAAGTCTTCCGCCCGGGTTTGGCCGGCCGGACGCTGCTCGGATTGACCATCGCTTCGGTCGCGCTAATCGGGACGTGGGGTTCGGTACAGTGGCTGCCGCTCTGGGCGGATCAGTTGACGGGCGGGCTGATCCCGCAAGCCAAGGCTAACGTGACCATGCTCATGGGACTGGGCGCCATTGTTGCCGCGGTGCTTGCTCCCATCCTGTTCGGCCGCATACGCCGCCGGTGGGGATATTTTATCCTGTGTGCGCTTTCTCTGATCGCGACGGGGATCCTGTTCCGCACGCAGACAGCCTACAATCACACATTTCTCGCGCTGGTTTTTGCTACCGGCGGCGCCACCGGGGCATTTTACGGCTGGCTGCCGCTCTATCTGCCGGAGCTTTTTCCCACCCGCGTGCGGGCGACGGGCCAAGGGATCTGTTACAACATGGGCCGCATCTTCGCCGCCGTGGGGGCCCTAATGAGCGGCCAACTGGTGGCCCACTATGGCGGTTATGCCCAAATGGGCGCGGTGGTGACGCTGATCTACCTTGTGGGTATGGCGGCGATTTGGGTTTCACCGGAAACGCATGGGCGAGGACTGCCGGAATGATGCGCATTTCCACGTCGGCGCTTGCGAGTCTTTTGGGCAGGCGAACCAAGGAGACCTTGACCATACCGACCATTGAAGAATTGTGTTGCCCTCGTTAAACGTGAAGCCCGCAAAGAAAGAGGCTTCCGTGCCAACGGTGACCGCCTCTGGGAAATCATCGGTCGCGAATGACAAAGGGGAAATCGCCGCGCTTGGCGGTGGAGAGCTCGACGAGAATGGGCACGACCTTCTCCACTATGGCCTCGAAAATGTGCTGGCCCTTCTGGGCGGTAGCGGCCTTGGGATTGCCCACGCCGGTGTCCTTGCTAAGGGACGCCCAGTCGCGCGGGTACCAAACGCCGGCGGTTCCGCTAAGCGCGGGCATCTTGCTCGACGTGGCCTTGCCGTCCCCTGCGGTCTCCAGCGGGGCGACCCACTCCGGTCTGAGGTGAAGCAGGAGGCTGGTCTCCATTTCGTCGGCATGGTCGCCGTCGGCAACGGCCAGAACCTTCTTGCTCTCGGGGGCAACCGCGTAGAGGTTGATCTGTACGATGAAAATCGGCAGATTGAGCATCACGTCGCGGATCAACTGTTTGAAATCGTTGCCGCCGTGAAAATTGAAAATCACCAGCCGGTCGATTCCCTGGCGGGCCAGGCTGTCGGCGACGTCGTAGAGTACGGCGTACTGGGTGCTGGTCCGCATGGTTATGGTGGCGACCTGGCTGAGCTGCAAATTGTCGTTGCCAAACGGCACGGCCGGCAAAACCAGGCACCGGGCGCCGCCCGCGTTGGCGCGCGCGACGGCGCTCTCGGCGAAGGCGGTGGCTGCCACCACGTCGGTGCCGTGAGGTAAATGGTAATTGTGCGCTTCCTCGGCGCCCCAGGGCAGGACGGCAATATTCGGCGACAGTTTCTTCAACTGCGGCAGCGTGGCTTCATGCAGAACGTGGGAACGGGCATTGTATTGAGAATCGGACATCATTGCCTCTTTCTTCCTGTGTGGGCCCTCCCCGCAGAGACAAATATAACGCGCGATTACGTTCTGATGTAGGCTGTCCAGAGTGGGCCAGTGGAGGGAACGAGTATTCCGCCAGCCAATGTTGATGGCCGCCATTGATTCGAGTCACTCGCCACGTGGCGCCATCATCACTGCGTCCCGGACTCGAAGCTCGGCTAGCTGGAACGCAGAGAACTGCCGGGTCCCAAATGATTCGATCACTTCGTGCTTAAAACGCGTTTGTCAACACGCCGAGAATTTCCGCTTCACTGGCAACACGAGGATTAAACTTCAACTGAATGCTCTTCAGCGCATCGTTGGCCACAAGCGGCAGCAAATCTTGCTTGGCGCCAATTTCCCGCAGGTGGGCGGGAACGTTGATATCGCGAACCAACTGGTTTACTGCGGCAATGGTTTTGTCGGCAAGTCGGTTCGGATCGTCACCAACCATGCCTAAACCAATTGTCATGGCAATGGCCGCAAATCTGTCCACCGCCGCGGGCCGGTTAAACTCCATGACGTAGGGCAACATCACGGCATTGGCCAGGCCGTGCGGCACGTGGAAGTGTGCGCCCAGCGGGCTGGCAAGGGCATGGGAGAGGCCCAGAAAAGCGCAATTAAAAGCCACCCCGGCCAGAAGTGCCGCCTGCAGCATATTTTCCCGCGCTTTCCGGTCATCGCCGCGATGCACCGCCACCGGGAGATTCGCCATGATCAGCTTGATGGCATGCAGGGCGAGTGCATCACTCATCGGCTGGGCGTTGACGGAAACATAGGCCTCAACCCCGTGCGTCAGAGCGTCCATTCCGGTAAAGGCGGTGATCGAAGCCGGCAGTTTCACGGTGAACTCGGGATCGAGAACCGCGACCCGAGGGGTGATGAAAGGACTCGAGATGGTAAACTTCTCATTTTTGTCGGTATCGGTCATCACCGCAAAAATCGTTACTTCACTGCCGGTTCCCGCGGTCGTCGGAATGGCGATCAGAGGCAGCGTCGGCTTGGCTACCTTGCCGACCCCCCCGAAATCTCTCAAATAGCCGCCGCTGGTGACGAGGATTCCTGCCGATTTTCCCGTATCGATGGCACTTCCGCCGCCGAGAGCAATCAAAACTTCCGCACCGATGCCCTTTGCCGCCTCCGCCGCCTTGCTCGCGGTCGTGATGCTGGGATCGGATTCAACGGCATCGAACACGGCACTCTCGATGCCGGCCGCTTGCAAATTATCTGCGACAGCGCTGGGTAAGCCTGCTTTGCTTACGCCGGGGTCGGTGACGATCAGTACTTTCTTCCCGCCAAGCAGTTTCACCTCCTTGGCCACCTCGGCCGCCGCCCCAACTCCGGCAATCACTTTGGTCGACATCAGAAACTGACTTATCATGGCGTTTACTCCCTCTCCGTTAGCTCAGCCCAAGTCGTGCAAGCGTCTCGGGCGTGGCTACACCGTTCTGGTCCCAGCCTCTGCGGGCGTAATATTCCGGCAGCATCAGCTTAAGGTCAGGCAGATTCGTCGCCGCTCCGCCCGTGCCGCGTGCCTCGTGAAGAATTCGGTGCGGCAATGTGTCGCTGGCGCCGGCCACGCCGCACTTTACGTTGTACAGGCGCTTAAGATTAAAGATGCGCTCACCCGCCCGCAACATATCATCCGGTGTCATGGCTGCGCCCGTGGCCAGGTTGTACCAAGTGGCAAGCATGGTGAGGCTAACACCGCCAAAAGTGTTGAATTTGCATAAACAGAGCGAGTCGAACAAGGCCATGAAGTTCTGCAGTTTCATCACCAGCTCAGCTTTCCCCACCGGTGTGAACCGCTCCAGGGGAGCATTGAAACCCAGGTCGGGCGCGGTCAATCCGCGCTCGAAAGCGTGGCTGAGGGCCTGCAAGTGACAAGCTCCCCGGGGCGAGGTGGCATAGCCGAGGGCAATCGAAGTATAGGCACGGGGATCGTGGGCCGGCAGCGCGACTCCTTTGACGTGCATCGCCAGTTCTTCCGCTTTCAGCCCGAGGGCAGCGGCGGCTCGTACCAGCCCTTGTGCCAGTATGCCGCCCAAACCAACCCCCTTGCCCATCTGATGGACGACGGAGACTACCGCATCAATATTTCCCCAGTCCAGCCTGACTCCGGTTTTCTCCTCGCTTAGCAATCCCCTTTCATAGGCTTCCATCGCCATCGCAATCCCGTTCCCAACTTCAATCGTATCCAGGCCATAGCGATTGCAGAGCTCATTGATTTTCGCAATTGCTTCCAGGTTATCGACCTGGCAAGAACCGCCAATCAATCCGAGGGTTTCGTATTCCGGACCGGCGCCTCGAACCGGCGCGTACGGACCTTCAGAGACCTTTACGTGACGGCCGCAGCCGATAACGCAGCGGGCGCAGTAATAATTCTTTTCGGTGATCGATTCCTTCATCACCGGGCCACTGATTTTCGCGGCGCCTGCTTCCCAACTGCCAAGCCGCCAGTTCTTCACCGGAAAATCTCCGGTCTGCTCGCAGCCGAGGACCAACCCAGCGGTACCAAAATTCCGCAAGCCGGCAGTCTTCGCCACGAAATCCGTCAACAGCGCTTTTTGCGCGGCCTCAAGGCCGGCAGCGTCATGAAGGGCCACACTGCCGGTACCGTACACAATCACTGCCTTCAAGTTCTTTGCGCCTTGCACCGCGCCCACGCCGCAGCGCGCGGCCGCGCGGCCCTCGATGCCATCGGTAAAGATACCGGCGATGCGCGCCAGATTTTCGCCCGCGGGACCGATCGAACTCACCACCGCCGCCTCATGTGTAACCGCTCTTAGCGCAGCGTCCGTATCGTAAGTATCTTTGCCCCAAACGAAGGCAGCATCGCGCAGCTCGACCTTGCCGTCCTCGATAAAGGCGTAGGTCGGTTTTTCTGCCCGCCCGCTGAAGATAACGCCGTCAAACCCCGCCTTTTTCAGCTCACGGCCCCAGGTACCACCGACGCTCGCTTCACCCCATACCCCGCTGAGAGGCGACTTAAATACCACGGAATGGCGGCTGGCGCCGGTAAGTTGCGTTCCGGTAAGCGGTCCCGTCATAAAGCACAACAGATTCTCCGGCCCCAGTGGATCCGTGCTCGGGTTAGTACCATCGAAAAGGATCTTGGCCCCTAAGCCGGCTCCGCCGATGTACCGCTCGAGCAGCGACTCGGGAAAAGACTGCACTTCACTCGTCTTCGCCGTCAGGTTGATATAGAGCAAGCGGTTGTGATAACCATGCATATTGAGGTTGCTCCCGGTGTCTTGCGCAGGCGCAGCATTATTCGAATTTGCCTTTAGTCTCGGGCGCAGCAAGGATGCCCACCACCATCAAAGCCGTGACCGCCAGCAGAAACCAGTTCAGATGCGCAGGAATATCGGCAACCTGCCGGCTGGAGGCGGAAACCAGCATCGGCATCAGCCCGCCGATGGCGAAACCGAAGTTCCAACACACCGCCGTACCGGTTGCCCGGATGGCGGTCGGGAAGCGCTCGTTGAGAAAGATGAGCACCGGCGCATAAGCTGCGTTGCCGACAAGAATCAGTATCGCCGCATAGAATGTGATTGCGGGGATGCCCGTGACACCGGCGAGGTGAGGATAGCCCAAGAACCCGAAGACAGCAAAGCCCAGAATGCCGGTGCCAATGAAAGCCTTACGCCTACCGTACATCTCGCTCAACTGGCCGACGACAATCGGTGAGAGAGTGGCCACAATACTTCCCCAGATCAGCGCTTTCGCTGCCACCGGCTTGGGCAGTTTGTTAATGATTCCGAGAAACGTCGGCATATAGCCGCTGGTCAGGTAGTACATCGAAGCGGCGCCTAACACGACCAGAATATTGATCAGCGCAATCGAGCGATACTGGGGCGAAAATACCACCTTGATCGGCGCCTTGCTAACCGCTTTTTTGTTCTTCTGCATTTCCACGAAGAACGGCGATTCGTTGAGGTTATAAAAGATAAAAAGGGCGAAGATGGCGGCTATCAGACCGCTGAAAAACATGCAACGCCACCCCCACTGCTCAAAGGCCGGGCCAGGGAACACCGAAGACATGAGATAAAACACGCTGGAGGCCAGCAACGCGCCCAGACCGCCTCCGGCGCCAGTGATGACCCCCGAAACCCACCCTCGCCAGGAAGGCGGTACCGTCTCGGTGCCGATCGTATGCGTAGAAGCGGTCACACCCCCGACGAAAAGTCCCTGCAGCAGGCGCATGAGGACAAATACAACCGTCGCGCCGACGCCGATCTGCTTTACCGTAGGCAGGGCGCCCATCAGGGCGGTGATCACGCCTACGCCACTCATGGCCGCGAAGAGCGCCTTCTTACGGCCGAATTTATCGGCATAGTTGCCAAATACAATCGAGCCGAACGGCCTTACCACGCACGAAGTTGCGAACGCGGCATACACGCCAGCCAGGGACAAGGTAGGAACATTGGTTGGGAAGAACAAAGCGCCGATAGTCGGGGCGACAAAGAGAAGCAGAAAAAGATCGAAGAGGTCAAGCGACCATCCTGCCGTCGACGCGACCAGCGCCATGAGAATCTGTCTTCGATTTACCACTCTCGCCGCCGTCGTGACGTTGGCCCCAGCTAGTAACTCCGCCATAGTATAGACTCCACTTCCCCGGCCGCATACTGCCGGCAGAAATACTGTTCAAAAACCTCTTTGTAAAAATCAACAACTTAAGCGCGTGCTGCCGCTTCGATTCATCCACCGGCAAGCGGCAAAAGAATATTTACCAAATCACCATCTTTCACTTCGGACAACTCTTCCACCACACTTCCGTTCACCAAAATAATCACATTTTCAAAGAACTTGCCCGACGGGCAGTATTGGCTGATATGTTCAAAATAAGGCGCGAAGACCGGTTCAGCTCTGAGGTATTCGATAAAGCTGGCGACGTTACCATCGCCGCCAGCACGCGTGACGCAATGCTCGATCTTACGAATCCGGTCGGCAATTGGTGGGAAGAACACTACCTTTACCACGCGTGCCTCCTGCAAACTGAACCCACCGACACCGGACAGCCAATGAACACGTCACCGAAGCGAAGCCGTTGTGACGGTATCTTAAACTTTCTGGGCTTGCACCACTCTCATGGGATGCGCCCTAGATACCACAAATCAATGCCGCCCACATGCGGAAAGCTGCCCCAGCACCATCCACGTAGTTGAAGATGTCTTGGGGTGCGACAAATCCATCCCACTCAAACAATCCCACGCGGCTTGAGACCAAACGTGCAAGCCGCCGATAACGTACTGGCCGCAAGCATATAACCGGCCACCATTGGCCAGGAACCGAATCGGGCCAGAAGCAAGGTGCAAATGAGGGGAGACAAGCCGCCGCCAAGAAGCGCGCCGAACTGGTGGACCAATGACAGTCCACTGTAGCGGACCCGAGTAGTGAATAACTCGGAGAAAAATGCCGCCTGTGCCGCATACACCGAACCGTGGCCGAGCGCCAAGCCGAACGAGATGGCAAGCCAGATGAGGCCGCTTTGCCTGCTGTCGAGCAGCAGAAAGAAGGGGTAGGCAAGAAGGGCCTGAAAAACCATGCCGCCAACGTAGACTTTGCGCCGCCCTATGCGATCGGAAAGAGCGCCGAAGAAGGGCAAGGCCAGGCATTCGAGGGCACAGCCTATGAGGACGCCATTCAGGACAAGCTGTCTGGGGAGTCCCAGCTTGGTGACGCAATAGGTGATGGCAAACACCGCATAGACGTTGAACAGTCCGCTTTCGGCAACCTTGGCCCCGATGGCAAGCACAATGTCGCTACTGTGCAGCCGCACCGCTTCGACCACCGGTACCGCGGCGCGATTCCCCGCCACCAGCACTCGCCGAAATGCCGGGGTTTCCTTGATGCGCGAGCGGATGAACAGACCCAGACCGACAAGGACAACGCTGAACAGGAATGGAACTCGCCACCCCCAGGACATGAATGCCGCCTCGCTGGTTGCGGCCGTCAACCCAAAAAACAGCACGATCGGCACAAGAAAGCCGGCCGGCACTCCGATATTGACCAGCGCAGTGTAAAAGCCGCGGCGAGCCTCCGGTGCATGTTCCGCGGTCAGCGATATACCGCCGCCGTACTCGCCCCCGATGCCAATGCCCTGCACGATACGCAGGATTATCAAACCTATGGGAGCGAGCACACCGATTTGCTTATAGGACGGCATTAAACCAATGAGAACGGTGCCGATTCCCATGAGCAGAATGGTCGTCATCAACGCGGCCTTGCGGCCAACCCGGTCGCCTAAATGGCCGAATATGACTCCGCCCAGCGGCCGCGCACCATAGCCGATAAATAAAGTCGTGTACCCGACAAGGGTTCCAACCAGCGGATCGTAGTTTGGAAAGAAGATCTTGTTGAAGACGAGAGCCGTTGCGATTGAGTAAATGAAGAAGTCGTAGAACTCTATCATCGTCCCAACCGCGCTGGCTACGGCCACTTTCGCAATATCTCCGCCTTCAACCTGACCGTTCTGGACATCCTCCAGCAACGATCGCGACGGGGTGACATTAGGCTGAATGTCCATTGGACGTTCCTCCTCACAGGTTCATGCATCGTCTGAGGCGTTATGGCCGCCTGTTTGATCATCGAGGAGATTTCAGGGCCGCAAGCGGACAACATGATCCCCCTGTTACGGTTCCCTGTCAATCTATTTTGCCGATCTGTGCGTCACAGTAGCGCATGCCTCGTTTCGGCACTGGATCGTTGCGCGCACCGGCGATCTCAACCGGCTCGCCGCCAGACTCCCGTTCGAGCCAGACGCTTCCTGTCGGCTTCTGGCTTCTAGAAAATGTTTTCTCGAAGCTATACCTCCACATCTTCCAGAATGCCCCTGTAGTTTTCACTTATAAAGCTGGTCAGATAATCCGGTTCGTAAAAGGCAATTTTATTTAATTCCTGCCACAGGCAGTCGGGAAGGTCCCAGTCGCCGAGCAGCAGGTTATTCCTCACCTGCTCTTCGTTGGTGGCCCCTGCGGCTACGGCAGCTACTCTCTTGTCCCGGAGCGGCCAGGCCAGAGCGAGTTTCCAGGCCGGTTCTCCCGCCTGTTTAGCGATCGGCAGGATGGCCTCCGCAATCCTTTTACCTCTTTCACTCCAGAACCTCGGTATATCAACATGGGTGCGAAATGAAAAGCGGCTGCCTTCCGCGGGTTGGTCCTGGCCTACATATTTGCCTGACAACATGCCACCGGCCAGCGGGCTCCAGCATATGAGCCCCATGCCTTGATCCTGGAGGGCAGGCAGTATCTCGCGTTCGATGTCACGATTGATCAGGTTATACATATACTGGCCGCAAGCGAACGGTTCTAGGTTCAGACGGGCGCTCACTGCATTCGCTTTGACAATCTGCCATGACGGCAAATTGCTGCAGCCCAGATATCGCACCTTGCCCTGCCGGACCAAGTCATTAAAAGCCCGCATGGTTTCTTCGTAAGAGGTATGCGGGTCAGGGGAATGACAATAGAATAGGTCGATATAATCGGTTTTGAGCGCTTTCAGACTGGCTTCACAAGCTTCCAGGATATTCTTTCGAGATAAGCCTTTGGTGTTTGGCTCAGGGCCCGTACGGAAGAAACATTTGGTGGCGAGAATGATCTTGTCGCGCTGCCGCTCTTTAAGGGCATCGCCGATTATGCCTTCCGACAGTCCGCCCCCGTAGATATTGGCGGTGTCGATGAAGTTACCGCCGCCATCCAGATATGCGCTAATTATCCTGGCCGACAGTTGGGCATCAGTGCCCCAGTTTTTGAAGCCAAAGGAAAGAGTGCCCAGACAAACCCTCGATACTAGGAGTCCCGATTTTCCAAGGTACCTATACTTCATCGTATATTACCTACCTTTCTGCCTGCCTCCGGCGGTATAAAAACCCAGCGCAGAGGCACAAAGCCACAGAGAGAGCCAATTCTTATTACGCTCTGCGGCTCTGTGCTGGATGTTTGTTTCATAGCAGATTACTATTGCTGGTTCCAATAATCGCAGGGGATCGATCTTAACTCGCTGCTGTGACGCTAGCCGCCTTCTGAACGCCAGTGTTATATCTGCTGGTCACCAACACGACCACGGCCCCGGCCAGTGAAAACCCCGCCGCCCAGACGAAGGCCAGACCCCAATTGTTAGTAGCTGCTACATAACCGGTGATCAGGGGCTGGATGATAGACACACCCTGGCCAAAGCAATTCAGGAAACCGGTGATCAGGCCTGCTTTCAACCCGGCATATTCAATGGGCAGCGAGAAGCCTACCGGCCAGGTAAATCCTAATCCCACGAAAGCAATGCAAATGTACATTAGAGCTTGCTTGCTGGTTTGCACATTCTGGATCTGCAATATGAAAGTTCCGCACCAGACATAGCCGGCAACCAGGATCATGCGGCGCCAGAAAATGCTATGGACGGTATTGTTTTTTACATAATCCACAATAGCCCCGGCGATATTCATGAAGACGAACAAGACTATCCACGGTATGGTGCTGAAGACGGCCATATCTTGCACTGACATGCCGCGGGCCTTTACAAAATAGGTGGGCAGCCACAGCACGACAAACGTAAATACATAGCTGTTGCAGCCCGCCTGCATGGAGGAACCCCATACTTCCAGCTTCTTGAGCGGCTGGTCGAAAATCGCCGGCACAACTTTTTTCTCCGTGGCCACAGCCTGGCTTGACGGCTGGAAAACATCATCTGTCATATGTGCTTGTTTCGTGACATACACCCAGTAAGTACACAGCAAAAAGCTGATCACCGCACAGGCATAAAATACGCTGTGCCAACCGAAATGAATCATTAAATAGGCGGCGAAAGGGGTCGCCACTAGCGGACCTACGGCTATGGCGGAAAGGTTGAAAGCCTGGATCCGGCTCACCATGCGCCGCGGCAAGTGCCGGGCAATAAAAGATGCCTGTGCCGGCATAAGGGGCGCTTCGCTGACGCCTAAACCAGCACGCACCGCACTCAAGCCGAAAGCGCTCTTCGGGAGAGGAGTAATGATGCTGAAAAGGCCCCAGGTCGCCATGGAAATACCGAGAAGCTTCCGCGCGCCGAATTTGTCCGCCAACCAGCCTACCGGCAACTGAAGCAGGAAATATCCCCAGAAAAACGCTGAGAACACCACCCCCAGGGCCTTGGTGTCCCAGCCGTATTCCTTGATCATCAGAGGAGCGGTAACCGAAATGTTGACGCGATCCATGAAGCAGACCACAGTGGTAACGAAGATCCCGATCACCACGCCCCATGCTGCCACGCTCTTGATTTTCTCCATGTCTAAACTCCTGTTTAGCGCTCTACATCCGCCCGCCGAACAAAGTATGAGCAAGTACGGAGATGTGGTCGCCAGAATTTTGTCTAACCCTGCGCATTCGCAAGAGTATTATTCCGGACGTGCCCGGATGCTAGCTGCTTCGTTCCCAAGTGCTGGTTCTCGCGGCCCATTTCGGGACCCGCTGCTTCGGCATTACTTCGCCGTCGCTGATGGACACGGACCAAAGTCCCGGATTATGGATCGATCTTCGCCAGCCGCCTGGCCAGCTTCTTCTTCCCCTCCAGGTCGGTTTCCCGAAGCAACATAACCCGCATCGCCTGGGGCGACCCGGCGCCATGCATCGATTCGGCCAGCGCCGTTCCCCCGGTCATGTTCTCCAGCAGCCTGGCCATACGAATGCGGTGCTCGGTGGGAAACTTGGGATTCGCCGCAAAGTACTTTTCGATATAGCCCCGGGTTTCCGGCGATTTGAAATCGGCCTCATAAGGCAGCGTGGCAATGAAGCCGCCCGCGATATCGTGGGCCAGCCGTGAGATTTCGTACATGGCTCGGGTACAGTTCAGCTTTACCGTATTAGCCAGCAGAGTATCCACGTAATAATTTCCGGCTTCCGTCTTGCGGCCCTCGACCGAACAGGCGATCGAGCAGTTGTACATGGTTTCGGCCAAGTGGATCATTTCGATCAGTTTGTCTTTGACGTGGGAAGCGGTTGGTATGCCGTTGTATTCGGCCATGGCGGCGGTCGCGCCAATGATGACGTCCGCCACGCCTACCTTGCAGCCGCCATAGTTCTGGCGGTGGTAGGCGGCAAACGTCTCCACGTACTCCTGGGCCAGTTGGTACTCGCCGCACATAAACACCCGATTCCAGGGCACAAACACATCCTTAAGAACGGTCAGCGTCTCTCCGCCAACAATGGCGTATTCCGAGTTGCCGGTGTCGATGTCGCCTTCCAGGCGCCTGGTATCGTTGGTCTGCCGGCCAAAGATGTGGATAACCCCCGGCGCATCCACGGGAATGGCGCAGGCTACCGCGTAGTCCTTGTCCTCCGGTCCTAGATTGATCGTCGGCAGAACGAGCATCTCGTGGGAGTTAACCATGCCGGTCTGATGAGCTTTAGCGCCGCGGATAACAATGCCGTCCGGGCGTTTTTCCACGACATGCACATACATGTCCGGGTCCGCCTGCTGGCCCGGCTTCTTGCTCCGGTCGCCCTTCACATCGGTCATCGACCCCGCGATCATCAGATCGTTTTCCTGTACATGCTTTACATAGTCGATGAATCGCTGGTGGTAGCTCGTGCCGCATTGCCGGTCGATCTTATGGGTCACGATGAAGGTGGCATTCATGGCGTCGAAGCCGACACATCGCTGAAAACACGTTCCGGTGAGCTGCCCGATCGTCCGGAGCATCTTTACTTTTTTGATCAGATCGTCGGTGCTCTGGTGAAGATGAGTAAACCGGTTGATCTTTTTACCCGTCAGGCTGGAAGTGGTAACCAGCAGGTCCGCGTATTGCGGGTCGAAGGCCAACGCATATGTCAGCGCGGCAGAATTAACGTGCGGCCGGGTCATCGGATCATCCACCACACTGGTGATCCTCTTCCCATTGCAATAGATAACCGGCTTGAGCTTGCGCAGGCTCTCCAGGTATTGCTCTTTGTTCATCATGGCAGATTTCTCCGCTAACCTTTTACTTGATTCTTGGAAGGGCGTCCCCATTTGTCCTTCATCTCGGCCCACTCCCGATCGCGTTGCGCTGCGATGATGGCCCACTCCTGCTCCGTCAAATGCTTAAAGCGCTTCTGGCCGCCCAGATAGGCCTGAACGGGTTTAAATTGCCGCGGCATCATGGTGAGCCTGGCCTTGCCGTTCTCGTATTCCGCCAGAAACCAAAGTCCGGTCTCGACGGCAAGCCGGCCGATAGCCAAAGTTTGGTCGGAGGGAAAACCCCAGCCGGTCGGGCAGGGAGCGAAAACGTGCAGGAAGGACGGCCCATCGGTGTTTTTCGCCTTTTCCACCTTATTGAGAAAATCGGGCAAGTAGGCCGGATTGGCGGTAGCGCAATATGCAATCCGATGCGCCATCATGATCTCGAACAAATTTTTCTTGAATTTTTTCTCGCCGATCGAGCCGGCGCAACCGACCGCCGGCGAAGTAGTGGTCGCAGCGCCAAAAGGAGTGAGGCTGCTGCGCTGAATGCCGGTGTTCATGTAGGCTTCATTGTCATAGCAGACATAGAGGATCTTATGGCCCCGCTCCACCGCTCCAGAGAGGGACTGCAGGCCGATGTCAGCCGTTCCGCCATCACCGGCAATGCCCAGTACGGTGACGTTCTGCATTTTCTTCGCTTTTACGGCCGCCGCCATGCCGGACAGGACCGCTCCCGTGGCCGCAAAGGGCGAAGTAAAGGAAGGGACGCTGAACGCCATCTGCGGATAGATACTGGTCACCGTAGACAGGCAACTTGCAGGGTAGGCCAGAAAGGTCCGTTCGCCGGTGACTTTCAGAATGAGACGGGCAATGATGGTGGCGGCGCACCCCGGACAAGCCTTGTGCCCATAGAGTAGTTCCTGTTCCGGCAAATCATGCAGTTTTACCACGGTTCCCACCTCAAGCCCGCAAATTGCATTTCCGGTTCGGTTTCTCCCCCCGCGGAGGCAATCACCTTGCGATACATAGTCGCGATGTTTTCTTTGGTGATGTCACGGCCGGACAGCCCGGCAACAAAATTGATGGTGACGGGATTGCCCGCACCGCTCACCAGCGCCGCTTTTACTTCCGTATAGAGCGCTCCCTCATAGCCGAACGATACCTCACGGTCGATCACACCCACTCCCTTGACCCGGGCAGCCAGCGCGGCGAATTCCTGTTTGGGAAACGGCCGGAAGAAACGCACCTTCACGAGGCCAACCTTCAATCCTTCGTCGCGCAGTTGGTCCACCACCAGGCGTGAGGTTCCAACCACGCTGCCCATGGCCACCAGAACGTACTCGGCGTCGTCGCAACGGTACTCTTCGATGAGTCCGCCGTGGCCGCGGCCAAAGCATGCGGCAAATTCTGTGTCGACGATTGGAATAATCGCCTTCGCCGCCTCCATCGCTTCCTGCTGCTGGAAGCGAAACTCGGTCTGCCACTCCGGGGAAACCGAAATACATAGACTCTTGGGAGCGTTCAGGTCCAGCACATTCTCCGATGGCGAATAGGGAGGCAACCAGCCATCCACCTCTTGCTGGGTGGGAATACTGATTACTTCGTAGGTGTGGGTCAGCACAAATCCATCCAGGCAGACCATCACCGGCGTTTGTACCTGGGGGTGCTCGGCCATCTTATAGGCCTGGATCATCATGTCCAGCGCCTCCTGGACATTCTCCACATAAAGCTGGATCCACCCGGCATCGCGCATCGCCATTGAGTCGCGATGGTCGCCGTAGATGTTCCACGGAGCAGCCACCGTACGATTGGCATTCATCATCACAATGGGAAAGCGGCTGCCGCTGACGTAGTGCAGCATCTCGCACATGTACAAGAGACCTTGCGAAGAGGAGGCGGTGAAGGTTCGGCACCCCAGCATCGCGGCCCCCATCACAGCCGCCATGGCGCTATGCTCGCTTTCAACGTTTACGTACTCGCATTCCAACTCGTGTTTTTCGATGAACTCGGCCAGCTTCTCCACCGCTGTGGTCTGCGGCGTTATCGGATAAGCCGCAATCACCTGAGGACGACAAAGGCGCACGCCCCAAGCGACGGCTTCGTTGCCGGAAATAAATCTGCGTTCTGGAGCCGCCTCGCTACTCATTCTGCCTCTCCCTCGCCGATCATGCGGATGGCCTTGGTAGGGCATTCGCAGGCGCACAGGCCGCATCCTTTGCAAAAGTCATAATCGACGGTATAGCTCTTTTCTATTCGGTCTATCGCCCCGTCGGGACAGATCAGCCAGCATTTGTCGCATTGGACGCACTTGTCATCCGCAATGATTGGCCGGACGCTGCGCCAGCCGGCATTGGTTTCCACCAAAACTCCGGCAATCGCGTAAGGGCCCTCCGGCATTTCCGTTTTGTCGGTCGGATAATGAAAGACTACGGTTGTAGGCTTGCTCATGCAGGCACCGCTTGTCCCTTCAGCAGGTCGTAAGTTGTGGCTACCACCTGCTTGTTCGGTTCGCAAATCTCAGGCGGAAGCGTCAATTCAACCGCGCGCAGCGCTGCCTCCAGTGACACCAATCCGGAAACGGCAACCAAGGCGCCGAACATGGCCGTATTGGTCACCGGCTGTTTGAGCACCGCCTGGACAATACCGTCGGCATCGACGGTATACACGCGATGATGGGGCGCGGCCTGAAAGGATGCGGGATCGCGCGCGCTGTTGATCAACATCACGCCATCCGGCTTGAGACCTTCCCACGCCGCCACCACTTTCATCAGGCTTTCATCCAGCACCACCACGTAATCGCAGCTATAGACCTTACTGTGATCATGGATAGGCTTGTCATCGATGCGGGTGAAGCCCAACACCGGTGCGCCGCGGCGCTCTGGTCCGAAGGAAGGAAATGCCTGCACGTAATAGTTCTTATAGAGAGACGCCGCCATTCCCAGGAGACGCGCAGCGGTAAATCCTCCCTGTCCGCCGCGGCCGTGCCATCTGATTTCCAGCAAATCTCCCGTCCTTTCTTCCGCTTCGATCAGCCTTGTGCAGCATGGCCGCAAGTGTCGGCGGCGTATGGCTCGTCATCTACGGAGCAAGTTGTGTGACCTGATATCGGTGTACGACGGTTTCTGCTCGCCGGCTTCTGCTGGTCCAGTCATTGGGCCGCTCTACCAGTGGATCGTTGAGAATAGGAAGAACCGAAAAGATGCAGAGATTATCCCCCAACTGCTCCCGGTGTCAACCGTTTTTTGATAAGACCGCATGGCGCCAACGCCCGCCAATTCGTAAACGGAGAGCGGCCGAATCCCAGCAAAAAACCCTTGACAGCTGCAGCTGATTCGGGAAAAGATTTTGCGCCAATATTTAAGACACAGTTCACCATAGCGAGCGAGCCAACCCCTGGTTGGCGCACCCGCATGGGCAAACCAATCGGCCTAACAGTTTTTAACTCCGCGGACTTCATCGCGAAGTTCGGCGAGTTTTGTATCGCTGAGGGAGGGTACTACCACGAAGAAAATAGTCAATACTCATGCCAACATAGACCAGGAGCTCATTGCGAAATTTCGCGAGATGGAAGGCGTACTGAGCCTGTCCTGTGTCGTAGCTGACGCTCAAGACCGTGACAACGTGATGAGAAGTTACATGAAGCCTCGCACCGTCGAGAAAAAGGTGATTGGGCCGGCCTTCACGGTGAAGCTTACGGCCGGCGATCTCATCGACTATTTGGACGTATTCAAACACATCAAAGCGGGTGACGTGCTGGTAGTCGATGCGTTTGGAGAGACGGAAACCTCGGTATTTGGCGGTCTCATGGCCGGCCTGTGCCGTGCCGCTGGGGTTATAGGCGCGGTTGTCGACGGATCCATTCGCGACATCGACGAGGCAAGGATGCTGGGTTTTCCTATGTTTTCCAAAGCGGTTGGCCCGCGCTCCACTCACACTCCCGGATCGCAGCGAATGGATCCCTATGAATTCAACACCCCGATCGTCTGCGCCGGCGTTGCCGTTAACCCTGGAGACCTTATTGTGGCCGATGAGATCGGGGTGACGGTGGTTCCGCAACAGAACCTAGCCAAGGTCTACGAAAGGGCAAAGCAGCAGGCCGCTGTGGAAGAGGCAGCCCGCAAGGAGATCTTAAAGGGTAAGACCATCGAGGAGCTACTTGCGCAGTTTGGACGTCTCTGAATGATGAGGCCCCCTGCCGTATGGCTCAATTGTACCGGTGGCAAACTCGTGGACAACAAGGCCCTCTACAGAGCACTGACGGAAGGCTGGATTGCGTCCGCTGGGCTTGACGATCCGGAGGAAGAACCTGCCCAGCTCAAGCATTGGTCTCCATCCTCAAACCGCTGTTCAGCCCGGAGAATTGCGTGATTACGCCGCATGCCGCTTATGTTTCGGAGGGATCGCTCAAGGAATGTCGCCGAGCAGCGGCTGAGAACGCAAAGGCCGTGTTGTTGGGGCAACAACCGCCGAATCCGGTGCGGCGATGACCTCAGACCTGTGCCTCCTCCGGCTTCCTAATGTGTATCCGCTGAACCGTTTCCTTCGGAGAAAACTATTATGTCTCACGCTGTACTCGAAAAGCTCTTTTCACTTGACGGCAAGGTGGCGTTCATTACGGGCGGATATCGAGGGATTGGGCTCATGATGGCGGAAACCTATGCTGCCGCAGGGTGCAACGTTGTGCTGGCCGCCCGCAATTTCTCCGGGTGCGAGGCAGCGGCGCAGAAGATTGCCCAAACCCATAGCGTGAAAGCGGTTGGCAAGAAACTTGATGTGCAAGACTCCAAGTTGGTCGACGCAGTTGTGAAGGAGGCAGTAGCGGAATTCGGCGCCATCGACGTATTGGTAAATTGTGCCGGCATTGCCGGTAGCGAGAAACCTGTGCTGAAGATGACCGACGAGGATCTGGACGTGGTTATGAACATCGACTTCCGAGGCACTTTCCTTGTGTCTCGCGCGGTCGGCCAGGTGATGGCGCAACAGAAGAGTGGCAGAATCATTAATGTAGCTTCCATCCTGGGCAAGATCGCTGCCCGTAACTTGCTGGGCTATTGTGCCAGCAAGGCCGCTGTTATTCAGTTGACCAAGGTGATGGCGCTGGAGTTGATGCGCGATAACGTACAGGTTAACGCGCTCTGTCCCGGGTACATCGCGACCGGCATCAACCAGGATTTCTTCGCCTCGGAGGCCGGCCAGAGGTTCATAAAGAAGATGATTCCGATAAGCCGAGTCGGTAACGTTTGTGAACTGCAGTCCATCGCGCTCTATTTGGCCACCTGCCCGCCGTTCATGACCGGCGGAGAATTCTATATTGACGGCGGCCACACTCTTATTTAGGTCAGTTGCGGTATACAAAACTGGGCAGGTCAAGACTGCTCAGGGGCTTGCGCTAAGCGTGCTATTAGCGACTGCCTGCTTGATAGTAGAATGGCCGACAAACAAAATACCGGTTTTTCTGGCTACCCCGGATTATTTCGGTCGTCAAGCAGTGTGAGGAGTGCTCAATGAACCATGCGGCGGGGGATGTACCAAATTCCGGAAAGTCGCCGGAGGGCGCGTCTGCCATGCAACTTCGTTTACTCCGGCATCACGACCTGTCTGGCGCCATGCGCCTGAAGGAAGCTGCCCAGTGGAATCAGACGGAAGAGGACTGGAAGCTGCTGTTGGAATTGGAGCCGGAGGGCTGCTTTGTCATTTCGCAAGATGATGTCGTCGCCGCCTCAGCCACCGTGGTGGTGTACGGTAGCGATCTGGCCTGGATCGGCATGGTCTTGACCCTGCCCGAGTTCCGAAAACGGGGTTTGGCCAGCCGGCTCATGCAGCGCACTCTGGAATTCGCCGCCAGCCGTGGGGTGCGGAAAGTTGCTTTAGATGCTACCGATATGGGGTTTCCTCTCTACCGTTCTTTTGGTTTCGAAACCGAATGCATTGTAGAACGGTGGGAACTTCCAGCCAATGCTGCCCCCGTATCGTCGCCAGTGGTCGGTTCATGGCGGCCTTCCCCGGATCTGGATTGGCTTGCGTTCGGGGCCGACCGGTCGAAGGTACTGGCGAGCTTGGCTCGTGTGGGCGCCGTGTCAGTGGCCGGCGGGGAAGGATACGCCATGGCTCGGCCGGGATCCAAAGCTGTCTACTTCGGCCCGTGTGTTGCCCAATCGCCGGCTGCGGCCGAGGTTCTCCTGAGGTGGTTTCTGGCGCAGCATTCTCAGGAACCAAAGTACTGGGATATCCTGCTGGACAACCAGGCTGCCGTTGCCCTGGCGGGCAAGTATGGTTTTCAGCCGGCACGAAGGCTTCGGCGTATGGTGCGCGATTTGCGCACCGGGGTGACGCCGCTGCGGCCGAACTATTCGTACGCGTTTGCTATTGCTGGTTTCGAATATGGCTAGGAAGATTGGAGGCACAGTGAATACCTCAACCGCAGAAATACCGCGGGGACTCCAGCTGATCCAGCGCATGGAACGGGTGCCGTTGTGCTGGTGGCACCGTCGCCCACGCATCACCATGGGCTCGGCAACCTTCTTCGATGCGTTCGGGGCCTTGACGATTGCGTTCGTGCTGCCCGCATTAATCGGTGCGTGGAAACTAACACCCAGCCAGATCGGAACGATGATTTCGGTCGGGTATCTGGGACAAATAGTCGGCGCGCTTTTTTTTGGCTGGCTGGCGGAGCGGGTTGGCCGCACCAAATCGGTTGCTTGTGCCATGGCCTTGGACGGAGTCATGAGCCTTTGTTGCGGCCTTGCGCCGAGCTTTGCCGCACTGGCGGTGTTTCGCACCATCCAGGGTTGCGGCCTGGGCGGGGAAGTACCGGTAGCGGCAGCCTATATCAACGAGCTTTGCGAGGCGAAAGGGCGGGGACGTTTCGTGATGCTGTATGAAACGATCTTCCCGTGCGGTGTGCTGGGCGCGAGCCTGATGGGGATTCTGATGGTGCCGCGCTTTGGTTGGCCCTCCATGTTCTTTCTCGGAGGTATTCCGGCCCTCATTATTGCAGTGCTGGTGTGGCGTCTGCCTGAATCTCCGCGCTGGTTGATTGGCCAGGGCCGGCTGGAAGAAGCCGAGGGGGTCGTCAAGCAAGTGGAAGCCGCCACGCCGGTCAGGATTGCACCCGCAGCCAGCCGGCTGGCGGTCTCGGCCGCGGCCGCCAAAACCAAGTGGAGCGAAGTGCTGTCACCTTTTTACCGGCGCAGAACCCTCATCGTGTGGATCCTCTGGTCCAGCACCTATTTCGTGTATTACGGAATCGGCACCTGGCTTCCCAGCCTCTATCGCACGGTTTACCACCTGAGCGTCAGTGATTCGCTTCGCTGGGGATCGATTGCCAATATCCTGCAGGTGCTTATCGTCGCCACCAGCGCTTTGTTTGTGGACAAGCTCGGACGCAAGCTATGGTTTGGCGGCGCCTTTGTCGTGTCGGCAGGGTTAATGCTGACCTTGGGCCTGCTCGGCGCCAAGACGGCCAGCGAAGTGGTAGTACTCGGATCCCTCACCTTTGCCGTTCTGGGCTCGAATGCCACGATGCTTTATCTGTACACGCCCGAGATTTATCCCACTCGTATGCGTGCCGCGGGAACGGGGTTAGCCACTTCCTTCCTGCGGGCGGCGTCGGCTGCCGGGCCGTTCCTGGTTGGACTCGTTCTAAAGAGCGGTGGCATTGCGGCAGTGTTCCTGGTGTTTGGGGCGGTTACCATCATTGGATCCCTTGCCACTTTCGGCGCCACCGAAACGCGTCGCCGGCAGTTGGAAGAAATCAACCCTTGAGGAGAGTGTTCTCGTCCTGACTGAGCAATACCTGCAGACCCATACCTTGGACCGGCCGGGCTTGGCAGCGGTGTAACTGTTCCTAGAAAAACGTGTAGTAACTGCGCTCAGCCATGCGCCACACCAGCAGGGCCAGCTCCAGCAGGTGGTAATCGCCCCACAGGCTCGATTCCCCGCAAGGTACTTTCGCGCCGCGGGGGATGTAATCCCACCCGTTGGGGCGATGATAGACGCTATGAAGCAGAACCCCTT
>Ga0326728_10005609_pt1 | contig 34882 bp, 37 predicted proteins | sample MB3enrmetagenome_FD_207602 | JGI IMG/M metagenome (GOLD analysis project Ga0326728, IMG submission 207602) | Lab enriched peat soil microbial communities from McLean, Ithaca, NY, United States - MB31MN | ecosystem: Environmental > Terrestrial > Soil > Wetlands > Peat | place: USA: New York...
GGCCAAACGTTCTTGGCGCCGGCCTGCGCATTTGTGTCGGCAGTCGTCAAATGCGACCCTTCACGGGCGGGCAAAATAGCGTCAAAACCGGCGAAACTGCGGCTGTTTTAAACCGGCGCCGACAAACCACGACCAGTAATGCAATGACGCCAGCGTGAATCAGCAACGACAGCAGCCGCGCCCTCATCGTCCGGTTAGAATGCAATCCGCACACCGTCCGTAAGCTCTTGTAGATGCGCGATCGGCAGACACATCCGTGTCGGTGCGCAGCCCACAGTGTGCGACTGCTTCGACACCACCAATGCTGGCGTAGCCCGGCCGCTGTTCCATTTCCCGGTAGAATGGGCGCAGGGAATGGAACAATACGCGCTGCAGTTTCTCCCCGAGCGCCGCGTCTATACGGTAAGTGAACTGAACGCGGCCATCCGCGGAATCCTCGATCGCGAGTTTCCCGATGTCTGGGTCGCGGGCGAGATTTCCGGCACGAAGCTCGCCACCAGTGGCCATTATTACTTCACGCTCAAAGAGCGGGACGCACAGTTGCGCTGCGTGTGTTTCCGCTCGGCGCACCGCTATCTGAAGTTCAAGCCACAGGACGGCGTGGCGGTGGTGGCTCGCGGTCGCATCGATGTTTTCGAAGCGCGCGGCGAGTACCAGTTGTTGGTCGAGTTTCTCGAACCGCAAGGGCACGGGGCTCTCCAGTTTGCTTTCGAACAGCTCAAGAAGAAGCTCGCCGCCGAAGGACTGTTTGATCCCGCCCGCAAGCGCCCGCTCCCTCGATTTCCACGGCGCATCGGCATCGTGACTTCGCCTCGCGGCGCGGTCATTTCCGACATGCTTCACATCCTCGAGCGCCGTTTTCCAGGCTTGCACGTGCGGCTTTTCCCGGCGACGGTGCAGGGCGAAGGCGCCATCGACGAGGTCTGCCGCGGGATCGAGTACTTCAGCCGGACACCCTGGGCCGAGCTTGTCATCGTGGCGCGCGGAGGTGGTTCGCTTGAGGATTTGTGGACGTTCAATGAGGAAGCGGTGGCACGCGCCATGGCGGACTGCTCTGTTCCGGTGGTCTCCGCCATCGGGCATGAAACCGACGTGACCATTGCGGACTTCGTCGCCGATCTGCGTGCGCCCACGCCGTCGGCTGCGGCCGAGTTGGTGGTCCGGACGCGGGAGGAGTTGCTCGGCAGCATCGAGACGTTCCGGCGGCATCTGGCGCAGGCGGCGCGCTACCGTCTGGCCATGGCGCGGTGCCAGGCTGACTTGCAAGGCATCCAGCGCGCTTTGGCCGTGTTTCATCGTGCGGTGGGAAGGCGGCTGCAAAGGGTCGACGAGCAAGAGTACCGGTTGCGTGAGCGTATTCGAGCACTCGTCGAAGCCGGGTTTCGTGCGCAGCGCGCACTCGAGTCTCGCCTCGGCCGCTACGACCCTCGCCCCCGATTTGCACGGGACCGGCGGCGCCTGGAAATGGCCGGCGCATCGATGGAGCAGAGACTCCGGCTCGACCTTGCCCGCCGCGCGGGCCGTCTGCAAGAACTGTCTGCCAAGCTCTCGCAGTTGAGCCCGACCCGCATTCTGGAACGGGGGTACGCCATCGTGACGAAAGAGTCCGGGGAAATCGTGAGCGATAGCCGCGAGGCACCTCCCGGCTCGGCCGTGCACGTCCGGCTGGCCAAAGGCGCCTTGGACGCAACCGTCACTCGGAACTGATACTGTCCCCTTCGCCGCGCTGCTAGAATGTGAGTAACTTCATGGCTCTGGATTCGATCAAGGGGTCACTCAGGGAGAAAGGCGTGCGCCTGACCCGGCAGCGCGAGTTGCTCCTTGAACTGATCGACAAGAGCGGCGAACACCTCGACGCCGAGCGCCTGTTCCAGCTGGCCAAGGAACGGGACCCCAAGTTGAATCGAGTCACCGTGTACCGCACGCTCAAGCTGCTGAAGCAGGGCGGTCTTGTAGACGAACTGGACCTCATGCACTACGGCGGGGACCAGCACTACTACGAGACGCGCATGAAGCAGGAACACGCGCACGTGATCTGTCTGCGGTGCGGCAAGGTCGAGGAGTTTTTTGGCGACCCTCTGCAAAGGTTACGACGGCAAATCGAAAGCCACTTCGGATTTCAAGTCCTGTTGGCCCGGACCGAGGTGGGCGGCTTTTGCTCGCACTGTCAATCCTTGCGAGCGCGGGAAATGGAACAGGCCGCGCGCGAATCGGCCGCGCAGCAGGCTCGGGTGGAGACTGATGGGCCGGGGCATCGTTCCCGGTCCAAGCGGCCCGCTTGATGGCTCTAGAGGCCTCTGCAATCGCCAGCGCCGCTTCCCTGATCGTCGTCGATCCCAACGGCCATCGCGCGCGGGTGGAAATCAAGCCCGTCCCCTTCAAAATCGGCCGGCAGGCGGACAACAATCTGATTCTGCGTGACAGCCGCGCATCCCGCAACCACGCGCAGATCGTGCTGGAAAACGGCCAGTACATCATCGAGGACGCGGGCAGCCGCCACGGTGTGTATGTCAACGGCACGCGCGTGGAGCGTCAATTCCTGCGCAATTCCGATCGCATCGAGTTCGGCGTTCCCGATTCCTACCAACTCATCTTCGCCCTGGACGGCGCCGAACTGAAGCGCCTCATGGAGCAATTGCCCGGCCAGGAGCCGATCGTACGAACCGGCGCCGGCGCAAATCTGGCAAAGCTGCGCGCGGTGCTCGAAGTAGCGCGAACGCTGCAAACCGCGTTCTCAACGCAGGACGTCCTGAACTCAGTGGTGGACGCCGCGCTGGCAGTCACGGGCACTGAGCGCGGATTCCTGATGCTGCGCCACACGGAGGATCTCGAGATCAAAGTGGCGCGTGACAACCGCGGCAAGCCGCTGGCCGAGTCTGACCTGCGCGTACCCCGCCGCGTGATCCGCCGCGCGCTCGAGCAGCGCCGCGAGTTGCTCTCCATGAACTTCGATCCGCTTGCCACCGGCGAGGCCAACACCGAGCACAGCGTGGCCGATCTCGAGCTGCGCAGCGTGGTGTGCGTTCCGCTGGTACGCATCAACGCAGGGGCTGCGCAGGCCACCAGCGTTCTCTCCACACAAAACGACACCGTGGGCCTGCTCTACATGGACTCGCGCGGCGTGGCCGCCGATCTTTCCGGAGGAAATCGAGAGCTGCTGCAAACGCTGGCCATCGAAGCTTCCACCATCCTCGAAAATGCGCGTCTGATCGAGGGGGAGCGCCAGAAGGAGAAGATCGAAGAGGAACTCAACGTGGCGCGAACCATCCAGCAGAGTCTGCTACCGAGCCGGCTGCCCACTGAAGGCTGGTTCCGCGCTTGCGGTTCGAGCATTGCATCCCATCAGGTGGGCGGCGATTACTTTGACGTGGTAAAGGTGAGTGAATCTTGCTGGGCCACTGTCGTTGCCGATGTCTCCGGGAAGGGCGTTAGCTCGGCGCTGCTCGCGTCGCTGCTGCAAGGGGCGTTCCTCGTTGCGTCGGATGCGTCCGAGCAGATGGCCCCTCAAGTTCAGCGGATCAACCGGTTCTTGAATGAACGAACCGAAGGCGGCAAGTACGCGACGATCTTCTACTGCCTGCTCGATCGCGGCGGGAGCCTGCATTACATCAACGCCGGACAGTGTGCGCCTTTACTGCTGTCGCACAACGGACGCTGGGAATATCTCGCGACCACCGCCGTGCCGGTTGGCCTTCTTCCCCAGGCTGACTTTGTGGTCGAGAAGAGGCAGCTTGCGCCGGGCGATCGGCTGGTGATCTACAGCGATGGCGTAACCGAAGCACAGAATGCCCACAGCGAATTCTTTGGCCGGAAACGCCTTCGGGAAATCGCCGTGTCTCACGCAGCCGATGCCGGCACGGTGCTACACGACGCCATCCTAGGCGCGGTGAAAACGTTTGTGGACAGTGCTCCGCAGGCGGACGACATTACTCTGGTAGTCATCGAGTACGAGCCGGACCATTCAGGCTAGCGAATAGACGAAGGCTCTTCTCTGCTTCGCTCCGCTGCCCCTGCTTTTCGAGCACGGCGGCACGCAGGAACAATAAGCGGGGAAACCCAAGCGAAGCGAATAGCTCAGGCGCCGGGTTCGGCACGGGATTCCGTTGGACAAATGGGGCGGCATCTTGGAAACGGCCGGTTTCGACTTGCGCCCAGGCCAGCAGGACGGGCAGGATCTCGTGCGGCTTGGGCGCAGAGTGCTGGTACACATCCTGAAGCACAGGCAAGGCCGACGCAAAATCCTTCTGCAACAGGAGCGCATAGCCGAGCATGAGTTGCCGCGTCTCTTCTTCCGCGCCCGGTAGAAGCTGCAGGGCGCGCTCTTTCCATTCTGGGGAAGATACCGGAGTCCCGGCCAGGAAGCGCGCTACGGCCGCTAGTCCCACGCCATTCGCCCGGTCGGCAAAATCGCGCGCGCGCTTACGATCGCCGAGATCCAGCTCCCACACGGCAATTTGCGCGTTGGCCTGCTGCGCAGCGCCAGGCGGCAGGCTTCGGGCCAAACCATCCATGAGTGCCACGGCTTGCTGTCTGCGGCCACTGAGGAACTCCCACTCGGCATGGCGAAACTCTGCTAACGGGTCCTTGGCTTTGCGGCGAATCTCCAAGTACTGATTGAAGAGCGCGTCCGCACCGCTGATATCACCCGTCCTTAAGCGAGCGTGCGCCGCTTTGAACAATGCGCCACTGCCATTGAAGTTCGCATCCTTCTCGAAGGACTCGCGGTAGTAACGCTCCGCCGCGGCGAACTGGCCAAAATAGAAGTTCACGTCGCCAAGCGAGTCTGGAGCGTTTGGATCCGCAGGCTGGAGCCGCCGGTATTCATCCAGCGCTGTGATCGCCGCGCTCAGATTGCCGGCGTACATTTCTGCATAGCCGACCTCGTTGAGGAGCGCGGCGTTCTGCGGCTCGACAGCGAGTGCCCTCGTGTAATTTTGCGCCGCATCCGCGTATCTCCGGCCATTCAAACTAATGCGTGCCAGACGGTGGAGCAACTGGAAATCGGTGGGATCGAATCGCACGGCGGTCTCGATCGCTTGGACGGTGGCTGTGACGTCGCCGCGCAACTCGGCGGCGAGGGCGGCAAGGCGCGCGCGATCCAACTCGGAAATCGAATTGCTACGGGCCGAGGCGAGTGCCGTGATTCTCTCCACCTCCGTTCGATTCCCTTGCTCGGCGGCCCATTCGGCCCATGTTACGTACGCCTGTCCGAAGTTCGGGTCAGTCGCGGCAGCTCGTGAGAAAGCCGCCGCGGAGGATGCCGGATCCGGGGACTCCAGACCTTCGCAGTACTCGCGCAGTGCCGCGTCACTCTGCGTTCCAAAAGGCCGGACCGGAGCTGTCACCTCTTTCGCCAGGGAATCGGCAAGCCGGATCACTCCCTCTGATTCCGGGCCGCTGGCGGCCAACTCGCGTTCGATTTTTCCGCGGGAAGTATCGAAAAGCGTAGCATTCAGTTGCAAGCGCGTGCCCAAACGCGATAGACGGCCATAAAGAATCCGGTTGGCGCCGGCTAGCAATGCCGCCTGCCACTCGGTCGAAATCCCGGGCGCGCTGAGGGGGCGCAGTCCGAAAGCTCGATCCGATGCATGCAGTGTGCTGAACGGAACCACAGAGATCGTGCGCGAACCAGTCCATTCGGCGGTCATTACCTCGGAAACGGCCCGCCCCATCCAATTCAGCGCATCGTCGCCACTCAGGTTTTCGAATCGCAGGATCGCGATGCGCTCGATGCCAGGCGGTTGGCTTCGTGAACAGGACAAAGACAGGGTTGCGAGCGTTAAGAGAACAAGCGCACTCGGCGTGCGGCCCGTCCGCGTCCCGCTACAGAACACGCGGTTCCATGGTGAGCAGTTCCTGGAACTCGGGCAGCTTGCGGAGCGAGGCGAACTCCGGATCTTCCATCATTTTCTTTCGCTCGGTCAATCCTTCCTCCAGCGCTTTGCGAATGTAAGTCAGCGCGCGCTCGTTCATTCCCGCCTTGGCGTACGTTTTCGCTAGGTAATAGTGAAACTTGGCACGCTCTTCCACGCTGCGCTCCTGTAACAGGATGCCCCAGGAGTTCCGATGCTCGAACACCTCAGGATCGAGCGCCAGCGCCTTCTCGTAGATCTCAGCCGCCTTCTTGTAGTTCTTGCGCGCGAAAAACGCGGTGCCCAGATTACTGTAAATCGAGGCCGAGTTCGGAGTCAGCGTCAGCGCCCGCTGGTAGAGCTTTGTCGCGCGGCGGTAGCTCTTTCTCGAATAGTAGATCGTTCCCACGTTGTTGATCGCTTCGGCATAGTTCGGGTCCAACTTAATCGCACGCTCGTAGTATCGCTTGGCAATATCGGTTTGCATCATCTGATGGTAAGCGATACCGATTTTATTTTGGATCACGGCCGAATCGAGAGGGCACTGCTTATAGACCTCCGCCGCCTCCCGGTACATCTTGCGCGCCATGAGAATGTCGGCACGTTTTTCCGGGCTCAACGGAGCCGGTGTAGGCGTCGTGACAGCGGGTTCAGCGTGGTCGGGCTTCGAAAGGTCCAGAAGCGAATTCTGTGCGGAAAGTGTTGCGGAGGAGCAGAGAACAGAAACGAGGAAGAAGCGGGCCGAAACCATACGGCCTCCTTGGCTCTATTTAAACACATCCATAAGGCGCCGGAAAAAGCCCCTGCGCTTTTCGGGCTTCTGGTCCTGTTGATCGCGAGAATTGGCAGGCTGGGCATTGGGAGCAACAGCCCCCGGAGCGTGGCGCAAGCGCGGGTCGGCGGTAGCCACTTGCGTGCCGCTGGCTGGGGTGACGGCAGGTGGCGAGGGGAGTTCCCATCCCGCAACGTGCGTAGCACCGGGGTTGGAACCGCCATGCAGGGGGCAGGTCCCCACGGGTTGCGTTCCCGCAATGAACACTTCGGTTCTTTGATTCGGGCAGAATGGCGTGGCCGGCATGCCCGATTGTGGATCGATGGCTACCGAAACGATGCCGTCGGGAGCAACGAACGGCTTGGCATCGCGGTACGCGCGGAACTCGAGAGCGCGCTTCATGAATTCCGCCCAGATTGGCGCCGCCGAGTGCGCGCCTTCCAGGTGCAACAGCTGATTGTCGTCAAAGCCGACCCAAACAATGCACAGCAACTCTGAGGTGAATCCGGCGAACCAACCGTCCCGCGATGTTCCCGTTTTACCTGCCGCTGGAACCGTGAATCCACCGGCGCGTACTGCGGCCGCCGTTCCGGAACGGAGCACCTCCTCGAGCAGGTTGACCATCAAGTAGGTCACACGTGGATCCAAAACCTGCCGGGTTTCCGGGGTGGGCTGATAAAGCGTCGACCCGTTTTGCGCGCGCACCAAGCTAATCCAGTTCGGTTTGGTGTAAATTCCCTGATTGGCAAACACCGTGTAAGCGCCGGCAATCTCGAGAGGCGTGGTATCGTAAGAGCCGATCGCCATGGCTGGCGTCGCCTGGATGTCATCGTTCAATCCGCACTTCTTCGCGAGCTGTACTACCGTGTCATACCCGATCATCTCGGCCACTTTGATGGTCGCGATGTTCATCGAGTGTGCAAGGGCCTGCCGGAGTGTTACTTCGCCGTAGTATTCGTCCTTGAAATTGGCTGGCTCGTAAGGCTTGTTGTCGAACCAGAACGTTGTCGGCGCATCGTCGACCATGGTTGCCGGGGTCACGATGCGAGACCCGCCTTCCACCGCCGTATTCAGCGCCGCGGCGTATACGAAGGGCTTAAACGAGGATCCCGGCTCGCGCATCGATAGCACGCGGTCCAACTGGCTCGTGCCGTAATTCCGTCCGCCGATCAGCGCCTTGATGGCTCCCGTATGGGGATCGAGCGCAATGAGCGCCACCTGCGCATCGGGAAACGGCTCGTTCTTGAAGCGGCGCTGTCTTTTCAGTTGCTCATCCACGTGCTGCATGCCTATGCGCACCGATTCGACTGCTGCCCGCTGTAGATCGAGATCCAGGGTGGTGTAAATGCGATAGGACGTGGACTGAAAATCCTTGTCCTGAAAGTGAGTCTGCAGGTCGTCGTTCACTAGGTCGACGAAATACGGTGCCTCTGTCGATTCCGCCCCCCCGGTCACTAGTTGAACTGGTGTGTCGCAAGCCAGCGCATAGTCGCGCTCGCTGATGTAGCCGTTCTGGCGCATCAGCGACAGAACCACGTTGCGCCGTTCACGGACACGATCTGGATGGCGGAAGGGGTTATAGTAACTGGGCCGCTGCACCATGCCCGCCAGCATCGCCGCCTCGGGGATCGTGAGCTGCCGGAGATCTTTGCCGAAGTAGGCCTGCGCCGCTTCACCGAACCCTCGAATGCCGAAGCTTCCGCGCTGCCCAAGGCTGATCTGGTTGCAATAAAATTCGAAGATCTCTTGCTTGGAGAGCTTCTGCTCCAACTCGAGTGTGATCATCACTTCCGCGGCCTTGCGCCGCCAGTTCTTTTCGTTGTCCAGCCAGAAGCTGCGGGCAAGCTGCATGCTCAGTGTGGAGGCGCCCTCGGCTTTGCGGCCTTGCCTGAGGTCGTCGTACACCGCTTTCACGATGCGGATTGGGTCGAACCCGGAATGCTGGAAAAAGCGCTTGTCTTCGGCGGAAATGATGGCTTCGACCACGACCTGCGGAATATCGGCGTAGTGTACTATACGCCGCTTCTCGCGATTGCGGTCGTAAAGATTGGTGATGAGCTGCGGTTCGAGCTGAAATTGCTCGCGGTCGGTATTGTCCTGCAAGGAGATGATTTGGGAAATCCGGCCATTAGCAAACTTGATGACTCCCGCTTCCTCGCGGAAGTAGGAATCGTGTCCGGGAAAAATCTCGATCGCCCCGTCGGGCCGCACATTGAACCAGCCCATCGGGTTATCGCGCGATTCGCGGTACCCGGCGCGGCGCAACGCGAGCACAATGTCATCAGCGGAGATGGCATCGCCCACACCGACCACTTTGGGCGCAGCGTAGATTTTCGAGGTGTTGGCAAACGGGCCGGCGCGCAGCTTCTCGTCGATGAGACGCGAGTATTTGACGTAGAAATAGGTGAAGCCCAGAACGCCGGCCGTTACCAGCAGCACAACACCCGCGAGCAGGGCTTTTCCGAAAGGGCCCATGATGAAGCGGGCAAGCCTGGCGTCCCTCGGGACCCGGACTTTCACTTCCTTCTTCTTACGGGCCATTCGACTCTCTTATTGTAGACGAGAAATGCAGCTCGACGGTATACACGGAAAGGTTCACGCGGACCGCGTAGCGGACTGCAAAGCGGCCGGTGCCCGGCAAGCGCCGAATCTGTAACTGGTTGGGCGAAATGTCGAGGCCCAGCGAGCGGCCGCGATCGAGGATCATTTGCCGCGTTTCGTCCTCAGAGTGGAGAGCCGCCTCCCGGAGTAGCTTCTCGAGTTGGAAATTGTGCAGATAGACCGGGGCCAGAACGCCACCGATCGCAACCAAAACGCCGAGTACCACTAAGCCTGCCGCGATTCGCCAACTTGGAAGGCGGCTGGAACCGGGACGCTCCGCGGCGTCACTCACGGGTGCGGCTCAGAGTCCTTCGAAGCCGCCGCGCACAGCTCTTCCCACATATCGCCGCTCTCGGTCCACTCTGCATTGTCGATGCCGGATATTTGCAGCTCTTCCTCTTTCAGCGTGCCGTGGCCGTAGGGGCAGATGTACTCGATGCGTGGCCGGCCGAGTTGTAGCATGCGGTCCCACGAACCGGTCTCAATCGGCATGCGCAGCCGGCGCAGGCACACGCGGCAGCGGTACCGTTGGTCCCAGACGCACACGTAGAGCAGCCCAATGGACAGCAGGAACCAGACGCCTACGGCTGTCGTGAAGGCCAAATCCACACCGAATCGCGGCATACGGACCCCGTAGAACCAGAGAGGCGAAGACCAATACGCGTTGATCGCCTTGAGCATGCCGTAAGATACCGCCCCAGCGATTCCCAGCTTTCCGGCGAAAAAGCCCCAATACCGCATATTGGTTAGACGCTACTTCCAGTGTAAAGTTTCCAGGTGGCAAGCAAAAGGGGCTACGCCCGAAAAAAATGGCGCGCAAGGAACATGACATTGGCCGGGCGCTCAGCCAGGCGCCGCATGAAATACGGATACCACGCCTTGCCGAACGGCACATAAAGCCTTAGCCGATAACCTTCGGCAACCAGGCGCCGCTGAAGATCCCGCCGGATGCCGTAAAGCATTTGAAATTCAAAGCTCTTGGGAGCGATGTGGCGGGAACGAGCGAAGCTCTTGGTCTGCTCGATCATTTTTTCGTCGTGCGTGGCAATGGCTGGATATGTGCCGGCGGAAAGCAGCATCTTCATCAGTTGCAGGAAGTTTCGATCCACTTCGGATTTGCCCTGAAACGCAACTTCCGCGGGTTCCAGATACGCCCCCTTGCACAGGCGCACGCGGATGCCATGGTGGCAGAGCATTTCCACATCCTTTTCGCTGCGGCGCAGATAGGCTTGAATCACGATGCCTACGGCGCCGTGCTGCGCGTGAAGATCTTCCACGAGCTGGATTGTGCGCTCGGTGTAGGCACTTGATTCCATGTCGATCCGCACGAACCCGTTCAGCTCTTTCGCCCGGCGCACCAGTTGCCCGGCGTTTGCGCGGCAGGCCTCGGCGGAAATATCCATGCCAAACTGGGTTAGCTTGATCGAAACATTCCCGTCGATTTGATTCCGTGCGATTTCATCCAGCGCCCGCAAGTAATCGTCGCGCGACGCCTCGGCTTCTGCCAGGGAAGTGACGTTCTCCCCCAAATGATCGAGCGTCAACGCAATGCCTTCGCCATTAATGCGGCGTGCCGCGGTGAGGGCGTCGGCCAGCGTATCTCCGGCGACGAATCGCGAAGCGGCTCGGCGGGCCAGGGCCGAGTTTTCGATCCATCTCCGGAGCCACTTCAGCCGGGAGAGGAGAAGAAAGAAAGCGCGCACTGATTCCAGCTTAAGACGTTTCGAACAATCCAGGCGTGCGCGGAACAACGTCGACCCGCTCCGGCGCGGGCGGTTCCTCGGCCGTGGTGGCACCCAATTCGCGAATTCGCCGTAGCGACGGGTAGAGCCGCGATTCAAGCGATCCTACACAGCGGTTGAACGCATCTACGGATCTTCCAAGTGAGCGGCCAATTTCATTGAAGTGCGTCTGCAACGTCACGATGCGGTCGAACAGCTCCGCCGCCAGTTGCCGGATTTCTTCCGCGTTTTCGGCGAGCTTTTCCTGCCGCCAGCCGTAAGCGACTCCCTTGAGGATGGCAATGAGCGTGGTCGGCGTAGCAATTAGAATTTTTTGGCGCGCAGCGTCTTCCACCATCGCCGGTTTGTGCTCGAGTGCGGCACTGAAAAATGGATCGCCAGGCAGGAACAGCACGACAAATTCCGGGGCCGGCTGGAACTGCGCCCAGTAGGTCTTGCTGCTGAGCTGATCGACGTGTTTGGTCACCTGCTGGCTGTGACGGAGCAGGGCATTGCGGCGGTCCACGTCGGAGCTGGCCGCCACCGCATCCAGGTAGGCGGTAAGCGGCGCCTTGGCATCCACCACGATGGTGCGGTCACCGGGTAGTCGAACAATCATGTCCGGCCGGATGCGGCCGTTATCGGTCTCCTGCGTTTCCTGTTCGAAGAAGTCGCAGCGTTCCGCCATGCCTGCCAGCTCGGCGACCCGGCGCAGCGTCAGTTCTCCCCAGCGCCCCCGCACCTGTGGCGCGCGCAGAGCCGTGACCAGCGCCGCAGTCTCTTTTTGCAGATCGAGTTCGCGTAGCGCCATGGCCTGAAGCTGCTGCTCGAATCCCCCGAATGCGCGCTGGCGTGCCGATTCCAGTTCGGAGATCTGGGCCTCCAGCTTGACCAGCGAATTGGCCAGTGGCTTGACCACGGCTTCCACTCCCGCCTGGCGCTGCGTCAGGTCGCCGGTCATCTCGACCCGCACCGTCTCCAACGTCGAGCGGGTTGAATCGAGAAAGCTCTGCTGGTTCGATCGCAGCGCGGTATCGGCGAGCGACTGGAATGTTTCCGCCATCTTGGCGGATCCGGTCTGTGCCGACGCGGCATTCACTTCGGCTAGTTTGCGCGCAGCATCGAGCTCCACGATCTTGCTGCGCATCCATAGTCCCACCAGGAGCGCCCCCAGGGCGCATCCCGACACAAGTAATGTAGCGGCGAGAAACGTCGTGAGCATGCTGAAATCACGTTAGCACCGACCCGCGGTCCACGACTAGTAGCAATCTGTACGGTATGGAAGTCTTCTAGTTCCGCTAGTTAGTATCCAGTTGACTGCCGAACCAGTATTGATGGAAACAGATCGCATTGTTATGATTCAACGGTGGTAGTAGGCCGCTATTGTCGCCGTCACGGCTCTCCTTCGGTGGTGGTGATCGGCGCCGGTCCGGCGGGCTTGACCGCTGCCTACATTCTCGCTAAGAACAACATCAACGTTACTGTCCTCGAAGCGGACCCCGAATACGTCGGAGGTATTTCGCGAACGGTCAGATACAAGGGCTTTCACTTATCGGCGGGCAGCGGTTCTTTTCCAAATCCCGTCAGGTGGAAAATCTTTGGACCGAGATTCTACCCAACGACATGCTGGAGCGGCCACGCTCCTCTCGCGTCTTTTATAAAGGCAGGTTTTACAGCTATCCATTAAAGCTGCTCGAGGCCCTTTGGAAACTCGGAGTTGTGGAATCCGGCTTGTGCATGCTGTCGTATCTGCACGCCCAGGCGCGACCCATCCGGGATCCTCGATCGTTCGAAGATTGGGTCAGCAACCAGTTTGGCCGGCGGCTGTTTCGCATCTTCTTCAAAACCTACACCGAAAAGGTCTGGGGAATGGACTGCAAAGAAATCTCAGCCGACTGGGCAGCACAGCGAATCCAGGGCCTGTCGCTCTGGTCCGTTACCAAGAACGGACTATGGCCCGCGCGCCGCACGGGGCAGCGGCCGCCAGTCATCAAGACGCTCATCGATTCGTTCCGCTACCCACGACGTGGCCCCGGCATGATGTGGGAAGCGTGTGCCTCCCGCGTCAAACAAATGGGCGGCGATATCAGGATGGGTCAACGCGTGAAGGCATGTTCGTGGGATGGCTCAATGGATCAATGGAAAGTCCAATGCACGGCGGGGAATGGCCAGCGAAGCGAAATTGTCGCCGATCACGTCATCTGTTCGGCGCCATTGCGCCAGCTTGCGGAATCGCTGCGGCCGGCTTTGCCGGAAGACGCCATTCGCGCGGCCGGGTCGCTGAAGTATCGCGACTTCCTCACCGTGGCCCTGATCGCTAAAGACCGCAAGCAGCTTTCCGACAACTGGATCTACATCCACGATCCTGCGGTAAAGGTCGGTCGCATTCAGAACTACAAGGCCTGGTCTCCGGAAATGGTGTCTGATCCGGCGTACTGCTACGGGCTCGAGTACTTTTGCTTCGAAGGGTACGGCCTGTGGCAGTCGAGCGATGAAGATCTCATCGCGCTGGCAAAGCGCGAACTGGTCGCGATCGGTCTCGCCAGCCTCGATGACATCACCGACGGCTGCGTCGTGCGCCAGGCGAAGGCCTATCCCGTCTACGACGACGACTATGCCGAAAACGTCCAGTGTGTGCGCCAAGTAATCGAAGCTGACTATCCCAATCTCCACCTCGTGGGAAGAAACGGCATGCACAAGTACAATAACCAGGACCACGCCATGATGACGGCATGCTCACGGCGGCCAATATTCTTGCGGGCGAAAACATCCACGACGTCTGGCTGGTCAACCAGGACGCGGAGTATCACGAGGCAGGCACGGCCAGAGAGCGCGTGGAAACGAGCGGAATGCGGCTGGTCCCATCCCGCGACGGGGACTGAGAAATCGCTCACGCGGGCAGAGCCATGCCATCATCTTAATGAATGCAGAGACTCGATCTGGTTTTCTTTGACGCGGGCGGTGGGCACCGCGCGGCCGCGAACGCGTTGCGCCAGGTCATTGAGGAACAGCAGCGGCCGTGGGAAGTGCGCCTTGTCAACCTGCAGGAGCTGCTGGATCCCCTGGATGTCGTCCGCCGTATCACCGGCCTCCGCCTGCAAGACCTCTACAACCTGATGCTGCGCAAAGGCTGGACCCTCGGCTCGCCACAGCTCGCGCGTTGCATGCAAGGCGTGATCCGCCTTCACCACCGGCCGGCCGTGCGCCTGCTGGAGAAATTCTGGGGCAAGGAACAACCCGGCCTGGTCGTCTCGCTCGTGCCGAACTTCAACCGTGCGATGGGTGACAGCCTGCGGCGCGTTTTGCCGCGCGTTCCGCTGGTGACCATACTCACCGATCTCGCTGATTATCCGCCGCATTTCTGGATCGAGCGCCAGCCGCAATACTTTGTGTGCGGCACCGACCGCGCGGTGGCACAGGCGCGCGCCCTGGGGCATGACGACGCGCACATCTTCCGCGCCTCAGGGATGATCTTGGCTCCCAGGTTCTACGAGTCCGTTGAAATCGACCGGCGTTCGGAACGCCAGAAGCTAGGCCTGGATCCCGATCTACCCACGGCGATCGTGCTGTTCGGTGGCCACGGCTCGCGCGTCATGCTCGATATCGCGCGCCGGCTGGACGCCTCCGGGCTCAAGTTGCAGCTCATTCTCATCTGCGGGCGAAACGAGGCTCTCGCGCGCGATCTGCGCGCGATGCCGCACCGCATTCCGATGTTTGTCGAAGGATTCACGAAGGAGGTGCCGCAATACATGCGCCTGTCGGATTTGTTCATCGGCAAGCCCGGGCCGGGCAGCATCAGTGAAGCTCTGGTCATGAAGCTGCCGGTTCTCGTGGAGCGCAACGCATGGACACTGCCGCAGGAACGCTACAATGCCGACTGGGTTGTCGAAAATCAGATGGGCTTTGTGCTGCGGAGTTTCCGTTACATCGTGCAGGCCGTGGCTGAGATGTTGCAGCCTGAAAACTACCGGCGCTTTCACGCTAACGCCGCAGCTCACTCGAACCGCGCGGTGTTTGAGATCCCGGACATACTGGACAAGATCCTGAAAACCTGCGAACCGCGGCCCTGACGTTCCGGCCTACAGCTTATGATCGGCGTTCTTGCTTTGTTCTGCGGTGCGCACTAGATTCTCGAGCTGCTGTTCCGGAATCGCGAGTGTGAGGTTGACGCTGTTGCCATCGGCCTGGACGCTGAGGTTTTGGAGGATCGCGGTGATGGCGGCCGCGCTGGATGCGGGCGCATTGACCTGCACCATGTTCACGAGAAAGCGCACCACGTCGGCCAGCGCCGTCGCATTCTGGCTGGAGTTAGACACTGCCTGGGCGGAGACTTGGATCACGTCGCCGAACTTGATGCCGCCGCTAATCTGCTGAATCGATTTCAATAGGCCGGAGTTTAGCAGGTCATTCAAGTTGCTTCCTGATCCTATCTGGCCGGCTAGCGTGGATAAAGGCAAGATGGATATCGACCATGCATCGTACGATCCGCTCAATTGCTCCACTTGAGAGGCTAACGCCGCTTCGATCGGCGTGCTGGTGGCTGAACGTCGGTCGATCGCGCCGTGAACGCTGTTCAGGTCACCGGCTATGGCGATCGAGTCTCCCAAAAATGCCAACCCGTGCGGGTGGGAATTGTTTTTGCCCGTCAGGATCTGAACGCCGTTGTAGGTTTCCACGGTCTGCCCGGCAGCCTGCGCGGCCGCGAAGATGAGCGCCGTGTCATAAGTTCCCTTTGCCAGCACGAGGCCGTGTTCTTGCGCGTCGGTTCCCGTGAGGATTTCGTGCAGGTCGCGCCGCGGATCGAAGCCCGTCGCCGCCATGAACTTCGCAAGACCGGGGTCGTTGCTGGGCAGTTGCGACAGTAGAAACTGGCCAAACGGGGAACTCACGGCTTGGTCGACGTTGACGCCCGCGACCACCTTGGCGTCAGGCATCAACAGATTCAACAACGCGGCGTCGGCGGCGTGCAGCAGACCGGCAGACAGCACGAAAGCCAATGCGGCGGGGACAGCTCGGGCAGTCATGTAGGGAGCGCCTCTCTCTGGCTTAAACGCGGGAGGTGTGAGGAAAGTTCCAAAAACATCAGCGTCAGGCCTTGATCTTGGCAGCCGTTACCGGAACCTGATCGACGATCTCGATGCCGAACCCTTCGAGTGCGACGATCTTGCGGGGATGATTGGTCAGCAAGCGGATGGTGTGCAGGCCGAGGTCGGAAAGGATTTGTGCGCCAATGCCGCTTTCGTGCTGGAACTGCCTCTGCCCGGCCGGGTCCTTATAGTGCATGAAGTCGCGGCCGTGCGAGACCATGCGATTGACGCCCTGCTCATCCTTCTCCATGCGAAAGCCGGGGCCGGTTTGATGAAGGTAAACCAGTACGCCGACGCCCGCCTCCGCAATTTTGCGCAACGACTCGCGCACCAGAGTTTGACAATCGCAGAATCTGGAACCGAATACGTCGCCGTAGACGCAATGCGAGTGCATGCGGACCAGCACGTTCTCTTCGCCGGCCGGCTCGCCCCGGATCAGAGCCAGGTGCATTTCAGGATTGATCTCGCTCGCGTATGCCACGGTACGGAACTCGCCGAACTCGGTTTCGATACAACCTTCGGCGCGCCGGTGGATGTGGCGCTCGTGCTTCATGCGATAGCGGATCAATTCGGCTACGGAGATCATTTTCAACCCGTGATGTGCGCAGAACTCCTCGAGCTGCGGCACGCGGGCCATGGTGCCATCGGGGTTCATGACTTCGCAGATCACACCCGCGGGCGCCAGACCGGCGAGGCGTGACAGATCCACCGAGGCCTCGGTTTGCCCGGCGCGCACCAGCACACCGCCTTCGCGGGCGCGCAGCGGAAACACATGGCCGGGCCGGGCGAGGTCTGCCGGGCGCGCTGAGGGATCGATTGCCGTCAGAATGGTGCGAGTCCGATCGGCGGCGGAGATGCCGGTGGTTACGCCCCGTAGCGCATCGATGGACTCACAAAACGCCGTACCAAAGTTCGAGGTGTTTTGCGGCGAAATCAAGGGCAGGCGCAGGTAATCGCAACGTTCGGCGGTCAGCGCCAGGCAGATGAGGCCTCGGCCGTGAGTCGCCATGAAGTTGATGATCTCCGGGGTGACCTTTTCCGCGGCGATCGTCAGGTCCCCTTCATTCTCGCGGTCTTCGTCGTCCACCACGACGATAATGCGGCCGGTGCGGATCTCTTCCACCGCCTCGGGAACGGAAACGAACGGCATACTGTCTCTCTCACTATAGCTGGTTGCCAGCACTCCGTCGGTCGCTGAGGGCGGCGGGCCGCTCGCCTTGATAAGATGAATCTCTAAGCGGTGCGCGGGGTTTTTCCGAGTTGATCATGTTGCTGCTTCTGTTGCTAATTTCGCCTTCGCTGCCGAAGTTGAGCCCCACTGCGGTTGTTGACATCCTCGTTGTTGCGTTCGTGATCTATCAACTGCTGATGATTGTCCGCGGCACGCGCGCCGGCCACATCCTGGTCGGCATTCTCACCATGGTGGCCGTCTATGCGCTCGCAGTGTGGGCGGGCCTGGAGGCGCTGCGGTCGGTGCTGTCGTACATTGTCCCGTACACCGCGATTGCGATTATCGTCCTGTTCCAGTCGGAAATCCGGCGCACGCTGGCGCGCATCGGCCGCAAGCGGTGGTTCGCCAGAGGGTTTAAGAGGCCGGAATCGATCGACGAAATCCTCCTGGCGCTGGGCAGGCTGTCGCAGCGAAAAGCCGGAGCGCTCATTGTGCTCGAGCGGGATATCGGCTTGCGAACGTTCGTCGAGAGCGGCGTGCGGCTCGATGCGGAGATTTCAGCGGACCTGCTGCTGGCTATCTTTGAGCCAGGCGCGGCGCTCCATGATGGATCGGTCATCGTACAGAAAGACCGCATCAGTGCCGCGGCGTGTTTCCTCCCGCTGACGACTAATCCTGCCGTGCCGGCCAACCTCGGCACAAGACATCGCGCCGCCATCGGGATCACGGAGGAGAGCGATTGTCTTTCGCTCGTGGTGTCGGAAGAGACCGGCGATCTTTCCGTGGCCGCATTCGGCGAGATTCATCGCGGTGTGAGTTTGCGCGAGATGGACGAACGCATTAACGCACATTTCGGCGTGGATAGGCGGGCTGGACCAGTGCCGAGCGAGCCAGTAGACGGACTGGCGGAAGCACCGGCCAAACCCGTAGAGAAGGCTGGCTGACGGTGCTCGGAATCCTGACCCACAACATCGGTTGGAAGCTCCTGTCGCTAGCCGCTGCGGTGCTGATTTGGATTTTCGTGGCGAGTGAGCCGGAACTGGCAACGCTGCAATCGGTCCCGGTGGAGTACAAGGGCGTGCCGGACGATCTGGAAATCAGCTCCGAGGTTCATGAGAACGTGACTCTGGAGACGCGCGGTCCCTCGGGGCGTTTGCGTGACATGGCGGGAGCGCGGCCGGCGGTGGTGCTGGATTTTTCGCTGGTCCACGAGCCTGGCGAGCGGACTTTTGATCTGGATGAGCGCAACGTGAACCTGCCGCGGGGGATCCAGTTGGTACGGGTGATTCCGGCGCAATTGAGATACACGTTCGAGCGCCGGGCCGTGCGCGAGGTTCCGGTGGAGGTGCGGCTTTCGCCGCCACACCCCGGCTATGTGATTGTGAGGGATGAGGCGATTCCTCCGAAGCTAACCGTGCTCGGGCCGGCCTCGGCCGTCGGCCGGACGACATCCGTTACTACCGACCCCGTGGACATCAGTGATGTCATCAGCAACGCGCAGTACCAGGTGAATACGTACCTCCCGGAGCAGAGGGTGCGCTTTCAGACTCACTCGCACGTCACCGTGCGCGTGGTGGTGAAAAAGAAATAATCAGACATGGGAAAAGAGCTTTTTGGTACCGACGGGATTCGCGGCGTCGCCGGCGAGTATCCGTTAGACGGGCATACTGTCCACGCGTTCGGCATGGCGCTCGCGAGCACGGCGCGCCATCTGAGTCCGGATCCCGAAATTCTCATTGGCATAGATACGAGGGAGTCCGGGCCTTGGATCGCCGAGCAGGTAGCTGGTGGACTCGCGCAACGCGGTGTGCGGGCTCGCCTGGCGGGCGTCATCACGACGCCGGGGGTCGCGTACCTGACGCGCTCGGACGATTTTGTCGCCGGGGTGATGATTTCGGCTTCGCACAATCCCTATCAGGACAACGGTATCAAGGTTTTCGGTCATTCCGGCTTCAAACTGCCGGACGAAGAGGAGCACAGTATCGAGCAGGAGATCTTCCGGCTGCTCGATGAAGACGCCCACGATGTGGAAGCGAAGCCGTTGGCGGCCGACCATGGCCTCGACCAGCGTTACATAGACTACCTGTTTTCCACGGCCGCGGTTCGTTTCGACGGCATCCGCATGGTGATTGACTGCGGTAATGGCGCTGCATCCGCGCTGGCCCCGGAGCTGTTCCGCCGTAACGGGGCCGAGGTCCGTCCAATCTTCTGCACCCCGAATGGGCGGAACATCAACCTGGATTGCGGCGCTCTGCACGTGGAACATCTGCAACGGGCGGTGGTGGAGCAAAAGGCGGATCTCGGCGTGGCGTTTGATGGCGATGCGGACCGGGCGATCTTCGTTTCCGCCAGCGGAAAGATTGTGGATGGCGACGCCGTGCTGCTGATCGCGGCGCGGTCCCTGAAAGCGGGTGGACATCTGAAGGGCGACATCGTGGTGTCCACGGTGATGTCGAACCTGGGGCTGGAACGGGCGTTGGCGCGCGATGGCATCCGCATGCTGCGCACGCCAGTGGGCGACAAGTACGTCCTCGAGGAGATGGTGCGGGCGGGAGCGGTGCTGGGCGGCGAACAGTCCGGGCACGTCATTTTTCGTGAGTGGGCGACCACCGGGGACGGCATGCTGACGGCGCTCCGCATGTTGGAAACGGCGTGCCGGACGGGAGCCGGACTGGACGAGCTGACGCGCGGTCTGCAGATTTATCCACAGCGCCTATATAATGTCCGGGTGCGCGAGAAGAAGCCGCTCACCGAGCTGCTGGCGGTGGAACACGAGATAAGCGCGTGCGAGAAAGAACTGGGATCCGCCGGCCGCGTACTGGTGCGGTTCTCAGGAACTGAACCGCTGGTTCGTGTGATGGTGGAGGGCCCGGAGCTGGCGCAAGTGGAGAATTTCGGCCAGCGCATCGCCCGCGCCATCGACCGCGAGATCGGCGTAGAGTAAACTTAGCTTTTCCAAGGAGAACAATATGCGTTTGATGCTTTCCCTGCTGGTGCTGTGCTCCGCGCTGATGGCGCAACAGAAACACGCCAAGCTGCCCAACGAGCAGTGGGTGAAACTTTTCAACGGACATGATTTGAACGGATGGATTGAGGTCGGACACGAGAAGTGGACCGTTGAAGACGGCACGATTCACGGGCAGGCCATCACCAAAGAGTACGGCTACCTGAAGACCGACAAGAACTACAAGGATTTCGAGCTGACCTTGCGCTTCAAATGCGAGGGCGACGGCAATAGCGGCGTATTCTTCCACACCGAGTTCAAACCGGGCACGGCAGATGTGAGCCAAGGTCTGCAGTTTGAAATCGACCAGGTGGTGGGGCATACGGGTGGTATTTACGGCGACGGGCGCCAGTGGATTGTGTGGCCTGCGCCGGAGTTCGAGGGCGTGATTCACCGCAACGACTGGAACGATTATTTGATAAAGGTCGTTGCGAACCGATACATCGCGCGATTGAACGGCATCGTGATCGTGGATTTTACCGACCCCACGCCGAAGTCGTGGGACGGCTCGATCGCACTGCAACTCCATTCCGGAGGTGCGGGCAACATGCGCTTCAAAGATATCTACATACACGATCTCTCCGTGCGGTAGAGCGGGGCGTGAGCATGCAGCGGGTCACACTGATTTTTCTGGCCGGGTTAACGATTGCTGTCGCGCAGCCAATCCCGCGGCCGGAGTATCCGCAGCCGCAGTTCCAGCGCGAGCAATGGTTGAACCTCAGCGGCCCGTGGGAGTTCGAGTTCGACGATGGCAACCGCGGCCTGGCGGAAGACTGGGCGTCTGCCGGCAAGGCTTTTTCCCGCCATATCACCGTGCCGTTCTGCTTCGAGAGCACGCGCAGCGGGATCGCCGATACGTCGTTTCATCCGTGGGCTTGGTACCGGCGCAGCGTGACCATTCCGGGCGATTGGAAAGGCCGCCGCGTGCTCCTGCATTTCGGGGCAGTGGACTACCGCGCTATGGTGTGGGTGAACGGCCGTTTCGCCGGGCGCCATGAGGGCGGCAACACGCCATTTCAGTTCGATATTACGGATCTGCTCAAGCCCGGCGCAAACGGCATCACGGTGCGAGCTGAGGACCCGCCCACGGATCGCTATATTCCGCGCGGTAAGCAATATTGGGAGGTGAAATCCGCCGACATTTTCTATACGCGGACGAGCGGCATCTGGCAGACGGTGTGGCTGGAAGCGGCCGGCGATAGCTATCTCGCCCACGTGCGCATCACGCCTGCGCTCGATGGCACGGTGCGGTTCGACGCGGCCATTGCGCGGCCCGCGCCGGGTCTCGAATTTGTGGCGAAGATCCGGTATGAAGGAGCCGGCGTGGCGCAAAGCTCCGTGCGCACCGAAGGGCCGAGGGCCAGCGCTGTGGCCATCGTCTCAGACCCCAAGCTCTGGTCGCCAGGGCGGCCGCGGCTTTACGATGTTACCTTCGAGTTGCGCCACGATGCGACGGTGCTCGACCGTGTCAGCTCCTATTTCGGCTACCGCTCCGTCACCACGGAGAACGGCCGCGTCCTGCTGAACCGCGACTCGATCTTTCTCAAGTTCGTGCTCGACCAGGGTTATTGGCCGGAAAGCATTCTCACGCCGCCCTCCGATGAGGCGATCCAATACGACATCCGCATGGCGCAGGCCATGGGTTTCAACGGCGCGCGCAAACACCAGAAACTCGAAGACCCACGCTATCTCTACTGGGCCGACAAAATGGGATTTCTGGTTTCGAGCGAGATGGCGAACGCGTATTTGTTCGACGACGGATATGTCGAGCGCTTCACGCGCGAGTGGATGGAAGCCGTGGAACGGGACTACAACCATCCCTCGATCATCATTTGGGTGCCTATCAACGAGAGCTGGGGCGTACCCGACCTGCAGGACCCGCGCCAGCAGAACCATTTGAAATCGCTCTACGCGCTCACGCATTCGCTCGATGCGACGCGCCTGGTGATCGACAACGAAGGCTGGCAGCACACCGAAATGACCGATCTGTTCGCGCTGCACGACTATACACGCACGGGTGAACTGCTTTCGGAACGCTACAAGGATCTCGGCAAGCCGGGAGCGCGCATTCCAAATGACGGTGTCGCGCCGCTCGTCCCCGGTGCGAGTTACAACGGCTCGCCGTTCTACCTCTCCGAGTTTGGCGGCATTGCCTTCATTCCGCCCGGCCATGAGGTGCCCAAGGAATCCTGGGGGTATTCGGGAGTGGAGAAAACGCCCGAGGCCGCGCTTGGGCGGCTCCGCGGCCTGTACCAGGGCATCGCACGGGTACCTGTATGGGCTGGTTTGTGCTACACGCAATTGACCGATGTCGAGCAGGAAATCAACGGTCTCATGACCTACGATCGGAAACCGAAGTTCGACGTGAAGGCGGTCAAAGAAATCAACGAGCTGATCGAGTAGAATAGGCATTCCTGCGGTTGCTCGATCCGGCCAACCAATAGTTGCAGGTGTGTTAACATGCGGAGCATGATGGGAGTAATCGAAGGGGCGGTCTGCGCGGCCTTCTGCGGCGCTGGGGCTATGGCCTACGGCGTTCGGGGGCGGTCGTCGACGCTATTCGCTCCGTCAGTGTATCGTGGCCCGTCGTCCAGGCGCTCGCTCGCGCTGACGTTCGACGATGGTCCTAGCGAATCCACGCATATATTGCTGGAAGTGCTTACAAATCATAATATTCCGGCAACTTTCTTTCAGTGTGGCGTGAATGTTTCGCGGTTGCCTGAGGTTGCGCGGGAGGTCGTACGGCGCGGCCATGAGGTGGGCAATCACAGCCACACGCACCCCAAGTTCTATTTCCGCGAGCCGGAGTTCATTCGCGAGGAGTTGACGCGTGCCCAGAATGTGATCCAAGACACAACCGGCGTTTCTCCGGCGCTATTCCGCGCGCCTTTCGGGGTGCGCTGGCCGGGGATGAGGGAAGCCCAGCGGCGGCTCAACCTCTTAGGGGTGATGTGGACCGTCATCGCGCGCGACTGGAAACTGGCCGCCCCGGCGATTGTCCGCCGCGTAGTGGCGAGAGCGAGGAATGGAGCGATTGTTTGCCTCCACGACGGCCGTGGACTGGAGGCCCGGCCGGCCGTGGAACCGATGATGGAGGCGGTGCGGCAACTCATTCCGTTATTGAAAGCCGAAGGGTACCGTTTCGAAACGGTAAGTCAATTGATATGTCAGACGAACTGATCCAGAGAGTCCGCAATGTTATTGCCAACACCCAACGCATCCCGGTGGAGAAGATCACCATCGACAGCTCCTTTCAAGAGCTGGGAATCGATTCGATGGACGGCGTCAACATACTGTTCGCTCTCGAAAACGAATTCAACATTACGATCCCTGATGATGCGGCCAGGCAGATCCGCGACGTGCGCCAGATGATTGAAGGCGTGGAAAAACTGATTGGGGGCGGCACGGCAGACGCTGCGGCCGTGACCTCATAGGAATGAACCGCGTTGCTGTCACGGGTATCGGCGTAATCTGCGCGCTGGGTCGCAATAGCGAGGAATTCAGCCGGGCGCTCCGCGAAGGACGCTCCGGCATCGGGCCGATTCAAAGCGCTGACTGCACTACGCTCCGGTTTCACAATGGCGCCGAGGTCCAGGGTTACGATCATCGCCCGTACTTCGACGACAAGCGCGCCGACTTCATGGACCGGTTCGCGCAGTTTGCGGTGATCGCGGCGCGCGAGGCCGTGAGTGACGCCGGCATTGAATGGACGCCGGAGCTGCGCGAGTCGAGCGCCATCATCACCGGCTCTTGCGTGGGCGGCCAGGCGACCGAAGATGTCGGGTTCTTCAACGTGTACAAGTTGGGGCAGAACCGCGTGCATCCCCTGACCATTCCCAAGACAATGGCCAACGCGGGGGCCAGCCACATCTCCATGGAATTCGGAATCACCGGTCCGAGCTACACCATTTCCACAGCCTGCTCGTCGGCTTCGCACGCCATCGGCCAGGCTTACTGGATGGTGCGGTCGGGGATGGCGCCGCTGGCGATTACCGGCGGCAGTGAAGCGCCGCTGAGCTTCGGCATTCTGAAGGCGTGGGAGGCTCTGCGCGTGGTTTCGCCGGATACCTGCCGGCCATTCTCCAAGGACCGCAACGGGATGGTGTTGGGAGAGGGCGGGGCCATGCTGGTGCTAGAGCCGCTGGAGGCCGCGCGAGCCCGAGGCGCGCGCATTCATGCGGAAATCGTGGGTTTTGGCATGTCGTCGGATGCGTGCCATATCACGCAACCTTCCGCTGACGGCGCGGCCCGCGCCATGCGCGCCGCTGTGTGCGATGCGCACCTGATGCCGGAAGCCTTCGGTTACATCAATGCGCACGGCACCGGAACGCAAGCCAACGACACCACCGAAACCTCGGCCATTCGCGCGGTATTCGGCCCGCACGCTGACAGGCTGGCGGTGAGTTCCACCAAATCCATGCATGGTCATGCACTCGGAGCCGCCGGCGCGCTCGAAGCGATGGCCGCGATTTTCGCATTGCGCGACGGCTTTCTGCCGCCCACGGCGAACTACACTGAGCCCGACCCGGAGTGCGATCTCGACGTGGTACCGAACGTATCGCGCCCGGCGCAGATCGAGTATGCGCTTTCGAATTCCTTTGCCTTTGGTGGGTTAAACGCCGTCCTCGCTTTCCGCCGCTAATTCACTGATTCTTTACAAGTTTGACCGAATCTTTTCCTTAAGATAGAAAATTATGGGAAGGATTCGGCGGGCGCCAGACGACTCCCCAGATTCTCGCCGCGGTTTCTTTCTGACGGTGATCTACGGCGCGTGGAGCCTGATCGGCGCCGCTCTTGCCACCCCAGCGCTGCTGTATCTATTCCTTCCGCCCAAGGTTCGCACCGAAGCGGAGTGGATCGACGCCGGCGACATCACCAAGCTACAGCCGAAAGTGCCGGTCGAGGTCGTCTTCCGCAAAAACCGCGTCGACGGCTGGAAGATTACCAGCGAGAAGCAAACCGCTTGGGTGGTGGAGTTGCCCGGCCAGAAAATCGTCGCCTTTGGCCCACAGTGCACGCACTTGGGTTGCGCGTACCACTGGGAAGACGCCAAATCGGAGTTCCTCTGCCCGTGCCATAACTCAGTGTTCTCCGTCGATGGCGCGGTAGTCTCCGGTCCGGCGCCGCGCCCGCTCGACCGCTACCAAACCAAAATCGAGAACGGCAAACTGCTGGTGGGTGCGCTCGACGAGCCGGGCCCGAAATCATGAGCTTCAAAACCCAGCTGCGGGTGTGGCTCGACAATCGAACCGGCATCGAGACCGCCGTCCGCAATTTCCTGTACGAAAACATCCCGGCGTCGAGCGGCTGGCACCAGGTTCTGGGCAGCGTGGCGTTGTTTCTGTTTCTGACGCAGGCTTTCACCGGCGCGTTACTGGCGTTCAATTACGCACCCACGCCCGGTGATGCCTATAACAGCCTCCGCTACATCCTGGCTGAGGTAACTGCCGGGCGCCTGATGCGCGGCCTGCACCACTGGGGCGCGAGCATGATGATCGTGATGGTCGTACTCCACATGACGCAGGTTTTTCTCTACGGTGCGTACAAGAAGCCGCGCGAGGCAACCTGGGTGGTGGGCGTCGTGTTGCTGTTGGTGACGCTGGCGTACGGTCTTACCGGATACTTGCTGCCGTGGGATAACCGTGCGTACTGGGGCACGGTAGTGGCGACGCAGATTGCCGCGCAGGCTCCCGTGCTTGGGCCGTATCTGGTGCGTCTGCTGGGCGGACAAGGCGAAGTCGGCGTGGTGACATTTGCGCGTTTCTACGGCCTGCACGTGCTGCTGCTCCCGCCGGCCACTTTGCTATTGATCGCCGTGCACATCTATCTGGTGCGGAAGCACGGCGTGGCGCCGGAGCCTGGCGATGAGGCGTTGCCGGCGAAGAAGTTCTTCCCCGAACAGGCGTTTCGCGATACGGTCGCCATTTTCATCGCCTTCGCAATCCTCTTCGTTCTGGCGGTGGCGGCGCGCGTGCCGCTCGAGCAGCTTGCTGATCCTACTGACACAACCTACGTCCCGCGGCCCGAATGGTACTTTCTGTTCCTTTTTCAAACCCTGAAATTGTTCGAAGGACCGCTCGAAGTGGTGGGCAGCGTGGTCTTGCCCACACTCGCGATTCTCGCACTGCTGCTCGTGCCCTTCATCGATCGCGGCCGCATGCGCAAAGTGACCGAGCGGACAGCCGCAGCGGCGGTCGTGGTTCTCGCAGCCATCGGCTGGGGTGGCCTGACTCTCGCCGCGGTGGCCTCGACCCCGCAACAGCCGATCGCGGCCCGGGTTGACTTCTCCCAGCCCACCGATTGGCTTGAGGTTTCTCCGGTTGAGATGGCGGGAATCGGCTATTTTCGCCAGGAGAATTGCATCGGTTGCCACACCGTGGGCTCGGGGAAGCCCAAGATTGGCCCGGATCTCGCGGCTCGAAGCATCCGTAACACCGCCTTGTGGATGATCCAACACTTCAAGCGTCCATCGGCGATGGTGCCTGGCAGCGCGATGCCGCCCATTCAATTGAGTGACGCGCAACTCAACACGCTCGCGGCATTTCTCCTGAAACTGAACGCGCGCAACGCCGAGGCGCTACAATCAGCGCCGGATTTCGCCGTCGAGGGCGCTCTCATCTACCAGAAGAGCCAGTGCGGCTCCTGCCACAGCGTGAACGGCGTCGGCGTCAAGCTCGGCCCACCACTCAACGGCCTCAAGCAGCGCCGCACCGAGCAATGGGTGCAAGACCACTTCCGCAATCCCCAGGCGCTTTCGCCTGGCAGCAGCATGCCGCCGTACCGCTTCACTCCCGCGGAGATGGAGAAGATCGTGGCGTACTTGTTCGTCCTGCCGGAGTAATCGTTACACCAACGCCGCCGTGGAGTGAATTCCCGCCGAGTGGAGCGCGGCCGCCATTTTCTCGAGGGCCGTTTTGTGAATCTGCGAGACGCGGCTCTCGTTGATGCCGAGAATTCCGCCGATTTCTTTCATTGTCAATTCCTTTTAGAGTAATAAAGCGTAACCACTTTTTGATATCTTTCCGGAAGCGTTTTCACGGCGATCGCCAGGACCTGCCGCAACTGGTCATGGGCGCACATGTTGTCCGGCTGGCTCTCCCGCGACGCTGGGAACTCCGGGCTATTGTTCTGGTCGCGGTCCGAGGCATAGCTCGATGCCGACATCAGCCCTACGGTCCGCAGCTCCAGCACCATTCGCCGCCAGCGATCTACGCCCACGCCCAGCTTTTCGGCGATCTCGGCTTCGGTGGGAACCCGCTTCAGCTTATCGGAAAGCTCGCGCGTAATAGCCTCCACCATTTTCTGCCGCTTGCGCAGATCCCGCGACGCCCAATCGAGCTGCCGCAGGCTGTCCAGCATAGCTCCCTTGATGCGGTACTTCGCATAACTGTGAAAGACCACCTGCTTGGCCGGGTTGTACTTCGTTGCGGCGTCAAACAGGCCCAGCACGCCGGCGTGAATGAGGTCGTCGAGGTCCACATGGACCGGAAGGCTTTCATGTACTCTCACGGCGATTGCCTTCACCAGCGGAAGGTGATCGAGCACAATCCGGTCCCGGACCGCATTCGAAACTTTGTTCCGTCGCCGCACGGGCGCACTTAGGGTGCTAGTCTTTTCTGTTTGTAGTCGCATGTACGTGATCCGCCGGCCGCTGGGATTTGCTGTTGTGCCGCTTGCTGCCCGGCACCCTGACTAATGCAATGCCGGGGCCACGTGAACTACATCCGGCAAATCACTTAGATTCAGCGTGCGATTCGTGACGAAGCGATCCGTGTCCCTGAATGGAACACGCCGGAGTCTGGCGCGTGTTTCGACTTGGGATCGGGTTCCGTTTTGAACCGGGCCGCTAGTTTGTTTTCACTATTGTGCTGCCACTCCGCAGTCGGTTAGCTTACTCCTCATGCCCATACCGACCGAACCAATCGGCAGCGTTCCACGCCCGGCGGAGTTGATCGCGGCCTGGAGTGATCGGCATTCAGGCCGGATCTCGGCCGAACAGTTCGATAAGATTGCGCAGGTGGCGCTCAAGGATACCATCCGGAGGTTCGCCGAGACTGGCTCTCCCATCATTAGTGATGGCGAGCAAACCAAGCCTAGCTTCGCGACTTACCCGCTCGACGGGTTGTCGAATCTGGCACCGGTTGGCGTCATCATTCCCTTTGCCGACGGGCACACGCGCCAGTTACCGCGCCTCACCGCCGGGCCGTTTCACTACGCCAACTACGCAGCGCGGTACCTGGCAGCGGCGAGGCGGTTGACCGATTTGCCAATCAAGCAGGCGGTGATTTCGGCATCCGCCTTGAGCTTGCTTTACCCCGGTTCGGGGATTCCAGGTTATTCGCGCGAGGCGTTTCTGTCGGATTTGACTGACGAAGCGGTGGCGGATATTCGCCACTGCCTCGCGTGCGGCGCCCACAGCGTGCAGATTGATTTCACCGAAGGGCGCCTGTCACTGAAACTCGATCCGTCGGGAGGGCTGCTCAAGAACTTTGTCGGGCTCATCAATCGGGTCCTGGATCATTTCTCGCCGCAGGAGCTCCGCCGCATTGGCGTCCACACGTGTCCGGGCGGGGATCGCGACGCCACGCACAGCGCGGATGTCGATTACGCCGGCCTGCTGCCGGTCCTGTTCCGTCTGCGCGCGGGCCGCTTTTATATACAACTGGCCAGTGAGAAGGATCCAGCGCGCGTTCTGAAGATCATCCGGGACGAGGTGCAACCTGATCAACTAGTGTTCGTCGGCGTCATCGATCCAATAAATCCGGCCGTCGAAACGCCGGAGCAAGTTCGTGACCGGATTCTGCTAGCCGCCGAATACATTCCGATCGCGCAACTCGGGTCGACTGATGATTGCGGATTCTCGCCCTTCGCCGACGATACCTCCACCTCGCGCGACATCGCCTTCGCGAAGATACGGTCGCGTGTAGTAGGCACTACGCTGGCTTCCGAGAAGTTAAATCCTTCCTAAGACGAAGTCTGGATTTGGCGGAAGATAGCCGGCTGTGGAGTATACTGTGGAATAGGTTCCACATTATGGAGACTATCCAGGTCGTGCTTGATACAGAGCTGCTGTGCGCAGCCGAGCACGCGGCGCGCCGGTCGAAAGTGAACCGGTCGGCGCTGATTCGTGAGGCTCTGCGCGCGCACTTGAAAAGGCTCCGCATTGAGGAACTGGAGGAGCGCGACCGCAAGGGCTACCAGGCCGGGCGGAGGGATGCCGGGGAACTCTCGGGCTGGGAGTCGGAGGCGGTTTGGCCGGCAGAGTAGCCAGGGGCGACGTTCGCCTCTATCAGTTTGCGCGTCCGGACAAACAGAGGCCGGTCGTCGTACTCACACGCGATAGCGCGATCCGGTATTTGTCGACGGTGACGGTCGCGCCCATCACGTCCACACTTCGCGGCGTGCCCTCCGAAGTCCGGCTGGACGAGGATGATGGCATGAAACGCCCTTGCGCCGTGAATCTTCACAACGCCGTCACAGTATCCCAGCAGCGTTTAGGAAAGCGCGTGGCGCGGCTGAGTGCCTGGCGCATGAGCGAAATCTGCTCCGCACTGCGCTTCACACTCGGCTGCGACGCCTAGCGCGCTCACCGCGCATTGTTATACGCAAACGTCAACTGCAATCGCACCACATTTCCGCGAAAATCGACGGGCAGCGGCGGAAACGGGTTGGACATGCTGATGCTAGCTATCGCGGCGCGATCGAGCGGGTCGACGCTGGAACTGGTTGCCACCACCACCTTGGTCACGGTGCCATCCTTGGCGATCGCGAATTGCAGGAGCACGGTTCCCCGGCGTCCCAGCTTGGCGCTCTCCGGCATCACCGCGAACCAGTTGCGGCGCACTGTCTGGAGAATCTGCAATAAATAGGGCCGGAAATCCGCGCCCATGGGGTCGCTCAGCAGTTGCAGTTTACTTTCCCGGCGTCCGGCAGCGGGAGACTGGTTGATAGCTGCGCCCACGCCGCCCAGGCCACCCGCACCCAGATCGCCCACCACGATGCCTCCTCCCACGCTGCTTCCCGCCGCCACGCTGCGCATCGCATCCGCCACAGACGTAGACGGTACTGCCATCTTGAGCTCGCCCGGACCGCGTCCGGCCGTTTGCCCACCGGGCGTCTCGAAAGCCAGCTTGGGCTTCTCTTCGGTCTGAATCTGCGGCGGTGGAGCGGGCGCCGGCGTCAATGCGTCGGGCAGTTTCTGGCCGGCATCCTTGATTGCGGCGTCAACCTTCGGCGGCTCGGGCAGCGGGGCAGGGAGGCTCGGCTTAGAAACCGGCGTCGGCGGCGGAACCATGGCTCTGGGCCGCGTGGTCGATGGCGCCGAAGCCGGCAACTGCACTTGCTGCCGGGGCAGCAGCGACTCGACGTTGAACGATTTGCTGACCTTTTCCGTGTTCGGTTCCTTCTGCGTCAGCTCTTTCGGCGGGAAAACCAACGGCGTAATCGTGCGGTACGTTCGCGGCGCGAGCTGAAAGACTTCTCGCGGCATCGACAGCAAGATCACAATCGCGACGATGTGGACCGCTATCGAAAGTGTGCCCGCTCGCCGCGAACGTGCCTGGTCGGCGGCCGTATCCCACGCCAATAGCAGGCGTACATCTTCAGTCTTTTCAGGAACTTCTACGGCTTCCATGGGGACACCAAAGATTGAGCCACTACTCGCGAGTGCTCTTCAATCTTAGCAAGAATGGCCAAAGCAGCTATCAAGCTTAGGCGTCCCGCGCGCCCGTTAAGTTTCGGTGTCTGGCGGGTTTCAACGGAATTCAGGAATGCGTCAAACTGCAATGCCAGCGGCTCGCCCTTCGTGACCGGAAGCTGCTCGAACGCGATCTGGTGATTGGCCCCGACGCTGAATACGGCTGCATCCTGGCGGCTATAATCGACGGAAATGTATTGGTTCGGCTGAAACAGGCGCAACTTGCGCACACGGTCGGTCGACACGCGGCTGGCCGTCATGTTGGCCACGCAGCCGCCTACGAACTGCAACCTTACATTAGCGATGTCGACCTTCTGCGTCAGGATCGAAATGCCGGCGGCACGGATCTCTTCGATTTCCTGGTTCACGAGGCTCAGCAGGATGTCGATGTCGTGAATCATCAGGTCGAGCACCACGTCCACATCCAAACTGCGCGGGCTGAAAACGCTCATGCGGTGGATTTCGAAAAACAGCGGCAGCCGCGCGACTTTCTCGAGAGCCATGACCGCCGGGTTGAAGCGCTCCAGATGTCCTACCTGCAAAATGCGGCCGTGCGCATCGGCGGCCTGGATCAGCCGGTCGGCCGAGGCGAGATCCGGTGCAATGGGTTTTTCGACCAGCACGTCGATGCCGGCTTCGAGCAGCGTGCAACCAACGTCAGCGTGAGCAGACGTCGGGACGGCGACGATAGCGGCGTCAGCGTTGCCGGCTAGATCACGCACATCAGTCAGTGGGACGCATCCGTTCGCTGCGGCGATCTCCGATGCCCTGGCCGCGTTCGCATCCACCACCGCCACCAGTTCCGCTCGCGGAGATTGCCGCACCACGCGGACATGATTCAGCCCGAACGCGCCGGCGCCGGCGACGGCAACCCTAATCTTTTGGGGCATAGCCGTAAATCGTAATCGCAGCGTTGTCAGCTTGGGAGATCATTTCCTCCCGGTCCAACATGAGCGTCCTCCCTTCCTCCACGGCCAGCGCCGTCGTGCCCGTTTCGCGCATCACCACAATCGTCTCCACCCCCACCACCGGCACATCGAACAGCAGATGCCGCCGCCGCGTCGCGACTTTCACCAGTGTGAGCGGCTTTCCGTTCACCAGCGCGGCCGCGCGCCGCAGCATAGCGTCGGTGCCTTCCATCGCCTCCACAGCCACGCACGCGCGCGCCGCAATGGCCACACTCTGCCCGATGTCCCACCCCGCGAGCGCGTGCGCGATGGAGCGTCCATATTCAAAATTCACCTGCTCGTCTTTGGTGGGTTTGCGGCGCGTCATTGTGCCCGCGCCGGCCAGCAGCGGCTTCAGCAGTGCCGTCGAATCCACCAGCCGGATTCCTTCCTCTTCCAAAATCTTCGCCACGCCGCCAATCAGCGAATCTGTATTCTTGCGCGGCAGCGCAGCCAACAGCTTCACCAGCCGCCAGTCGGGCCGGATCGCCGAAAAAATGCTGGCGTGCTTCACCTGGCCGGTCATCATGACCTCGGCGATGCCCTCGCTCTTGAGAATCTCGATGAGCTTGCTGAGCTCTCCGAGCGAGATCCAGTAGCACCGCGCCGCCAGCGGCTCGATCTCGCGCGACGCTTCCTGCTCGATCCCGATGGCCACCACTTCATGCCCCAGCTTGCGCGCATTTTCGAGCGCCAGCACGGGAAAGCGGCCATTGCCGGCGATCAGTCCGTAACGCATCACTTCACGAAGCCGCGCTCAGAGGCGGCAATGAACGCGAGCAGCTCTTCCACTTCGGGCGACGGAGGAATCTCCTGGTGAATTCGCTCCACAGCCTGGGAAGTGTTGAGGCCAGCGCGCGTTAAGAGGCGCAGCGCTTTCTGCAGTTCTTCGATGCGCTCCGTCGCGAAGCCGCGCCGCTCAAGACCCGTGCGATTCGCGCCGAACACCCGGCTCTCGCGCTCGCTCACTGTATTCGAGTAGGGCAGAACATCTTGCGTGATCACGCTGTATCCACCCACGATTGCGTGCCGCCCCACACGGCAGAACTGGTGCACGCCCGTCGAAGCCCCGACCCACGCCCAATCGCCCACGGTCACGTGTCCGCCAAGCGTTGCGGCGTTCGATAGCACCACGTGGCTCCCGACTTGCACATCGTGCGCCACGTGCACGTACGCCATCAGCAGGTTGTCGTCACCGACGCGCGTCACCATGCCTCCGCCTTCAGTGCCCCTGTGAATCGTCACAAACTCGCGAATCCGGTTGCGGCTCCCGATGCGCGTTTCGCTGCATTCACCCTTGTACTTCAGGTCCTGCGGCGCCACCCCGACGCTCGAATAAGGGAAAAAGAGGTTGCCCTCGCCGATCCACGTCGGGCCCTCGACGTAAACGTGGCCCATCATTCGAGTGCCCCGGCCGATCTCCACATCCGGGCCGAGGATGCAATACGGGCCGATGTCCGCAGTCTCGGCAATGCGTGCGTGTGGATCGACAATCGCAGTCGAGTGTATGGCCATGCGCTATGCGGGCGAACCCTGCGCCGGGTTTTTGTCTTCCAACTTGCACATCACTTGCGCCTCGGCCACCACCACGCCATCCACAGTCGCGCGCCCCGCCATTTTCGCTACGCTGGCCTTGCGCCGCAGCACCGTCATTTCAATGCGAAGCTGATCGCCCGGCACCACCGGCTTGCGGAACTTCGCGTACTCGATCGCCACCAGCAGCACCAGTTTCGACTCGCGGTCCGGGATGCTCTTCAGCACCAGCACGCCCGCCGTTTGCGCCATGGCTTCGACAATCAGCACACCCGGCATCACCGGAAAATCGGGAAAGTGGCCGGAAAAGAACGCTTCGTTGGCGGTGACGTTCTTAATCCCTACAATGCGCTCCGCTTCCAGTTCAAGGATGCGGTCCACCAGCAGCATCGGATAGCGGTGAGGCAGAATACGGCGGATCTCGTTGATTTCCAAAATGGGCATGGAAACACGCATTATAGCCCGATGAGTGCAAGGGCGGGCCAACCTCTTTCGCACAACGCCTCTGAGTTGAGTCTCCACGAACGCAACTCCACCTAAAGTTCCCCTTGCGTTCGGCCGATCTATTTGCGGGAGGAGTGAGCAGCCGACAAAGCTGCGAATCTTGCGAGGTGAAAGTCCTCGTTCCGCCAATTGCCTGTAGTCGGGCGGATAGCATATCCGATGCGTGCGAAGGTAACGACGCACGTTCGGCTCGGATGTAAAAGCCTCGGCTGCCCTGCGGGTTCACTCGCAGCGGTGGGAGCGATCTGGGAGGCAAGCAAACTGTGAGGCGTGAACATAAAGAAATAGCTGCAACCTCGATAACAAGCCCGCGGAAAATCGCGTTCGCGGAAAGAAGCGAGAAGCCGACCAAATCTCCTTTTTGGGAAGGCCGAAGACATTGGGGAAGAACCAGGCAGAAGCACTCGATGGGACTCGCCGGGGTACGGGCTCAGGCATCACAGGACGGATTCGCAGACATAACGTCGGGAAGAACCCGGGGGCAGCAGGGGCTGGTAGCAACCTGCAAAGATTCCTTGAACGAGGTGAATAGCCAAAGGAGAGGAAAGCCCAACGGGTTTGGCGAATGGGTCGGTAAAAGCGATGACCGAGGAGTAATGTCCTTGCAGGAAACGGTACACGTTTCCCTGATGAAGGTAACGCCAACATCAGGCAAAGCGGCCCTGGGCACTTGGTGGTTCCTACGACAGGCGCGGGCTCGGCTTGATAAAACCGGGCATACCAAACCGTAGCCAGGGCCAGGAACGAAGTCATGAGCAAACCATTCAAAGGCGGGGCGTATGCGTACCAGCGCTTGAACTTCGTCATGAAGGGGCAGGCTCATGAACGAAATGCCGAGGCTTCAAACCGTACCTGGGAAATCCGGCCGTACGGCATTATAGGGGGGCTTCGGGAACCGTGACGCTGGTGGAAATGTGAACCCACCTCGCAACCGAAAGGGCGAGGCTGGTAACCCTCCACCTCACCGTAGGCGCGCCCGACTTCTATCCCAGCG
>Ga0326728_10005610_pt1 | contig 34881 bp, 37 predicted proteins | sample MB3enrmetagenome_FD_207602 | JGI IMG/M metagenome (GOLD analysis project Ga0326728, IMG submission 207602) | Lab enriched peat soil microbial communities from McLean, Ithaca, NY, United States - MB31MN | ecosystem: Environmental > Terrestrial > Soil > Wetlands > Peat | place: USA: New York...
GTGAAAGCGAATGCCTCTGGAAGAAGATGATTGGAAAGCCGTGTGCGGGAAAACTGCATGCACGGTTTGATGAGGGGGAGCTGGAGATAGAACCATGTGGCGACTACGCCAGCTCTCTACTCTACTGGTAGCAATACTGTCGTGTTTCGTTTTTTCATTGCTCGCTCTTGAGCATAATGGGATGAAAGTTGCTACATAGTAAATAATGGAATAGTCCGACTTAACGACTTCAATAAATCTATAGTTGAACTCTACTAAAATTCATAATGGGCAGTACTAGTTGAAGTTGACATCTATGCCCAACCATTGATAGCAATCTGTAGGGTAGGGCGTTTCATGGCTAATCACCTCACTTAGATTCAAGACAGTTCGAATTCAAGAGAATAGAGGTAAGGGGCATCTTGTGTCCTGTCAAAACACAGGAATTTCTTTGGCAGTTTTTTTGCAGCACATGCTATCATCTTGATATTATTGAGGCACGGCGGGTTCGATTCCCGCCGCCTCCACCAACTTACTCTTTAAATTTCAATACTTTACCGTTTTTGGGACCCCCCAAATCGTCTCCCAATCGTCTCCCAATCGTCTCCCAATTCTTTTTTGCGGTACTGCATCACGGTAAAGGTCCTTTGCTTTCTTTCCGCTAGTACAGGAAGAAGCAGAGTGTCGGCTAAGCGTCGTAGGAAGCCAACCGGAAATGGCAATTTACAGTTGTTGAGTACACCTAATTCACACCATCTGTTATAGAAGAAAACTGATGATTTCCGGTTGAAACAAACAAAAGAGGCAGTGCAAATTCTAACCATGCCTCTTGCTTTGGTTCTATACCTCCACTTCTTGTACGTGTGGTAGTTCAGTATCCCAATCGCTGGGCGTTATTGAGGGCATTATCTTTGTTAGGTCCCCAATAATCCGCTCTTATATAAGTTTCATGGGCCATCCTGAAGCATCTTCCGGCCATGTTTAATTGCCCCTGTCTTTCATAAGCAAGAGCAAGATTGAATAAGTTGTTGCCATAAGCGACTGTATTCTGAAGACCGAGCCTGTCCTTTATGGCTTGAGAATCAAGGTAATATTTTAGGGCCGAGCTTGGTTGGCCCTTGCTCCAGTAAACAACACCGATGTTCGTCATGATGTTTGAGTAGCTAACCGTGTCTTGGAGGCCCAGCCTCTCCATTATGGCTTGAGCATCAAGGGAATATTTCAGAGCCAAATCTAGTTGACCTTTGCTTGAGTAAACAAGAGCGATATTGGTCATGACACTTGAGTAATCGGCCGTATTCTGAAGACCGAGCCTGTCCTTTATGGCTTGAGAATCAAGGTAGTATTTTAGGGCCCAGTCCAGCTGGCCCTTGTTATGGTAAATACGGCCGATGTTATTCACAAGAATAGAGTAGGCGACGGTATTTTGGAGACCGAGCCTGTCCCTTATTGATTGAGAATCAAAAGCGTATTTCAGGGCCAAGTCTAGATCGCCTTTGTCAAGGTAAACAAAGCCGATGTTCCCGACGAGATCGGAGTAACTGTCTGTATTCTGAAGACCGAGTCTGTCCTTTATGGCCTGAGAATCAAGGTAGTATTTCAGGGCTGTGTCGAGTTGGCCTTTGCTCCAGTATACAAGACCTATATTCATCACGAGATCGGAGTAACTGTCTGTATTCTGAAGACCGAGCCTGTCCTTTATGGCCTGAGAACCAAGGTAGTATTTCAGGGCCAAGTCTAGTTGACCTTTGCTTGAGTAGAGAGCACCTATAACTCCTATGAGATTGGAGTAATCTGATGAGGCCGTCTCCCCACGGGACTTAAATATATTATCGGCTTTCTGTAAATAATTCTGCGCTTCAGTAAAAAGGTTTAGAGAATCTCCAGCAACGACTCCTGCCCACATTAATGGCTGGGTATAATCGGGATCTATTTTGATCGCACTATTAAAATAGTCCAGTGCCAGCTTGGGATTCTTATTTTCCACTTCCAGTCCCTTTGAATACCATTCGTAGGCTTCTGTTTTCGGCTTATATTTCTCTTCGATCTTTTTCTTATCCTCTGCTACCAGCTTTACCGGTCCTATGTCTGCAATCCTGATCTTTTCCGTATCTCCCACCAGACTGAAGACAACCTTGTCCTGCAGGTCAAATATCCTATCGACCGTGCCATCCAGTTTAGTGGAAGTCTCAACCTTACCAGACTCCACATTTATGAGTTTGGCATTAACACGCAGGCGGTTCCCTGACACCTGGTAACTTCCCGTGAAAATGATGTTGGCTCCTGCTAGCTTACCGACCTTCACCATTCCTTCTTCATCAACCAGCCCAGAGCGGGTAAACTTGAGTTCTTCCAAAACCTTTTTTCGGTCTTTATCTGAGATTACATTGATGTCTCTAATCTTGTTCAAGTCCGATATGACCGTATCAGTCATACCGGCTGAGATCCATGAATACTGTGCATCTCCTGTGTTCTGGAACGGCTGAACCAGGATGTTCAGCGTTCGGGCATAGGAAGGAAAAGAAATGAAAATGAAGAACAATGAGGGGAATACAACCTTACTTACAACTCGCTTTTTCATGATGTCTCCTTATTCAGGATTAGGCATTCAATGTATATACATCTGGGACAAAGACTGAGTGATTTTGATTATCACGATTTGTGTTTGAAATCTACAATGAATCAGAAATTGAGACGGGTAAGACTTTCAGGAAGGAATGTATATTTTTCTTTTAGGCTTACCAAGGCAAACCTTTTTGTTGGCTTCACCTACAATTCAATAGTAAGAACCATATTCACGAATTGAAGATTATGAGTTGAAAGTGGGCAAAACGATTTAAATAACCCGCCCGGACAACCACCTTTGCAAAACACGCCAATTTATTGACGGTGGTAGATAGAGATGTTACCCTTGATCTCCTCAGTTATGCTGTTGCCGTCTTCGCTGATAGTGCACACACGGTCCTCGTTCCCTAAGCCTCTATCTGCATAGATGTGAGCTACGCGTCCGATAATTTGACCCTGGCCAATGTCATACCATGTCCCGACTGGTCGCCGAGGGAATCCATTGGTTCCCATTGCCATGGACTGTGCTATGTCCGGTCTAGCCCATGTAACACAGCACCTCTCAATAAGTGTAGTTCCTTTGATGTCGAGCGTGCAAGTCACGTTTACCATTCTGGCTGTATTATCTTGTACGGAATATCTCGCTCCATCTAACTTCTTGATGAGAGCCTGATCGGGGTCCTCAATGGTCACTGTCCAAGTCGGGGATGTTCCATCTCCGATGTTGACATTATCCTCGTGCGCCACAACCTTCTCGCCGTCTCTCGCTTCCAGCCGATGTGGACCAGGCGTTACGCTGGATGTGCAGAACAGGCCAGGGCTGTTCGTGAAACGGCCAAGACCCCCTACTGGGCCGCAACCAAAATTTCCATCGATGTAAAGGTACAACGTCAACTGAGACCTGTTGACCATAGTGATCTGCGCCATGGCATATGCCCTGTCTGCCAATGGATAAGAAAAGTTAAGCAACAGCAAAACTATAAGTAAAATCTTTGAAGCTATCTTCATAATAACTCTCCTAAGTGGATAATCAGCATTAAGAAATAATAACAGATGCGATTGCTGTTTACTATTTCAAATATTGCATGAAGTGGGAAAAGTAAGAAAATAACATTACAAGGAAGAGGCAGAGTGTCCTGCTAAGGCAGGTAGGGTAGCCAACAATCCGAAAGATGGCTTTTAATCAATCATCAAAGTTGCGCACTTCACAAGTCATGATATCCTTTGAATCGACCAGACAAATGATTGCTATGTGAAAGATGGCAGGGTTAGGGTCGAGTTCCCAAGGTTTCCTCCGACCGCACGCAAACTTGCCCATCAATGTAACTGAACCGGCAGGGCGATAAAATTCTGCCCGGTGACGCTTGTGCAGTTCATTGTGATCGTCCGGCTTGGCGGCGAGAAGGTATAGCCATCAGCGCTCGGCGTAATCGTGACCTTCGCAGCGAGGCAGGGAATATTGTAAATTATGTAGTTTGTATCGCCAGACCAGGCTTGAGGGTTCCAAATCGCACCAGGAACCACTGTAAAGTCAACATAGCTGGGTACCTTGGTGCCGGTTGCTGTCGTCACGCTGCCGCTAATTGTGACCATTATTGTTTGGAAATCCCTCATAACCAGTTGGACGGGTTGCTTATCCATTATCCTGTTATCATCCTCGCTGATGACCCGCAGATCACAGTCTATAGAGCTCTGGCCTGCTGGGTTCGGCCTGTAGAAGGTATGTCCGCTTGCCACTCCCGTAGCAATGACTTCAAACAGACGGCCATTGCACCATAATTGTACATCGACCAGGTTGGACTTTGTGCCGTGGCATGTCCATTGTATCTCTCGGCGGTCTCCATCCACCCACTCGTGTGCGGGGCCGAGTGGAGGACTGAAACTGGTTATAGTTATACTGCCCTGCGGTGGCGCATTAGGATTTAATACACTCGCTGCTGCGCCTGTCGCAGGTTGCATCTGTTGAGTGCCTTTCTGGGCAGCAGCTGGCGCTGCGTATGCCATACATGTCGACAAAAGCAGGTAAACAATCATTAGCAGAGCTAACGCATAAACTGTGTTTTCCCCTCTTACTTTCATGATGGCACCTCTCTTTCAGATTTTGTCCTCAATGGTCACGGACTGTCTCGCCTATATCGAATGTTTTCCGAACTTCAACCACATTTTGAGATACAGTTCCGCATTTATTTTAGAGTATTACTGATTGTAATGTCGCATATACATCAAATATTTTCAATTGAAGAGTTCAGGAAGTTCTACTTATCTTACTTGAACAGAAAATAAGCTTTCAAGCATTTGCACCTTTCAAACTGTATTCAATGAGCTGATCCGATTAGTCGCCTTGAGGCTTTGTCTGTTAGCCAAGATTTAAGTCCGATTCCTCTTAGTCTCTGCCCTTTCTCTCCCCGTCAAGTTAATACGCCTTCACATATATTAAACTGTACAATATTCGTTTAAAATAAATGTCATTTATTACTATCAGATATATGCTATTTAAAACGTTCGTTATCGCTTTACATTTTAAAACCTATACATTCAATTGCCTTTTATGGCTCCAGTGATATAATTTAAATAGGAGACAAAAGGAGGGATAATTATGGTGGCAAAGAGGACTGATTTGGAACCGTTAATAATTGGGGAATGGCTTAAACGCCCAGTTGGGAAACGTACGGAAAATGATGTTCTTCAGTTTTATGGATTCCTCAAGAAAATTGACATAATGCTCTGCGCTAGTGTTTTACACGGGCGTTATGAGCTGCCACGATTTGCAATCCGGACTCTCCCCCCAGATTAAATTTTACGCATTACCTCAAAAAATGCCCTTTTAAACCTTTAAAGAATGGCTACTTCCTTATATAATGTTCACATGATCAAATTCAAAAAAGCCTGTACTCTTCCCAACGGCAACTTGGATGAAATGACAGAAAGAATCTGATACTGGAATTGAATATTATGTCGCCGCTGGAAAATCAGGCGGTAAACTGAGAAAACAAACATCGACCTGTGGTATCGGGAGAATCCGGTCTACTTGGTTCAAGGGGTATCTGATAAATGCAATTCGTTTTACCAATTATTATTAAATACTCTTATCTAGGGATCTTTGTTGCGTTAGGGCTCGGCATTCTTGGTTTACCCATACCCGATGAGATATTCTTGGCATTAGCCGGATTTCTGTCTTTTAAAGGGCAACTCAGTTATCCGTACGCTGTAATGGCGGCATTTACGGGAACGATATGCGGTATTTCAATTGGATATCTCATGGGAAGATGCTTCGGTAATCCCTTCTTAGAAAAATATTCAGCCAAATTGAGAATTAATCCCGAACATCTTCATAAAACCAAAGAATGGTTTGGCAAATATGGAAAGTTCGCGTTGGTCATCGGTTATTTTATTCCTGGGGTCAGACCTTTGATGGCTATATTTGCAGGAATTCTTCTAATGCCCTACAAGGTATTCGCCATGCATGCCTTTAACGGAGGTCTTCTATGGACCGTGACATATGTGACGATGGGGTATTATCTGGGTGAGGACTGGAAACTTGTTTATAATTATTCATATCGTTATATTCTGCCTTTTGCCATCATAGCCACAGTGATTTTTTTATTGATAAATTTTCTGAGAACGGACGGTCGTAAATAGGATATGGTCCATACAAATAAAAAGCAGAAACCCACTGGACCAGGCGTTCCATCTTTTAGACAAGCGTGGTGGAAAACTAACCTTGTAGTTGGTACAGTTTTTAAGGAGCCACCGAAAAAGGCAGAATTTCAACTTAACATATGGTACATGTTCTGGGGCGGATCCCGACCAACTTCATTGTATTTACTAAGAACGGCCAATTTAGCCATTGATAGCTGACTAATTATAACCGCATAAAAACATAAATCAGAGATTTTCAGACACCATTCAATAAGAAAATCATTACTAATGAAATGAATAAAAACTATATAGATAAATATAGCAGGTCTTCTTCTTTTCCATGATGGGATTGATCGACGAAAATCTTGGAACACTCCATGATTCTTTCCGGGTGTCCTAGATCTACTTTTTCCTTCGCTTCCATTTTGGTGCAGACCTTTTCCGAGATTTTCATCATTAAGGTAATTCCCTCATGCTCCCCCTTTCAACTGCTCCGCAGGGTTCATCATTTCATCCGTTATCCTTGGTGCAGATCTTTATAATTAGTTGCAAAGCTGAGAACGACACCATCACGAATAGTTATACCATTTATTCAAGATCTTTTTGCTTTTGAAGAGAAAATAAAGCTACGGCGTAAATAAGAATCTAATGCTTAATCTGCTTCAACTTATTAAGCATTGTCTTTCTTGTCTTTGCTGTTTCAATTGCCGCTGCAGCTTTTGCATCATTCAAGCCTGTGCTGAGCCAATTAAAGAAGTCATTCTTGTCTTTGTTGCAGTGATACTTGAATGTGTCTTCATCAAGGTTTTCAAGGACCTTAATCAATGTTCGAACAGTGTCAGCAGTCTGGCCGTCGTGAAAATAAAATACTGAAGCCATAAGGCTACCTCCCATGACAAAATATTATATTGCTGGTGGGAACGCACCTATTTCACTAATAAAGTAAGGCCACGATAAAAAGTTCACAGACTTAGAAACGCCCTGAGACAGTTACAGTTAGTAAACATTGTCGATACAAAAACTGCACACCGCCTTAAATCAGCGACGTGCTATTTATCTGTCTTTGCCGCGTCCGTGATTGTCTTTGTCATTTTCGGATCGTTAAACATTTGTCCCAGGGCACCTGAAAGCACCGCATTGATCTGCTTTTCCAACAATTCTTCAGAAAACGAAACATCCTTCAGAGAGCTACTGTTTTTAACGCTTGAGCGATAAAATATTCTCTTATCCGGAACATTGGCAAAGACGAAACTCAACTTGATTTTCGCGTCATAAGTTTTCATAGGGAACGATTTCTTACAAATAATCTCGAGTTCGTCGATGTTGCAGCCAATCAATATTCTTCCCCAGTCTTTGCTGATTGTTTCTTCCTTTAAGTCCCAAACAGGTATGTTATTTGAGATCTTATAGCCCAACTTAGAAAGATAGTCCCTGATACTTGAAGTGACTGCCTCGTTCACTTTATTATAGCTTGGGAGAATGGGGATCAGATCACCTTGTACAGTTGTAACCGTCCCCAAGACGAGCTTATCATCTACTTTTCGAATATCGTTAACAGTGGCAACTGTAATAGGAAAATCCGGTCCAGCTTGCTCCGTCTTTATAAACTTTTCTGTCGGTTCATACTTCAAATTGACATGATAAAGCGCAGGCGAGCAAGCCTGCATGAACAGGAGGATAAAAGCTCTAAAAGCTATCCTAAGGAAAAAGTCTGATATTTGGCAATCTCTTGTCTTTTGAAGCGTTTTAATATGTATATAAATACTGTTCTTCAAATCAAGAGTTCTCATGACGATACTCCTTTTGCTAAATATTGTTTTATCTCAGTTAATTTACTTTATTTTAAAACCGTGTTCACATGAGCGCTTTGTAAGCAATTATATTTACGGTCTTGTATCCATATATACTGATAGTAAAATATTCTCTCTGAAAATGAGAGTGAATCCTTTCCTCTCAGCTACGTTATTCACAGGTAGAATTCCACCCTTCACCATCTCCCTGCAATTGTAAACGGTGAAGGGCGGAAGGGTGGATTTCTACTTTATGAGTGTGACAACGAAATGGTCTCTTCTGTTCTTTGCCCATGCTTCTTCATTGTGCCCCGGATCAAGAGGTCGCTCCTTCCCATAACTGATGGTGCTGATTCTCTTTGTGTCAACACCGCGATCGACAAGATATTTCATGGCACTATTCGCCCGTCTATTCCCAAGGGCGAGGTTGTATTCGACGGTACCTCTTTCGTCGCAGTTCCCCTCAATACGCAGCACGTATTCAGTGTGTTTGGTCAGCCATTTGGCATGCATATCGAGAATCTCTCTCGCATCCTGTCTGAGGTCAAAACGGTCAAAAGCAAAATGAATGTCAGCAAACCGGGAAGCTTCCTTTTTAACTTTAGCAGCAGCTTCCGCCATGGCTTCCTCTTTTGCTTTCTCCTTAGCTGCCATTTCTGCCAGGGCCTTTTCCTTCGCTGCTCTTTCCTTGGTTAACTGTTCTTCCGTTGCTTTCTCTTTGCCTGTTTCCTGGGATTGGACAGGAGCCTGCGTCTGCACCGCAGGCTCCTCCTTGACGATTTCCTTCTTTGCACATCCAGCGGGCAGGATTAAGGCAAGACCAATCACAACCAAAATGATCTTTAAAAATAACTTTTGTCTTTTCATTTTTATCTCCCTCCTTTTTTAGGTTTTTCTTTTTTCAATGGATTCACTAATACCTGATTTTAGCAAACTGAATCAATTTGCATCATGCAAATCCTTCTCCTTGAGATTTACGACACCTTCATTGAAACATAGAACGTCTGACTGCTTCGATTTACCAGGAACAAGACAGCCTTACTTCCTCCCGCCTGTTCCATCACTTTCCTGTAATCTTTTAAATCCTTCACAGGTGTTTTGTTCACTTCCCGGATCACATCTCCTGTCTGGAGTCCCGCATCATCCGCAGGACTGTTCTGTGCCACATCAGTAATGACAACGCCTGAGCGTACGGTGATTTTGAATTGCTTTTTCCATTCCGGTTTAATATTGTCGACGGTGAGGCCGAAACGCTGGTTCGGTTCTCCCATCTGTGAGGCAATCTTCTGCTCCGTCATCTCTTCCACTTTTACCTTGAGATCAACAGCCTTGCCCTGCCTCATTATTTTTACATCGACAGTCTTTCCCACCGGAGTTTCCGCAACGATCCATGGAAGATCTGTGGAACTCTTCACGGCCTTTCCATCAAAAAAGACAATAACGTCACCCTGTTTGATTCCTCCCTTTTCAGCAGGCCCGCCGGTAATAACATCGGCAACGAGGGCACCTACGGGTTTTTCCAGTCCAAAGGAGGGCGCCAACGCAGGAGTGACTGACTGGATAAATACCCCGATCCAGCCCCGGACCACCTTGCCCTTATCTCTCAGCTGGGCGATGACAGTCTTTGCAGTGTTACTGGGGATGGCAAACCCGATGCCCTGGCCTGCGGCAACAATGGCTGTATTTATCCCGATGACCTCACCTTTCAGATTGACTAAAGGCCCCCCGCTGTTTCCCGGGTTGATGGGCGCATCGGTTTGAAGAAAATTGTCATATGGGCCGGAGCCGATGACCCGGCCGGAGGCACTGATGATCCCCTGGGTAACTGTGTGCTCCAACCCGAAAGGATTCCCTATGGCCAGCACCCAGTCCCCCACTTGCATACTGTCCGAATCACCAAGCGTTAGGATAGGCAGATCTTTGAATAGTGATGAAATCTTAATCAGTGCCAGGTCAGTTTTAGGATCCCTTCCGACTACCTTTGCCGTGTATTCCCTTCCATCGGCCAGCTTGACTTTGATCTCCTCAGCCCCGGAGACGACGTGATTGTTTGTGATTATATATCCGTCCTTATCAGCGATGAAACCCGATCCCAGGCTTTGCTGTTTCATTTTTCTATCCGGAATATCACCAAAAAATTGCCCGAAGAAATCCCCGTCAGGTTGATTATCGGGACCAAAAAATTGTTTGAATGGGTTTCCGGGAACCATGACGGTCGACGTTGTGCTGATGTTGACTACCGCGGGTGTGACTATTTTGGCAAGTTCAGTGAAAGATTGAGGAAAACCTATTATGTCGGTGCGGTTTTTGACGTTACCGCACGACGCGACAACAATGCTTGAAACAGCAATCAGGATAATAACGGTCATTGTAATGACTATGCTCTTGAATCTTTTCCTTTCCATGACATCCTCCATGACTAATGAATTTTGTCGATCTTAATCATTCACATTTCTTGCATCAATCCACCATTATCGAAGGCCTTTTGCTTAAAATAGCTCTTACGGTAGTACTGCGAGGTGAAAACAATGAAAAGCATTTCTAACGCGTTGACGATGGTCTTGATGAGGTTCTTCTGTGTTGTCGTCAGTGCTTCAGATGGGATAATACAGAACACTTTAATAGTTAAATTAGACTGGTCAGAGCTTACAATACTGCAGCCGTCCATAGCTTCAGCTGTAACAATAGACTTATTGCTGATATTATGTTTCAGTAAAATAGCTTTTCCCCTTGTCTCGCTATACTCACGCACCGTTCTGAGACTATCTACATTAATGATTCTAAATATAACCCAATCCACGTTCACCACACATAAAACCTTTTCTGCCAGGAAACGAAAACTGTTTTTAAAATCTTTCTTATCTTTTGGATATTTCTTGAGTGACGAAAATAGGGATTGAATTTCATTAACCTGGACATTCACCGCACCAATATACTTGAAGGCATCACTTAACCTGCTCTCTACGTCAGCATTTTTGACCGATAGATCTTTTATATGGCTGCGGTAATTATCGAGTTCTTTCCTGTAACGAATCGAGATAAAGTACGTGATGACCAGCAGTATAGTTATCAAGAATCCTTCTATAAATTCTGCCTCGATAAAGACGTTATTCTTCAGTAAAGCATTGTTTGCAACTAAGTACGGGATGCAAATGATCAGGGCATAGAGAAGTACCAGTATTGTGATGTAAATACCTTCTATCAGCCTGGACTTCCCTTTAATCCGCTTCATGTCCTTAACGTCACGTTCGTCATTCTCCATGTTGCATCCTTTCAATTTCTGGAAATTCCTCAAAATCCTATTGAATGATCATTACCTCTTTTGCATAGGCTGTCTATTTTTCATGGGTAACTAAGGCGGTACGATTTCTTGCACCTTGGTCAGCAGGTCGTCGATATCGAACGGTTTGTCAAATATCGCAGCCGCCCCCCACTGATGCGCTTGCTCATGTGTTTTTTCATCGCCGAATGCAGTGATCAAAACCATCGGTGGGAATGCCTTGTTCTTATGCATGCCCTCAAGAACCTCAAGCCCGGTGACTCCAGGCATTCTGATATCGGAGATGACTAAATCAAATAGTTGCGTTTCTTCCGGGGAAAAAAGGTAGCTAAGGTGATCGAGCAAGTGGATGCCGTCGGCGCATTCGGTAACTTCATAACCGTACTTACGAAGCGACCATGCCAGCAGTGTTCGCATATCATCGTCGTCTTCCGCCAACAAGACGCGGGGGGTATTCTTTCTCATAAACACCTCTTGAGATAACTGATTATTTGTTTTCTCATTAAATGTTTTATCTGACATAAGTGATCTCCTTATCGCGCATTCCCGTGCTTTCGAACGTATCACTTTATAGTTATTTGTATTTTCTATGATGAGCAAGAGCGGTGCCAGCTTATAAAAGATGTAATATTGAGATTGTGGTTTGGAATGGAGGAAGCGTCCAGCCGTGGCAGACGGGCTATTTCGCTTATCGGAAACTTTATATGAGTTTAAAAAATCTGCTAAAAATGCACTTAATCAGATAGGGCATTTTGCCACACTGGGGCAAAATGCCATACTTCCTAATCACTATACAAAGGGATTTAAGCATGCCATGAAATGCATTAGGTATTGATAATTTTGCATAGATCTGGTGAGCGACTGTCGGGGATATCAAGCCTCTTCATCGTTGACGGCTCCATACAGCCGAAGCTTTCGGTACAAAGTCTTGCGGTCCAAGCCGAGCAAACGTGCGGCGAGAGTTTTGTTGCCGCCAGCAGACTGCAGTACATGGAGAATATAACGTCTCTCTACCTCTTCCATGGAGACAAGCTCAGCAGGATCGCCGCTGCCAATGATTATATCCGTGCTGCGGTAAGCGCGGATTTTTTCCGGCAGATCCTCCACGACTAACTTTTCGTATTGTGTCAGTGCCACGGCACGCTCAATGGCATTTCTGAGCTCACGCACGTTCCCGGGCCATGAATAGTCAAGAAGCTTCTCTGCTACAGCTTGCGATGATCCTACTACTTGCTTGCCGGAACGGGTTGCGAACTGTTCCATGAAATGTTGTGCTAAGAGCAAAATATCCGTTCCCCGCGCACGAAGAGGGGGAAGCTCAACCTGGATTACATTAATACGAAAAAAAAGGTCCTCACGGAACCGTCCTTCTTCTACAGCGGATTCGAGGTCACGATTAGTCGTGGCGATGACTCTTACGTCAAAGGGTATCTCCCTGTCGCCTCCGATAGGACGGAGAGCGCGTTCTTCCAAGGCGCGGAGGAGTTTTGGCTGCAGGCTCAATGGGAAATCGCCAATTTCATCGAGAAGCAGCGTTCCTCCTTCGGCTTGCAGAAAAAGACCTTTGCGTGCCGATCGGGCGTCGGTGAATGCTCCGCGTATATGACCAAAAAGTTCACTTTCCAATAATGTTTCAGGTAACGCAGCACAATTGATCGCAACAAACGGTCCACCATGCCGCCGGCTTTGTTTGTGTAAAATTCTTGCGACAAGTTCTTTACCAGTACCGCTTTCACCGGTGATCAGTACTGTAGATTCGGAATCGGCCATACGCGAAAGCTGGTCATAGAGATTCTGCATCGGAACGCTTGCACCGAGAAGCTCATCGAACTTTTTGGTGCGTTCAACAACCTCATTCAGGGTCTTGACCTTCTCTTGTAAAACACGGTGTTTTACCGCACGTTCCAGAGTTAGAGCTAGCATGTCCATTTCAACCGGCTTTGTTACAAAGTCGTATGCTCCGGCGCGTATTGCTTTGACTGCCGTCTCCAGACTGCCGAATGCTGTAATAACGATGACAGGCACATCCGGCCTGTTCGATACAATCCGGTCGCAAAGGTCAATCCCGTTCATATCCGGCATCATCAGATCGGTCAGGACTGCATCGAATGCCCCGTCCTGCAGTACCCGGAATGCCTCCTCTGCGGATGTGTACCAGGATATATGAAAGCCCCGTCGCCCCAGATCCGCCTCAATCAGTTCACACATGCTTCGATCATCATCCACAACCATGATTCGACCACTCATCCCTCAACCTCCTGCGGCAAGTAGATGGAAAAACAGCTACCCTCTCCTTTCTTGCTCTTGACTTCTATCCATCCGCCATGTTCTTGAACGATGCCGTACGTAATGGAAAGGCCCAATCCGGTACCCTTGCCAACATCTTTTGTGGTGAAAAATGGCTCGAAGAGGTGCTGGATATTCTCTTCCGAGATCCCTTCTCCTTCGTCCAGAACATAAATGGAAAGATACTTTCCCCCCGGGCCTTCGAGTGTGTCAGGAGGTCGGGCATGTTCATGGCGAATGCCCACTTCCACCATGCCTCCCTTCGGCATAGCCTGCAGGGCATTAACAATGAGATTCGTCAGGACCTGTTGGATCTGTCCTGCATCCACCTTCGCCATGGCAGGATCATCCCCACCGATAAAATGCAGTGTTGCCTTTTGTTTATGGCCAAGTGGGGCCATAAGGTCCAGGGTTTTGTGCACTATCTGTCGCAGATCAACTGAAGTCTTTTGAGGTGAACGCCGACGTGCAAAGTCGAGAAGATGCCGTATGGTCGTCGTCATACGTTCGGACTGTGCCTTTATAATGTTTGCACTCTCCACGACCTCTACTTCTGATAAACTTCCCGTGGCAATCAGACCTGCCCTGCCGGAAACTACATTCAGGGGTGTGCCAAGTTCGTGAGCTATTCCGGAAGCCAGTCCGCCGACCGTTTTTAGTCGATCTGCGTGGCGTAATTGTTCTAAAGCATTAATCCGTGCAGCTGTTTCACTACGAACTTTTTCCTGAGACTCGTCGAGCTGCCGGCACATCTCGTTCAATGCGGCCGCAAGTTCGGAAAACTCACCACTTCCACGAAGATTTAACGGTCCCGAAAGATCACCTCTCCCCACCTGGCGAACTTTTTCAATCAGACGATGCAGCGGCCGCCCGATCATTCCGAAACCAAGCAACAGCGCAGCAAATACAACTACCAAAACCAGTTCACCCATTAATACAAGTATTCTGATAATAGCAGTGCGGGTATAATTGTCCAGTGCGGACAGCGATTCGGACAGTTCGAGGGCTCCCGGTTTCTTATCCTCGACTTTAAGTGGAACATACGTGTAAAGATATCCGGCACCCTCCTTAGATCGTTCCTTGAAAGTCTCCTCCTGCCCTTGTATTACCAAATTGAGCTTTTCTCGAGGTACACGGGGGATATATGGGTCATCTGGCTTTGCGTTCAGCCAGACCCAGCGGACGTGCAATCTGTGCTCTCCCTCATTTACTTCTGAAATCAGCTTCAAGGCACGTTGCTGGCCGCTGATGAGCCATGCATCGGTTACCAGACCCTTCATCGCACGGCCTAACAAGTGCGCGTCTCGTTTCATATCTGTTTCAAACATTTCTATGTCGTGCCGGGCCGTAAAATACCCATCGACTGCCAGGATGATGATTATACCTAAAACAATGACAGACACTAGCTTGGCTGCGAGTTTCATCTTATATCCCTTAATGGGTAGAGCTGTCTGAATGCTCTCTGTACTTATACCAGTTCTCCATGTAAATTTTCGCCAGATCCCTATTCTTGATGATTAACAGATTCTCTGTAGTCTTTGGCGTATGGCATGTTTTCTATGGTATCCGCACGTTGTGCAGAACTCGTTCAGGATAATTGTTTTCCCATAGCGCGAAGCATTTTTATAGCGTAAATGGATTGCCTTGGTATACACTTTTTTTCGATCGTGGACTCATCGATTACCCTCCTTTTGGAAGTCGATGTTCGGCAACGTCGAATTATGAATCAACGATCTCTTTTATTCACCCCCTTGGGTAACATTTAATATAAGGCAATTCGATCGCTTTGATCAAGTGGAATTGATTCATGATACATGGTATTCTGAAACACAAATAAAAATGTTGATCCAGGATATCAGTATATGCCTGATTTTCGGCTTTCAAATATATTACATCGAATAAGGCAAAGAATGATAGAAATGAAACAAAGGCAGATATGAAATCGAATATCTTCTTCAGTTTTTCGACACAGGCCAGAATTTCTTGATCAGAAATACTTTAACGGGGTCGTTTATTAGAAATACGAGAAGGGCCAGAATCAAGGGTACACTCAATGCTATTGCAGGCTGAATCGGAGCGATACCCGGAAGGCCGAACACCGAGATGCAATAGACGACCATTAAGTCAATCAGAATAGCAAAAAAGAGGAATGAACTCGGTTTGGAATTCCAGAAACGTCCCCGTTCGCGTATGATCAACAAATCATACAATTCCATAAAAATGAGCAGTTCAAATGCAAAAGTTTGCAACTGGTTCACATTTTCAAACAAGCCATAATGCATGTAGGTCACGTAAATGAAACCCAGCAGCTCACCAATTACTATAATCCCGAGAAGCACTGCCACCTTGACCAATCCGATAATGTTCCAATCATCTGGCCGCCTGGAGAAACGGACATGGTCTGTTGAAATGGATAGTGTCACAAAGTCCGTCAGGAATAAAAGCAAGATCATGTGGAGCGCAGATATGACATAGATTCCCGTCAAAAGGAAAAACAAAACGACGAAGACCGTTATTTGAAATGTCTTGATGATTTTGTTCAATATCCAAGTAATGATCCTTTGATAGGTCATCCTGCCGATCTTCACCAGATCGACGATGCCTTCCAGACCTTCCGTTGTCAAAACGGCACTGGCTGCTTTCTTCGCCACATCGGTTGCATTGCTGACTGCGATCCCGACCTCCGCCTGCCGCAAAGCAGGGGCGTCGTTGACGCCGTCTCCGGTCATCGCCACAATGTGGCCGGCCTTTTGGAGGCTACTCACGATAAAGTATTTGTCTTCCGGATATATCTCCGCAAATCCATCAGCTTCTTCCACAAACCTTACGATGTCATCATCCGTCCCAGCTTTCAAATCGGAGATCCGCCCGATATTGCCTCCCAGGCCGAGTCCTCTCATCACCTCCCTCGCAATCGGAAGTGCGTCACCCGTCAGGATCTTAATTTTCAGCGAAAGATCCTTGAGTTCACTTAGGAGTTTTGGAGAATCGACTCTCGGCCTGTCATAGAGAAAGACAATGCCCGCAAGCCAGGTAGACATCCCGGGGCCGCTGATGGCAACGCCGATCGCCCTGTAGCCTTTCAGGGAGAGTTGCTCGACGCTCTTCTGCATCCGCAGCAACTCATCCTTGCTGTTGCTGCACAATGGAATCAGGGTATTCACAGCACCTTTCAATACATGCATTGTCTCCCCGTTTTTCTCGACCTCAGCCTCTGTTTTTCTTGTAGATGGATCGAAGGGCACAAATTTCTTCTGATTGTACCCATCAAAAACTACCCCGCGTTCTTTCGCCGCAGAGATGAATGCCATATCTATGGGATCTTGGTCCGCCTCCTGCGATGCAAGCGCGCCCCAAAAAAGGACATCCTTCTGATCATATTTTTCGGCACTTATGACTTCAACAACGGACAATTTGTTCATTGTCATGGTTCCCGTCTTGTCTGCGCATAAAATGTCCATCGTTGCTGCATCTTCAATAGCGCTTAGCCGTGTGATAAGAATCTCTCTTTTCATAAGTTCAAGGGAACCGAGGGCCATGCTTATTGTAAACATGGTCGGGAGAGCGACCGGTATAGCTGATACCATCAGGACAACGGCTAATGGAAGAACATCGATAACATTCATAGCGCCTCTCCAGACGGTGAAAATAATTGCGACACCAAGAAAGGAGCTTACGATCGCGACGAGCCACTTTACGACTTTTGACGTCACTTCTTCCATGTGCAACTTGGGTTTTGCGAGTTGAATTAGTTCCACCGTTCGGCCGAAATACGTTTTGATCCCGGTCGCGGTTACAATACCCGTGATCTCTCCCCTTCGTACAACGGATCCGCTATATAAAATATCGGATTCTCTTTTTTCAGTTGCCTGTGATTCTCCTGTGAGTATAGATTGATCGATCTCTGCAATCCCTTCTTTGGCTGTGATATCCGAAGGGACAAAATCCCCGGCTCGCAGTCGCACGATGTCTCCCGGGACGAGTTCCCTCGCTGGTATGACCTGCCACTTTCCGTTTCTTTTCACCCTTGCGTTGATTCTTAATTTTTGTCTGAGAAGCTCAAGAGCGGAATTTGCTCTCTCATCCTGGAAAAAACCAAGGGCTGCATTGAAAATAAGAAGGCCGATAACGACGCACATTTCGAAATACTTTCCCAGGAACCACTCCAGTAAAATAGTTATTTCCAGCATCCATGGTGTGAGGCCCCAGAACTTTTTGAAAAATCGGAATCCCGCATGTTCCTTTTTCTCGGGTATTTCATTGTAGCCATGGGCAATAATTTTTTCGCGGACTTCACCCGATGTTAGGCCTCTTTCCATGTCCGTCGTTTCTGCAAGGATATTGGAAGTCTTTTCCATTTCGATCATTCCCTAATATTTGATGCTACCATCAAAAATGCCTTCAAGCGATTTGCTGATGAGTTGAAACATATTATATTAATTTAAGGCGATATTCCAGACCATCGGGAAAATACATAATTCCGGGTTCGAAATCGCTGACGTTAAATAAGATGAAGTAGCAAATGCCGCTTAAGTCGCGGTCAGATCGATTCGGACGCAGTATCGTTGAGCCTCCGAATATCTTTTCTGTAGTTATACTAATGTATTTAGAGGTCAAAAATACGGGAACTCCTGATATTGAAAAATTCTCATTTATATTAAACAATTAGAATAATTGGCAGCTTCTGAAGTCTTCATTTTGGCGAATAGACGGAGGCTGCCAATTATGTTCACGTATTCACTCGACGATAAGCCGGAGCTGGAATCAGGAGAATGTGTCTTAAATGCAGACACAATAAGATAGAGCAGAAAAAGCAAAGGAAGGATTCGGCCATCTTTTCCACTGCCCCTTCTGGGCTGACATGGCGCCCCGGTAAAACGTCTGTGCAGGGAGTGCGGCTATATCCATGAAGGTCAGGCACCGCCGGAAAAATATCCTTCATGCGATCATGAGTTGAATTATTTTCAGATTAAATGTGAAGAACATTAAAGGAGAAGGTATGATTTCAAAAATTCTTGTGCCGACAGACGGGTCAAAGGCAGCTCAAAAGGCAGCCAGATACGCGGTTGACCTCGCAATACAGCTAAAGGCCTCGATAATTGCCGTGAGTGTTATTGATAATCGCTCATTTATAGCCCGGACAGTTCCTTCTGAGGAAACCGCTCGACATGCAATAGAGCCCATCGAGGATTATCTGAGAGAGGCTGCAGAGGGGTATGTTAGGGAGATAAAGAAAATCTGCAATAAAAAAGGTGTCCGATCAAAGATTGTCATAAAGATAGGGCATCCTGTTGAAGTTATTACAAAAGAGGCTGAGAGGTCGAAAGGAACTCTCATCGTTATGGGTTCCCATGGGAGAAGTGCTTTAGCAGCCGTGTTCCTCGGCAGTATTTCCTACGGCGTAATCCACAAAGATACGAAAGTTCCTGTACTCGTGGTAAGGAAATGATGCGCATTAAAAGCATTATTTAGCAGAAAAGCTATTCATGCAAAGAAATGAACTATGGCACCAGTTAACCTCTTCTTAGAGCAGAATTGGCGGACATAATACCGTTATATCTTAATAGAATCTCAAAATTTCATCCTTGAAGGGAAGCAATCGAGGGTAACTGGATTGAATAACAGCAAGACTGACAGTAGAGACAGTAGCCGATCGAGTTGGCCAGAGCAGCTTGTTGAGGTTTTTGTCTTCCTTTTTCTTATTGTTCCTTCAATGGTTCTCTCTTTTTTTGCGGTTAAGCAGGGGACCTTAAGCTTTGCGCTGGTGGCATTTGCGACTATTATTCGTGACCTTGCTCTGGTCAGCCTGATTCTCTTTTTTCTCTGGCGTAATGGCGAGCACGTCAATCGGATTGGCTGGAAATTAAAAAATATCTGGAAAGAGGTCGCTCTCGGCATTGGGCTCTATATTCCCCTCTTGTTTGCTACCGGATTCTTTGAGAATGCATTACGGGTGGCCGGGTTTTCTGAACCGTCGACGCCATTGCCTTCGTTCCTGGCTGCCAAGGACACGGTACAATTCTTACTTGCCATAGCCTTGGTTGCTGTTATTGCTCTGGCAGAAGAAACCATTTTCCGCGGATACCTCATTCTGCGCTTAAAAGCTATCACTGGAAACACCCTTATGGCGGCGCTGCTGTCCGCGGCACTCTTTTCTCTCGGTCATGGTTACGAGGGTTCGGCTGGTGTTGTAACCGTCGGCTTTATGGGGCTAGTCTTTGCCTTCGTCTACATGTGGCGACAGAACTTAGTTGCTCCCATCGTGATGCACTTTCTTCAGGACTTTATCGGTATCGTCCTTCTCCCTTGGCTCGGAAAGGGGTGATACCGGAGCTTATATCTCCAGAAGCATAACCATGGTTTGCTGAGGTAGTGGGACAAGGCTTGCGTGGGATAAACCAAAAGACCAAGGAGGTAAAGAATGAACCGACATACGATTCCATTGGGGCGTATTCTTGGTATTCCCATCGGACTGGACTATTCCTGGTTTTTGATTTTTGGACTGATCACCTGGACGATGGCCGTTGGCTACTACCCGGCTGAATTCAACGACTGGCCTAAGGCGGAGTATTGGGTGGTGGGTGCGGCAACAGCCATCATGCTTTTTGTGAGCGTGCTGCTGCACGAGTTGGGACATTCGGTGGTGGCCCTGCACTACAAAATCCCGGTGCGAAGCATCACGCTCTTTATTTTCGGTGGCGTATCTCTAATTGGCGCCGAACCACCCACTGCCGTGGCCGGATTCTGGATCGCCATTGTTGGCCCCTTTGTCAGTTTTGCCTTAGCAGTTCTCTTCCGTCTGCTCGAGCCCTTCTTCGCCGGTATCGCCCCGCTACTGGCCCTGTCCGAATATCTGGTCTATATCAATGTCGCGCTGGGCGTGTTCAACCTCATTCCTGGCTTCCCCTTGGATGGCGGCGGCGTCTTTCGGGCCTTTGTCTGGGGTTTCACTCACAACATACGCCGGGCCACTCTCATCGCCGCCAACGTGGGGCGATTCGTCGCCTACCTCTTCATCTTTTTCGGCGTGTGGCAAATATTTACCGGCAACTTATTCAACGGCTTATGGATCGCTTTTATTGGCTGGTTTCTGGAAAGTGCCGCCAGGGGGCAGGTTCAGCAACTGGGGCTCCAAGATATGCTGGCCGGCCATGAGGTGTCCCAAGCAATGAATCGGCAATACGCAACCATTCCTCCCGACATCACTTTGCAACATTTGGTGGACGATCACATTTTGGCGGGCGGTCGCCGGAGTTTTGTGGTCAAACGGGGCAACGCAGTTGTCGGCTTGTTGACTTTGCATCACATCAAGGAGGTCCCACGTTCTGATTGGCAGACGATCACAGCCGCCAAGGCCATGATACCAGCCGAACAGATGAAACAGTTGCGGCCCGATACGGAGCTATGGGAAGCTTTGAAAGAGATGGACCGCGATGGAGTCAACCAACTTCCCGTGATGGCAGATGGGCAAATTCAGGGCATGCTCAGCCGGGAGGATGTCGTCGGCTATCTACGCACCTTGCAGGAACTTGGCACTTATTAGGAAGAAACTCGCTTCTCGCTCCGGTGGAACCGCTTATTAGCACCCTTGCCGAAAGCGATAAAACATCGATTGATTAAACAGCAACCAGGCAATAGACTACTTCATCGGACTATAGTATCGTCCATTCACTTCATCCGCGATGATGGCAAAATTGGCATGCGATGTCGATAGCGGATCGGATTTCCATGAGAAGCCTATTGACGGCACTTTAACTTGCGCCTCAAGCTGTGCTGTAGCGCGATGGCCTTCCACCCGAAATTGTTTCTGTGGATCGTCAGAAATGATTTCTTCGTCCGTTGCCTTCCATATCATCCTAAAACTCATAATAGCCGGCATGCCAACGGCATCAAGGGCGGGCCACCTGGGTTGATCAACAACGGCAACATCTTTCATCTCAAGTGTTGCTGTCTGTTCGTCAGGACTAATGATTAGTCCTCCTTTAGGAACCGGAACTACCCAATACAACCCGGAAGGTGAAATAGGGGGATGAAAATCGTGAATCTGGTTTTCAGGGGCAGCCTGCCCCTTGAACAAGGTGAGTCAGATATGAGTGAATGTGCCTGTCTGCGGAGCCCGCCCGGCAAAGTATTCTCCCTGCATAAATCCATAATCGGTTGTTTGTGTGCCGAACGCAATGCGGTTGCCTTTATTGTCGGTGCCCATACCAACGAAACCAGCGCACCGGGCGACTCGCCCTTTGAAATGGTAAATGTGCGACGGTTCCAAGTTTAGGCCTGCCGGCTGGTTATGGCTGCCGTTCTTATCCAGCCAGGGTATTGGATAAGGATCAGTGCTGCCGTTGTATGTACGCAGTTTTGATTTTGGTGGCGGCTCATTGCCGGCAAGGACTTCATCAGAAAGCAATAGGAATGCTGATCCTGCTGAAGCAACACTTACCGTAGTACGTAGGAAACTACGCCTTGTGTAGGATGAACGAGCATCATTTGTGGCACTCATTATTTTCCTCCTTCGAATGATCTGGTTAGATTATCCTCTTCATAGCATTTATCACTACGCTGCATTCAACAGAAGCAGATAACCTCTGCTTCACTGTTCATAGTAGACACGCTGACTATCCTACTTCAGGCAGTCGCCACTGGAACCAAATTGACACTTGCCGCCATCAGTCCAAACGGCGTCAGATAGATCTGCGTCTGTAAAGTCTGCACCATCCACAGTTGCATCAGTCAAGTCTGCATCAGACAGGTCTGCACCGGTGAGATCGGCACCGGACAGGTCTGCATTAGTCAAATCCGCGCCTGATAGGCTTGCATCAGTCAGGTTTGCGTCACGAAACTTTACGAAGGCCAGGTTTGCATTGGATAAATCGGCGCCAGACAGGTTTGCGCCTGTCAGATCAACACCCCACAGGTTTTCGCCGAAAAAGTCATCATCGGACAGGTCGCAGTACCTGCACTTTTTTGTTTGCTGCAGTTTCTGAAGGTCCATGGCGCTGTCCGCAAGTCCGACTGTTCCTGTGATTAATATTCCCGCAATCAGAAATGAGATAATTGTCGCAGCCCGGCAGACGACAGATGTATTTTTCACTGCTAACGCCTCATAAATCGCACTTTGTATTATAAAATACAGAATTGCACTATCAGTCACAATCGGGCATATCCCTATATGTGGCTTCCAAATATCTGAGGGCGGGGTCAGATTTGCTGCACTTTTTTGTATAAAATAAATCGTGCATGAAAAATTGAGGTTATGTTTAGTAGATTCATGGGAAAACAATACAATTTCTATCGATTTAGAAGGGTGCCGTTCTAGGCGCGTTAGTAGCTGGACTCAGGCATTCAGGGAGAGGCGCATCGATCGGTGCATGGAGCGGAGCCTTGTTCGCTACAAAATTTGCACACTAGTTTTTTGCTCCTCTGTTGCCCTCTTGATTTTACAAGGACGGATTGCTAAACTATACAGGAGTCTAAGGATATGTTTACCATTACACCAGAAGCAAAGGCATATACACTCGATAACGGGGGCTCGTTATTCTTGGAATATTTTACCGTAACGGGCTGCGAAATACCCTACCAGCCGGAACCAACCGTCAGGCTTGGGAAGCCCCGTAAGCAGGATCAATACAGACAGGAAAGCATAGACGGCTTGACTGTCTTTATACCTCGTAGACTGCCGGAAGAAGAATTGGTTATCGGGATGGCCTCCTTCCTAGGATTCAAGAAATTAGTAATTGAAGGTTGGCGCCATTATTGACGGCAAATGAGTAAGACATCAATTCTTCTTTATAGATAATGTAGATTAATCCTGCCCGCACTTCCGATATCAAATATTAAGACCAACCAAGTTTTATTCTGAAACACACCTCAGGGCGCATTCACACTGATACGGGAACTTTTTACTTGACAAGTTATGAGCATATGCTTATAATCAGCGGAAGGAGAAAAAAATGGCGAGGCCGAAATGTTGTCGGAGAGTAGCAGGAGAACCGCCGTGCCAGATTTTCAAGCCCGCAGGAGTCCCTGCATCAGCACTTGATCACGTGGTCTTATCCATGGATGAGTTCGAGGCAATCCGGTTGGCCGACCTTGACGGGCTATACCACGACAAGGCGGCGGAACGGATGAAAGTCTCACGGCAGACCTTCGGAAGGATTATTGAAGCAGCGAGGCACAAGGTAGCTGAGGCGTTGGTGAAAGGTTTTGCCCTTCGCATTGAGGGAGGTGAAATAGAAATGGCAGAGAAGCGAACTTTTAAATGTCTAAAATGTCAGCATACGTGGGATGAGCCTTTTGGTACAGGCAGACCCGCACAATGCCCGGCTTGCAAGGATGCGGCTATATGTAGAGCCGATGGGCAGTGCGGACGACGAAAGCCTGCTGGGGCCTGCCCGCGTGGCAGGAGATAGTGCAGAATTTAAGCAGGATAGTCACCATCGGGCAGGAAATTCCACCAGATCCCCCTTTGTCAGAGGGCGGATCTAAGAGGAGGTAAGGAATAAATGACGTCAAATTTTGTATTAAGGAGTTCAGGAAGATAGCACGAGGCTGCATGAACGGTGAATTTACTGTCAAAACTTCGCACGTTTCATCTAACATTCGAGAAAAAATTTAGAAGCTCGTGTGTACATATTTGAAAGTTGTATTTCCCATCTTAGCTGTTGCTTATCGCTTACAACAATAAAGATGTCTCACAAAAATTAATTCGTCAAAATCGATCAGTAGTGGAAATATCTGTTTCTTCATCTTCTATAAGCTTCGTCATTGGGACCCAGAGCGATAAACTTGATTGTGTCGTCAGAGGTATCTTTGCAGTTCCCACATAGAACTATCTCATCGTCCCGCTTTTTTCTGCAGATATTGCAGTAAAGGTAAATAATAAGAAATCTTTTTTTCACAGGACAACTATAGAATCCCCTGAAGTTGCCTTTTAATGGTTCGCCCATGGCAATGGGATTCGCGATGATCATGTCAACTTTCTTCTTGATGTCCTTCTTGATTGATGCGAACTTTTTGAGAGAGCCAACAAAGGAATCACTAAAAAAAGTCTCCATCAGAAGACCTCTTTATATCTGTGCCACTTGATTTTACCGGATCTGAGCTGTGAAATCGTTTCCATGAGGCTATCGCTGAAATCAGGATCTGCAAGTATTATATCAGTTGGATCCTTGGTCTTTGTGCGCTTTAGATTTAGGATAAATTGCGTGAATACGTCGGAAACGCTGGTCCTCTGCTCTTCAGCATAACTCTTGATGTATTCGACGAGATCCTGATCCATGGTAATATTGATTTTACTTTTCGGCATAATATTACCTCCTGTGTTGTACGCTGATAATACGCCCTCTATACGTCTATGTCAATAATGAATTATGTTTTTGATATGTGCGAATCTTCTTATAAAATATGAATGCTTCGATAGGGTAGGGGGTGGCGACGGCAGTCGAAAAACCCGCTTCTAGGTTGCAGGACAGGCTGCCAATCCTCCCGCACTAGACCGTCAGAAAAAAGGGTCGATATGGAGGATTTCTACGTCTCGAAAATGTCGAAACTTTACCAATTTTTTACCAGTTTCAAAATCGTCGTTTATTTCGCAATAATTACAACAAGTTATAAAAAGGCGGCGGGTTCTATTCCCGCCGCCTCCACCATGTTATTCTTTATCAGTACCGTGTACTCTGAGTTTGCCACTTAAATAGTTTTGCTTGACATTCAACGCCTTGCCTTTGGCCCACTGATCAATGCCCATCTTCTTTATCAAGCAAAGATTGAAAACCTTGGTGTTGTGCGGCCTAACGGATGCTTGATCCGCATACGGGTGAAGATGGTCGCAGGGAAAGTTTGCACACTCATAACAGTATGTAATGCCCTTCTCGTTCGTGCATCTAAATACGGCGCATGGCTTAGTGTCGCCCTGAAACGATATTGTACTCCGTGCATTTCTACACCCCGCACATCTTGCCTTCTCAAGAGATAGATTAAGCCTCTCCGAGATCTTCGCTCTTAGGCTCATATCTTCATTTGCCAAGTACGCCGGACAATTGAAACAGTCCAAGCCGCACGGTGAAGTCATTTGCTGATAATCCATGGTATCTCCTTTCCAAACCAAAGACACCTCGTCGTGCCTACTAATTAATGCAGAAGTGTTACCTATATCCCCGCCAAGGCAATTAGGGATCGAACTTTTATTTTACCTCATTCAATATGAGCTGCTTACTATCACGATTATCGTTTGCAATCTATAATATAAAGAGAAATGTCGGCCTATTGCTTTCAGGAAGGAGCGTGTGTCTTTCTTTTAGACTTACGAAGGCAAACCTTTTTGTTGGCTTCACAATTGTTTGGTGCTGGGCTTTCTTCAGAATTGAGCAAAGATTACGGATGGAACTAATTGATAAAAATACTGGTCAAAAAAGATTCAGAATGGCCGGAGAGCTACTCCCCACCGGGGCACTCTTCGACAGTATTCCTCATATGCTGTACCGAATTTGTGCCGAAGATGCGGTTCTTCGTAAAAGATGACGAAGAGATGAAACCCAAACCATAAAACAGTGGCGAATACTAGCAATGACAAACTCCCGAAAAACAGAGCTTCCGACAAGATTAGGCCAACGATGCCTACATACATTGGATTCCTGTTAAATTTATAGAGTCCCTTGGTTACAAGAACCTGCGGCGGATCGATTGGCGCGGGTGTCCCATGCCCGTGAACCGCAAATTCCCATGCACAATAAAGAGAAAGACCTGCACAAAGAATTCCACAAAAGCCTGCGAGGCTCCCTATTACCGATATCCTCGGCCAATCTATTACACCAGATCGGCGCAACACGATATACGGCACAATCGCGACGACAGTCACCGGGACTAATACGATGAAAATGATAACTTTTGCAAAAAGTATTCTCATCTATTTAATTTAATGGGCCGGCATTTCATATATCGCCGCTTCTCTTCCATAATTTTCCATGCTTCCGAGGCATTGATCTTTGTCTTGGCCGTATCCCGTTTCTGATGACCGTTATCTATAAACAAGATCCCATCAGGCTTGCATATCCGGTTAAGCTCTTTTAAGAATATTATCGGATTTGCAACCATATGGAACATATCCAGAGCATAGATAATGTTGATGCTGTTATCGCTCAATGGACATCTTTCCTTCGAAGCTACAAGTGCGGTTACATTGTGCAAATTCTCTCTTGAAATGCGTTTCTTGACAGATTCTATTGCCAGTTCATGAATATCAATTGCATAGACGTTACCCCCAGTACCCACCAGTTCAGATGCTTTCCTGATATATGATCCCGGCCCACATCCATAATCAACAATGCTCTGACCTTGGTGGATACCAAATTCATCTAGCAGCTTGTCCTTTTGGATAAATGTATCTCTTATCTTAAACATCAAGGCTATTATCCTGAATGCCAGATCAGGCATCCTATCCATGCCTCTGCCAAAGATGTTTACTCGCATAAACGAACCTTCCACTAAAGCTATCTCTTATTTTGTACAACAAGTTAAGTTAGAATTCTATATTTTTGAATTATATCCGTTCAAAATGTGATTGAGATTTGTAAAAAGCTGCTGTGTGTTTCAGTCAAGAAGCGATTATTGATTAACGATTGAATGCTTGTATATTTCCAGAAATCACATTCTTAGTGATAATAATAGGAAGGCAGTAACAGGCTGCGTGCAGGGGGAATAAGCTGCCAAGGAGTAGCATATTTCAATACGTACTTCGTAAGATCGATCAATAGAAATATGAAATGTACCGGCTCTCGTGGCCACCTCCTAAAAAGAAATGACTTTTAATAAGCAGCCGATAACCAAGAATCCATGAACTAAAGAATAACTACAATTTTTCATCCAAGCCGTTCGGATAAATAAGATAATCTATATACGAGAAGAAGCTTGCCAGCTTTAGTGCACGTTGATTTCAGGGTTTATGTTTATAGACATGCTTTCGGTGGCCCACCCGCAAAACAAGGATCAACAAAACATCATCTTCGATCCTGACAATAATGCGATAGTCTCCTGCTCGATACCTCCAATATTCTCCAAATTTTGGACCCTTAAGGGCGTCACCAATGCTTCGGGGGTCTTTGAGTGGGGCAATCCTTTTTCGCAAAAAGGTTAAGATGCGCTGGGCTGTCTGACGGTCGAGTTTATTTAATTCCTTTTTTGCCGCAGGGGCAATTTCAATCCTCCATACCATATTCTCTCATCACCTTTTTTAGCGGTATGGGTTTGCTTTTCCCGGAGCGAATATCTTCATAGCGCCTTTCTGCCAGATAAATATCTTCGAGATTGTCGAGATATTCGAGAATCGCTTCCCGGGCGTAAAAGGTTTTTGTGCGACCGGTTTTTTTTGCCAATAAATTTAACCGTTCTTCTATATCTTCGGGGAGCCTAATAGCTAACATGTGATTCCCTCCTTTGTTATACATGTATAGCAAAGCCTTTCCCTTACGTCAATACCTTTTTGTTTAATGAATTATGATTTTCATATTGCGAAGCTTGTCATAAAATGTGTATTCTTCGATAGGGTAGGGGGATGCAATGGTTGTATACGAATTAGCTCGTAGGCTATAGGACGGGTGTCCAATTTCAGCGATATAGACCATCAGAAAAAGAGGTCAATATGGAAGATTTCTCTGTCTCGAAAATGTCGAATCTTTACCAATTTTTTACCAGTTTCAAAATCGTCGTTTATTTCGCAATAATTACAATAAGCTATAAAAAGGCGGCGGGTTAGATTCCCGCCGCCTCCACCATTAAAAGTGAATATTATCAATATGATATCGCCTTGCCCATGCCTTAAATTACCCTGAACAAACCCTGAACATCAACTAGCCTATATAAAACATTATTTTGGCAAAAATGTGCTCACAAGCGGGCAGTGGCCAAATTATGCTTCCGAAATTGGCGAGAGTTCTGCATTTAGTCGTGAAGTTCACGTCTTCTTATTGCCGGGCGATGTCGGCGTTTTCCACAGATTCAAATTATGATGCGAATTAACTTCACAGTCAGTGTCTGATTCAGTCCTGTACAGATAATCGCTAACATCCTAGAGTCCTGGCCATTAGTATTATCTGCGGTCCGGTTGTAATTTATTGAAGTCAATATCCTTGGGAAATGTGCTAGGGCAGCAACTTTCATCCTGTAATGAGCTGGAGTGATCAAGGAGAAAATGAAGTACGCTGGTTATTGCTAACACAAACAAATAACTGCCGGATTCTTTGAAAATATTTATTGCGGATGGAACTGTGTATTTTTTATGCCTATACTCTAATTTCAGTAACCCAGCCTTTTTGCATTATTAAGTGCCTTGTCTCTCCACACCCCTGAATAGTCAGACCTCACATACGTATCGTATGCCATTCTGAAATACTTCCCTGCCATGTCACTTTGACCCTTTTTTTCGTATAGCAAAGCCGTGTTATATACGAGATTGGCATAACCGGCAGTATTCTGAAGCCCGAGCCTGTCAAAAATGGATTGGGAGTTCAGGTAGTATTCCAGCGCGCGGTCAAGCTGGCCCTTTTTCCAGTAAACAATGCCGATGTTCATCATGAGATTGGCATAACCGGCGGTATTCTGAAGCCCGAGCCTGTCATAAACGGATTGGGAGTTCAGGTCGTATTCCAGCGTGCGGTCAAGCTGGCCCTTGTTATCGTAAACAATGCCGATGTTATTCATGAGACTGGCATAACCGGCGGTATTCTGAAGCCCGAGCCTGTCAAAAACGGATTGGGAGTTCAGGTCGTATTCCAGCGCGCGGTCAAGCTGGCCCTTCCTCCAGTAAACAATGCCGATGTTCATCATGAGATTGGCATAACCGGCGGTATTCTGAAGCCCGAGCCTGTCAAAAACGGATTGGGAGTTCAGGTAGTATTCCAGCGCGCGGTCAAGCTGGCCCTTGTTATCGTAAACAATGCCGATGTTCATCATGAGATTGGCATAACCGGCGCTATTCTGAAGCCCGAGCCTGTCAAAAATAGATTGGGAGTTCAGGTAGTATTCCAGCGCGCGGTCAAGCTGGCCCTTTTTCCAGTAAACAATGCCGATGTTCATCATGAGATTGGCATAACCGGCGGTATTCTGAAGCCCGAGCCTGTCGTAACCGGATTGGGAGTTCAGGTCGTATTCCAGCGCGCGGTCAAGCTGGCCCTTGTTATCGTAAACAATGCCGATGTTATTCATGAGACCGGCATAACCGGCGGTATTCTGAAGCCCGAGCCTGTCATAAACGGATTGGGAGTTCAGGTCGTATTCCAGCGCGCGGTCAAGCTGGCCCTTGCTCTGGTAAACAGCACCGATGTTCGTCATGAGATCGGCATAGGCGACAGAGTTAGTTTCATTACCTCCCTTAAAGATTCTCTCAGCTTTTTCAAGATAACCGAGAGCCTCGCTAAAGAGGTTCAGCGTATTCCCCGCAGTAAAACCTGCCTGCATCAATGCAGCGGTATAATTTGGGTCAATATCGAGAGCCTTCTTGAAATCGGCAAGTGCCTCTTTAGGGTTTGTATACTGAACCTCAAGGCCTTTTGCATACCACTCATAGGCTGTTACGCTGGGTCTCGGTTTCTCCTCTATCGTCTTCTTGTTTTGTTCGCTAATTTTTACGGGTTTAATATCGGCTATGTTGATTTTCTCTGCCTCACCCATTAAGGCAAATACCACCTTATCCTGTAAGTCAAAGATGCCATCTAGCGTACCGTCTATCTTGGTGGAGCTTTCTACCTTGCCCGTCTCCACATTTACAAGCCTTGCATGTACCCTTATGCGGCTGCCTGATACGAGATAGCTCCCAGTGAAGATAACGTTGGCACCCGTGAGCTTGCCCAGTTTTATCATCTTGTCTTCTTCTGCAAGACTGGAGAAGGCGAACTTCATCTCTTCCATGGCCTTCTTCCTGTCTTGATTGGAGACAACGCTGATATCTTTAATATGCGTGAGGTCAGTTATGACGGTATCCGTCATGCCTGCCGATATCCATGAGTATTCCTTGTCTCCCGTGTTCTCAAAGGGGTGTACCAGTATGGTCATCTGTTTTGCGGGGCATGGGGTGGTAAACAAAAAGAAAAAAAGGATAAAGGCCAATGTTATTAAGAAAAAATGCTTTTTCATATTGCCCCCTTATTTTGAGATATGACGCTATTCTTACCTGAAAAGAAGGGCGATTCAAGGGAAAATCACCCGACAGGAAAAATTATCTCAGGATTACGGAAGGAAGTGTTGTACGTTCGGTATGAATAGCAAAAGTTCGACTACAGAAAGTACACCGCGGAAACGGCTGCCAATAATTGTCCTATTGTCGGTCGGTGATTATTCTTGCACAGGTCACCTACAATAATTCTATAGGAATTTGTCAAGCGACAAATGGCATGTTTAAGCAAAATGGTTTATGTGCTTTTCCCCTCGATTTATCTTGCGGGTTATTTCCCAATATTCTTCATCCGAGGCGCGGAAAAGGAGGTTACCCATATTGTAGGACGAGCATCATGCTCACAAAGTGGACGGGCTCACCATTTCTCTTTCATGCCATATATCCTTAACGTTTCCTCCGAGACATCATATCATTTGCGCTAATGCCGGGTTAAAGAGCACACGATGATTACAGAGCACCCAGACAATCCGAAAATATTTATTTATGCAGGCTACCCTTGCCTGGCGTTTCGTGAGCCTGTTCTTTTCCCGATGCATCAGATGATTCATGAATGACCGGAACACGCCGTTCCTTTTTTCAAGAATAAAAGAAACACGGTCTCCAGCTTTCCGAAGCAGACTCCTGCCCCGACGGGATATGGACGTTTTCCCCCTCGATTTTCCGGACTCATCAGGGACGGGTTCACTTCCGGCCAGTTTGACCAGAGATGCAGGGCTGTCATACAATGCAGGATCTCCCATAAATCCCAGGACCAGGGCATTTGCCGTGGCGTTCGTTCCCCAAATGGAATCCAGATACTTTTTATATTCACTTTTCTCATAAGAATCCACCAGGGCCTGCCTGGCGGCTTCCTGCTGCCTCTCATATATCTCCAGGCGATCCAGACTGTTTATAACGCGATAAAACATGGCCTGGCGGCCAGCCCTGAGGCCAAGGGCGTCACCCCGCTTGAGCATTTCATGAAGGCGGCGAATACGGGAAGTCAAGAGCCGTTTACCGGGAAACTGAATGCGGACATGCTTTTCAAAATGCCCCCAATCTTTTTTCAAGGCTTCCCTGAAGTGAGTGAGTGCACGAATACAAGCCCTGCCGGTTATACACAACGGATTTGGGAAAATATCCACAAACTCCCGCAGCGTTGTCTCCAGGTAACTGCTGATCCTATTCTTCTCCCTGACAATGTCTTTCTCCCGGGCATAAACCCGGATCGTCGCCCAATAATTTTCCGGTATCTGCGTCCGGGTGATCAAACCGTCACAGGCCAGCTCCCCTATCAGACGGGCATCCATGGGATCCGTCTTGCCTTTGTTCAAGCGGTTCACTTCACGGCTCCGGGCAACAACTAGAGGATGGATCAATACATACGGCTGATTATGATCTTCAAAAAACTGGCCCAAAATCATCCAGTAGTGTCCCGTCGGTTCCAGGGCAAACACTGCCTTCCCTTTACCCGTGGTCTCTCTCTTCACACGCTCCAGCAGTTCCCTGTATCCTGCAAGAGAGCCTTCTACTTCAAAACGACACAGCAGCATTTTGTTTATGTCCACCAGGGCACAGGAAAGTTTCTCTTTGCCAATGTCCATGCCGATAACCCAGGATGCCTTATCCAAAACGGTCTCTTTCAATTGCCCTTTTACTTTTCTTCCGGAATTTGCTACTTTCTTCATGGCGTCCGCCTTTATGTGAATATAGGTTTGTTTTTGGGAAACTTCTCTATATCACGTCTCAGAGGATGCTTTTTTATTCCCTAAGATAAAGGGTTAGGCCTGACTATCTTTATGATCTGATGATTTCCGATTGAAATCGAGTTTAAAAGCTGGATCAAATCAAAAACTCAGTCGTACACGCATGGAATATACTTCAAGCGGACCACGGTCCTTGTTGTACCCGGGATTCTGAATGAACTGGAAGTCCGGACTGATCTGCACATAGGAGCCAAGCTGGATGCGGTAGTAGACTTCAAATACCTGTTCCCACCCATAATTCAAATGACTGTCGCCGAGCATAAAACCGCTGCCACCTGCTGCCAGATAATCCTGGTGCTGACCAGATAATCCATCGACCAAATAAGCAACCCCTAGACGGTCTTCCTTACGGCCCCAGTGAATCCCGCTCACCTGTATGCCTGCACTCAGATGTTGATCTGCTTCTGTATACATGAAATCCTCATTTGATCCGTCATTCCAACCTGCCCGGGCAAAGAGCCCAGTTTCGCCTTCATCCGCCAGGGGTTGTTCCAGATTGAGTCCGAACCCATACTTGGTGCGCCCTTCTTTTTCATCACTCACCAGTGGTCCATCGTATATAGCTCCGACATTTGGTATGGTGCCTGTCAGTCGTCCCAGGTTAATAGCCTCTTCGTAATTTCCCATCAATCCGCGATTATAATATGTAAGAAAGCGCAGCACCGTTCCGTTTTCGTTCGGTTTCACTGTCAGTTCCAGGTTATAGCCGCCAGAGCGGAAGATGTAGCTGTCAAAATCATTGCCATTGGCTTTGGTCACAATCTGGTAGTAGCCGAAAGCCAGTTTCCATTGGGGCTTGACCAATGCAATAAGGGCACCATTACTGTACCCCCTGGTGTCTGCCGCAAAATCCCATGCCGTATTGTTGATAAACCCCCAGTTGAGGAACTGGGTGCGTGGATTGTTGGCATAGCGATTTACATCAAAATCGTCCGTCGCTGCAAGTCTTCCTGCTTTTATCTCGATCCGGCTTGTGTATTCTAAACCTGGAAGTTGATCCATAGCCCTCTTCGCTTTTTCCGTTTCCCCGGACAGGGGGTAGACGTACCGGACATAGAGACGGGCGATGTACGGCCCACTGCCCAGGTCGGCCGAGCCCTGCCGGATCACATCGCCATTAGTATAAGCTCCGAGACCAGAAGCATTACTGATTCCATGTCCTTGTGCCATTTCAGTATCAAGATAGATTTGAAATTTTGGTGTGACCTGAGAACCTAAATACAATCCATAAATTTGTGTCGATCCGTGTCCCTTGTTATTATCGGTCGTCAGACTGTTCGGACCAGAGTAGGGGCTGTGGAAGTCTGGCATATACTGATATATCTCATTAAATTGCATTCCCAGCACTTTCGGCATCCATTCAGGCATGCCGGAGTTATCTGCCGCATCTACAGGGCATGCAGTCAGAAAAACGAACATCGCCATTAATGTTAAAAAACCAATATACAGAATCCTTTTTCTCAATGCCTGTTCATTCCTAATACTATTGATTATCACTATCATCTATGGATCAAAAAAATTTATCTGCACTTCCGGCACATACCGTATATCTCTAGTTTGTGCCTTTGCGGATTGAAGCCCTTTGCCCTTGCAAGTTCATCCTGGAGCCTTTCGATTCTCTCATCTCTGACTTCCGTGAATCGCCCGCACTTTACGCAGATCAAATGATCATGGTGCTCATGACCGAACTTCTGTTCATACCTCGCTTTCTTGCCGCCGATTTTTATTTCTTCAGCGAGACCGCTGTCGCACATTAATTTTAAATTGCGGTGCACGGTGGCGTAACCGATCTCTGGATTTGTCTTATTCAAAGTGTTATGCAGGTCTTCAGCGGTGATGTGTTTCTCCGCGGCAAGGAAGGTATCGAGAATGACGCTTCGTTGTCTTGTGTGGCGCAGCCCTTTTTCCCTAACGTAGTTTAAGAAAATATTTTTTGTCTCGGCAATACCCATGCAGAAATAACCTGACCACCATTGATATTGCTTATCAATATCAAATAACGTTGCGGTTGTCAAGATATTCTTTTAGGTGAATAGGCAAAAAGATATTATAACGATTAACGATTTGAAATGTGCAATTCTCCATTCTCATTATGTGATTATACTTTCAATCCCAATTGATAGGCTTGATTCGGAAAATCTGTCCGTTCGATGTCGCTTCTTACGCCGGACCCTATTGCCAACACCATCCCTACATCTTCTCAGCCTAAATACGTAACAAGGTTTTGTAATGCGCTGTAAGAGCCTTTTGGGTTTGTAAAGTGTACAATTGCCTTTCCGACAAGATTTCCTCGATTCGCATAGGGGAGGACTGAAATGCGAATTTTATCAAGATGTCAATTTCAAAGGTAATAAGCTTGGTCCTCTTGGAGAAGGCAATTACCCAAACCTTGGGGAAAAAGGATGGAAAGAAAAAATCAGATCGCTACAATGC
>Ga0326728_10005611_pt1 | contig 34876 bp, 30 predicted proteins | sample MB3enrmetagenome_FD_207602 | JGI IMG/M metagenome (GOLD analysis project Ga0326728, IMG submission 207602) | Lab enriched peat soil microbial communities from McLean, Ithaca, NY, United States - MB31MN | ecosystem: Environmental > Terrestrial > Soil > Wetlands > Peat | place: USA: New York...
TGCCCGGCGGAATTTTTTCGAAAAGGTGGACAACAAGCTCCGGAAACTGTGAACCGGCCGGAAAAACCGGACCATAAAATAAAAAGCTTATCTTGGAGGCCGATCCAGTACTCTCCTGTCAGGTGGTATCGTGCAGGTCTCCATGAAACTCGAGATGAAGGATTCGCCCGGGCAGCTGGTCGCTGCCCTCAAGCCCATATCAGATGTCGGGGGGAACATTATCGCGGTCATCCACCAGCGGGATCCCGATTCCGTCCGCCATACTCTCGAAGTTCAGATCGTGCTCGAACTTCCTGAGGGGCGTCTCGACCGGCTGGTCTCGTTACTGAAGGAACAGGGAGTTCATATCCAGCGGATCGGCAGGGAGCGCCTCCTGTATACGCGGACGGTTATCATGATCGGCCACCTCATGCACACCGACATCTCTGATACGGTCGACCAGATCGACTCGACCGGGTTTGCAGAGGTCACCGGGATCGCGATGAGCATGCCCGCCGTCAACGAGCCGTCGACTGCCCGTTTCACCATCAAGGCGGTCGCGAGAGCAGATATGGCCGCCGCACTTGCTATCCTGCGCCGCGTGGCGCAGCAGAAGTCCATCCTGTTGATCGAACCGCTGGAGGAGATCGCATGAAAGTCGCCCTGATCGGGCTGGGAGCGGTCGGGCGCGGCGTTGCCGGTATGATCGCAAAAAAAGATCTGGGGATCACCATCACCGGCATCGCAGATTCCCGGAGCGGCTGCATCGAAGATACCGGGATCGACCCGGCTGAAGTACTGGACCATAAAAAGAAGGCGGGGGTATGCGGCGACCGGAAAATCTCGGCGGCCGACGTAATCAAAAAGGCGGATTACGATGTGCTGATTGAAGTTACCCCGACCAACGCGCTCTCCGGTGAGCCGGCAATCAGGTACATCAAGGCAGCACTCGCGAGAAAGAAACATATTGTCACTTCCAACAAGGGCCCCCTCGCCCTCGCGTACCGGGAACTTACCACGATGGCTGCAAAAAAAGGGGTGGCATTCCGTTACGAAGCGACCGTTGGCGGCGCCATCCCAATCATGCACACGCTCGAACACGGGCTGGCGGGAAACGAGATCCTCGCTGTGTACGGCGTGCTCAACGGCACCTGCAACTACATTCTCACTCGCATGGTGGCGGAAGGGCTCACCTACGATCAGGCACTTATGGAAGCCCGGGAGATGGGATATGCGGAGGCCGATCCCACGTACGACGTTAAGGGCATCGACACGGCAATCAAGCTGGTCATCCTCGCCAACACGATCTGGGGACATGGCGTGAAACTTTCTGATGTCAGCGTCACGGGGATCGACCTTCTCACGCCGGATGCACTGCGCCTCGCGGAGGAAGACGACTGCACCATCCGGCTCATTGCCGAGGCGATGCCGTCCCGGCGGCTCCTGCGGGTCTCCCCCCGGATCATCGAGAAGAGCCACCCGCTTGTCGTCGACGGCTCCCTGAATGCGTTGACCATCGAGACCGATATGGCAAAGGAGATCACCCTGATCGGCAAAGGCGCGGGTTCTGTCGAGACCGCCAGCGCCATTATCGGCGACCTGCTCTATATCAACGATCGCTATGTCCAGCGTGCTTGAACACCGCCGTGCATACCTGCGCCTGATGCGGCAGTCCACGCTGGACAAGGGCTTTTTTACGGTTACCGAGATCCAGAAGGCCGCGGGCATCCCCCGCAGCACTGCGCAGGACTGGGTGAACCGCCTTATCCGCGAAGGATGCGTCTTTTTAAAGGAGGTAAAACGGGGGAGGAGCGCAGCGCGGTACGCGGCGATCAGTGCGGTGCCCCCCAGCACCTGCCGGCGCATATTTACCACGACAGACGGTGAACTGGTCGAGATCTTCCATGACTGCATGAGCGGGGCATGCGCCGCGTACTGCGGGTACCATCATGCTCTCGCCCGGGGTGTCCTGACCGGTATCGAACGGGACGGGACGCTCCTCCGGGAATGCGCACGGCTGGGCGAATCCGTGCTTTCCATAGGGCTTTCACCCCTGCCGGCAGTCGGTGTCAGCGGCGTGAAACGTGACGGGGACTCTATTGTCCAGCACATCCGGTGCATCGGCGGGCCGGCATATTCGCTGACGGACATGATGGCCCGGGCGCAGGGGGTCGTACGGGTCGACCTGAACCAGAATGAGAATATCGTGGAGGGGAGAGTCTGGACAAAGGCGCTCGTGCACGTCACCATCGGGCTCGATGACACCGATTCCAAGGAAGGCGGCGCCACGTTTGCGCTTGCCCTTGCGCTGCTGAACCACCTCACCGGTACGACCGGTGCCCTGCCCATCAGCCACCACGTGGTGATGCTCAACCAGGACGTCTTTTGCAAAACCGCCGGTAACTCGGCAAGCTACATCGAGCTTGCCGTGCCCCCGGAAAAAGTGGAGAGCGTCTTGGGAAAGTGCCGGCAGTTTGCGGCTGACGAAGCGCTCTCGCCCGAATGGGGGATCGCGTTCCGGACGGGCATGGCCATACCCCATGGCCTGCGGGACTATGGCCGGATGGTGCGGGAGCAGGTGATCGACCGGACGGTCGCGGAGGCAACCGCGGAACGGTTCGGGGTAATCCTGCAGGGAGGGCGGGGCGTGATCGGTGCGCTCGGTGCCGTTGCGCTCGCCCGGCTCCCCCACGAGATCCTGCTGGACCCGGCACGGACGATCCCATGATGCACAACGCTTTGGATGATATGAACCCCGAAGGTGGATTCTGAGGAAACTCTATCGGGCGAGAAAATCCTCAGCGATGATCCTGCAGAGCCGGTTACTCTCCGCGAGGTAGCGGGGCGTCTCGCGGGCGATCTTCTCACGGGTATATTTTTTCATATCCCGTATCCACTCTTCCATGATTGCATCGGTCAGTTCAAGGTGGAACTGGAGGGCGAGGGCGCTCCGGTACGCAAACGCCTGGTTCTTGACACGTTCTCCACAACAGAGCCGCCAGGCACCGAACGGAAGCTCAAACGTCTCACCGTGGAGCTGGAAGACGCAGAACCGGCCCGGCAGCTGCCGGAAGACATCGGCGCAGCCCTGCTCACGCTCTACCATGTACCAACCGGTCTCCTTTACAAATGGGTACACGCGGGCGCCGAAGGCGGACGCGATCAGCTGGGCGCCGAGGCAGATGCCGAGCACCGGCATCCTTTTTTTCACGGCCGTCCGGATCAGCTGCTTCTCCTGCTGCAGGTATGGGTATTCCCGCTCATCGTTCACGCTCATCGAACCGCCCATGAAGATGAAGTGAGTGGCATCCGTGCGGGGCACCTCGCCGGTTTCGAAAAGCCGGACGTATTCATACGGGACATTCTTCTCGTCAAACACGGTCCTGAAGCAGCCAAGCGGTTCGGCCGGGTCATGCTGGAATACCGCGATCTTCACCGGCATCTCAGATCAGGTTCGAACAGGTTATTATATATCGTTATGGATGGAAGACAAAGGGTTACCTTTGATTGCGTATCGTTTCCGGTACCATCAGACAAATATTCTGGAAGTTTCTGCCCGTTTATCAAACTGAGAAGGGCATTTCTCATAACTCCAGAGTATTCACGGGACAGAAAGTTTTTTTTTGGGGGGGGGACCAGGCCGATCAGCTCTTTTGCGGGATCGTTTCATGTCAGATTTTTTGGAGCACGATGAGCAGTTTACAATATTATGAGAGGATATTTCCCGAGAGGAATACTGGAACTGAAAGACCCCCATGGGCGTTGAGAGAATTTTTTTTCTGCGTTCCCCGGAGCTAAAATTTCCGTTACGTTGAGGCTCCCATTACTTTGGCACAAATCTCTTCACAACCCATATAATAGCAAAATCCCTATACAAACTTATTTATACCAAAACACGAAATAGTCAAATCATACATTGTCATGCCTCAAGTGAGACATTTAGTTGGAGTATGGAATTATGGCATTTACCAGAAAGAATGAAGAAGCGGTATCACCGGTCATCGGCGTCATCCTGATGGTCGCCATCACGGTGATCCTTGCAGCGGTTATCGCTGCGTTCGTGTTCGGCATGGCCGGGAACATCCAGAAGAGCAAAGTCGTTGCGGCTACGGCGTCCCGTACAAGCACGTCCACGGTAGTCATCACCTACAACGGTGGACAGGATGCCAATTCACTGGACTATATTTGCTGGACGGCCAACGGTGCCAATGTATTCACGATGGGCAATATTGCGGGAACATCAACATTAGCCGTTGGTTGTTCTTCGGTCCTTTCTAACGTCGGTATCCAATCAAACCTCATTGCTACGGGCTATTTCAATGACGGGACGTCTCAGATAATCTACCAAGCCACCATCTAATCTCTTTTTCCGGTTCAAATGGAAATTGTAGTCAATAGAATAATTTCTTGGTTGCATTTGAGACAATCTATGCTGGAGAATTATAAGAACTCAAATGGTAAATAAAAACTGGTATTAATCCTTCCCATGGCCTAAATTCTATTTTTGTTCGCTAGAATTGACAAATTGAATAACAAACGTTTTTATACTAAACCATAAAATAGTCAAGATATACATTGTCATGCCTTAGATAAGGCATTTAACAGGAGTCCACTATGGCATTTACCAGAAAGAATGAAGAAGCGGTATCACCGGTCATCGGCGTCATCCTGATGGTCGCCATCACGGTGATCCTTGCAGCGGTTATCGCTGCGTTCGTGTTCGGCATGGCCGGGAACATCCAGAAGAGCAAAGTCGTTGCGGCTACGGCGTCCCGTACAAGCACGTCCACGGTAGTCATCACCTACAACGGTGGACAGGATGCCAATTCACTGGACTATATTTGCTGGACGGCCAACGGTGCCAATGTATTCACGATGGGCAATATTGCGGGGACATCAACATTAGCCGTTGGTTGTTCTTCGGTCATTTCTAACATCGGTATCCAATCAAACCTCATTGCTACGGGCTATTTCAATGACGGGACGTCTCAGATAATTTACCAACACACTATCTAATCTTTTTAATTGCACACGGTGCTTTTTCCTATCTGAAAACTTATATGCTTTTAATGACTTTGGATATCCCTATCCAATATCAGGATATCACAGCCTCCTTAACTCCTGTTGTTGATCTCAATTCACTTGCATGACGTATCGAATCATTCCGATAGACTCAAAATCGTTGTGGTACTAGGTGCATTATGAGATCTTGGAGCAAAAGTAAGATTCTTCCTTTTCTTCAGGGGCTTCTCCTTCTTGTTCCGATCAATGTTTATATAATTGGCGACTGGCTTGGAACGGGTATACAATGGGCATTTTTCCGTTACCAGCAGACCTATCTTGGCTCAAATCTGATTTTTATCTACCAGGATCTGAATTATATCTTCAATGGTTTTGTAAGTAACAAAACCGGATTCTCAATTGGCGTCTGGATTATTGGTTTAATCTTCATCGTTCTGGCATTGTTGCTTTCAACCAATATTCCGGAAAAAATGGGGGTCTCCTATGCCGGTATCTTTATCATACTCAGTGGTATTGCATTTCTCTTGTCGGATGTTATCCAGTATGGCATTTTCCTTCACGGCCCTGCCGGCATCTGCATACCGATTGGAATTCCGGTAATTTTTATTGTGGGGTGGGGGATATATGCAGATACCACGAAGTCAGACGCTAAAAGTTATAAGAGGGATTTTCTCTCAGTTTATTCATTGATCAAAAAAGCAGCAATCTCCTTTTTTTCTAATCACACCGGGATCTGTATCTTTTTGATCCTTTATTTTGCGTATAATACGATATTCATTGTGAATACTAACGGGGATACCATCCCGGCGACATTCCTTCCCATTTCTATTCTCCAGTACCATAACCTGTTTTTTGATCAATTCGGGAAGATGGCCATCAATGGTGATACAAGTTATGCCTATTTGCTGATCAATAGTCATTTTTATTCGTTGTTTCCGGTTGTGACACCAATTCTCGTGACGCCAATCTATGCGGTTTCTCTTGTACTTTTCCAGATATTTTCAGTCCCGTTAAGCGGGGGAAATATTCTCCTTATTGCAAAAATTTGTGCATCGATTGTAACTGCTACATCCGGAGTACTAGTATATCTGGTGGCAAAAGAATTTTCGACAAAAAAAATTGCACTATTGGCGACCTTCATTTATGCATTTGCAACCAGTACCTGGTCAATTAGCAGTCAGGCATTGTGGCAGCATGGTATGGGAGCTCTCCTGCTGATACTTATGATTTATTATATCGTAAAAAATGAGAGGAAAACTTCAGAAATTTATTTCATGATCCTAGGAATCCTTTCAGGATTATTTTTTTTCAACAGACCGGCTGATGCAATATTACTCATTCCCGTTTTCCTGTATATTGGAAAATATTATTCCAAATACATTATCAGTTATGCAGTTTCTGGAGCGGTAGCTGCTCTCCCATTCCTGCTCTATAATATTTTGATATTTAATAACCTATTTGGCGGATATAATGACAGTTTCCGTTTTTTTAATATAAATTATTATGAAATAATTAAAAATTTTGTGGGTATGTTTATCGCCCCAAATTATGGTGCCCTGATATTTTCTCCAATTCTCATTTTTGCAATCATAGGTTATCTTCTGTTACCCAAAAAAAATCTAAATCCACTACAGGAATTGCTAATCCTTTTTTTTCCGTGTATCCTTGCTGATTTTTTAATTTATAGTGCATTCGGGGCATGGCGGGGATCGATATACTCCTATGGACCTCGATATATCACTGGAATTCTTCCAATATTAATCCTCTATTTGGTGGCATTTTTTAATTATCACTTCCCGAATCGCGAGTGCTCTTCCAAAAAAGTTGGGGTTACAATTGTTATAGTTTTGTTTTTGTTTATTTCAGTCTTCATTCAATTTATCGGTGTTTATTACTATGCATATCTCCCGGTGAAAGGTATGAACGAACAGCGTGCATGGGATTGGAATGATAGTGTTATAATCGGAAGTTTTGATGCGGGATTTGGAAAAAATATTACCGTGACTATGTACTCGTTTAATCCCTTTCCTCCAATCATAAGTTATCAGTTTATACAAAGATCTGATACTTCTCCAACGCAATATCTAATTCAATCCATGAACGCCTCTAGGAATTATTAATTAGACTTCTTCAGTTCATTCAACCGCATTTATGGGGGGGCGCTGACTCAAAAATTCTATTTAACTCTATCATTTCAATATCCATTTTTTTTCCAACGTTATTTCATTACGTTTAATATCCTATCACGGAATATTTGTATGAAACTACTATGAAACGATTCAAACTTCTTATTACCATACAGTGTCTTCTGTTTCTAATCCCGCTGAATATCTATGTTATTGGTGACTGGCTTGCGACCGGCATTCAGTGGACGCTGTTCCGGTTTCAAGAGAGCATTATGGGTAACAGCTTGATTCTGCTCAACCGCGATTTCAATTATATCCTAACCGGGGTCCTCACCGGGAGAAGTGCCCTTCCGATAGCTCTCTGGATAATCGGCGCCGTTTTCCTTATCATTTCCCTTTTCCTCTCCATCTTTGCTTGGAATAATGATAAACCCATGATATTGAAAAAAAGTGCATTTTTCACTATCTTTGGCGGATTTCTCTTTCTGCTTGCCATGATTGTCCAATACGGGCCTTTGCTCCATGGCGAAAAAGGTTTTTCCATACCGTTTGGTGTCCCATTGGTCATTATTACCGGGCTCTGGATGTATTTTGGGTTTGATGAAGGGAAAAAAGAGAAGAATAATCTTTCGGGGAAAAGCGTCAAACTTATTCAATAAGAGCCTAATTTCATCTCCCCAAATTTAATTAATTTACAATTCTATTCCATATTGAAGAATCAATTTTCTCGTGGAAATTTTAAGAAACGGCGTAAGTTGATGATGATTTCAAAAAAAAGTTCGCAAAGGTTTTCGAACACCTCCAAAAAATTCCGGTAAGGTGTGCTGACGTATTGTAGGAAATATCTTTTAAACATTCAATTCGAAGCCGGCCATTATCACCGAGGCCCCTCCTGAATAAGGGGTATTCGCTCTTCTCTCTCATACATACCTCTCCCCCCCCTGCATGGTCTACCCGCGCCTGCTTAATCCATCACCTCAGCTATACCGGAAATCCGGGCCCATTTCAGCCCCGGATTCCCCAAAACCTTTCCCGGAAATGCCCGCAAAACGCCCGGATTTCCCGTAAAAATAAAACCCACTATAATGGCTCCGATTGCCAAAATATGCGATAAAACTGGCGGAAAAAGACCCCTAAGGTCTGGGTGAGTTTTCATCTTGATCGTACTTTCATATGTTTTTGCTGAGATCGGCCGCTGTAAACGCAATAGCACCCCTCCGGTGAAGTCGGGGTTATTTGAGTTTATTTTAGCGAAATAACGGATATATGGGCAGAGATTTACCGGGGGATCCGCTCAACGGGGTGGGGCACACAGATTTCCGGTTTATTTCCTCATGTGACAGATCCCTGATGGAATTCTTTAGATAATCTCTGTAACATAATGGAGGGAAAAAGAGGGACGTTGCCTCTTGAACCGGCCTAGAGCATTGTCGATGATTTCAAAAAAGTCGGATAACGTTATCGATCATTTTGAAAAAACCCGGCAGGGTTATCAAATTTTTTTTGATCTTAAATGCTATTGAACATTTTTCAAGAAATACAGAGTTTAAAGGATTATACTCTGTGTTTTTGCGATTACGTCTGAAAGCGCGTACAAACCGGCATCGTTCGAGTTAATCCGGCCTATCCGGAATGGGGTTGGTTTCGGATGTCGATATATGTTTATTTTTTTAATTATTGTGGTTGGAAATAGTTTTTGTGATCCGCCCGGTCCGGCCGGCTCCGGCTCCGGGATTCGGTCTGGATTTTCCGGAATATTCACTCCAGAAACTGTTTACCATTGTTTTTCCTTTTACTCCTATAAAAGGAAATAAATGGGTTTTAGAACGGGAAACCTCAAACCTCTAACGAGAAAGCCAACCGGCAGAAATTTCCTTAAAAGCAACCGTGGAAGCTGGCCGGATCGGCCGGATCGTCGGAATGATATCGCGAGGTATCGCTCGTGCTGGCAGGCTCCCGCAGGCTTTCCCAGACTTCTGCAGGTACCAGATCTATGAAGATGCCATCCCGCACATATCAGCTGGGCAAAAACTCTGACGTTTTCGATCCTGACGTAATCTCCCCCGATCAGACACGAGATCGGCAAACAAATCATCAAAATGGAGGTTTCATACCGTTCCTAGTAGAATCAACATGGCGCCTAATGCCAGAACCACCATGCAAACACAGATCCACACAATGCCGACACTAAGGCGGTAGGACATGATGTCATACAAGGCTTATCCCAACATCTCTATACCATACTTGGCCATATTGACCATACGACCCATTGGGAAGAAGGCCTCTCATCGCTCATGCGCCTTACGGTTATTGCCATGTGCGACAACGACTACCGGAACCTCGATTCCCGCATCAAGATCTTCACAGATTCATACGAAAATGGACCCGTTCAGGGTCCTGTCGCCATTTTCATACTTGCAACGTATTGTCTGAGTTCAGCCTCCATCGCATCAGGATCCTTCAGATGTTTTTCCACTATGTCCACAATGGCACTTCCGACAATCACGCCATCGGCGCCTGCCCGAGCGCAGATTTTTACCTGATCCGGTGTCGAGATCCCAAAACCGAGAGCGAGCGGGAGGCTGGTGTGCATGCGGACCCGGTGCAGGAGGGCGAGGGCTTCGGGAGACACCGTTGTGCGTGCGCCCGTAACTCCGAGAACCGAAACGAGGTAGAGAAACCCTTGTGCCTGACGTACGATTGCGTCCATGCGTTCATCGGATGTGGTCTGCGTGATAAGAAAGATCGGGTCGATACGGTATTTCTTGGCGATCTTAACAATTTCCCTTGATTCCTCGACCGGCATGTCCGCGACAAGGATACCGTCAACGCCGGCATCGTGCGCTTCGCGATAGAACCGTTCGATCCCCCTCCGGTAAATTATATTATAATACGTGAGGAACACGATAGGGACCGCGGAATGGGCACGGATCTCCCGGACGATCCGAAAGATCGTATCGGGAGTGGTCCCGGCTGCAAGCGCCCGGTCGTCCGCCCGCTGGATGGTCGGGCCGTCCGCGACCGGATCCGAGAACGGCACCCCGAGTTCGAGAATATCCGTCCCGCCGTCAATGAGCGCCCGTGCGATGCGGACAGATGTCTCCTGATCCGGATCTCCTGCTACGGCAAAGCCGATGAATGCGGTCATACCTTTGTTCTGGAACACCACATCGATTCGTCCCATCACGTCACTTCCTGTCCCGTCGCGATCCCGGCAACATCCTTGTCGCCCCGGCCGGAAAGGTTGATGATGACTACATCCCCTTTATCGAACCGGTCAGCGTTTTTGAGTACGTATGCGACCGCGTGGGCGGATTCAAGCGCCGGGATGATCCCCTCAGTTTTCGAGAGGTACCGGAACGAGTCCAACACATCGTGATCTGGTATCGCGTGGTAGGTTACCCGGTTCGAATCCATGAGCATCGCGTGCTCCGGGCCCACCCCAGGATAGTCGAGGCCGGCTGCCACGCTGTGCGTAGGGAGCACCTGCCCGTTTACATCCTGCAGCAAGTAGGAGAGCGTTCCGTGCAGCACGCCGGGATCCCCGGCACAGAGTGTTGCGGAATGTTCGCCCGTTTTGATGCCTTTTCCCGCCGCTTCGATGCCGATCAGGTCGACATCGTCGGCAAGGAACGGGTGAAAGATACCGATCGCGTTCGATCCGCCGCCGACACAGGCCACGATGGCATCCGGGGTCCTCCCTTCTTTTTTCATGATCTGCGCGCGGGCCTCGCGCCCGATCACGCACTGGAAGTCGCGCACGATCGTGGGAAACGGGTGCGGACCGACCACCGATCCGATCAGATAGTGCGTGTCCTCGACGCGTGCCACCCAGTCACGGAGCGCTTCGTTGGTGGCGTCCTTGAGTGTCCTTGTCCCGGACGTTACCGGGTGCACGGTTGCGCCCATCAGTTCCATCCTGAAGACGTTGAGAGCTTGCCGCTGGGTGTCGACTTCGCCCATGAAAATCTCAACGGAAAACCCAAGCGCTGCCCCAACGATTGCAGTCGCAACCCCGTGCTGGCCGGCACCGGTCTCGGCGATCAGTCGTTTTTTACCCATGCGTTTTCCGAGCAGCGCCTGCCCGAGCGTGTTGTTGAGTTTGTGCGACCCGCCGTGCACAAGATCCTCCCGCTTCAGGTAGATCTTAAGTCCCATATCCCGGGACATATTCGCGCAGAAGGTGAGCGGCGTGGGTCTTCCCGCATATTCAGACTGGTACAAGGCAAGTTCGCGTTCGAATGCCGGGTCGTGCCCCGCTTTTGTGTAGGCGTCTTCGAGTTCTATCAATGCGTTCATCAGGGTTTCGGGCACGTACTGGCCCCCGTACTTCCCGAATCGTCCTTTTCCGTCCATCTTATGCCTCATGTGCTGCAGCGATGAATGCCGAAATTTTTTGGTGATCTTTTATGCCGGGTCTCTCTTCGACGCCGCTTGCGACGTCGACTGCGTAGGGGTGGATCTTCCGGATCGCATCGCCGACATTCTCCGGTGTCAGGCCCCCGGCAAGGACGACCGGCACTGTTGATGTTTGTACGACTTTGCGGGCAAATGCCTGATCGAAACGTCGTCCTCCGCCCATACTTTCGTCCACGACAACCGCGTCGCAGTCCTGGGGCACTACATCGCCGCGCCCGATCACCCGGAGCACCCGGACGCCCGGATCTTCGTCAAAGACAAACGGATACGATATCTGGATCGCGTCCGGCCTGAGTGCAAGGATGCGATCAAGATCCTTTTCTGATGTCGTGTGCGTGACACCGACTGTCATGGTAAACGGCCCGAGCGCGGCAAAGATCTCCTGTGCTCGCGATTCCGGGACAGAACGAGGCGACGCATCGCTGAACATGACGACACCGACCGCGTCTGCCCCGGCCCGTTCTGCGAACCGTGCATCCTCTACGCGGGTGATCCCGCAGACTTTCACGCGCATACGAATTCCTCGAGTTTTTTTCCGGGTTCCTGGTGGGCCATGATCGACGACCCGATCAGAAACGCATCGCAATATGGACGCATCTCCCGTACATCATCTGCAGATCGCAGCCCACTCTCCGAGATAATGATCCGCTCGTGCGCCCGTATCTTTTCCGAGAGGATCCGGGTGGTTGACCGATTGATGCTCATCGTTGTAAGGTCCCGGTTGTTGATCCCGATCAGACGCGCCTCGGTGGCAAGGGCACAATCGACCTCTCTAGCATTATGGACCTCCACGAGCGGCTCAATACCGGCCTCGTCCGCGGCATTGACAAATTCCAGTAGCCGGTCTTTGAGAACGGCGGCGATGAGGAGCACTGCGTCTGCCCCAAGCGCCCGGGTTTCATCGATCTGGCGCATGTCGATAACAAAATCCTTTCGTAAGACTGGAACGTTAACAGCGGCCTTAACCCGCGCAATATCCGCACTCGTTCCACCAAAGAAATGCGGCTCGGTGAGTACGGAGATCCCAACGCAGCCGCCATCGACCAGCACGCCGGCCATCATCGCCATATCCACGTTGCGCCGTATGATGCCCCGGGAGGGGGATGCACACTTGATCTCGGCGATCACCGGGTTCTTTTTCTGCGCCGAACAAATCGCGTCTGTAAGGCTCGCATGCGTGCAGCCGTTCTGTTCCGGGAACGTCGTGGGCAGTTTCTCCACCCTCTTTCGGGTGCGCTTGACGATCTCGTCAAGGATCATGCCGCATCCCGCGTCGCACAGATGAGTGCATCCAGTTTTTCCTGCGCGTGTCCCGTATCGATGGATGCAGCGGCGAGCCGGATTCCCTCTGCGAGGGTCGGGCCCCGGCCCCCCACATAGATTGCGGCTCCCGCATTCATGAGCACGATATCACGTGCGGCCCCTTTTTTGCCGGCAAGGATGGTGCGGAGGATAAATGCGTTCTCTTCAGGGTCTCCACCGGAAAGATCGGCTGGTGCGGCCCGCGGAAGCCCGAACATTTCCGGCGAGATGGTGTATCCCTGTATCCGGTTTTGTGTAAGTTCAGTTACGATCGTCTCCCCAGTGGTCGTAATCTCATCAAGACCGCTGCCGTGCACGATCATCGCCCGGGAAATACCGAGAATCCGCAGAACTTCCGCGACCGTCCCGGTGAGCTCCCGTGCGTAGACGCCCAGCACCTGTGCTCCGGCGCCAGCCGGGTTTGTAAGCGGCCCAAGGAGGTTGAAGACCGTCCGGCACCCGATGTCCTGCCGCGCCGCCATCACGTACTTCATTGCCGGATGGTGGTTGGGTGCAAAGAGGAATGCAATCCCGATCTCCTGTACGATCCGTGCCTGCACGGCCGGGTTGACTGCGATGGTGACACCAAGCGCGGAGAGCACGTCAGCCGACCCGCACCGGCTGCTTACGCCCCGGTTGCCGTGTTTGACCACGGGTATTCCAGCTCCCGCAGCGACAAAGGCTGCGGCGGTACTGATGTTGAAGGTCTGTGCACCATCGCCCCCGGTACCGCAGGTATCGACCAGTGTCCCCGCAACCTGTGGCTTTATGTTGACCGCATGGTCCCGCATCACGCGGGCGAACGCAGCGATCTCCTCCGGGGTCTCCCCTTTCATACGCAGCGCGGTCAAAAACCCCCCGATCTGCGCTGGTGTTGCCTGCCCGTCCATGATCGTGTCCATTACCGTGGCCGCTTCTAGTGGCGTGAGATCACGACCCTCCACCACTTTTGCGATGGCCTCTTTCATGGTCATGCGCCCACCCGCCGCGGCCCGAACAGGAAGTTGCGCATGAGCGCGTCGCCGTTATGCGAGAGGATGCTTTCCGGGTGGAACTGCACGCCTTCAATGGGATACCGGCAGTGCCGCACGCCCATCACAAAGCCGTCATCAAGACTCTCGGCCACAACCGACAGTTCTGGGGGGAGCGAGTTCTGCTGTGCAACAAGCGAATGATACCGGGTGGCCGTAAACGGGGACGGCAGACCTTCATACACGCCCTTTCCGTCACTTTGGATCTCTGATGTCTTGCCATGCATGAGGTGGCCGGATCGTACGACCCGGCCGCCAAACGCGGTACAGATGGCCTGGTGGCCGAGACAGACACCGAGCGTCGGGATCGTCCGGCTCATCGTGTCAAGGACTTCGAGGCAAACACCGGAATTTTCCGGTGTGCCCGGTCCAGGCGAGAGAATGATCCGGTCGCAGGCAGTCTTTTCCAGCTGCGAAAGTGGGGTGTCGCAGGTGAAGACCACGGGTTTTGCCCCGAGTTTTCCCACCTGCTGGTACAGGTTGAAGGTAAAACTGTCGTAGCAGTCCACGATAAGGACGGTCGGTGGGCTCATGGCGCTACCCCCGCCTGTTCGATCGCCCGCATCATCGCTGCGGCCTTGTTCTCGGTCTCGATCCATTCGTTCTCGGGCACCGAGTCTGCCACGATGCCCGCCCCGGCTTGGATGCTCGCCCTACCATTCTTAACGCTCACAGTGCGGATCGCAATAGCAAACTCGAGATTCCGGTCAAAGCCGATGTATCCAACTGCTCCCGCATAGAGGCCCCGGGCGTCAGGTTCGGTCTCGCTGATGATCTGCATTGCCCGGATCTTCGGCGCGCCCGAGACCGTCCCGGCCGGGAAACAGGACTTGAGTGCATCATAGCAGTCAAGATGATCCATGAGCATCCCGTTCACGGTCGAGACCATGTGCTGGACGTGGGAGAACTTCTCGATACCCATGAACTCAGTGACGTCGACCGATCCGAATTTGCAGACCCTTCCGACATCGTTTCGTGCGAGATCGACCAGCATCGTGTGCTCAGCCCGCTCTTTTTCGTCAAGCAACAGTTCCTGTGCGAGGCGTTTGTCCTCGCTTTCATCCTGGCCACGGGGCCGGGTGCCGGCAATCGGTACGGTGGTCACGCGCCGTTTTTCCACCCGCACGAGCATCTCCGGGCTTGCTCCGATCACCTGTTCGTCCCCGAAATCGAGGAAGTACATGTACGGGCTCGGGTTGATCGCACGTAATGCGGCGTAGATCGGGAATGGGTCAGCGCCTACCGCACATTCCATCCTCCGGGAGAGCACTGCCTGGAAGATATCCCCTGCCACGATATGCTCTTTTATTACCTCGACCGCATGTACGAACGCCTCTTTACCGGTGTTGTCTGTGATCTCCAGCGGTTTTTTGGGGTTTTTTCCTGGTGGGATAGGCTGTGTCTGTGGTTTTTCTACGATCGATTCGATCTGCCGTGAAAGTGCCGCAATGTGTGCGGCACAGAGCCGGTATTCCGCTGCCGGGTCCGACTCGTAGGTCAGAAACGGGCTTGAGAAGATGAAGAGCTTTCGGTCCCGGTGATCGAAGACGATGCAGTCTTTTGCAAGCATGAAGCGTGCATCGGAAGTCTCACCGGCCATGCCGCTCTTGTTGTTTTTTACCTGGCTAAAGAGCGAGTGGACGATGTCATATGCGAAGTATCCGACCATTCCGCCGAAAAATCTCGGGGCCCTGAGGTTCACGTAGTTGAACCGTGAAAGGATAGATCGGATCCGGTCGACCGGGTTTTCCCCCTCCGGTTCACGTGCGATGGTGACAAAGGCGCCGTTGCCTGTCGCGGTCACGTCCCGGCCGAGGGTGATTACGCACGCGGGATCTATTCCAACATATGAGTACCGGGCGATCTTCTCGCTCCCTTCCATGGATTCAAGGAGGAACCCGTTTCCCGTCCGGGTTTTCAAGAACACGTCCAGCGGTGAGCAGCGTGGGAGTGGAAGTTCAACGCAGAGCGGGATCACCAACGGTTTTGGCTGGTTGCTTACTGCGGTCAGGTATTCATCAGGTCCAAGGTTCAGTTTTTGTTCTGTGTGAATCGTATCAGTCTCCATCCCACCAGCATCACCGTCCGTCTGGCATCATGAATGCAGCCCGGGCAGGGAGATGGTGTGACACCATTCCCGCTCGGATACAATGGCAAAGCGTAACGTCCCGTGATCTCCCGAGGAGGTTTCTGGGCCGCCCGCTTTATGCTTAATTATGGTTGTTATTGTACATATTTATACATTATTGTTATTTTAAGTAAACGATGTACAAATAATTGCGTTGGCCCTATCTACAGGGTTGCTACACGCGAAGAGCGTGTCGTCCCGTATGCAGTGCTAACCAAGAGAATCGGGAGCCAAAACATCGGACTAAATAAAAAGCGGCCAGGAGGTTTCTGCCGGACCATGTTCATACGGCCTTGTTTTAGATCAATTTTCTCAAAAGCCTTTCTTTTAATTGCTATTAAAGGAACAACGTACAAAATATTCACGAGATAATAGAAAAAATAGGTCAAGAAATTCAAAGAGATAAACGATAATAATCCTTTAATCGAATCTAATTAAAATGTTCATCAATCGATCAGGTAGTTGAATGAAAGCTGTACTAATTCTGTCTGGGGGGATGGATAGCACAACATTACTTTATGATCTCGTCAACCAAGGTTACGATATTCACGCAGTTACGTTTGATTATCGTCAGAAGCATAAGAACGAGATCGCCTGTGCAAAAAAAACCTGTAAAAAACTGCACATTCCCCACAAAATCATCGATATCTCGGCCCTGAACGACCTGGCCCCTTCCTGCCTCACCCGTGATCAGTGGGAAGTGCCAGAAGGTAATTATGCTGATGATTCTATGAAGCAAACCGTGGTTCCAAACCGGAACATGGTCTTCCTGAGTCTTGCCGCCTCCTACGTCATCGGGATTGGGGCAAACCATCTTTATTATGCAGCCCATTCCGGAGATCGGACTATTTATCCAGATTGCAGACCGGCTTTTGTCAGTGCAATGAGCACGGCGTTTCATCTTTGTGATTGGAATGATGTGATCCTTCAGGCCCCATACCTATATTGGACAAAAACCGATATCGTGAAAAGAGGGATTTCCCTGAATGTGGATTATTCAATGACAAGGACCTGCTACAAGGGCGGGAAACTCTCATGCGGTAAGTGCGGCTCATGTGATGAACGATTGGCAGCGTTCAGGGAAGCAGAAGCGAAGGATCCGCTAAAGTATGAGTGAATAAACCGGTCCTGATAAATTAACGGTTGTTTGGGAATTTTCACGAAGTGAAAAATTCCCTTTCAACTGACAACATATTAGGTCCCATAAAACTGATCCTTGCAATGATTTATCGATTTCGGGGGCACGGGCCATGAAAAATGGTCTAATAACTTAGATCCTGCTCTATTTTCCTTTTATTTACATTAAATGTCCAAATCCTTTGAATTTATCAGAATTGCCATATGCCGGGCTTTATGCAAGGCGATTTCCAAATGTTGTATCGATCCACCGGATGATCTCGTCTCTCACGCGACGGAATCCGTCAAGGATTTCTTCAGCGGTGCCCGTGAATGCCGAGGGGTCTGTGAAACCCTGATGAATTTCTTCTTTTGCGCCCGGAAAGAACGGACACGTTCTCTGTGCAGAATCGCAAACTGTGACAACGGTTTCAATTCCTTTGCCGTAGAACTCATCAATAAGTTTCGATCTGTGCCCAGACATATCGATACCGATCTCCTTCATCACCGCGATTGCCATCGGGTTGACCCGACCCGGTTCGGTCCCGCCGCTAGATACCTCATAGCGGTCACCGTACTTTGCCCTCATGTACCCTTCTGCCATCTGTGAGCGTGCGGAATTATGGGTACAGATAAAGAGGATTTTCTTTTTCATCTTACCACTATGTTCCATTCATCGTAGCGACGGCCTGGAGGTATTATTGCTGATTCCTCTTTTCTGCCCCACACGAACAGGGGTCTTCTTTGGTCAGACCGCAACAGGAACTCTCCGGCCCCCCACAGCTGCATTCGCAGCTGTCCATGTCCTTTCCCCTAAGTGCCGCACTGATCATGGCCCAAGCGCATCCGACACCGCTCTGCACCTCGATTGCCTGAACCGGGCAATTGAGTGCACATGCACCGCACTCCATGCATCCTGCCGAGCAGACGAGTTCAGCCCGGTGTTCCCCTTCGGCAAAAACGCCATGGGGACAGACTTGGGTGCAGCGCCGGCAGTTGATGCACCGGTCCGGGAAATACCGGAGCGTGCTCTCCATGTAAGAGTCAAACATCAGGCCACCCCCATGAACCGGAGAATGCCAAGCGCGACCCATAGAACCGTCCCGGCACCGGCCATCATCACCATCGCTGGAACGTACCGGAAGATCTCCTTTTTTACACCAGTGCGGGACGTGAACGTGGTCGAGCCCGTGAAATTAAGGGCAAGGTACGCGGTTACAGCAGGGATGACCAGAAGCGGTACAAGCACCGCAACGATCTCCGCAAAACCAGACATTTCGGGAATCAGGGCAAAGATAATTGAAAATGGGATCGCGATAACCGCCCCGAGAATAAAGCCTTTCGTGCTGAAATCGTGGGTCGGAAGAATGGGCAGCAGGGCCGGGAAGAGAACGGTTCCCGCGAGGACAGCGGCAACCGCTGCAAGCGCTGCGAACGGGCCGGCAAGGGAGAATAGGATAATCGCCGCTGCTATCGTGGGTAGTGCAGCGTGCACCAGTTCCATGGGCGCGAGGACGAGCCTTTCTGCGAGCGTGAACTTGACGGTGCGCATCTCCCGTGTTGCTGTGTGCGCGGCAAGGTAAGGAGAGAGATCACGGGCACGAACCGGGGCGTACTCGACAGAGAACCCGGATCGGCGCGCAACTTCGTGCGCAGAGACTCCGGGCGCCGCAAGCTGAGGGAGGATGATCCTGCGGGGGGAAACGATCCCGGATAATCCGGTGGATTCGATGCGCTGGACCAGTTCATCGGTACCAAACGTACCTTTTCCCGCAGCACACCAGACGTTGATGCCCTTTGTGTGGAGAACGAGGATGTAGCAGTCGATTCCGGCAAGAGCAGAACGGAGGGCGTCAAAACTGAGTGTATAGTTTGCCGAGGCAAAGACAGGAGAATCTCCGGTCGGGTTCCCGAGCCGGTACAGGCCCGGCGCAACGATGTGCCCCATGCGGTTGACGCCCCAGCGGGCAAGGAAATGATCCCACCGGTCTGCACCGGTTATTACGGATGTTGTAGTATGGATTTCCGGTGAGTACCTCGCAGAGGAGCCGCTGCAGCAGGGTGTGGGTTGTTCCGGCCCGCAAGTACTGCAGGAGCATGCCGAGCTCGTCGGATGTGTTTCATCTTTTGTTTGTATCATGCTATTAGTCCTGTTTCAGGATCACCGGGCCGAGCAGGTCTTTTACAGCTCCGCTAAGGTTCTCCACTTTCATGAGAGCAAGGCAGCAGACACTACCGTCCCTCTCCCAGCTGATCAGGGCAAGTTTGTCGCTTGTACTGATGCCCGCCTTTTCGCGGACGTCTTTTGGGATCACCATCTGGCCGCGTTCATCGATGCTCAGCACAGCTTCGATTTGACAACCGGCACCCGGGCCGCATCCACATGATGAACGCCCGGTTTTTTCCATGCCTGTATCCGTTCTCTTTTGGGTCATTCTCATCGTACCTATTATATGGGATTTTCATCATATTTTAATTTATCAGAAAAATCAGAATTATCCAAAAATTATCATTTCTCCACAAAATAATAGCGCATAAAACTGTAAAATATCTGATGAATAACATCGTTAATTTCAGGTAATGCAACAGAACCTTTTTTACCCTACGATAAGATGGATACAAAGGAAAATCCATGGCAATCAGAATTGTATATTACTCGTGGAAAGGGCACACGCAGAAGGTTGCAACTGCCCTTGCGAAACTACTGGACGCAGAATTGGTTCGGATAGAGCCAGTCCGCGATTGTGGCATAGCGGGAAAAGCGATGAAGGCGCTCTTTAGAATGAAATCGCCCATCAAACCGATCAAAACCGATCTCACCGATATGGACGCACTCGTCATCGCAAGCCCGGTCTGGGCTGGGAGAGTGCCTGCATATGTAAACCAGTACCTCGATTCGGTTACGGGCGGCAGCGGGAAACCGTTCCATGTGATCGTCGAGATGGGTGGTCGCGGCGACCAGTCCGCCATCGCTGTTGTGAGAAAGGCGCTTGAGCGCAAGGGAATGAAGTTTGTCTCTTCTGCGTCGACCGTCGAAAAAGACGTTGATAGTGGATCGTTCGTAGGAACTGTCGAAAAGTTTGCAGCCGACATCCGGAAACAATAACTTGAGGTTTTATCGGGTTCTGGTGCATCTGCGGTTGGTTACCAATATTTCACCTCGGTAAAATTTCCATACAACTCCCAGCCTCATCAGAACCTATCTTGAATAAATTAAAAAGGGGATTATACGATTCCGGCACTCTCGTAAACCTGGGTAAGATATCGTGCCTCGAAGACCTCAATGATCGGGAGGACTATGAGGAAGATAATTCCTGCAATAACAAGTCCGACAATTGGCAGGGCAATAATCAGTGCCATAAGGATGACCCAGAGAATGAGAACCGGGATACCGACTACAATGGTAATGATAATGAGTGCAAGGATATACGAGAGCCAGCCGATCTTTTTTATGGTGGCAATAATTTCACCGAAATTAAAAGCCTCGCCGAAGTTCCCGGTTCGTGCAAAGCGGATAATCCCTATGGGCGCAACAATGGCAATGATGATGGCAACGATGATTAGGATAACTGCAAGGATACCAGCACCTGCAAAGCCTGTCATCACTGCGGTTGGGTTGCTCCCCATTTGGGTCACAAACGTTGCACCTATAATAAGGAATTCTAAAATAATAATAGGGATTGCATAGATAAACCCGGCAATCAAAAGGAGAATTCCATCAACAAATAGCTTGCTCCAGCCGTCCACTTCGGGAGCAGGTTTGGTTCCCCGGTATACGTTCATGATATACCCCATCAGGGGTATTGCTAGAATAAGCGTGGCGATAATCAAGAGCAACCATGTGTTCACCTTGTCGATTATACCCTCTTTTACATACGTAAAAGAGTTCCCGATCATAGTTCCGTAATCCATTTCATTCACCACGAAAAGTCATAGTATGCGTCTTGTAATAAAATAGGCGCTAAATTGATTACAAATTTCCTTTAATTTACATAAAAGAAGAGTAGTCTGAACCTCTCGGCCGTGAGAGAGTCGTTGTCGATAATAATGGTGATCATTTCCGTTCGCATGCTATATGCATCCATTTGGCAAATGACCTTCTCAAAACTGGATAAACCTCGGTCTTCCAATTTGAATCGTTGGATGAAAACTTCATGGGCTTGCCACACACAGAACATGGAAGAGTGAATTTCTCTTCTTTTTCTAATCTGTCAACCCAGTTAGAATAATCGATTATCCCGCATCTCAGTTCCGTCATTTCCTCATAAGGTTCCATTTTGTCATAGATGAACTCGGTTATAAACTGTGAGAGCGTTTTGCCGGTTACCCGTACGATTGCGTCCAACCGTGCCTTGTCGCCCTTTTTCAGTCGAAATGATACTGACGGATGATTTTCTCGATATTTTTTCTGTGACGGTAGTTCACTTCGTTTCATCGTCGACCACCTGAATTCCCAACATGGGTTTGGTAATCCGTATCGCAATCGTCATGGTTGTCGATAACGCGATCGCCATGGTACTCTGTATGGTAATCCGTGCATCGCAATCTGCCGTTGCGTGGTACGATTTGGGATCCTCTCCCGACTTGTGAGGTAACGGTAGTTGGCACCTCCCTCACGAGCCAGTTTGACCCTAGTTCTCCTATGCTCAATCCTTTAATGGAAAGATAGGGATCTGCACGTCCGATAATGGTCATGAACCATACTATCCGAGCATAATGTGATGTCAGATTATTGATCGTTATCGCCGCCACCATCATCACACGCTTTAGGGGGAAAAGGAGGGACATTTATGGCCCCTCCTCTCGGGTCATGTCACTTTGCATTCTATGCGTTCTGGATAGGTTGCAGCCCTTGCCCCCATCCCCGAACCGGGATGCCCGGGTTCGTCCGACCGAAGGATCCTGCCTCTCGGTCTTCAATGATGGTGACGGCGGGTCTTCAGGTAGGGGTTGAGGGAGGGCTTCGACGGGCTCGAATGCTACTCTGCCCTCATGCTCGATCCGCCGAACGCTGATAGTCTTGCCGTCGCTCCGGCTCCAGACCTCAATACCGTCGCTGTCAGGTGCCCGTGAACCCTTCGTCTCCGATATTTGGGAGGGGGTATCGACTGGTGGTACGGGTAATGAACTGACGCCTTTTGGCGTTACCGGATTGGGCACTTCGGTGCAGATATATTCGCCGGGATGCAGCGGATTCTTCCGGCACGCCAGCAATATGGCTGCATCTCTTTGCTCTTGCTGGCCCTCTGCATTCTGGTATATGGTTATCTTACAGAATCCATTGCACATTTCAAAACTGCTGCCATTATTACCCTCTCCGGGGGTTGCCTCTTCCTGATCTCAGATATCATCCAATATGGTATTTTGTTTCACGGCCCTGCCGGATTCGCGATACCACTGGGAGTACCGGCCATTCTGGGGACCAGATGGTGGACATACCGTAGGGAATTTCCGGACACGTAGGGTATTCAACCCAGCGAGGATGAAATTTCGAGAGAAGATGAGGCCGGCGAGTAAATACTCCGTTTTTATGAGAAGGCCGTACCTCATGAGGGCGACGAAAACCACAGATCATATCACGATACTCAAAATGGCAAAGTAAATCCCGTGCAAGATTAATATCAGTGATCTCTTCGCAATTTTGCCGCTCCGGGTCATCTCATCGGACGCTTTCCCTTCCTAGGATCGCTGCCATTGATAATTTTATGCATACTTTATTTAATTTTAAAATCCCAATGAGAACCAATCATGGCCGGTGAATCCATCTCGAGTGCCCTCTTGATAATTGCCGCGGTTATCTGCGCAGGGGTATTGATTATTGCCATATATCCGGCAATCTTTACCATGGCCGGGACATTCGGATCCGCGACTCATGCCGCTGATCAAAATATCCGCACTGATTTTACGATTGTTCTTGCCACCAATACTACCGTAATTCCTGGCGCCGGCTCAGATCCTGGCACGGATATTGTTACCGTCTACATGAAAAACGTCGGAACCGCACGGATAGCGCAGGCAGATATAATAAATCGTGCGGATGTATTCTGTGGGGATATAGATCTGATTAGGCCGCTAGGGTATAATTCTCCCCCCCTCCCCAGGCCCAGCACTCCGTCTCCAGAAGTATGGACGGCATATATCGGTAATGCTGCCTTAACGAGTACTGGTTATTGGAATCCCGGAGATACACTGGAAGTGGACGCTATGATACCAACACCCAATGAGGCGTATTTCCAGTTCGTTCTGCCGAACGGAGTCTCACAGTCAGTGACCTTTTCCGGGAGGACAACATCCTGATGCGGGGGATTAGAGTTGCCCATCGGTGAACTTATCGGGGCTGCAGTCGGGGTTCTTCTTCTGATTATAGTAGCGTACGTACTCATCGGCAGCACACTAGGCGGGGCAGAGGTTGTGGCATCGGCGCAACGAGATATGGTACATCTGCAGGAAATACGGTCGCATACCGATATTGCTATTACCGGGTATTCCGTGGATAATTCATCGTCACGAGCCACTCCCGCAACCGTCAGTTTCACTATCGAGAATACCGGAATTGAATTAATTAACCTTCAGCATGTGGATGTTTTTATTGTCAATCAAATGACCAACACATCAACTGAGAACTCTTCGGTTTTCGGTAATGGTATACTTAACCCAAACGCGGAAATTTCTGGATTATCAATGCCCCTTGACCCTTCTGATTGCAGCGTGACAACTACCCCTCCTTCGGCTAATGCTCTACCTCTATCAATTGAAGTTGTCACTGGCAACGGGATATATAATTTCGCCCAGTTTGTCTGTTAAGTGCCGGCCATGATTTCGGCCATTTATCTTTTCATCTAATTAACCGTCAACAATGGGCTATTGCGCAAAAAGGGTTGCAAAATGCGAGATAACTATAACCCGCCCGTTTAATGCGTGGAGCAGGATTCGAACCTGCGAACGCCTGCGCGACGGGACCCTAAATCCCGCTCCTTTGACCTGGCTCGGAAATCCACGCCTTTGTTGTATGCCGTAAAGTACCGGAAGTTTCTACCGGAGAACATCCGTCACCTATCCGGTGCCGGTGGGCACCGCTAGTCCAGGCATCTGCCGGTATATAGGTGCGGGCGCGTTAAGAGCGTATCGCGAACCGCAAGCCCATCCCCGGGCGAGCAGGAACGGCCCTCACCTGCATCACCCCTCCGGGTAACCACTCCGGGGATCTTACCGGACAGGAGCTGGTTGAACTGCACCGCGAATGGCAACGGAGGCTTGAGAGCGGAAATGCTTCATCAACCTGCGTGACCGGTGCCGGCGGTGAATTTCCGGTCATCCTGCCAGATCCGGTACCCGTCTATCAGGATGACAATAATGAGCGGACCAAGGACGAAACCGGCAAGCCCCATCGTCAGGAGACCCCCGATGATCCCGACGAACATAATGAGGGGGTGGATCCGGACCCTTCTGCCGACCAGCACCGGGCGCACGGAGATCTCCGGCAGGGCAGAGACAACGAAATAGCCGAGAATAAAGAGGATGAGCACTGCTCTCATATCGCCGAGCGCAAACGCGTATGCCCCGATCAGGATAAATGCAACCGATGATCCGAGAACGGGTATCAGTTCGCAGAATGCCGCGAGGAAAGAATAGAAGAAAATGTGCCCATAGCCGAGCAGGTAAAAGACCGGAATGGAGATGAAAAAGGTCAGGATCGCGATGGCTGCCTGCACGATGTAGATCACGTACAGGGCGTCCACCGTGACGGGCGTAAGGCGGGTGATATAGCTGCCGGCCAGGGCCGGGAGGCGCGGGACAAGCCATCGTTTCAGGTCCTCGCCTTTCAGCAGGAGGATCGAGAACGAGAGGAAGAAGGCGAGAATTTTGAGAGCAAAAAAGGGGAAATTGTTCGCAAGCGTCGTCCAGTAGGTGAGGAAAAGGGTGCTGCCCTTTGAGAGCCAGAGGGCGAGGATTCCCTTGTCCAGCGAAAGCCCAAATGCTTCCAGGCTGGTGGCAGGATTTGCCAGCCAGCCCCCAATCGTTTCAAATATTCCGTTCAGTATCCCGGCATTTGCCCGGAGGATCGAGATGATGCCATAGCCAACGGCAATGAACCCCGCAAAGATGCTGCCGGTAATGATTGCAACCGAGAACAGTGGTCGGATATGGCGGGAGACGCGGTGGTGGAATGGCAGTAGTACCACCGCGAGCGACGCCCCGAGGATGATCATATCGAGCACCGGCCAGAGAAGGATCACGCCGGCTAGTGCCAGAATGAGGAGGGAAATATCAGTCAACTGGTCCCTGGTAACGCCGGTCATGGATACACAGCTGTTTTGCGGCCAATGCAGTAAATACGTGCGCATGTCCCTGCAGGAGATTGTTCCGGCTATATCTCATTCCACGGAGATCTACGAGAGCGTAGAGACGGAACTAAACGTGTAACGCTTATATAGCGAATTACAAAAAACGTGAACGTGGCGGGTGGTTTATTACAGGGGATCCCGCCGGCGTCTTCGCCTGCGTTGCTGGGTAAAGAGCAGCGCTATACCTGCAATCACCGCTATCGCCACGAGATATACCTGCCCAGTAACGGTATCTGAAATCCAGAGGATCATTCCAATGAATATACTCATCGCCGTTGGTGCCGGAGGTGCCAGGGTGGGAACGGCTTTGGGAAGTGCGCCGGCAGAAGCACCGCCCGGTGGTGCCGATGCAATCGGTTTTGCAAACAGGGCAAAGCAGCAGAAATGCGAAACCTGTGCGGAGATTGTGCCTTTTGACGCGTCGTAGGTCGTCGGGAGGTTCCGCCACGCATTCGTCGTGGGATCGAATGACTGCACCGTATATTCCTTACCCCACTGGGCCTCCGGGATAGTGAAGGTGAGTGTGATAGCCGGCGAGAACGTCGCACCGGCCGGCTGGAGGTCGTATGCCATCCCGGCGAAGGAATAGGCCGAATCGGTGGTCGAGGACGGAACATTTGTGGGATTTTCTCTGGTGATCGTTACCGAAGAGAGCGCCTTGCCATTCGCATCCTCCGCTATGATACCCTGTCCAATCGAGAGCGAGGCGAGGTTGTCATTTGACTGGAGCGTTGTCGCCTGGTCAACGACATTGTTGGCGTTGAGGTAGAGGTTTGCAGTCTTCCCCAGATCCGGCTGCTGGGGGGCTTCCGCCTGAGGCACGGCGGGGTTCTGGACTGCGGCAGGTGCGCCGGTATAGGAATTGGAACTCGGGGCGCCCCCACCGCCGCCGTAACTTGATGATGACACCTGGCTGCCGCTGGAACCACTCGCCACATTACTGCTCACTGCAAGGGTGATGAGCTGGAAGATGTTGCCAGAACCTTCAAGGAATGACAGGCCGAACGTTGACAGTCCATCGGGTGAGTCTGCCTCGAAATAGTCAAGGTTTTTCGATGAATCATGGTTCAGGTAATGTGTTCCCAGCACCTCCCCCTGCTGGCCACCGTCAACGATCCGTTCGATATATACCTCATTGCGGCCATAGGGTTTGGAGGCTACCAGGGACGCATTCACGCTCATATACAGTTTTGCTGTTCCGCCGGTTGGGAAGTTTGTTTTTACGATCTCTGCTGTGTAGGCGGTGCCATTCGTTCCTGCATAGTGGCTCCCGGAGGCGATAGAGTTAAAATTCGTCGCATCTGAAGAGGTTGCTCCTTCCCATACCCGCGTGTTCAGGAGGGAGTTCTCCGGATAGGTCGGGAGATCGACCGAGTAGTTCACTGAGCAGAACGGGCCACCGGTTGAAGCAGAGAATCCCGTAGGGACGATCTCTTCGGTCTGCAGGTGGACCCCCGTAATATTTCCGGTGTGGAGGTGGCTGCCGGTGCTGAACCCGATCCCATCGCATGCATAGAAGGTGATGTTATCGAATCCCCGATCGGACGGTGGAGTAAATTCGAGGACAGAAACGTTGGGATACAGGGGGAAGGTCCACGAGGTAAGGACTGAGTCGTCAAGAGTAGCTTTCTGCCTGCTCCCCGCATCAACGAATGTCAGGCCGGTGATGCTCGTGTTGGTGAATACATTGGCACCGTTCAGGATCTGGATGTAGTTAGACTTCGTGACCGATCCTGAACCGTACGTGTTGGATGCAATAAGGGTGACCGAATACAGCCCGGCACTCGTGTACTTATGCGTCGGGTTCTGTAGTGTCCCGTTTGTCCACGTCCCGTCGCCCCAGCTCCAGTTCCACTGATTCGGGCTCCCAAGCGAGGTGTCGGTAAATGCAATCGTGGCAGGAACCACGGCACTGGTGGGGGATGCGGTAAAACCTGCTACCGGCTGGCCGACAACGACACTGTTGGTAACGGTGGTGGTGTTTCTGCAGAGAGAATTGCTCACCGTGAGCGATACATCGTACACCCCGTTAGCCAGGTATTTATGTTGGGGATTCTCCAGCGTCGAATTCGTTCCATCGCCAAAGTCCCAGAACCAGTGGGTGATCGGGTTCGAAGACGAATAACTCGAAGTATCGGTGAATTGTCCGGAAAGAGGGGCATTTCCGGCAGCAAAATTGTTCGTGAAACCGGCTACCGGGCAGGTTTCGGGCGAACTGCTAGTGAAAAGGTAAACATTATACCCGCTTGTATCCTGTTCGTCCCAGACTATCCGGTACAATGATTGTACCGGGGAAAATGCGATTGACGTCAGCTCAACCCGGTAACGGTCAAGGGCAATAGGGATTGTCTGGTGTGTGCTGGTATCGTTCACATCGATGTCATCGTAGGAGGAAGTATTCGTCTGCACCCACGCAACCCAGTTACCCGAGATTGCAGAGGGATACAGAGAGTTTAAAACTGCCGCGTTGGGAGAGAGATCATACTCCTGTCCCGGCGCCGTTCCGTTGATAAAAATCTGGTAGTTTCCATTCCGGTTATCCTGCCAGATAATCCGGTTTCCATATATGGCTGGATTTTGCTGCGTACTTAATCCATCGGAAATTTGGGTTGTTTTACCTGAAGAAATGTTGTAGAGGTAAATTGCTGAGTTTGATGAACAAGTTGTATCACCTCCACAATCCTGCCAGACAACGTTATTGGCATAGATTGCAGGAGAATTCTGGGTGGTTCCTGTGGCATCTACCACGGTCTCACTTCCCGGTGTAGTACCGTTAATATAAATCTGGTTTGTTGGGTTTCGGCTGTCCAGCCACACAACCCTGTTCCCGTATATCGCGGGATAATCCTGATAACTCGATCCATCGGAAATCTGAGTTGTTACACCCGAAGAAATGTTGTAGAGGTAAATTGCCGAGTTTGATGAACAACCTGGAAAGATTCCGCAATCAGTCCAGACTACATTATTGCCGGAGATCGTGGGGTTATAATTATATTCAGTATTGTCACTTACCTGCGTTTCAACTCCCGATGTAATATTATACAAATAGATGGTACCAAGAGTGTTAGGCGCATTTATATCCTGCCAGACGATCCGATCGCCATAAATCTTGGGGAGCTCGTGGTTCATACCATTATTGAGCGTGGTGATGAGCGTTTCCGTACCGGCAGCAGTTGCAGGATAGACAATAAAAATTGAGAGGACAAGGAGGCAAACCAAGAGGAATTTTCCTGTACGGTTTCTTCCCATAGCCTCACCTGTTCCGGTTTGCATTCTCCATTCGCTGGTCAATACCCTTGTGCCCATCCTATCGATGTGAAATAGTTAATGAATGCTCCCTGCTCCAACCCGAATATGCCATTGGGGGTCGTGGAAGACAAAGTAATAGCGAGAGGAATCCTTGAATTCCTACTAGCATTTGCAGGGTATTGAGTCGTCGTTCCTATAGGAAACATTGCATCATAAGGGCCCGGTTGATTAGTAGTCGGATAATAACTCCAGGCGCCTGTCGCAACATTACCAAAGATCGGATTCGGGAAGCTTGGATTCGGATAATTCGGGTTGGCTCCAAATGTATTGCGAAGGATCAAATAATGGTAACCGTTTGGAGCATCAAACACTCCTAAAATTGAGTAATCGTGGTTGGGAACGATGGTAGTGTTACTATAGGTAACAGCAGCAGGGTTAGGACTCTGAGCGGCCGAAGCGTACGTCGTCGCTACACACGGATAGCGTGTTTTATACATACCATCTAATATACTGGTTTCTGAGCAGAGACCGATTTCAATAAAGGTATAAAGTCCGCTCATCGAAGTGGTCGGCTTGCCACTGGCGCTTGCTGAACTTACCGAGATTGCCGAGCTTGCTGCATTTGCTGCAGTTGCTGTGACTCCTGTTACCCCTCCCATAGCGGCAAAGTGACCGGGTGCAGTTAGAGGGGTTAAAGTAAAACAGTGCAATGGAGCGAGGTACATCAGGACATACGCGCCATTCCCGCCCCAATAATTTCCAACGGTGTTATTTGCCAGAGCCCAGAGATCGGAAAAAGCAGGAGTTGGCCCAGTGATGGAATTTCCAGCGAGTGTCAGGTTTTGACCTTGCAGCTGAAGCCCGTTTTCATAGTAACAGAATTTTGCATATGCCAGTTCATAGAGTGCAGGCCAATACTCATTTGCATAAAACGACCCTGCCCCATAAGATCCATTTGCATTAGAGATAGCACCAGCACCACTATTATCGAGCAACACCTGCGGGCTTATCGTGACTTGCACCGGCGTGCCCAGATTGGAATTTGGTAAGGTCACACCGCTGTTCACTCCTTGATCATAGAAAGTAAATGTGTAGTTCCCATTTCCATCTGGTCCTGAAATATTACTTTTGATGAAATTCCGGTTGATCCATGCGAGTGAAGCGAGTGCGGAAATAAACGGACAATTAGCGTAGAATTGACCTTGCATAGAGTTTGGTGAACTTGGATTGGCGGCTGAAACGGGGGGGGTGGAAGTAAAGTTTGGAGAATACAATTGATACCCAGCGGGAATTGGGCCATACGCAAAACCGTTCGGGCAGTTGGCATTGGGAGTGATGGAACACATCAGCAAACACCCGCTTTACCCGGTTTTCCGGACCAGTGCCTGCGGGACACGTGAATGTTTCCTGCGGTACCGTCTTCAAGGTTCTTGGATATTCTTGTCATTGTAGTACAACACCTTTATTTATGGCAATAGTCCCTTTGTTCATATTATAAATCTTATTGTGGGGAGATAGATACTATAATTAGTCTATTAATCTTCTTATAAAATTAAAAGATGTTTAAAGAATAAAATGCAAATCGTGTCTTCGATTACTAATATTTATAAAAATGCGTTCAATGTATCATGTATTGCCCGATATCGTGACACTCTCTATGGGAAATCCGGAATTGACGATTATTTGTCCCTTTTGCAGCATCTGGTCCAACCGGATAAAAATAATTATCCGTGCATTGTTTTGCCTTCTTATTTCCGTTCTCTTTCTTCGGAATACTTGGGAAAAAGCTCCTTTTTACCGGGTATATACAGCGCTGCTGCGTACTCCTCCATGAAATCCGTGTCCACCAGAAGATCGATATAGACCATCCTGCGGGCGACCTTTTCAGCGAGATCCCGGCAGTCCCGCGAGACGAGCGCCGCATATGCCCCGGAGAGCGACCCGTTGCCGATCGGGTGGAATGCGGCCCGCGGGAACTCCGGCAGGATCCCGAACCGGGTGGCATTTCCGATATCGGTGAAAGCGCCAAACGCGCCGGCAAGGTACACGTGTTCGATGTCGGCCACCGCCAGTTTGTATTTCTTCAGGAGCACGCCAATCCCCCCGCAGGCAGCGGCCTTTGAATCCATGAGGTAATCGATGTCCTGCTGGGTGATCACCATGTCCCGCTTGGTTGCGGTTTTGGGTGACGGTACGAGCACGTATTCCAGCACTCCGGACTCGTTCCGGACCCGCTGGTGTCCGGGATCGAGCTTTCCGGCAAAATCGAGAGCACCGGATTCGAACATCACGACCGCCGCATCGATGATACCGGAACCGCAGATACCCCGGGGAGGCACGTTCCCGATGACTGAACAGGAGATTTCCCCGGTCATCGGTCCTGAATGGACGTGTTCGATCGCGCCTCTCATCGCACGCATGCCCGCCGTGATGCCGGCACCCTCGAAGGCAGGCCCGGATGCGCAGGAGACTGATGCCATCCAGTCCCGGTTGCCGAGAATGATTTCGCCATTCGTACCGAGATCGATGAGAAGTGAAAGTGCATCGGAGGAATGCATGCCGGAAGCGATCACGTCGCCAACCGCGTCGCCTCCTACGAACCGGCTGACGTTTGGCAGGCAGTATAATGACGCGGCCGGGTGGGAAGAGAGTCCGGTGTCCCGGGCATGCCGGATGACGGGCATCCGGGAGACCGGTGCATTTGCCATCTCCAGGTACTGCGGATCGATGCCGCAGAGCAGGTGGTTCATGACCGTATTTCCGGCAACGCAGATATCCAGAATGTCTGCGCTAGCAAGACCTGCTGCACCGCAGATCTGGGTGATTACCGTATTGATACTGTCCACCGCCGCCCGTTGCATGGTCGCAAGACCCTCCGGCAGGCCGGAATAACCGATCCGGGTGATCAGTTCCTCACCATAGGTGATCTGGCGGTTGAGCGTCGAGCCGGTCTCCACGATCTCGCCGGTCTCCAGCTTGACAAGGCAACCGACCACCGTTGTGGTTCCAAGATCGATGGCCAAACCGTAGATGGGGCGGCGCGTACCGGGCTCCGGTGCCACATCGATCATTTCCGGGGGCGTACTGACCTGTGAAACCGTCGCGACGAGCGGTCCGGTGGCGGTAACAAGGGCTTGGTATACTGCATCGCTCATTACCGGGCGCTCGCCGGCATACCCGGCAAGACGGATAGATGGCGATGCAAACGGCAGCCCGTCCGATAGCGAGATCTCCACCCGGTACCGCCTCACCGCAGGTGCAATACGCCCGATTTTTATCTCGGAAGAGAGAAGGATCTGGGGGGTGTCGATCCGGCTCTCTACCGGTATCGTGAATTCAGCGTCAGCGGTCAGCGTTACCTGACAGGCATAACAGTACCCGTGAGCAGCATCCTCCGGTGGAAGTGGATGGGCACCGGGCTGAGCTGAGATCGTGCATGTCCCGCTGGTGAGTATGACTTTGCACTTCCGGCAGAGCCCTTTTCCCCCGCAGATACTTTCAATAGCAACGCCGGCCCGGCGCAGGGCATCAAGAAGTGGGGTACCTTGGGAAACCAGTACCATCCGGTTCATCGGCTGGAAAAAGACTCTCACTTCCTGCTCGCTCATGTGATGACCCCACGCTCCCAATAGCGCTACCGGACTATACCTTTTGGGTTTTTGATCCTTTTTTGGCAGATTCTTATGATGACAGGGCGGGCGATAGAACATCTTTGGGCGGCCAGCGGGCTTTCAGGAGCCCGGCGATGCCGGAGGAGTCCTTGGGGCCGACAATGACGTTCCAGCCGCTTGCTTCTTCCGTCTCACCGCTCAGCCGGGCAGCAAGGCCCGGGACGATCAGGTACCGGTGGTCGACCATGTCGGCAACCTGGTAATCACGGAGGGCATTTGCCATGGTCTCCGCGGTCAGGTACCTGCCGGCAACTGCGCTTTCGACGCTGATACCGCCGGTATCAACTACCACGAGGTAACAGTCGATACCGGCGGATTTGATATCCGATTCCACCGTGAAGTAGGTGAGGGCGTAGTTGGTCGTGATCAGCACCGGGGATTTCCTGTCCGGCGAACCGAATGTCCTGACACCGGCATCCACCGAGACCGGTTTTCTGGGATCGGTATAGAGGTTAAACCGCCAGATCAACTGGGGGAGGATCACCCAGCCGTCAAGGCTGTGGAGGATCAGGAGATCTGCATGCCGGGTGATCAGCATGGCGGCTGTGCATGCCTCCTTCCACTGGATCACCTCCCGGGAGATCTCCGGGGAGAGCCATGCAGCGATAGGGGCCCCGAGAAGCGGGTAACCGAGGAGAACGTCGTTTTCCAGGAATACCGAACGGCGGATCTGGGAGAAATCGTGGATCGTCGCGGCGAGATCCGGTTCAACTGTTGTACCGGGATCGAGCACCAGCTCCGCAACGCCATATTCGACCAGTGTTTTTACCAGCGACCGCAGGAGGGGGATATCATGCGGGACAGACACGACCAGCGGGCAACGGTACTGGAGTGCAATCTCTGCCATCTCTTTCCAGTTGTCCCGGTTCGCAGCATAGAGAAGCGGGCACTTGTCTCTGATATTGGCCAGCCCGGCCTCCATGACGACCGGATCGAACGTGCAGAGGACAAGCGGGAGATTAGTACGGGCAGCGATGTCTTTTACCGCAGACGCAAATGCGGCCGGATCGTTCCGGGTCGAGCGGATCGCGATGGCATCCGGCCGGAGGTTCCGCCCGATATAATTATAGCTGAACGATTCGATCGCCCTGATACGGGCAGCCCGTTCCTCATCCGGCATATCGTCCGGGATATCGATGGCAATGGGCGGGGGATTGTGGTACGTGAAATCATGCCGGTACAACACGTATTTCCCACCGATTTTGACGGCACGATCACCGGTGCCGAACAGAACGGTTCTTACCGGGGGTGCGAGGAGCTGGAGTAAGTCTTCATATGCGGCCCGGTATTCTTCGCGGGCCAGTGGCGGACAGTGCTCAACTCCCAGTTCGCCATTGACCACCCGTGTGGCAAATGCCATGCAGTTTGCCTCATGGCATTCACCGCAGTTCGTTTTCGGGAGGAGTTTGTAGACATCAATGGGGCTGATCTCCTTGATGGATTTTCTCACGGTACGCTCTGGCATGCCAGTTCCTCCCTTACGAGATCTTTGTGGTTGCCCATGGAATATTCTGAACCGGCCCGGCGGTCTCTTTCTGCGTTAGCATCCGGACCGTGTCTTTCATTGTCCGGATCGCCGCAGGATGCATCATCATGAAGATGTCCACACCGGCAAGGAGCAAAATGAGGGCATTGATCGTCTCCCAGAGTGGACCACGGAACTCCCGCGGGCCGTAGCGTGCATCCATCTGCATCCATGCCTCGCGTGCCGCCCACGCGTTGGTGGATGCGGAGATGGTCGGGTGTTGGAGTTCGGTATCGCCCATCAGCGCCGCGTGCCGGGCGCGTTCATGAATGGTGTACGAATACTCAAGCCCGTACCCGAGCGCAACTGTCGTGAGATCCATAACGATACTCTCTGGCGGGAGGAACTCGTAGAGTCGGCGGTTCAGTTCCTTTGCCTTGTTCAGTTCGAGCCCCGTAAACCCGAGGACTGCGTGGCCGTGCTCATTTGCTGCTTTCGCTACTCCGTCAAGTGTTTTTGCCTCGGTCATTTCCAGTGTGAGCGAGTTTAAGAGCACCCGTTCCCCGGCAGCGACCTCGGCGACTTTTGTAAAGACCCGTGCATCTTTGTGGGGATCGCCACAGCCTCCGATTATGAGCGGGACATCGACAGCCTGTAACACATTCTCAACCGTGCGTGCAGCCTCTTCAGGAGATGTATCGCGGATGAGCGGATCGGTGGACATGAGGTGAATTGTGACCATATCCGCACCGAATTTCTTGACGTTCAGCCGTGCCCATTCGGCAGGGTCGCCCATTACGTCCCTGATACCGGCTTTGAGCGCCGCGGGAAGAGGCACTTCCATATCAAAGACGTCGAGCGCAAACAGCGGGGGATGCGTGGGTGGCCGGTCCTGATAGACAAAGGGCGGGGCATCAGCACCGCCGACAACAAGCGACCTTCCCCGGCTCCCCCCTTCGCTCCGCGTAGCGCCCAGCCGGACCTCACGGACACGCCCCGGGAATTCTTCCTGCGGGATACTAT
>Ga0326728_10005612_pt1 | contig 34875 bp, 23 predicted proteins | sample MB3enrmetagenome_FD_207602 | JGI IMG/M metagenome (GOLD analysis project Ga0326728, IMG submission 207602) | Lab enriched peat soil microbial communities from McLean, Ithaca, NY, United States - MB31MN | ecosystem: Environmental > Terrestrial > Soil > Wetlands > Peat | place: USA: New York...
GAATTCCGACGGATTCAATCCCACGGTGTGGCGCTGGAGTGCGTGGCGCAACTCGGCGGTCAACTGCCCGATAGCGCAGAGTTGCCGGATGGCTTCCCGCGCTTCCTCGTCATCCGGCACGAAAACGTCGCGGGCGCGGCTGGAGATCATCTCGAATTTCTGAGCCAGCGTGGCGAAGGCCTTTTGCCGACGGAGGTCGACGAGTTCCTTGCCAAGGTCGACGCCGCTCTCGCCGTAGTACCGTTCGAAGTACTGAGTCATCGCCTCCGCCGAATCCACCTGGATGCTGCCGCCAAGCTCCAGCGCCTGTTTGGCCATCGCCTCGGTGATCTTCGCCGCTTCGGCGTACTCATGGGGCGGCATCTTGTGATCGACGGGCAAGAAGACCACCACCTCGCCGCCCGGCCTGCCCAATTCGGCGGTGCGGCGCCCTTCCCGGTCGGCGCGGCCCGCGGCTTGGACGATGGAATCGAGCGGAGCTAGCGCACGCAGCACCAACGGGAAATCCAGATCCACGCCGGCCTCCACCAATTGCGTGGAAACCACGTAGCACGGTTCGCCGGCCTTCAGCCGTTCGCGAATCAGCGCCAGCCTCCGCAGCCGGTGCGCCGCACACATGCGCGTCGATAAGTGGAAGACCGCGCTCGCATCGATCCGGCGGTCCCGCGCCGCGCGCAGGACTTCCCCGTAGAGCTCGCTGGCGTGGTTGCGCAGGTTGACGATGGCCAGACACTGGGACTGCCCCATCGCACGCTCCGCCACCTGTGGCCACGTTACCGCGCGGTCAATCTCCCAGCGGATCTCGGCGCGCTTCAGTCCCGCCCGCAATGGCGCTGGGTCTCGTACGATCTCGGTAAGGGTCCCCGGCTCCCAACGGAGATCCGGTTTTGCCGAGCACCGCTCAAAGGCCGGCTGGGTGGCAGTGGAGAAGACAAAGTCCACGCCCCAATCGTCGGCCAACTCGCGGATCATGCCCAATAGCGGGCCGAGCAGGCGGCGCGGCAGGGTCTGCACCTCGTCCAGGATCACTATGGAGCGGGCGATGTTGTGCACCCGGCGCAGGTCTCGCGGGTGGTTTGAGAACAGAGTCTCGAAGAAACGGACCGAGGTGGTGACGATCACCGGTGAGTCCCAGTTTTCGGTTGCGGTGCGCAGCCCGCTGTGTTGGAACTCGTCCTCCTCGTCGTCCTGCCCTTCCGGCACGAACTGTTCGTTCGACTGAATCCGGAGCTTCATGAGGCTGCCGGAGTGGTGCTCGAGGACGGCCTCGCGGCCCAGGACGCCAGCGTAGACCTCGGCGTTCTGCTCGATGATCGAGAGGAACGGAATCACCACGATGACTCGGCGATACCGCTCCGGCTGCAGGACTGCGCGGCGGAGCGCAAAGGCCATCGCCGCCAGAGTCTTGCCACCGCCCGTGGGCACCGAGAGAGAGAAGAGCCGGGACTTGCAGCCGGCCGCTTCAAGACAGTCTTCCAATACGCGGGCACGCAAGTTTTTGACCGGGCCTTGGCTCGCACGCCGTGCCAACTTCTCCAAATGTCCGAGCAACAAGGAGAGCCGTTCTCCCGCGCACAGCGGGGACTTTGTGGGCGCGCGCCCGGCCGAGTCCAGCCGGTCGGCATCCACCAGACAACTGCAGAGCATGCGTGTGTGGAGATCGAGACGCGCCGCCTCCGGTTGCTCCGCGGTGAGGCGCATTGCCGGCAGCAGCGTCTCAATCGCCTGGCGAAAGCCAGTGCAGTCCCGCGCCGCGCGGTCGAGCAACGCGGCCGCTTCCTGCGCATATCGCTTGTCGTTCAACCGGCTCTTCAGAGAGCGGCCTTCACCCGTAAAATCCGGCAAGCCGGCATGGTGCCCTGCGATAGCCGCGGCGACATGGAGAAGGATCGGCTTGGCGCCGCTTGCGCCCGTTCCGAAGTAGGAGAGCAAGGCTCCGTGTATGGCATGCTGGCAGTGCCCGCTGCCCGTGGCGAGCATGCGCTGAAAGCAGTCCGTGTACTTGCCGTAGTCGTGCAGCAAACCGCCCAGCCGCGCGAGCGTGGCGAAGCGTTCGTCTCCCGGCCTTGTGTACTCCGCCAGATCTCCGGCGAGCGCTGCAACCGCTTCCAGATGGACGGCCAAGCGTTGCCATCCAACCCGCGAGCCGGGACCCGGTGTCAGTCTCTTTGCGGAATGTGCCCAATAAGCAGAGTCGGAATTGGACATCGAGCGTTCCTGCCGCTGGAACCGGAACGGCCCCCTAACCTCGGGAATAGTGGACTACGACCTTATGCTACTCCGATCGAGGCTTGAATTTGCTCCTCAGCCAGGCCTGGCCTGGAGCCCGGCGGGGGCCGGTTTCCTGGTCTCAGCGCCACGCATTGGCCTTCACGATGCGGCGCACGAATTGGAATGAGACCGCTCGCGGTGCTACCATCCCGCCCCGCAAATCACGCGCCGAGCGTCTGGCGGATCACGTCGGCGATACTGGCGCTGAAGCTGTCCACTTTGTCGGCATCGGCGCCTTCCACCATTACTCGCGCCAGCGGTTCGGTACCCGAAAAGCGCACCAGGACGCGTCCCGAGCCGGCAAACGACTCCTCGGCGCGACGGATCTCGCGCGCGACCGCGGGATGCTCCAGCAGCCCCTTTTTCTCGCGGACGCGGATGTTCACCAATTTCTGCGGATAGACTTTCAGGCCGGCCGTCAGCTCGTCCAGGCCCTGACCCGCCTGGCGCGCGATTTCGAACAATTTCAGGGCCGTCAGGATGCCGTCTCCGGTAGTGGCATACTCGCGGAAAATCACGTGGCCGGACTGCTCGCCGCCCAGTACGGCGTCCAGGCGCACCATTTCCTCCAGCACGTACTTGTCGCCCACGGGAGTGCGGATCATGCGAATCCGTTCGCGCTCCAGGGCGCGTTCCAGCCCCAGGTTGGCCATCACGGTGGAAACCACCGTGTCGCCGGTCAAGCGGCCGGCGGCTTTCCAGGCGCGCGCGGCCGCCAGCAGGACGCCATCGCCGTTGACGATACGCCCGCTCTGGGCCACGAAAATGGCGCGGTCGGCATCCCCGTCGAACGCCACGCCGAAATCCGCGCGATGCTCGAGCACCGCCTGCGACAGATTCTCCGGATGCAGCGCGCCGCAATGCAGATTGATGTTGCGTCCGTCGGGCGAAGCGCACATGGCGATCACCTCGGCGCCCAAATCCCGAAACAGCTCCGGCGCCAGGCGCGAGGCCGCGCCATTGCCGCAATCGAGCGCCAGGCGCACCCCGTCGAAGCGCACCGCCGCGGTGGAGCGCAGGGATTCCAGGTACAGGCGATCCAGAGTTTCGTCCACCGGAAGTTCCGCCGGAAGCGGCTCGGCTTCTTCAGCGCGCGCGCGCAACAGGGCCTCTTCGATGGTGCGCTCCTCTTGGTCCGGCAGCTTGAATCCGCTATGGCTGAAAACCTTGATGCCGTTGTCCTGGTACGGATTGTGGGAGGCGGAGACCATCACGCCGGCGGCGAACGGTCCGGTGCGGGTCAGCCAAGCGACCCCCGGAGTAGTGATCACGCCGGCATATCGCGCGCCGACCCCGTGCCGCTCCAGCCCGCCGGCCACGGTGGCAGCGATCCAGCCGCTGGATTCGCGCGTGTCGGCGCCGATCAGCACCTCCATTCCGCGGCCACTGGCCTGGATGTCTTCGCCGAGCGCTTCGCCAAAGGCGAAGACGGTCCGCCGGTCCAGCGGGTATTGTCCCGCCACGCCGCGAATGCCGTCGGTACCGAATAGCTGCTTTGACAAATGGATCTCCTGGAAAACCGGCCGCCTACCGCCGCATCGCGATGGTCACGGTGACTTGCGGGGACGACTCGAACCGCACGTAGGGGTCCTGCACAAACGCGTTCACACGAAAGCTGCCCCACCCCACCAGCGACGACACGTCCACGCTGTCCGTCACCGCCGATCGAATGGCGGCCACGTGGTGGGCCGGACCCACTATGGTGAGTTCCTTGGGGTTCACTTCCTGGCTGGCCACGGTGTATCCCTTCTGAGGCTGGCCGGAAATCCGCACCTCCACGGGCACGGTCCGCACCATGCGGCGATCGAACTCCAGGTGCACGGCGGAAGGATGGGAACCGACCAGGCGCACGCCGGTCGGCAGCTTCACATTGCCATCGCCGATGGGGAAAGTGCGATGGCCCGGCACCACGCCCGCCAGGTCGAGGATCACCTGCGGATGGACTACGGTGGTTCCCGCCATGCCGCTCAGCTCTCCCGAGGGCCCGCGCAATTCGAGCTTCACCGAGCTGTCGGGTTCGGCGCTGAATTCCAGGTCGTCCGGCAGGTTCTTGTACTCCACAGGGACGGCTTGAAGCGTGGAAAGTTCCGGCTCGCTCCACACCACCGCCCACAACAGCGCGGCGATGGCCAGGGAGAGCATCTTCCACCAGAAGTTCTGCACCAGCAGCCGGCCCAGCTTTTTGAGCGCCCGCATCATGGCTCGATCACCCGTCCCGGCGGGACTTTATCGGACGCCTGCGGCTGGGCCGAAGCCAGCGGGATATCGGCCGGGAATTCCTCCGGCGGGACGGCGGCGGGCCGCGCCGCTCCGAAATGAAGGTGGATGCGCTCCATCATCTCGGAAACGGTGAGTCCGGATACTAGCTCGCCGAAGGAAGCCACGGAAATCCGCCCGGTTTCTTCGGACACCACCAGGGCCAGGCAGTCGGTTTCCTCGGTGATGCCGATGGCCGCGCGGTGCCGCGTGCCGAGTTTCCGGGCGAACGAAGGCTGTGTGGTGAGCGGCAGGAAGCAGGCGGCCGCCGCCACACGGTCTTTTTGCAGGATGACGGCGCCATCGTGAAGCGGCGGTCCCGGCTGGAAGATGGAGAGCAGCAGGTCGCGCGAGACCAGGGCGTCTAAGCGCACGCCGCTTTCAATGAAGGTGCGCAGCCCGATATCGCGCTCCAGCACGATCAACGCCCCGATCTGCTGCTGCGCGAGAAGTTCCACCGCCATCTGAATTTCGCTGACGGCCTCCGGGGCGCGGTATCCCCGCGCCAGGCCGAGCCACCGTTTTCGTCCGATGCGCGCCAGGGTGCGGCGGATTTCGGAGGCGAACAGGACGATGATGGCGAGTCCCAGGAACGGCACGATGGTCCCGAGAAGCGAGCGAAGAGCTTCCAAGCCGAACCAGGTGGCCGCGGCGTACAGCGACACCATCACCAGGATTCCCAACAGGATGTGTCCGGCGCGGGTTCCGCGCACCACCATCAGGCACTGATACACCACCACGGCGACCACCAGCAGATCGATGATCCCGGTGAGACTGAGCGTCGGTATGGAGTGCAGGAACCGGAGCCAATAGGTCATCTACGTCATCTTCGGATATCAAACCCCGAGAAGACCAGTTTAGCAACCGGAGGGGCGGCTGTTCGGGAGCATGGTACGGCGGATCGGGACGCGAGCAACGCGGGAGCCGCGTCTTGCAGGGTTGGAAACGGCTCCGGGACGAAGAATGCGGCCCGGGGGACGAAAGGATGGCGCCTTGGCTTACACTGGATGAGATTAGGAAGTCCAAAATGGAAATTCCGGCTCAGTCCACGCGATTCTGAGAAACAAGCTGGAAAGGACCGTGAGAATGTCCCAATGGACGTGTGCGCTTCTCCTGGCCGTGGCGGCGGCAAGTCCGCTGGCCGGGCAGCAGGATTCGCATGCCTGCGTCTCCTCGCCGGACCTGGATCAATTCTACCGGGAGCAAGTCCGCAATAACCCGAAAGCCGCCGAAAACATCCACCGGAAGCTGGCGGACGATCCCGATAACCTCTTCCTGAACCGCTGGTATCTCGACAGAATGGCGACGAGTGTCGGCTCGGCCGTCGACGAATATCGCCGCAAGCTGTGTCAGCACCCAGACGATCCGCGCTACCTCTTCTTCTATGGCCGCGCGCTGATCGGCGCGCATACCCGTGAAGCCATCGAAACCCTCGACCGCGCCATCGCCCGCGATCCGCTGATTCCCTGGACCTACTCCGCGCTGATCGAGGTTTATAGCGCGCCGAACTTCCGCGACTCCGCCAAACTGGGTGACGCGATACGCCACCTCTCGCAATTGTGCCCGGACGAGCTGGGAGCGTTCAACCGGCTCAACATGGTGGAAAACCTCGAAACCGTCCGCGAGCTGGCGGCCCGGTTCCGCGCGGCACTCGAGCGGCGCAATACCAGTGGCGTGCCCGCATCCTATCCCACTCTCTGGGCGGCCGAGGCGCGCGTGGCAGGCCCGGACGGAGCGGCCCAAATGCGCGAGCGCGTAGCGGCCGACCTGCCTCGAATCAAGCAGCTCAACCCCGACAATCGCCGCGCCCAACAAGAGGCCTACAAAATCCTCGGCGATACCGCCATGGTGAAGGAATTGGGGACGAATCCGGAGGCGCCGACGCCCACCGCCGCTCGGATCAAGATGGTCCGGGCAGTGGATGGCTGGCTGACCGCGCACCCCTATCCTCGCGGTGACGCCACGGCGGAAGAGAAAGCGCGCTTCGAGCAGGAAGCGAGATCGGCCTCGGAAGGCTGGGTTCGCGACTTTCCCGAAGAGCCGCATGCCTGGAGTTGGCGTTTCCAACTGCTGGCGATGCAGAAGCGGATCACCAACGAGGAGATCGAAAAGCTTGGCGACCAGACGGTGGCGGTCGCGCGCCGCCATCCCGATACTTGGTCGCAAGGCCCGGAAATCCTCATAGTGGCCCAGGAGTGGGAAAGGCGAGGCATCCGCCTGGCGGATTGCATCCAACTCGCCGCCGAGTCGGTGGAGTTGATCCGCCGCGTGCCGCCTTTGGCAAACGACCTATGGAATAACGGGTTGGACCAGTCTCATTACGAAGCGACCACTATGGCCGCCCTCTTTCGCGCCTATGAGGTCGAAGTGGATGCCTGGCTAAAACTGAAGGACTATACCAAAGCCGCGGCCGTGATTGCCGAGATGAAGGCCTGGCTGGACCACAATCGCACCGAGAATCCCGGCCCGTTCGCCAGTTACAGCCTGGCCCAGGCCCGCCTGGCCGATGCGCGCGGCCGCACCATGGACGCGCTGGCCTTCTATCAGCGCGCGATTCAGACCGGCCGGCTGGAGCCCGAAGTGCTGGATCGCGCGCGAACGCTCTGGGAGCGGCAGGGCGGCAGCTTTGAAGCCCTCGAGGCCTTTCTCACCCGCACACCCGATCCGCAAGCCTGGGCCGATTGGTACGAGCCAGCGCCGCGATGGGCCCGCGTCGATAAACCGCTCGATAGCCTGAACGCCACGGACCTGAACGGCCGCGTCTGGACCGTCGCCGACCTTAAAGGCAAGACCACCCTGATTGCCGCCTGGGCGACGTGGTGCGGGCCGTGCGTCGCAGAGATGGCCGAAATCGAAAAGCTTCGCGCCCTCATCAAGGACCGCAAAGACATCCAGGTGATCACCTTCAACATCGATGAAAACGCCGCGCTGGTCCCACCCTTCGTGAAGCAGCACGGCCTCACGGTCCCGGTGATTCCGGCGCCCGACCTGGTCAAGACGCTGATGCCGAATACCGGCATTCCATGCAGTTGGCTGGTGGATGCCGAGGCCCACGTGCGGCTGGAAAGCACCGGCTTTGACCCGCGCCTCACCAACTGGGCGCAGGATATGCTGGACCGCCTGCAGCTCACCGCGGAGCAAAAGCGCTGATCCGTCCGGCATGGCGTTTGTCAGTTACCGCCGCTGGCACTCGACACTACCGCGATATTGCGGCTCGATCCTTCCGGAGTGCCGCAAACGCGGACGCCAAACCTGGCTGGGACCGGTTCCGCGTGCACTACACGCCGAAACATGGAAGAGGGTTCCAACAACGTTCGTCGATCCGGGTGGGAACCGGATCGCCGAATTCCGCTTACGATTACGAAAGTGACGACAGGCTTCAGTCGCTGAACAGAAACCTCAGTCCGCGGTTGAAGGTCTCAGGCTTGTTGCCGGCGTGACGTTCGCCCTCGATCACGCGTGTTTCCAGCTTCAGGCCTTGGTAGCCACGGGATTGGAGCGTCCGCATGAACTCCTTCACCGGTTCGGTCAAGCCCTCCAATCCGCCGACGGCCAAGAACAATTTCACCGGCAGGTCTTTGTGAGCGCGCGCATATTCGGCTTCCTGTTTGAAGGCATACCGATTATCGTAGGGCACCGCCGGACTGGCCGACAGGTATGCGGAGAAAAGCCCCGGTTCGGCAAACATGGCGTATAGCGTGAACAGCCCAGCGTAGGAGCTGCCCTGCAGGACTCGATGCGAAGAGTCAGCCCGGTAATTCGCTTCGATGAACGGGATCAGTTCCGACTTAAGGAACTTGAGGAACTTGGGTCCATTCCCCGATCCCTTCACCTCCCGCGTCGCCGTCGGCGTGTAGTCCATAGCCCTGAGACCTTCGTAATCCGCATTCTCGCCGGAGTACGTGATTCCAACCAGGATCATCTCCGGCACGAACTTGTCGTAGACCAGGCCTCCCAGCACGGAATCCATCAACTTGAAATCCCACTGGCCGTCGAGGATGTAAAGCACTGGGTACTTCTTCGTGGTGTCCCGGCTGTAATTCGACGGAAGGTGAATGTAGAGGTCGTTGTCTCGCCCGGTTGCGGTGGATTTCAGCGTCCTCACTTCCGAGCCGGCAATCGTGACCTTAGGGAAGATTTGTGGGTGCATTGCAGACGGTTGCCGAGCACACGCAATCCCAGCCTGAAAATAAGATAGGCAAACAAGTACAGTGGAGATCCGCGGTATCGATCGCATCAGTTATCTCCTATGGGAGTATGCTACCAGCTATATAGATCTCGCTGCTGGCCGGGACTCCCGACCGAGGGCGCCCTGAGAGATTGCACCGGTTTCGGGTGAGAACCCGTCTCACACATCCGTAAACCGCGGTTGCGCGCCGCGCGGGCACCTGTCGAATCAGACGCCCGCGACGCGCCGCAGGTACTCGCGGCTGCGGGTGGCGCTGGCCAACGGATTGGCGCCCGGTACGGTCGGGTCTACGTCCTGTTCGAACACGGCCCAACCGTCGAAGCCGGCTTGAGTCAGCTCGCGGATCACGCCCGCCAGGTCGACATTGCCCTGGCCGAGCTCGCAGAATACGCCCATTCGGATGGCCTCGAGGTACGCGATTTTCTCGCGCCGCACTTTTTCCAGCACATTGGCGCGAATGTCCTTCAGATGGAGGTGCCAGATGCGCTGCGCCTGGGTGCGGGCGAACTCCACCGGATCGCCGCCTCCATAGAAGTAGTGACCGGTATCGAGGCAAATCCCCAGCAGGCGCGGATCGGTTAGCTCCAGCAGATGCGCCACTTCGGCGGGCGTTTCGACATACGTGCCGGCATGATGATGGAACACGCTGCGGACGCCCAGGTCCGCGGCGGCCTCGGCAATGCTTGCGATCAGCTTGGCGGCGCCGGGCCACTGGACCTCGGTGAAGCCATCTTCGCGGCCCGCGCTTCCCGCGATGGCCATGCGCCGGTCGTTCATTTCATCCGCCAGCACGATGTAGGGCGCTCCGTTGGCCGCGAGCAGGCGGGCGGTTTCGAGGGCCACGAGCATTCCTTCCTGGTGCCGCTCGGGACGTCCGAGAGGCAGCGGAACGAAGGCTCCCAGCAGAACCATGTTCCGTTTTTCCAGTTCCCGCTTCAGCTCTTGCGAATCGGTGGGCAGGAAGCCGTAGGGTCCGAGCTCCGTGCCGGTATATCCGGCCTGGACCATCTCGTCGAGCACCTCGGTGTAGGTCTGCTGCCTGGCCCAGCCTTCCACTTCCATGATGCCCCAGCTCACCGGGGCGGTAGCGATTCTAATTGGCATAGCGCTCCTTTATACAGCTTTGTTTTCCACGCACCCGGCCGGCGCCGTGATTTCGTGATGCCTTTCTTTGGCGGCAGCCACTTCGTATTGGGCGCGCGCGTGGCAGATGCTCTCGATCTCCGAAACCTCGGAAATGGGCACATCCCACCACGATTCGTACCCAGGCACGCGCATCTCCTTATCCACTTCCACCACCACCACGCTGGTGCGGCCGTGGCCGCGCATGGCTTCCAGCGCCTGTTGCACTTCTTCCCGGGTGGTGGCACGGACTGAAATGGCCCCTAAGCCGGCAGCCAGTTTCACGAAGTCCACGGGAAGATAGTCCCCATCCAGTTGTCCACTGGTTTTCCCACGGTGGCGATAGTCGGTCCCGAAACCGCCCGAACCCACGGTGCGCGACAACCCGCCGATGCTGCCGAACCCGTGGTTGTCGAGGATCACGATGTTGAGCTTGTAGCCTTCCTGGATGGAGGTGACAATTTCGGACGACATCATCAGGTACGAGGCGTCCCCGACCATGACGTAGACATCGCGCGAGGGATCGGCCATTTTCACGCCCAAGCCGCCGGCGATCTCATAACCCATGCAGGAATTGCCGTACTCCATGTGGTAGCCGCCCGGACGCGCGGTGCGCCACAGCTTGTGCAGATCCCCAGGCAGGCTCCCGGCCGCATTCACGATTACATCTTGGGGGCGCGCGGCGCGGCTCACGGCGCCGATCACTTCTCCCTGGCTGATGGGCGGGCCATGGCGCAAACCGAAAATGCGGTCGGTTTCTTCTTCCCAGCGCACTTTCCACTCGGCGATGGACTGGGCATACTCCAGCGAGACGCGATAGCCTTCCACGGTGGACGCCAGCCGCTCCAGCGCGACACGCGCATCCGCGACCAGAGGGAGCGCGGCGTGCTTGAAGGCGTCGAATTCGGCGACGTTGATGGCGATGAAGCGGACCCGCGGATTCTGGAAGGCGGTCTTCGACGCGGTGGTGAAATCGCTCAGGCGGGCGCCGATGGTGAGTACCATATCCGCGTCGCGCGCCGCCAGATTGGCTCCCGGCGTTCCGGTGACGCCGATGGCGCCGAGGTTCTGCGGATGGTCGAAGGGCAGGGAACCCTTGCCGGCCTGGGTCTCACCGACCGGAATGCCGGTTTGGGCGGCAAATCGCGCCAGCGCTTCGGTGGCCTCGCTGTAAATCACGCCGCCGCCGGCCACAATCAGAGGATTGCGGGCCGCCCGAATCCACTCCGCCGCCTGCGCCAGCAAGGCGCTCTCGGGCTCCGGGCGGGCGATGTGCCACACGCGCTTGCGGAACATCTCTTCGGGATAATCGAACGCTTCGGCCTGCACGTCCTGCGGCAAGGCGAGAGTGACGGCGCCGGTCTGGGCGGGCGAGGTGAGGACGCGCATGGCTTCCGGGAGCGAGCAGATGAGTTGATCCGGCCGGTAGATGCGGTCCCAATAACGCGAGACCGGCTTGAACGCGTCGTTGACCGAGACATCCTGCGTATGCTCGGATTCGATCTGCTGCAACACGGGAGCGACGTTGCGGCGCGCGAAAATATCGCCGGGGAGCAGCAGTACGGGGATGCGGTTCACGGTAGCGGTGGCCGCGCCGGTGATCATATTGGTGGCGCCCGGCCCGATGGAGGAAGTACACACGAACGCGGACTTCCGGTTGCGCGCCTTGGCGAAGGCGGTGGCGATATGGACGGCGGCCTGCTCATTGCGGCATAGGTAATACGGGAAATCGGGGTTTTGCTGGAGCGCCTGCCCCAGCCCGGCGATGATGCCGTGCCCGAAGATTCCCCAGGCGCCCTCGAAGAAGCGGTTTTCCACGCCGTCGCGCTCGACATATTGGTTCTTCAGGAAGCCCACGAGCGCCTGGGCCATGGTGATGTGACGTCGAGACATGGTTCCTCTCATTTCTCCATATCGATGGTGACCAGCGGCACGCGGGGATCCGGGTCGCGCCAGGTTTGCCGCACCCATTCGTATTGCGGGTCGTCGGACGCCGCCAGCGAGCGCGCCGAACCGCCCAGCGCATTCAGGTAGTAAACGTTGTAGCCAGGCGCCGCCACCACCGGGTGATAGCCCTCCGGAACCAGCACCATCTCGCTGTCGCGGACGGTGATGGTCTCATCCAGGTGCCGGTCGGGAGTGTAGACCTTTTGAATGGCGAAGCCTTCCGGCCGGTCGATGCGGTAATAGTAGATCTCTTCGAGATCGACCTCGGCCGGGGGATTGTGGACATCGTGTTTGTGCGGCGGGTAGCTGGACCAGTTGCCGCTGGGCGTGAAAACCTCGACGACGATCAACCGGTCGGCGGGGAAGTGCGGCTTGAAGATGCCGTTGATCTGGCGGGTGGCGTTGCCGGCGCCTCGAATCTCCACGTCTACATCGGCGGGGGTCACCAGCTTGGGGGGAAAATACCGTTCGGCGCGGCAGTAGCAGAACGCCAGGTCGCATTGGGTGTCGGTGGTGACGGCGAAGTGCGTGGAGATCGGCAGATAGAGGGCGTAGGGCATGCCCGAGAATACGTTGGCGCGCCGGCCGATGCGGGTCCACGCGCCGCGCGACGATTCCACGGAGCATGTGCCGCCGAGCAGCACGAGTCCCAGCTCGCGCTCTCCGGTATCTTCCTCCACGCGGTTCTTGGCGGTGAGCCGCTGGGAGCGAAAACCGAGGAACTGGAAGCCGTAACTCTCGGTGCGATTCGAATTTGTGGGCCGGACAAGTAGCTGCATACATTTGGCTCTTTCGACGCGCCACCGGAGACTGCGAACCCCACGCGTCCGGCGAAGCCGGGCGTTCAGCCGGGTGGGCGGGGCTGGCGTCCAGTAGTGCCGGTTTCTCCTTTGTGAACACGTGTGCAATCTGCATTATAATCTGGCATCTTCGATCTGTAAAGAAGCGGCGTCCGGGCGATTTTTCCTCTTGACGGGGTCGCTTTAGTAGGGCTACGATCAGTTTGCACACGTAATCATTCGGAGTTTTTTGCGAATCATGGCACCCACCGTCTCTTCATACAAAAGCATCCTTCACGAAATGACGCAGACCACGCCCACTTGTTTGTGGAACGACTCCGCCGCACTCGACGAATTGGCGTATTCCATCGAAAATGGCGCGGTGGGAGCCACCTGCAACCCCGTAATCGTCATATCCATCCTGAAAAGGCAGATGCCTCTGTGGCGCGGCCGCATTGAGGAGCTGATTCGGGAAATGCCCACGGCCACCGAGGATCAGATCGGCTGGAAGGTGGTGGAGGAGATGTCCGTCAAAGGAGCCAGGCTGCTGCGTCCGATCTTCGACGCCCAGGGAGGCCGCAACGGGCGTCTCTCGGTGCAGACCGATCCGCGATTCTACCGGAGCCCGCAGGCGATCCTGGAGCAAGCCGTTCGCTTCAACCAACTCGCCCCCAACATGATTGTGAAGATTCCGGCGACGCGCGCCGGGATTGTGGCCATGGAAGAGGCTACGTATCGCGGCATCAGCGTCAATGCGACGGTCTCGTTCACTTTGCCGCAGGCCATCGCGGTGGCCGAAGCCGTGGAACGCGGCCTGGCTCGCCGCGAAAAGGAAGGCCTGGACATCCGGTCCATGGGCCCGGTCTGCACCCTAATGGTGGGCCGTCTGGACGACTGGCTGAAGGTGCTGCTGGAGAAGCAGGCCCTCTGCATCGACCCCGGCTATCTGGAATGGGCCGGGGTAGCGGTGTTCAAGAAGGCGTATCGGATTTATAGGGAGCGCGGGTACCGCCTGCGCCTGCTTTCCGCCGCGTTCCGCAACCACATGCATTGGAGCGAGTTCATCGGCGGAGACGTGGTGATTTCCCCGCCTTACGCCTGGCAGCTTCGCTATAACGCGAGCGGCATTCCACCCATTCCACGCATGGACAATCCGGTGGATCCAAGGATCGTCCGGGCGCTGACGGATAAATTCGCCGATTTCGGCCGTGCATACTCGGAAGATGGCATCTCTGTCGACGATTTCGATACATTCGGGTGCACGCTTCGAACTTTGCGCCAATTCCTGGCGGCTGGCGCCGATTTGAACGCCATGATCCGCGACTGCATGGCGCCCAACCCGGACAAGAATTAGGTCCATGATTGCAAGATTCGGTACGACCCGAGACCGATCGTTAGGAAGGCGAGAAGATACGCTCGCAAGCGAGCGCGGCAGGCGAATCGCCTGCCCCACAAGGCTGAGCCGCAAGCGGACCACGTGGAATGTTTCGGGCTTGTTGGGCCGGTTGGTAGCCCGCGCGGGCGAGCTGCGCTCGCCGGGCCGATTGCCAATCGGCCGCAGGTTGACAACCTGCCCCACATAAGCATGAAGTAGGAGGAAATAGCATGAAACGAAGCAAGCTTCGATTCGGCGTCCTGGGAGTCGGCCGCATCGGCAAAATCCATATCGAAAACTTGGTGAATCGGATTCCCGGCGCCGAAGTGGTGGCCGTCTCCGACGTGGCCGCCGCGGAACTGGAGGCGGTTGCCTCTAAGTACGGTATCGGGAAAACCTTCGCGGACTACCGGGAAGTGCTGGCACTTCCCGAAGTGGACGCGGTGGCGATCTGCAGCCCCACCGACCGGCACTTCGAGATGATCGTGGAGGCCGCGGCGCGCGGAAAGCAGATCTTCTGCGAGAAGCCGATCGATCTCTCGCTCGAAAAGGTGCGGGCCGCCAACCAGGAAGTGAGCGTCCGGGGAGTTCGCATGATGGTGGGGTTCAATCGCCGGTTCGACCCCAACTTCCTGAAAGTCCGCGAGACCATCGCCGGCGGTTTGATCGGCCAGCCGCACGTCCTGCGCATCACCAGCCGCGATCCCGGGCCGCCGCCCGAGCCGTATATCCGCGCGTCCGGCGGGATCTTCCTGGACATGACCATCCACGACTTCGACATGGCGCGCTACCTGATGGGAAGCGAAGTCACCGAAGTGTATACCCGGGCCGCCGTGCTGGTGGACCCGGTGTTCGCCAAGGCCGGCGATTGGGATACCGCGGTGGTTACGCTCACCTTCGAGAACGGCGCTTTTGCGGTGATCGACAACAGCCGCAAGGCGGTGTACGGCTACGACCAGCGCGTGGAAATGTTCGGCTCGGGAGGCATGGTGACGGTGGCCAACAACACCCCCGATACCCATATTCTTTGCGATAGCGTGGGCATCCACACGGCTCTGCCCCTGAACTTCTTCCTGGAGCGGTACGCGGAATCGTATGTGCGCGAAATGCGCGCGTTCGTGGATGCCGTGGTGAATCAGACGCCCGTCCCGGTGGGTGGAGAGGACGGTTTCAAAGCCGCGGTGATTGCGCTGGCCGCCGCGAAATCCGCCCGGGAAAACCGGCCGGTGAAGTTGTCGGAAATCTGTGAAGGAGCGACACCCGTATGTCAAGCCTCTTGAATGTCGGTCTGGTTGGATTGGGAAGAATGGGCAGCGTGTATGCGCGCAACCTGGCGCAACGCGTTACCAACGCCCGGCTGATCGCGGTAGCCGATCGGAAAGCCGAACTGCGGGAACAGTTCGCCGGCGAATTCGGCGGGATCAAGGTCTACGCCAGTCATTCGGACCTGCTCCAGGATAAGGACGTCGAAGCGGTGGTCATCATCACTTCCACCAGCACGCATAAACAGGTGATCATGGACGCTGCCGCCTGTGGCAAGGCCATCTTTTGCGAGAAGCCCATGTCGTTGTCGCTGGCGGGCGCTTACGAGGCGCTCCACGCCGTGGAAAAGGCCGGGGTGTTTTTCCAAATGGCATTCCAACGCCGCTTCGACGCGGGATACATGGCGGCGAAAAAGAAGGTGGACGATGGCGTGATCGGGACTCCCGTGGTGATGATCTCCACCTCCCGCGATCCCTTCCGTCCCCCGCTGGAATTTTGCGACCCGAAGGTCAGCGGCGGCCTGATCGCCGATATGGGGGTGCACGATTTCGACCTGGGCCGCTGGTTCCTGGGCGAGGTGGCCACGGTCGATGCCGTGGGCGGCGCGCTGGCGTATCCCGAAATGAAATCCGTCGGCGATATCGACAACGCCCTGGTGAACATGGTGTTCGAGAACGGAACCCTGGGCACGGTGCAGTTGAGCCGCAACTCCGTGTTCGGGTACGACATCCGCACGGAACTCTGGGGCACGAAGGGATCTCTTCAGATCGGCTATTTCCAGCACACGCCGATTCTGGTGATGACGCAGGAAGGCATCACGCACGACGTGGTGCCGCACTTCATGCAGCGTTTCGAAGGCGCGTATCTTACCCAGATCCAGGACTTCGTGGACAAGGTGAGGACGGGCCAACCACCATCGCTTAGCGGAGCGGACGCCATCGCCGCCATGCGGATCAGCCTGGCCGCGACGCTCTCGCAGCACGAGGGGCGGCCGGTGCAGGTAAGCGAAGTGGATGCCGCCGTGTGACCGGTGGTTCGGTAGAATGACAGTTCCCGGGAGATCCAATACGACCATGGGAAATTCGAAGCAGTCGCGTGCTCGGGCGGTAGCCACCGACCCGCAATTGTGGTTGCCCATCGCTGTCCTGATCATCGGCATCGGTGTGCTGGTGCTGGTGAAATGACGATATCGCCATCCAAAGCCAAGCTTTCGACGTTCTCCCTGCACGCACTGGGCGTAGCGTGCGGGCTGGCGGCCGCCACGTGGTTGGCCGCCGCCGAGGCCCCGACCAAACTGGTGACGGCCGGCTTTTCCCCCTTCCTGATCTCGCTCGGCATGGTGGCCGGGGTGTTCGTCGCCCGGTGGACCGTGCCGGTGGCCTTGAAAGGAAGCGGCTATGTTTTGCAGGACCTTCGCGAAAAGCCGCATCTCATTCCCTGGGCGATCATCGCGGGAATGTTGTGGGCGGTGGCCAATACGCTGACGGTCTTCGGGGTTCGAAATGTCGGGCTGTCCATCGCCTTCCCGCTGTGGAACATCAACAGCCTGGTGGGTTTGTTCTGGGGCTGGCTGCTGTTCAAGGAACTGCGCGGGGCCGGCTGGGGCAGGGTAGTGGGAGGCGCCGTGGCGATTGTGGGCGGGGCTTTCATCCTGGCCTACGCCACCTCGCAGCATACGGGCAAGATGCCGCCGGGAGGCGCGCCGCTGGGGATCGCGGCCGCCCTGAGCGCCGGATTGCTGCTGGGCACGATGTACATTCCGTACCGCAAGGCCTACATCAGCGGAATGAATCCGCTCTCTTTTGTCACCGTATTCACGTTCGGTGAATTGGCTACGGTTTCCACTTTGACCGTGATCTTCGATGGAGGGTTTCACAAGGTGATGGCCGAGTTGGTGGTGGCGCGGCCGGCGCTGTTCTGGCTCTTTCTGGGCGGGTTCTGCTGGGTGGTGGGAGACCTGTTTCAGAACTATGCCGCCAAGTACATCGGGATTGCGCGCGGGATTCCGCTGTCCAACACCAATCAGCTTTGGGGTCTGGCCTGGGGAGTTCTGGTTTTCGGCGAGCTCGCCGGGCAAGGCGTTGCAGCCCACGTTCTGGTATTCACGGGCTCGCTCATCATGATTTTGGGGGCCGGAGCGATCTGTACGGCCAAGGCGTCCGAGTCGGAGCAGACATCCTGGAAGTCGGCCATGGACCGGGAGTGCGCTCGCTACGGTATGGACCCCGAGCGCGTGGCGTCGAGCCTGCGGGGCGAAGATCCGCTAGCCCGCGAGAAGCCGGCTCGTCACTGGTGGGAAGTGGTGATTGTCGCCGCCGCCACGGCGGTTTTTGTGTGGTTGGCCATCGGCGCCAAACATCAGGCGGTCCCGGTGAATCTCCCGTGGATGGCGGTATTGCTGGTTACCACGATGTTGTGTCTGATCGTTTGCGGCATTCTCTTGTGGAAGCGCACGCGATTCTCTTAGGGAGCGGTTGATCGGACCCGGCGGGACGATCGAAATGGTATCGGCGGGTAGCGGGATCACGGCATGGGCGGTGCAGACAGCATGAGCGGGGCACAGCACGAACGCCACCGGCCGGCGTCCATCAAGGATATCGCTCGCGTGGCCGGGGTTTCGCATTCCACGGTTTCGCGCGCGCTGCAGAACAGCCCGCTGGTCAATCCCAAAACGGTCGACGAAATCCAGCGGATCGCGCTGGAGCTGGGCTACCGGCCAAGCGCCGTCGCGCGTGGTTTGGTGACGCGCAGGACGCGAACGATCGGGGTGGTGGTTACCACGATTTCCGACCCGTTTGTCAGCGAGGTGGTCATCGGCATCGAGCTGGCCGCCAACGATAGCGGCTATTCGGTGATCCTGGCCGACTCGAACGCCGATCCGACGCGGGAAAAGAACGTAGTGCACTCGTTTGCCGAAAGACGGGTGGACGGCATTGTAATCACCTCGTCGCGCGTCGGCGCCCTGTATACTCCGCTGCTGTCGGAGATGATGGTGCCGATCGTCCTGATTAACAACCAGCATCCCGGACAGTTCGTTCATTCGGTAATGATCGAGAACCTGCAAGGGAGCAGAGAGGCCACCAATTATCTGATCCGTCTGGGCCATCGTCGAATCGCCTACGTGGGTGACCGGTACGGCCACCAGTCGGACACGGAACGCTTCGCCGGGTACCGCGAGGCTCTGGAGCAGGCCGCGCTGCCGTTCCTCCCAGAGCTGGTAGTGCACGGCGACGGGAAACCCGAAGGGGGCACCTTGCCCATGGACAACCTGCTGGCCCTGTCCCATCCGCCTACAGCCGTGTTCTGCTATAACGACATGACCGCTCTGGGCGTGCTTCGCTCGATTCACATGCGGGGATTGGGCGTCCCCGCGGATATTTCCTTGATCGGCTTCGACGACCTGTTTTTCGCTTCTTATACGCAGCCGCAACTCACCACGGTACGGCAGCCCATGCGGCAGATGGGACGGATGGCCATGGAGAGCCTTCTGAAACTGATGTCCGGGGAGCAGTCGGCGGAGGCCGTCAAGGTTCCCGCCGAATTGATCGTGCGGGAATCGACGGCCCCGCCTCGCGCGAATCCGCGGTAATCCGGTGGCTCGCAGGCTGCTTTAGGTGGGGCAGGTTTTCAACCTGCGGCGGGTTTGAAACCCGCCTGGGCGGACTCGTGCAAGTGCCGACCAGGCCGAGTGCGGGGTGCCCCCTGGGCCGGGCCGCAGGATGCCATCCTGCCCCACATAACACTTCTCTAACTTCGCAAGCGCGGTCATCAGCCCGAGATAGGATCGACCGGGTATGGGCTTTCTTCGCAGAAATATCGGTTATTTAACGAGTCTTGCCGATCGGCGGCGCCGCTACGGGCGCGCTACGAGATAGTTTTGAGCCGTCCGGAGGAAGCTGCGCAGTTGTTCGGCCTCCCACTCCGGGCCCTTTTGCAACTCCCGCGCCATCCATTCCACAACGCGGGGCGCCATGCGGATGGCGGCCTGGGCGTTGAGGAACAAGGCCCGCGTGCGCCGCGCCAGAACGTCCTCCAGGGTGCGCGCCATTTCCCGACGCACCGCCCAGACGACTTCGGCGCCGGTGTAGGGGAGCGCGCCGTCTAGCGGCTCGGCCAATGCGGGATCGCTCTCACGCAGTTGCCGCACCATGGGCGCGTCGGAGCCGTACATCCACAAGTGGCCGAACTTCTGGGAGGCCGTGTGGAAGCCGTGGACATTGAGATGACCGGTGACGCAAGGCCGCTCCGGCAAGCGGGCGAGAATGGCCGCCTGGTTGACGCAATCTTCCGCCATGTGGCGATAGGTGGTCCACTTGCCTCCGCAGATGGTGATCATGCCGGAGTTCTCGATGCGGATGGTATGGTCTCGCGAAAGCGCCGCGGTATTGCCGGCTTCGCCGGAACGCACCAGCGGACGAATGCCGGCGAAGACGCTGAGGATGTCGGCTCGAGCAGGCTTCTTTTCGAGATACAACGCGGCCGTCTGGAGGATGAACTCGATCTCCTGTTCCAGGGCAATCGGCTCTAATGTGGCTTCCGCGATCGGCGTGTCGGTAGTTCCGACCACGGTGTGGCCATGCCAGGGTATGGCGAACATCACCCGCCCGTCGCTGGTATGGGGGACCATGATGGCGCTGTCGCCGGCCAGGAACGAGCCGTCGAACACCAGGTGGATGCCCTGGCTGGGAGCGATCATCGGCTGCACCGAGGGGTCGGCGCTGCGGCGCAGGTTGTCGGCGAAAGGCCCGGTGGCGTTGATCACCACCTTAGCTTGCGCTTCGAAGTTTTCCCCGGTTTCGCAGTCGAGGAACTTGACGCCGTCCACGAAGCCCTCGCTGTCCTTGGTAAGCTCCGTGACTTGGGCGTAGTTGAGCAGGGTCGCGCCCTGTTCGCAGGCGGTCGCGACCAGGTTGATGAGCAGGCGCGAGTCGTCGAATTGGCCGTCGAAGTAAATTACGCCGCCCTTGAGTCCTTCGGTCTTGATGGTGGGCAGGCGCTCCAGGGTTTCTTCGCGAGAGAGAATCCGCGAGGCTCCGAAGCCGTACTTGCCGGCCAGCAGGTTGTACAGCTTCAGCCCGATCCCGTAGAACGGCGCTTCCCACCAATCGTAGTTGGGCACGACGAAGCCCAGGTTGCCGACCAGGTGCGGCGCATTTTGGAGAAGCAGGCCGCGCTCCTTGAGGGCCTCCATGACCAGCGACACGTTGCCCTGTTCCAGGTAACGCACGCCGCCGTGGACCAGCTTGGTGCTGCGGCTCGACGTCCCCTTGCCGAAATCGCTCTGTTCCAGCAGGAGCACATCGTAACCGCGGGTGGCGGCATCGATCGCCACGCCAACTCCGGTGGCGCCACCACCGGCGACAATCATGTCCCAGCGCGCGGTATGGGCGCGGAGACGGCGGTACATCTCTGCTCTATTCATGTATTGAGTCGTAAAGCAGGCCGCCCCGCCGCGGGTTGCCCCCTGCCCGGTCCGGCGCGGAAGCTCTGCGCTTCGCACCGAAGCGGGCAGGGCGGCTGAGCGGCCTGCCCTAAGTTAGAAAAGCACCTTCAACGCGAATTGGCCCTGCCGCGACGGGAAGGTGGTGCGGATGGTGCCGAAGGCGGCACTGGTGGTTTGTGGGGTCGGGAGCCCGAAATTCGTGTGGTTCAGAACATCGAAGAACTCCGCCCGGAATTGCACCCGGGCTTTGTCGCGGATGCGGAAGTTCTTGTCGACGGAAAAATCCCACTGATCGAAGTTGGGAGCGCGGAACGAATTGCGGCCGACATCTCCGTACGGCGCGCTGGCGGGCGGCGTGCTGAATGTGTACCCGGCGAAAAAGGTATTCAGCATGGCGGAGCGGCTCTGGCTGACGGAACTGCCGGTTACGTTGGGGCGCAGGAACGGCTGGCCGCGATAATCGTTGGAAAGGGAGCTGACAATATTGGCCCCGCTCGCACTGTAAGTCACGTCAATCGGCTGGCCGGTGTGAGCGGTGTTGATGCTGGTGACCTCCCATCCGCCCACAAACGCGTCGAGCACGGGATTCATGCTGGCTCCGTATTGGCGGCCCTTGCCGAAGGGAAGCTGGTAGACCAGGCTGGTGACATTATTCAACTTCACGTCAAAGCTGGAGGGCCCTTTTTCCGCGGCCAGGTCGCGGATGTTCTGAGGATTGGCCTGGTAGTAGCCCGCGAAATACTCGAGCGCCTGTTCGGAATCGCCCATGCCTTTCCCCCAGGTGAACGAGTTGAGGACGTAGAAGCCTTTCGAGAAACGGTGTTCCACGCGGGCCGAGAGGCCACTGTAGTGATTGTCGCCCGCCGGATCGAGCCACGTGATCGGCCCGAAAGTCGGGATCGGCACGCGCGCCGTGACTCCCAGGCTTTGGCCCGGCAGGTTCGGAGCCGCCTGATTGTAATCGGCGATGATGGGAAGCCGCAGACTGTGGTTTCCGTTGTAGGACAGCTCCAGTACCGTGTCCTTGGGGAGTTGCCGTTGCACCGACAGGAACCAGTTTTGGATGCGCGGCCATTTGCTGTCCGGTGGCGTGTAGACCACGTTGGAATTGACCGGATTGAAGGCCGCGGGGCTGGCGATGTTGGTGCTGAAGCTATTCGCGGTGGTGAGGAAGGTGGCCGGCACCGGGCCGCCCGCGGGTATGGTTTGGCTGAGGACACCGAACAGGGCTTGAGGGGCGTTGATCCCCTCCTGGGCGCTGCCGGGCCGGTTGAAGAAGGTGTAGCTGATCCCATATCCGCCGCGGACCACGGTTCTTGGATCGATGGTGTATGCCAAGCCAAGCCGGGGCCCATAGTCTTTGTAGTCGGGGTGGACCAGAGCGCGGTTAAACAGGCTTCCGCTGGTAGCTTTGTCCATCGAGTTGGTGTTCGGGTCGAAATTCGAGTAATTGTTATCGCGCTCGTAAAGCGGCGACGCGAACTCCCAGCGCAGACCGGCGTTCAGCGTAAGCTTGGAGCTCACCCTAAAGTCGTCCTGAAAATACAGCGAGTGCACGTATTGCCGCAGATTGACGACCGTATAGCTCCCCAGGTTGACTTGGTTGGGAGTACCGAACATAAAATCCGCGAGGCTGTAGCTGGTATTGTCGGTTGTGATCGTACAGCCGGTAGGCTGGCCCAGTTGCGCACAGGTGGGCTTGCTGAATAGCCCGCTGTAGGTGTCCTGGCCGTACAGCGGATTGGTATCCAAAATCTCGGTGTGGACCAGCAGGAATTGATAACCCACCTTGATGGAATGCCGGCCGATGGTCTTCGAATAATTCAACTCCGGATCCCAGGAAGTGGGATTTTGGAACTGCGGATTGCTGGTTTGGCGGCCCAGGGCGGTAAGTCCGGTGATGGTCTGGGTGTTGATTCCGCCGGTGAGAGTCGAGGTCGTCGGCAGGCCTTGAAAGCCGCCGAACATGGAAGCCATGCTGGGGCCACCGACATACGGCGGAGTCTTGCCGGCAACGATATGGGAGAAGCCCAAGCGAGCTTGGAAGACCGAGGTTGGCGTGACGGTCCAGGTGTAGCCCGCCGCAGCGTTCTGATCGATGACGTGAATGTGGCCGTTACCGTCCCCGCCGGCTGCCCCGGTGAGGTCGGGCGCGTAATACTGCAAGTCCTTGCGCTGGCTGAAGCGCAGGAATGCCGTCATGCGATCGTTGATCTGGCCGTCGAGCTTGGCGTCGAATTTGTCGCCGTAATCTTTGATCAGCAGCAGCGCCTCGTCGTTGTTGGAACGTCCGGGGCCATTGGTCGGTGGCAGGTTGCTCAGGGCATAGGCGGCGAAGGGATTCAACTGCGCGATGGGGATCTGCGTGTTGGCGGGGTAAACCACGTTGGTCAGCGGGTTGACGACCGAGACGGGGAGGATACCCTGGCGATCGGTCATGCTCGGGATCGAATCGAAATTGAGGTACCGTTGCAACTGCCGGAAGCCCTCATAATCCGCGAAGAAGAACAGTTTGTTTTTGACGACCGGTCCGCCGACGGTGGCTCCAAACTGGTTCCGCTGCAGCGTGGGTTTTACGAACACGGCTGGACTGAACAGGAAGCCGGTGGCGTTGAGGTCGGTGTTGCGCAGGTACTCGTAAAGCGACCCGTGAATCTGGTTGGTTCCGGATTTCATGACGGCGTTCACCACCGCTCCGCCCACGCGCCCGTATTCGGCGCTGTAGTTGCTGGTGATTACCTTGAATTCGGCCAGCGCGTCGGGCGATAACTGCACCAACTGGGCGGAATAGCCCTGGTTGCTGGTCCCATAGGCATTGTTGTCCAGGCCGTCCAGCAGAAAGTTATTGTAGGTGCTGCGCATGCCGTTCACGTTGAAGGCGCCTTCCCGCGGCGTGCCGGTGGCCGAGAACGTGGCCGAGATGGGAGACTTGACGGCGTTCGTGGACAAGAGCGCCAGGTCCGCATAATTGCGGCCGTTGAGCGGAAGTTCTGCGACTGCCGCGGCGCTGATCACTTGGCCGTGATCGCTGGATTCGGTCTCCAGAGCGGCGGCCGCGCTGACAACCTCGACGGATTCGGTAATTGCGCCCACTTTCATCGCGACGTCCACGCGCTGGCGAGCGCCCACATTGACGTCCACATTGGTGGCAGTGGACTTGGAAAATCCGCTGTGCTCGACCAGGACGGAGTAGCGGCCGACCTTGACGTTGAAGAAATCGTAGTTGCCGTTTTCGTCGGTCGTGGTAGTGGCTTGAATGCCAGTTTCAAGGTTGGTGAGCGTGACGGTCGCCTTGGGAATTGCGCCGCCGGTAGGATCGCGGACGGTACCCACGACCTCGGCGGTTTCGAACTGGGCGAAAAGCGCCGTCGCCATTAAAAAGCACCCGATAAACAACAGGGTTCTGCGGAAAGTGTTCATCGTCTAAACCTCCAAGAGTTGACAGTACGTCTTACGTGTTACACCCATGTGACCAATTCATGTGGAACTCATGCGGCACCCCTGGTGGAAGCTGCCGCGGATTCGACCACGGCTGGCTGTCGCGGCCCGACAGCGCGTGGTTTCAGCTTCCAGGTCCAGGAAAGAATAGCAATTCCGAGGAACGTGGAAACCAGGATGGCATAGAACGAAGCGTTCCACCCGTACCGGTCGGCCAGGGTGCCGAGAAGCTTGCCCTGGACCGTGCGGCCGAGATAGCCAAAAAGCCCGATAAAGCCGGCCGCGGTACCGACGGCCTTCTTCGAAGTGAAATCGAGACCCATGACCGGCAACAGCATTACCGGGGGGTAGATGAAGAATCCGACGATCCCGAAGAGCGTCAGATTCAGCCACAGCATTCCCGCGGGAGCATAAAGAATGCCGGTGAACGCCAGGAAAACGGGAACCATGCAAACCACGGTGATCATGCCGCGGCGGCCGCCGGCCTTGTCGGACAGCCAGCCCATCAGCATGGTGCTGACCATGCCCCCGAACTCATAGATCGCGGTACTGAAGCCGCCTTGCTCCAGACTGGCGTGCTTGACCTCTTTCAGATACGTGGGGCCCCAATCGAGCATGCTGTAGCGGCTGAGATAGACAAAGAAATTGGCGACCGCGAAGAGCCAAAGATAACGGTTTTTGAGAACGTACTCGACCAGCAATTCGCGGGTGCCCAACTCCACCTCGCGATCGCGCCCGCCACCCGCAGGGTAGTCGTTTCGGAACTCTTCGATGGGCGGGAGGCCGACGGACTGGGGCGTGTCCCGAAGTCTCGCGATCAGGTAAACGGCGCACAGTACGGCCAATACTGCCGGGACGTAGAAAGCCGATCTCCAACCCCACCAGGCGGTGCAGTACGCGGCGATGAGACCGGTCAATCCACCTCCGACGTTGACCGCGAGGTTCCAGAAGGCGAACACCGTCCCCCGCTCGCGCACGCTGTACCAATGGCCGAGGGACCGGCCGCAGGGCGCCCATCCCATACCCTGCGCCAAGCCGTTCAGGGTCCAAAGCGCAAGGTGCATGGGATAGCTGTTGACGGCTCCGAAGGCGAAATTGCACAGTGCGGTCGCCAAGAGGCCGGCGGGCATGAAATAACGCGGGTTGCTGCGGTCGCTCCAGGCGCCCAGGACGAACTTGCCGAGACCATAAGCGATCGCGGTGAGCGCCAGCAGGTCGCCGATCTGGCCTTTGGAGTAGTGGAGAGCCTGCCCCATCTCCTTGGAGACGACCGGTAAATTATTGCGTACAAAGTAGAAAGTGGCGTAGCCGATGAACGTAGATTCGAGGATTCGCCAGCGGAACTTGGGGTACAGCCGGCGGATCTGCTCGTCAGGAAGCCTGACAACGTGTGCAGCCGGACGAAACAGATCTCTCAAGCGGCTCAATCAACTCCCCCTTGCGTTTTTAGCTAGAGTCAATATTATGACGATAGCACCATAAGGTCAAGCGCTTTGAGAATAATGTTCACGTGTGTATTTTGGGATTATACTGAGGCTGATGCTGCGGCAATGGATGTCCCAGTGCCTCATTGTGGTCTCCCGCGGCGCCATCCTTCCCTTGGGCCTGGAGACCCGGCAACCCAGGATTCCGGGTCACGAATTGGCGCTCGTGCAAGTGCGCCAATGGGACTGTGGCGCCATTTCGACGTAACGCGGGTTGAAGCGGCGCCAATGGCGCCCATTCCGGCGGCATTGGAGCTAAGCTGGAGAATCTCAAAACGAGGAAGGCATGGCAAACTTCATTGGAGCGATCGATCAAGGCACCACCAGCACGCGGTTTCTGATTTTCGACCGGGCCGGGCAAATCGTTGCCAGCGCGCAGAAGGAGCACCAGCAGATCTACCCGCAGCCCGGATGGGTGGAGCACGACCCCGAAGAGATCTGGTTTCGGACGAAGGAAGTAATCGCCGAGGCGATGGCGCAGCGCGGCCTGCGTCCCGCGGATTTGGCGGCGCTGGGCATCACCAACCAGCGCGAGACCACGGTCCTGTGGAACCCGAAGACCGGCCAGCCCCTGGCCAACGCGCTGGTCTGGCAGGATACGCGGGTGGCGGACTACATCCCCGAATTCTCGCGCGAGGGCGGACCGGACCGGTTCCGCGCCAAGACCGGATTGCCCCTGGCCACGTATTTCAGCGGGCTGAAGATCCGCTGGTTGCTGGACCATCTCCCGGGCGCGCGCCAGCAGGCCGAAGCGGGCGAGGTTCTGTTCGGCAATATCGACACCTTTTTGGTGTGGCACCTGACGGGCCTGCACATTACCGATTGCACCAACGCCAGCCGCACGCAGTTAATGAATCTGCAAACGCTCGACTGGGACCCCGAGCTGCTGAGCGCGTTCGGGATACCGCGGCAGATGCTCCCGCGGATCCGCAGCAGCAGCGAGGTGTACGGAGCCGCGACGCTGGGCGCGGTGGAGGGCGTTCCGGTGGCCGGAATCCTGGGAGACCAGCAGGCGGCCCTGGTGGGCCAGACCTGCTTCCAGGCGGGCGAGGCGAAGAACACCTACGGCACGGGCTGCTTTCTGCTCGCCAACACGGGGCGCGACATCGTACAGTCCAAGCACGGGCTGCTGACCACCGTGGCGTACCAACTTCAGGGCCAGCCGGCCAATTACGCGCTGGAGGGCAGCGTGGCGATCACCGGCGCGCTGGTGCAGTGGATCCGGGACAATTTCGGACTCATCGCGAGCAGCCCGGAGATTGAAGCGCTCGCCCGGCTGGTCCCGGACAACGGCGGGGTTTATTTCGTTCCGGCCTTTTCGGGATTGTACGCGCCGTACTGGAAGCATAACGCCCGCGGCGTGATCGCGGGGCTGACCCGCTATTCCAACAAGAGCCACCTGGCGCGCGCGGTGCTGGAGGCCACGGCATTTCAGACGCGCGAAGTGGTGGAGGCCATGGAGAAGGACTCGGGCGTCGCCGTGAGCGTGTTGCGGACCGACGGCGGCATGGTGGAAAACGAGCTCCTGATGCAGTTCCAGGCGGATATTCTGGACCGCACAGTGGTGCGTCCTGCGGTCAAGGAGACCACCGCTTTGGGGGCGGCGTACGCGGCCGGCCTGGCTACCGGCTTCTATGCCAGCGTGGAGGACCTGCGCGCGCAATGGTCGGTGGACCACACCTGGAAACCGCAGATGGACCGGGAGCGGCGGGAACGGATGTATGGGTTTTGGAAGAAGGCAGTGACGCGATCGTTCGATTGGCTGGAGGAGTGAATGCAGACGGGGGTTTTCGGAGAGTTCATGGGGACCATGGTGCTGATCCTCATGGGGAACGGCGTGGTCGCCAATGTTGTGCTCAAGAAGTCCAAGGCGGAAGGCGCCGGATGGATGGTCATTGCCACGGGGTGGGCGCTGGCGGTGATGGCCGGCGTGTTTACCTCGATCGCCTGCGGGGGTGAGGGCCACCTGAACCCGGCCGTGACCCTGGGGGCCGCGGTCACTTCGGGAAACTTCGGCAAGGTGGCGTGGTACATTCCCGCGCAACTGGCGGGAGCCATCGCGGGAGCGTGCCTGGTATGGCTGCACTACCTGCCTCACTGGCGGGAGACGCCCGAGGCCGACTTGAAGCTCGCCTGCTTTTGCACGGCTCCGGCGATCCGGAAGCCGTGGGCGAACCTGTTGAGCGAGATCATCGGCACGTTCGTCCTGGTATTGGTGGCGGGCGCGATTTTCTCCAAAGCCGTGGCGGCGGCCGGGCCGGCGGCGGGGCTGGGACCCTACCTGGTAGGGAGCCTGGTTTGGGGCATTGGCCTGAGCCTGGGCGGGACCACGGGGTACGCCATCAATCCGGCGCGCGACCTGGGACCACGGATCGCTCACGCGTTTCTGCCGATCCCGAAGAAACAAGGGTCGGACTGGGGATATGCCGCGGTTCCGATCGTCGGGCCGTTGCTGGGCGGGACACTGGCCGGCCTCTTCGTTCGCCTGGCGCATTTCTAGCGGAAAGCCGCGGGCGGTCCGATCGGCCGAGGTTTGGCGGGACCGGATCGCTCGCGTTTATTGGGCGCGAGGTTATTCGCCGCGCAACGCGGTCATGGGGTCGACGGAGGCCGCGCGGCGCGCGGGGAACCAGGCGGCCAGCGCCGCGGCGGCCAGAATGACGCCGCAGGCCAGGAATAGCAGCGCGGGCTGCGGGATGGCGGCGGCGGGTGCGATGTCGGCGGCCAGGCGATTGCCGGCCCGAGCTCCGGCGACACCGATCGCAACGCCGGCGCCCACCAGCACGCCAGCTTCCTTCAGGATCATCCGCAGCACGTCGCCGCGCCGCGCGCCCATCGCCACGCGGATGCCAATCTCGCGGGTGCGGGTCAGGACGGAGTAGGTGAGCACACCGTACAGCCCGACGGCCGTCAGCGCCAGGGCGATCAGCGCGAATGCCCCGAGGAGCAGCGCGTGAAAGCGGGGACCGGCGATGCCGGCTGACAGCACATCGTCGAGAGTGCGCACTCCATACACGGGAGCGCCGGAATCGAGCGAAGCGACCACGCTTCGGACGGACGACTCCAGAGCCAGCGGCGAACCGGAAGTGCGAACCACGTAGGAGCCACAGCACCAGGGGAGCTGTTTCGCGACGTAGTAGTAGATCGGATCGGGAGCGGCGCCGAGTGAATCCTGACGCGCGTTGCCGACCACGCCCACGATCTCGCGCATACCCATGCGAGTATGGTTGGCGGCTGCGCCGGGCTCGATGCGCTTGCCGGGCACGCGCTCGCCGGGGAAGAACTTGTCGGCAAAGGCCCGGTTGACCACCAGCACGGGAGGCGACTGGCCGTCGTCGGCTTCGGTAAACAGGCGGCCTTCAAGCAGCCGAATCCCGACTGTCTGGAAGTATTCGGGGCTCACGAAAGCCATCTCGCAAGCTGGGTGTTCCGAAGGCGCGGACGGCCGCTCTTCGACATTGAACGATATGGTCATCTGGTGTCCGGCGAGCGGGAGCGTGGAGGTGGTGGCAGCCGACGCCACGCCTGGCAGACTGGCGAGGCGATCGAGAAGGCGATTGTCGAAATCCAAGTGTTTTGTGCCGCGCTGGAGCGCCTGCGGGAGCGACACGCTGAACGACACCAGGCCGCGCGGCTGAAACCCGGGGTCGCGGCGCATGAGATGCAGGAAACCGCTGGCCAGCAGTCCGGCGCCACTCAACAACACCAGACCGAGCGCGATTTGGAACACGACGAGAGCGTTGCGGAGACGGTCCTTACCGGCGACGGCGCCCGCAGAAGACTGCTTCAACGGGGCGATCAGCCGGGCGCGGGCGATGCGATACGCGGGAGCGAGGCTGAACAGTACCGTGGTGGCGAAGGCGAGCCCGACGGAGAACACCAGCACGCGGCCATCGATGGCGGCCTGCTCGATGCGGGGAATGCTATCGGCTGCAAGCCTCGCGGCCGCGCGCAGGCAACCCGCGGCGACGAGGATTCCGGCGGCGGCGCCGGCGGCGGACAAGGTGAGTCCTTCGACCAGGAGTTGGCGGACGAGCCGTCCGCCGCCGGCGCCGATGGCGGATCGCAGCGCAAACTCCCGCTGGCGCTCGGCGGTTCGCGCCAGCAGGAGGTTGGCCATATTGGCGCAGGCGACCAGGAGCACCAGCCCAACCGCGCCCAGGAGAATGAGGATGGGTGGGCGCGTGTCGCCCACCACGGCCTCGATCTCCGGCACGACGACGGTGGCGGGCACGTTCTTGTTCTCATCGGGGTATTGGCGCGCCAGGGCGGCGGCGATCGCGTCCATCGCGGCTTTCGCCCGGCCGGGAGAGATGCCGGGTTTCAGCCGCGCAACGGCGTCCAGGAGACGCGCGCCGCGTTGTTCGGTAATCGGCGTCCCCGTGGCGGAGGCGGCGTCCACGGCGAGCGTGGTCCAGAACTGGACCGTGCGGCTGCCGATGGGGAAATTGAACCCGCGCGGCGCCACGCCCACAACGGTGTAAGGTTGGCGGTCGAGGTCGATGGACCGCCCGACGATGGAGGGATCGGCGCTGAACCTTTCGGCCCAAAGCCGATGGCTGAGGACGACGCCGCGCTGTCCGGATTTCTCCTCTTCCGGCAGAAAGCCGCGGCCGGCGGCGGGACGGACCCGCAGCGCGGCGAACAGATCCCAGGAGACGATTTGGCCGGAAAGTTCGACCGGGGCGCCGGCTCCGCTGAGCCCCATTTCGGTGTCGCGGAAGCAGACCAGGTGTTCGAAGACGCGGTTCCGGCCGCGGAAATCGAAGAATGTCGGGTAAGAGAGGCTGTCGGCGCGGCCGTTCCGGGCGCGCGATTGAACGGAGACGAGACGATCGGAATCGGGGAACGGGAGCGGGCGCAGAATGACGGCGTCGACCACGCTGAAGACCGCGGTGTTGGCTCCGATGCCGAGGGCCAACGTGAGAACGCCGGCGAGCGTGAAGGCCGGCGCCTTGCGAAGCTGGCGGAGGGCGAAGCGCAGGTCGGCGAAGAACTCTTCGACGGGGCGCCAACGCCAAACGTCGCGGCCGCGCTCCTGGTAGTGGGCGACGTTGCCGAATTCGCGGCGGGCGGCGAGGAGGGCGCGCTCGCGGGAGAGCCCTTGCGCCACCAGGGAGTCGACCTTCTCGTCGAGGTGCGCCTGGATCTCGTCCGCGATGTCGCGATCGATGCGGCGGCGCGAGAGGAGGTTGCGGATCCAGCTCATGATTCCTCCGGGGTGAGGACCAGGCGGATGCCTTCCAGCATGCGGTCGAAGCTGGAGACTTCGCGATCGAGATGCTTCGTTCCGGCGGGCGTGATCTGGTAGATGCGGACGCGGCGGCCGGTGGACGAGAGGCCCCAGTGGGCCTTCAGCATGCCATCCTTCAACATGCGCTGCAGGGCGGGATAAAGGGATCCCTCCTCGATCTGGAGCAGGTCGCCCGAGGCGCGTTTGATGTGCTGGACGAGCGCGTAACCGTGGAGGGGCTGGCGCTGCAGCGTGCGGAGGAGCATCATTTCGAGGGCTCCGGGGAGCAGGTCTTTGCGATTCGTGGATGGCATGATCGACCCTATTTATTTCTAGGCATAGAATAAAACAGGGTAGAGGAGGGTGTCAAGGGGGTCGCGTTCGGCGAGGCGGCCGCGGGGAGGCGGAAACGATTCCGCCGGGGTTCGGCGGGACCGGATCGCCCGCGCTTCCTGGGCAGGAGTTTATCGAGTTCGGCCACCCGCATCTCCTCGACAGCGACACGGAGAAGACTCCGATCATCCCGGTGATGCTGGTGATTTTGGTGGTTTTCGTTTTTCTGAGAAGCCCGCGGACCACGTTCATTCCCCGCGTCGCCGTCCCCGTGCCGCTGCTGGGAACGTTGGGCGCGATGTATCTGCCGGGCTACAGCTTCGACAATCTTCCGCCGATGGCGATGACCATTTCTACGAGCTTTGCGGTGGACGACGCAATTGTGATGATCGAGAATATCACGCGTTATCTGGAACAGGGCATGCGTCCTTTAGAAGCCGCGCTGAAAGGCGCGCAGGAAGCCGGCCCCACGGTCTTTACCATCGGCATCATTCTGCCGATCGGCATGGTGAAAAAGAACGCCATTATGATGATCGACGTTGCCCTGGCCGCTGAGCGGAACGAGGGCGAGAACTCATACGACTCCATCGTCGCGGCCTGCAAGTTGCGCTTCCGCCCGATCCTGATGACCACCATGGCCGCGCTCCGTACCCCCAACTCATTCTGGTGGTGCTGCTCACCAGCCGGGCCGATGTTATGGGCGAGCACCGGAACGGGAGACTGCCTCGCTGGCTTAGGTGGACGTGTGCCGTTGTGATGCTGGTTGCGACTGTCATTATGTTCGTGACCGCATACGCAGCATGGTGCAACCGCGCAGGGTCTTCCCGAGTGTGAGGACTGGCACGTCACGTGCTGAAAGAAAGGCATGAAGCAGCAAACCGAGGAAGCAATGCGAACGTACGCTACCGTTTCGACCGGAGAGAAGGCGGCAGGTCCGGGTTCAGCCGGCCAGTCTGGGGACACCCAGGGATTGTCGGACGTCGCGGAGGCAGGCACAGAGAGCGTAGTGGAACTGGTCGAGGAGGGACAATCCTTCGAAGCCGAAGTGACTGGCGGCGTGGAAGATGTGCCAGACCCGGACGTGGCTGAAGTTCGCACCAAACAGGTCCCGGAGGACGATGTGCCCTCCGAATACTTGGGAAGAGATTAGGCTGCGGGTAAGCGCCACCGGCGTAACCTTCGGTTTGGCCGCCCGCGCGCCATGTTCATGAAAGGAGTTTTGCGGTCCCCAAAAAGTCTCAAAGCGAATTGGAAGGAAAGCTGGTGGGCGGTCGCGGGCTCGAACCGCGGACCTCCTGCTTGTAAGGCAGGCGCTCTAACCGGCTGAGCTAACCGCCCGAAGACGCTACAGTCTCGACTCTAGCACGTTGACGTGGCGCCGCCAAACCGCTCCAAACCGGCGGGCAGTTTGACTTCACGACTCCCGACGCGCTATTTTGCATCTAGAGCCCCTCCTCCGGCGCGGTAGCCAAGTGGTAAGGCAAAGGTCTGCAAAACCTTTATTCGTCGGTTCGATTCCGACCCGCGCCTCCAATACATAAGCAGAATCAGGCCACTTCTCAGCGCGGCCACCGGATCGATCCGCGTCGCCCGGCGCGCCGTTTTCTCAGTTGCGCCACAGGCCGCTCGCCCGCTCGGGTGCGCGGCCGCGGCCGCCTAGGTCTATGACCGCGAGATTTGGTCCGGTGGCGAAACCGCTCGCGGACGCTCGCGGCTCCGAACGGAGCCACGGCCGTAAGGGAGTAGTTTCCGGCAGATGCACAACATCACACGGTCGGAGACCTAGAAAACGAAAGGATCCACAGCGGTGGACGGGCGCCACTGCACCGGTTGGACAGGCCCCAGGCAGAACGCATAGATCATGGCGCCACCCAGCGCGACACCCGCGGAGACGGCGAACGCCCCCATAAAGTGGCCGGTCGCGCCCACCACGAATCCGGTGATGGATGGCGCAGCCACGCCCGCCAGGTTCGCAACCAGATTCTGGAGGCCAGACCACTTCCCCGCCGCCAGAGGTCCGGCGAGGGTCTGCGTGATGGCCCAATGGCTGGATGCGAAGACGCCATAGGACATGCAGGCGAATAGCAGCAGGATCATGGATGCCGTGGAATCGCGAAGGACCGTCACGCCGAGAATGACGGTTGCGAAACCCAGCCCGAAGCCGGTGCAGGACTTGCGGACGCGCGTGGGGGTAGCCCCGGCCGCGATGGCGCGGTCCGACAGCCACCCCGCCACAGTGGTTGCCGCGGCCGTCACCAGGTAGGCAAGCGCCCCCAGGGAGGCCATCGATTGCATGGAAAAGTGACGCTCCCGTACGAGATAGAACGGCAGCCAGGTGAGCAGGAAATACCAAAAATAATTCCCGCAAAAGTGGCCCGCGAAGGTCGCCCAGACGGCGCGTTGGCGTAGGATGTCCGCGATGCCCGGCACCTCGCCCGATTCCTTAAGAGCCGCCGCATGCCGGCGGGGCATCCATTTGAACCAAAGCGGCACCCATAACAGGCTAGACAGCCCGAGAACGATGAAAAACGATCGCCATCCGAAGCGCGCCATTAGCAGGCCGCCGACCAGAGTGCCCAGCGCCGGCCCGCACTTGGTGCCCGCGTCGATCAGCGAGTTTGCCAGCCCGCGCTGGTGTTCGGCGAAGTGGCTGGCCAGGATCTTGGAGTAGCAGGGGTAGGCCACGGATTCTCCCACGCCGAGCAGCAGCCGGAGAACGATCAGAATTCCAAATCCCCGAATCAATCCGGTCGCGGCCGTGGTAGCCGACCAGAGAAGGAAGCCTGCCGCGAGGACCCAGTTTACGTCGAACCGATCCACCAGCCAGCCCGAAACGATCTGAAATGCCGCGTAGGTCCAGAAGAACGAAGAAAGCAGGACGCCCAACTGGGCGGGCGAGATTCCCAGGTCGTCTTTCAGCAGCGGCGCGGCGATGGAAAGATTGCCGCGGTCGATGTAATTGATGGACGCCGAGATCGCCAGCAGAATCAGAGCACCCCATAATGCGGCCGGCAACCGGGCGGGCGCGGAGGTAGACGGAAAGGTCATGAATTGACGCAGGGCGGTTGGCCGGCGGAGGCGCCTGCGCAGCCGCAACAAAGCTGAAGTCCTTCAAGTGAGTTTTTGACGCCGCGGCATAGGTGGGAAGCTCGCAGGATTGCCAGCCAGGGTTCTTCGAAACCCCCCAGGTAGATTGTGCATCATGTCAGTGCCCATAGCAAGCCTTGTTTGGGATGTAAGGGCCGAGATTGCGGCGCTTATGAGTTCGACGAATCCGCAAATCGCGCATGCCGCCAGCCAGACCACATTCCGGCGCAGCTTGAACGGAGGTGTGACGTGGAGCGCCGTGGCCGACGGTCCGGGGCCGCTCTATTGCGGGCCGCCGGGCGTTTCCATCGGCCAGTGCATCGATCTTACCAGTTCATCACCAGGTTGTAAGCGTTGATCGACCCGATACCGGTTGCGAAATTCCAACCGGCGCTGGAGCGGTAAGCCGGCAAGTAACTGGTGCTCGACGTCGACAGAGCTCCATTTGAGCTGCTGGAGCCGCCGGATCCGTGGTGTCCGCTGCCGCTGCTGCTGGTGGCGGCCCCATAGCAATCCACGGTGCCCCCGCAGTTCACGTCGTTATCGCCCTGCGTGACATTGTAAAAGACGCAGGAGTTCGCCGTCGGACTCGCCGACGAAGAGTTGCACGAACGCGTTGCCGCAAGCTGGTAATACACCGCGTTCGGGTTTCCCT
>Ga0326728_10005614_pt1 | contig 34864 bp, 36 predicted proteins | sample MB3enrmetagenome_FD_207602 | JGI IMG/M metagenome (GOLD analysis project Ga0326728, IMG submission 207602) | Lab enriched peat soil microbial communities from McLean, Ithaca, NY, United States - MB31MN | ecosystem: Environmental > Terrestrial > Soil > Wetlands > Peat | place: USA: New York...
CTCGCCCGGTTCCTCGGCGTGGACAAAGCCGATCTTCGTATCTCGAACGGCCACCTTTACGGTTTCAAGGCTTTTTTCCATGGCAATGATGCAGCGTACCTCGTGCTCGCTGATGCCGAGGCAACGCAGGCGGCGGAGAACGCGGTCCAGGAAAAACTCTGGCTGATCTGCCTTGAATCGCTCTTTGCCTATTTTGACATCGATGCCACTCCTCCCGACCTGCTGGGGAAGGTTAAAACACGGGAGATCCGGCAGGCAAACGAGGAGATCAAGAAACTGATCTATCATACGTGCGGGATGGAGCCGCTCAGGAAACGGATGCTCTCCTTTGGCAACCGCAAGAACCTGCTTGCAGACTACGATCAGGCCGAGCACTTCCGGGACGGTTTCTTCATCTACCGGTTATATTAATGGATCAGGGCAGCATTTTATAGGGTATCCGGGATTATGAAAAGCGAATGGATATCGAGATATTGGGCTGAGATCATCCTTTTGGGCATTGTCAGCCTTGCTGGCTTTTTCAATCTCTGGAATCTCTGGAACCAGGGTTTCTCCAGTATGTATTATGCGGCCGCTGTCAGGAGCATGCTTTCAAACCCCGGTATAGCGTTTTTCAACTCCTTTGATGCGGTCGGGTTTGTGACCGTGGACAAACCACCCATAGGAATCTGGATCCAGGCGGCAAGTGCTGCAGTCTTCGGGTTCAGCAACCTGTCGGTCACGCTCCCTCAGGCGCTTGCCGGTATCGGATCGGTTGTGCTTATCTACTTCATCGTACGGCGACCGTTCGGGAAACCTGCCGGCCTGATTGCGGCGTTTGTCCTTGCGACCACCCCGGTTTTTGTCGGCACGTCACGAGATGGTACCATGGATCTCCAGCTGATTTTTGTGGTCCTGCTGGCACTCTGGGTGGCGCTTAAAGCGGCACGCGAACAATCACTCTGGCTTCTTTTGCTTTCTGTTGTGCTTGTGGGGATTGGGTTCAATATCAAGATGATCCAGGCGTTTGTGGTCGTGCCGGCGATTATCGCCATCTACCTGTTCGGAACCACGCTTCCCACCCGGCAGAAGATAGCCCACCTGGCGATTGCGCTGCTGGTGCTTGCTGCCGTCTCGCTTTCGTGGGCGATAGCCGTTGATGCAGTACCGGCCGACCAGCGTCCCTATATTGGGAGTAGCGGGGACAATTCCGTTATCGGTCTGATGCTGGGCCACAACGGGGAGGAGGCATTTGTCATAGAGGAGAGTGTCTGGGCCGATGACAGGATCGGCGATCCCGGCCTGTTCCGGCTCTTCAATTATCTCATTTACATTCAGTTTGCTTGGCTACTCCCCTTGGCTCTGATCGGTCTATTGGCATGGTGGCGGTGGCCGGTTTCATTCTCATCAGCCGGCCTCTTTTCGGAGAAGGGGATCACCCTGCTTGCGCTCTGCCTCTGGCTGCTGCCAGGGCTTCTCTATTTCAGCTTCACGCATGGGAATTGGACCCTGTACTATCTTGCCACGATTGCACCGCCGCTTGCCGGCCTCGTGGGGATAGGTGCGGTGGCAATGTACCAGGAGTACCGGGGGGCTCGTGCTACGGGCTATGTGCTTGTTGGAGCGATTCTTGTAACCGGCCTTGTGCAGGTCTGGACGCTTTGGAGGGTTTTAGTCTACAATCCTGAGGGGTACGGCTCTCTTCTGGTACTTCTTCTGGCAGGAAGTGTTCTTGGTGCCGTTTTACTAGCCGTGCTCCGGATAAAAAAGGTGCAGTCTGCGGGCAGGCGCTCTTTATCCGTGGCATTTATTGCAATTGCGGTTCTTCTTGTTGCACCAGCTGTGTGGTCCGGTCTCTCTCTTGTGAATGTTTCCTCACCGGTGAATATTATGGATACAAAACTATCTGACTTCCTGCTCACCAACGCGGACAACACGACTTACCTAGCCGCAGTACCCAGTAGCAGTATTCTGGGGGGGGCTCTGATTGTCGATACCGGAAGGCCTGTCATGGCGCTTGGCGGTTTTTTTGGGACAGACCAGATCCTTTCGGTTGAGCAAATGCCTGGACTGATCCATAACGGTACCTTCCGGTATATCCTCATCATTCCCGGAGATACACCTCTTAACTATCGGATGGCACGGGGTTTAGATGAGAATGCTGCGATTTATTCGTGGGTTGAGGATCACTGTGCACAGGTTCCCCCATCGGCATGGATGGATAATGGGGATTATCCGTTACGTCAGTACGCACTGTATGATTGTGCTGGTGCCTCTTGAATCCCGGAATGGCAGAACGGCCTCCTGTCAGTCATAATTGCTTTTGCACCATCCCTTTTTGGAACGCCGGGAGCGCCGATTAGTATATCCTTCAGTCTGTGCTGATTCTCATCCTACGGTAATTTAAACCATCCGGGGACAATATCTTTTACTCGAACTCTGCCACGGGTGTTCACTATGCCCACCCGGTAAAGAATGTGGGGATTTCTGATTATGAGAAGTGCATGGGCATCGAAATATTGGGCTGAGATCCTCCTTTTGGGCATTATCGGTCTTTCCGGGTTCCTCAACCTCTGGAATCTCTGGAATCTGGGATTTTCCAACCCGTATTATGCGGCGGCAGTGCGGAGCATGCTTTCAAACCCCGGTATTGCATTCTTCAACTCCTTTGATGCGGTGGGGTTTGTTACCGTAGATAAGCCGCCTATAGGTATCTGGGTTCAGGCGGCAAGTGCTGCGGTCTTCGGGTTCAGCAACCTGTCGGTCACGCTCCCTCAGGCGCTTGCCGGTATCGGATCGGTTGCGCTTATCTACTTCATCTTACGGCGACCGTTCGGCAAACCTGCCGGCCTGCTTGCAGCGTTTGTCCTCGCGACCACGCCGGTGTTCGTCATCATCTCACGAAATGGCACGATGGATGCCCAGCTGGTTTTTGTGGTCCTGCTGGCGCTGTTGGTGGCGCTTAAAGCAGCACGTGAACAGTCGCTCTGGCTTCTTTTGCTCTCTGTTGTGCTTGTAGGGATCGGGTTCAACATCAAGATGATCCAGGCTTTTGTGGTCGTGCCGGCCATTATCGCCATCTACCTGTTCGGTACCACGCTCCCCACCCGGGAGAAGATAGCCCACCTGGCGATTGCGCTGTTGGTGCTCGCCGCAGTCTCGCTCTCGTGGGCTATAGCTGTTGATGCAGTCCCGACCGACCAGCGCCCCTATATCGGGAGCAGCGGAGACAATTCCGTTATTGGTCTGATGCTGGGCCACAACGGCGAGGAAGCTTTTGTGAGTGAGGCAGAGGGTGCCTTCACCGGGAGTATGTTGCCTCCAGGTCCGTTCCGGTTATTCGATCAGGGAATTGATAATTATCTGAGCTGGCTGTTGCCGTTTGCCCTGATCGGTTTACTGGTGTGGTGGCGTCGGCCGGCCGCACTCTCTTCAGATGGTTTGAGGAACGCTGGCTTCTTTTCGGAGAAAGGGATCACCCTGCTTGCGCTCTGCCTCTGGCTGCTGCCGGGTCTCCTCTATTTCAGTTTCACCCCTGGGTATTGGGCCTCGTATTATCTTGCCACGATTGCGCCACCGCTTGCCGGCCTCGTGGGGATCGGTGCGGCGGCAATGTTCCAGGAATACCGGGGCGACCGTCCCGTGGGCTGGGTACTCGTTGCTGCGGTGTTTGTGACCGGCCTTGTACAGGTCTGGACACTCTCCAAAATTTTTATCTATGATCCCCTGGGGTATGGCTCTCTTGAGGCCATAGTTCTGGTGGGAAGCCTTATTGGTACCGGTATGCTGGTATGGCTGCGGCTTAAAAAGGTGCAGGCTGCGGGCAGGTGTTCTGTATCCGTTGCATGTATCGCGGTTGCAGCTCTTCTGGTTGCACCAGCCGCATGGTCCTGTGTCCCGGCCATAATGGTACCTTCAACGGCGGCTGATTCCACTGCAGGTTTTGTTGCATTCCTGCGTTCCCACGATACGAATACCGCCTACCTTGCCGCGGTACCGTTCAACGGGTATATGGTTGGATCCATGATCCTCGATACCGGGCGACCGGTCATGGCGCTTGGCGGCTTTTCCGGGATGGACCAGATTCTCTCTGTCACAAAAATGCCTGAACTTATTCACAACAGAACTGTTCAGTATGTACTTGTACCTTCTGGAACTTCGCCGCCCTCTACAAACCTGACAGAGAGTGTCAGCGGGAACGATGCGATCTTCTCATGGGTGGCAGATCACTGCACACAAGTTCCTGCCTCGGCATGGAATGGTAACAATGACCCTCTCTTACGCCAGTATGCGCTTTACGACTGCTCCGGTGCGGCATAATTCTCCATCCTCTCCCTTCTCTTAAACGTTTTTTCAGGGACACACTCGTGATGCGTTTACTCCAGTCCACCGGCCATCATAACAGCCAGATCTTCGTGTAATTCCAAACGAGGAGGTATCCGATAGCCCGGGTCCGAACCTCTTTCACGGTGAGGGAATCCCTGACAGACGCCGTTCATCAATTGCCATAATAAATAAATCTCCCGGTGGTTTATATCCAGTAATGAGCCCGATGCACCCGTTCTTTTCTCGCCGTTCCGGAACCGCTATCGCCCTGATGCTCTGTATGGCATCCTGCCTTTTAGTGGGCGGCGCCTGTGCCGCCGATGCATACTATACCGGCTATCTCGGGGATGTCATCAACCTGCATGGCTCCTCCAACCAAGGGACCCAGGTCTACCTGTTCCTGACCGGCCCTGGACTCCCCACCGATGGTGTGACCCTGACCGATATCTCCCAGCGGGCCCACCAGGGACAGTTCACCGTCGTCGAACTTGACAGCAGCGGGCAGTGGTCGATGCAATGGGATACGTCACGGCTTGCACAGGTGATCAACCCCGGGACCTATACCGTGTACGTGACCCAGAAACCGGTCGATTATTTGCATCTGGGCAGCATCGACACGTATAAGACGCTCTCAGTATACCTCCAGGACGCCGGCACCCGCACGGGCAGCATCTCCTCTTACTCATTGACCGTGGATGACTCCGGGACCACGGTGTCCCCGACGCCGACGCTGTCAGCCGAGATCCCGGCCCCCACGCTCCCGGACACTCTTCAGGAGCCGCCCGCCATGCCCACGCTCCCGTCCGTTTCTGCGCCGTCGGCAACGGAAACGACCTCAGCACCTGCCCCTCTCCAGCCTATGGTGCCTGTTATCGCGGTGCTGGTCTGCGCCGTGCTGGTCCTGTACCGTTCGGCCCGCCGGTAACGTTTTTTGCTTTTTTTGCCCTCAATTTTCCCGGGCAGGCCATTTTATTACGGATGGGGCGAACTCTGTCTATGATGCACTATGGACGTAGCGGCAATGCTTGAGGTGGCGCATCACCTCGCCCGGGTGGGGCGGTATAACGACGCTCTTCTCGAATACGATAAGATCCTTGCGGAGGACCCGAAGAACACCACGGCCATCGATCAGAAAGGCGCAGTCTTCTACGCGCTCGGGAGGCATGAGGATGCCCTTGCCTGCTACGATCAGGCGCTCACGATCAACCCGCACCTTATGATGACCTGGTATGAGAAAGGGTATGCCCTGCGCAAGATTGGCAGGTATACGGAATCGATAGCCTGTTTCGAGCAGGCCCTTGCCCATGACCCGGAGTATACTCTCGCCCTTGCAAACAAAGGCTATGCATTAAATGAGCTTGGGAGGTACGAGGATGCTATCGCCTGCTTTAACCGTATCCTCGAAGGGGGCCCCCACAATATCCGGGCGATGACTGCAAAGGGGATTGCTCTTCTGGGACTCGACCGGAACGAGGAGGCGCTTGCCATCTTCGATCAGGCAATCAGCCTCAACCCAATCAACTCCTTTGTCTGGCAGCACAGGGCCCAGGCCCTGCGCCGGCTGGGGCGCGACACGGAAGCCGAGGAGAGCCTCCGGCATGTGTTCGGCAGGTAATGCAGTGTATTACACCAGAAAAGATCCTTTTTACGATTGCCCTCATGGGCGCCAAAAAAAATTTAGATGAGTTTAAAGATGGGGTGGCTTTCTGCTTTGCACTCGACGCCCAGCTGGCGGGTGGCCTCAAGGACAGTAATATCTGTGTAGGCCTGTGCAGTGATCATTGCTTCAACGTTCTCGATCGGACCGTACATGATGAGGTCAGCACCGAGCGTGCTTGCAATCATGTTACAGCCGATATCGGGTGCGGACCATGCAGCCTGCTTGATGCCCTCAATGCCACCGAGGTAGTGGTGGGACATCTGTTCGAGCAGGACATCCTTACCCTTGTAGCCTTCTGCAAGGACTGAGGGGGTTTTGCTGGTGCCTTTCCAGCGCTTGAGCCAGGTCCAGGAGACCGTCATGTTGTGGTATGCACCACCGGTCGGGTACCCGTGGATGGCTTTGCAGGCGAGGATCTCACGGTAGGAACCACCGGAGCCAAGGCCGAGCGGGGTTGCTGCAGTGTCCAGAATCGGGCGCTTGATACCGCAGTATTCTGCAATCTCGAGCATTCCCTTTGTCTGTCCTGCGACGCCGCCTTCGACGAGCACTTTCTCACGGCCCGCAACTGACGGGTCTGCCGGGTTGAAAGCGAGCACAATCGCTGCGTCTACATCACTGTTCTTTAAGGCCTCGATGCTTTCGGGCAGGATTGAACCGTTGATCGAGTTGTAGATCGCACGGCTGGCAAGCCCGACCTCGGTCACGTACTCGCATGCATGGGCAAGCGCTTTCGGGACCGATGAGTCCATCAGGAATGCAGTCTTGTTGTCGATACTGTCGAACCAGCTGAAATAGCTCTCGAATGCTTCCCCGTATTCCGCAATGATCTGGATGAAATGCGGAATACCGGTCAAGTCAGAGAGTACCTGACAGCGGTTCCAGAGTGCTTCTGCTTTTGCCTTGTCGATCTTTCCTGTCTTGTCATCAAGCACGCACTCGTGCTTGTTGTAGAAGATCGAAGCACCCAATACGGTCGGGTATTCGCCGGGCTGTCCACCAATTTTGGTGCCGTTGAAGTCCCAGACACTCTGTTCTTTTTCAAACTTGAACATGTTTTTACACCTCCATTACACCAATGCCATCAATTTCTGGAGCATAAACAGCAGCATGACAAATACGATTAAGCCTGCGACGAGGCCGTACAGTATGCCGATATCGCGTCCGATTTTTCTCCCAACACGCTGTGCCACTTCAGCATCCACGAATTCGAGTTTCTTCTCGATCTTGTCGAGTCTCTTCTCGATCTCGAGGAACTGGGGGTTCGCCCCTGCTGCTGCGACTTCAGCGCCTCCGGCTGCTTCCTTGACTTCGACGACGATGGGGTCGGCGGCGAATGCGCCGGGGTCTTTGGCCTTGAGTTCGTTGATCTTGGCCTTGATGGCGGCAAGGTCCTCGGTCTCCATGATATTGACGACGGTGATCTGCTCCTGGAAACGCTTGATCGCCGCATCATTGAGATTTTCAATGAAGGGGATAGCGCCTTCAGCGCCGACAATCCTTCCGTCCTTGACGCCGCCCTTGTGGAGCGCGACCATGGACTGGCCGGAGAGGTGGCCCTTGACTTCGGTACCACAGAGGATCATGAACCTGATGTTGGGGTTGGCGATGTAGTTGGCGATGACCTTTTCGAGACCGAGGTTCTCGGTCTTACAGGACCCGCACATCGCTGCGCCAGCCGCACAGATTCCTTCTTCATCGAGGTGGGAACCCATGGTGATAACAGCGACGCAGCTGTTTGCATCTCCTGAATGGAAGTCACCCTTGACGAGTGGCCATCCATTTGCCGGTGATTTCTTATCTGCCATTTGTCTTCACCTCAGATCAGTAATGCCGGCACCACTATCAGGATCACAGCAATGAGCAGTCCCGCGACAAATGCGATGAGGCCGTTTGTTGAATTGGCCGACTCGACCTTGTTGGTTCGTGCAAGAATCTGTGACTTGTAGCGGATGTTCTCGACCATGTTGTCGATTGCAACCATCCTGACGGGTCCCGCAGCTTTTGCTTCTTCTGCCATCTCATTCACCCCATCCACATGAATCCGATCAGGGCAAAGGAGACGATCAGACCGATCATCAGCCCTTCGATCTTCCCTGCGTAGACACCCGCGGCAAACTTGTCGCGGTATCCGATATCTGTGACCATCTTTTCAATGATCTTGATGCGTGCGGTGATGATCGCCATCTCGCCGGAGATCGGACGGACTTCCCCGCCGGCTTCTTCAGCGCCTCCGGCTGCTTCCTTGACTTCGACGACGATGGGGTCGGCGGCGAATGCGCCGGGGTCTTTAGCCTTGAGTTCGTTGATCTTGGCCTTGATGGCGGCAAGGTCCTCGGTCTCCATGATATTGACGACGGTGATCTGCTCCTGGAAGCGCTTGATCGCCGCATCATTGAGGTTTTCAATGAAGGGGATAGCACCTTCAGCGCCGACAATCCTTCCGTCCTTGACGCCGCCCTTGTGGAGTGCGACCATGGACTGGCCGGAGAGGTGGCCCTTGACTTCGGTACCACAGAGGATCATGAACCTGATGTTGGGGTTGGCGATGTAGTTGGCGATGACCTTTTCGAGACCGAGGTTCTCGGTCTTACAGGACCCGCACATCGCTGCGCCAGCCGCACAGATTCCTTCTTCATCGAGGTGGGAACCCATGGTGATAACAGCGACGCAGCTGTTTGCATCTCCTGCGTGGAAGTCGCCTTTTACAAGCGGCCATCCACTTGCCGGTGATTTCTTGTCTGCCATATCAGCCCACCTTGATCAGCTGGAATGCAATGACTCCTGCAACGAGTAGTCCGATGGCAAGCCCGTACCAGAAGGCACTGATGCTGCCACCGATCGCCAGGGTCTTCTCGCGGCCCGGGAAGGAGGCTACATAGTTTCCTTCTCCTGAGAGCATGTTGACCAGATCTTCTGCCGATGCCTCGAGGACTGAGACCTTGTCAGCCACGGGCGAGAGCGACTCTCCGGCAGTTGTGATAATACCGGCAAGCGGGTCGGCGACCAGTCCGAATTCCGGGAGAACAATAACATATGCCATAGTTAGTGTCCCTCCACATCAGGAATCGGCTTTGAGTCAAGCCATGCGAATGCATCGCGCTTCGAGAGCTTAATGTACTCACAGTAGGTGTATACCCAGCCGATGATTGCGATGATCAGCGAGATAATGGCTGCTCCGGCGCTGATGAGCGCAAACGACATTATGGCTGCCACGATCATGGAGAGGAAACCGCACTCTGCGGTGAGCATGAGCATCCGGTCCTGTTTCCAGCCGGGTCCCAGGCACGCGTTGAAAGGGTGCTGGATTGCGATTGCCCCGAGCAGGAATGCTACTGCCGTGAGCCCGCCACCGATGAACGAGATCTGGTAGCTGGGCATGGAAAGTGCGCCAAACAGCGTGACTGACCCGGTGGTAAGGCCGGTGAACGTGAAGCTGCCGGTCATAAGAACGGCAAAGCCCATCAGGGTAAGTGCCCCGACAACAGCGAGTTCAGTGAGTGACTGGATCATTACCGGGATCTTCATGTTGAGGACATTGTTCGAGAGATACCCCAGAACGAGCCCGATAATGGCTGCAAGGACGAGCGCAACGATGGGTGCTGCAACGCCGAACTTTGTTGCAAGAAGCATTGCAATGACACCGGAGCCGAATGCGATCATACCTGCTGAGGGTACTCCGGTACCGATACCGTAACTGCACAGCACCTTGATGGTGTTGCTCCCCCAGATGAGGGCCGAAATTACGGCGAGGCCGCCGAAGAACGAGAACATCCCGGTGTTGGTTACCACATTGAGATAGGAGAGATACAGGCACACGAGCGTGCAGATGAGTCCTGCAACCATGATCTTCGGGTGCGGGACGCCTCCTTCAATTACTTCAACTTTAACGGTCATTTCAACACCTCAGATCGTGACGATCAGGATCGCCACAAGACCGCAGAGCGCCGATGCGACCGCGGATGCAACGATTGCCCGTGGCCAGCGCTTGAACTTGGGGTCGTGCGGGCCTTCGATTGTTCCGGTGATGTTGTAGGCAGTCAGCACCGCGTTCACGAGGAACATGCCGATGGCAAAGATACCTGCTGTAGCAACTGCAATCGGGAGAACCTGGGCTGCGGATGCGCTCAAGACGGTCGGGAGCGTTGCCTGGTAGAGGCTGAGAAGCTCGAGATAGATGAGCGTTCCGCCAGCTCCGCCGAGAATACCGCCGGTGACACCGCCCACAAACGAGACGAACGGAAGACCGTGGCCTTCGGTACCCTGCGATTTGAATTCAGGCTGGGTGTCCCCGGTGATCGGGTCCTTTGCTACCTTGCCTGAGGCTGCGGGGATACCCATGCCAAAGACGTAGACGAAGTTCACCATCATACAGGTGATGGCCATCATCATGCCGCCGCCGACTCCGCCAGTAATAATGGCGATGACAAAGCCCTGGTCTGCTGCCCAGGCGCCGCCGAAGAGTCCGGCAAGTCCTGCACCTGCTGCGAGCATGGCGACACCGGTTGCGATACCAGGTGCCTGACCCATGGCTGCGGGTGCACCGCCGACTGGCACGAAGTGGACACCGAATCCGATCAGGACACCGCCGATGACCACGCCGATCAGGGCCATGAAGCCGAGACCCGGAGAGACCACGAAGGCGATCCCGAGAAGGATGATGAGCATGACCACACCGACCACCATTGCGGTGGGATTTATTGCCGAGCCTGCGGCCGGCTTTGCTGCGACTGCGGTCATGGTGCTGCCTCCTTTACCGGTGCCGTGTAGGGTCCGTAGTTCTTGCGTGCCCAGACTTCGATGTACCGGTCGACGACAGTGAAGATCAGGATGATCAGGATACCGACGATGATCGCTCCCCAGCCGGGGCTGAGATTGTCAAAGACGATGGTACGCCAGAGTTCAAGGAATACGATCAGTCCGAAACAGAGACCTGATGCGGGACCACCGAACTTTGAGGTGAAGTATCCGTTGTCGAGCGAGTTGCGTTCTCCGGCTTCAGCATACCGGACAATATTGCCTGATGCTGAGATCGGGACACCGGCACCGAACTTCTGGTTCTGGTACTGGCGTTCCTTGCCGTAGTACGGGTTTCCTGTTGCCGATCCTGCTGCACCGAGGGTGATTCCCCAGATGAACCCGAGCAGCGGCAGCGGGAACGGGTGTCCCAGCGCGACGTTGATCAGGTAACAGATGGTGACAGTACAGAAAATTGCTACAAAGGCATGAGCCATGGCAACCGTCGTCATGGACTTTAAGATGTCCACGTACACCGGCTGGCCGAACTTGGAAAGACTTGCCGTCCTGCCCAGGTATGCGGTTGTCGCATAGACGCCCTGAACGAAGACTGCAAGAAGGGAGCCCAGGATAATCGCGAGAACCGCGTTGATCTGCATGGCGAGAAACGCCCATGCAAGTCCTGCGCCCAGAGCACACCACAGACCATATGCCGGGGGTTCGCCGGCGACCGCCTTATTGAAGATGCGGTGCACGAAACCCATCTGCGGAGCGAGCTGAACCTGTGAGTTCGGGTCTCCCTGCGACCCGATGTTGGATTCAGTATCTTCCGCGGAACCGGCTACGGTGGCAAGAGCTCCTGCCAATGCAGTAATTCCTATGCCAAATACTATTTGTTCCATTTAGCCTCCTCCCTGCGTGCGAATGCACGAGAGTATTCAAAATGCAATGCCACACACATCGAGTTAAACTCTTTGTGGTTAGTGTAAAATTAGTGAGATCTTGATTAAAAGGTTTCGAAATCATGTTCGGGAAAACGGGGTATTTAAAGCCCGAATTATAAAACTGGGGCTGATAACGGTTTTTTTGACATGTGAACTTTCGTTAATGAAAGACAGGTTGTGTTCGGGTCAAGCAGTCTTGTGCTGGCCGACGGAAGAGAGCCGGAGCAGATTCCGGTATTGTAGCCAGGTTGCCCGGACCGGGCGGGATGCATATTCTTAGATTATGCATTTCTGCCCGGTCCCGGGTGTTCCGGTATCGCGCTCTCCAGCCCCGGCAGGCTGCTGAGTGGCTTGCATTATCACAGTGCCGGGACGCTGTCTGCCCAGATCTCGATCCGGGTCCTGATGCGGTCGTCCTCGTAGGACGAGAGGGTGACCTGCCTGCGGGAGAAGTTCACGTAGTAGATCTCGCCGCCGGGGTCGTGGCACCGGAGCGTCGCGGAGTAACTGTCTGCATCGGGGCACAGGACCGGGTTTCCTCTGTGGGCGGCAGTGTTGGCAGTGTTTGCAAGGATCGTGGCGATGCCGGTGTTGAACCCGGCGATCGTGCTGTAGGTTTCTGCGGTCACCCCTACGGTCTTCGCGTCGCTGTCCCGGTAGGCTATCCGTGCCGTGTAGGTTTCATGGACCTTCTCTACGGGCGGGTGGTTTGCATCGGTTGTCATGTATGAGACGCATCCGAATGGGTTGCTCATGATGACGGACTGGATGAGCGCATTGAATGCCCCGATGTCCGCAATAGGCTCAGCAAGGGTGTAGGTGGCACTCTTGACACTGGATTTCTGTGTGAAGTCAGCCATGTTCTTTTTACCTCCTTTTTCTTTTGTCCCGGGGCGCCCGTTGACATACTATCATAAGCATTTGGGGGATATAGTCCCGAAAAAGGAAATGAATCCGGGGGCTTTGCGGGCTGTGTTTCTGGATCCGGAACGTCCGGCATGGAGGGGAGGTGAAAACGGGAAGATAACGACACATTTACAAAAAAAGAGGGGGATTCAGGATCCCAGTGAGCCCGGGAACTTCAGATCATACGCGAGGCCGCCGGGGTAGATCCGGTAATACCTCCAGCCACATGGGGAGAGGGTACCCCCCACTTGGATCGAAAGAGGGGGAGGGGGGTGGGGGATCACCCCCCTCCCCCCATGGTCGCGAAACGGTCGTTTTTCTGCATGGCCGAATCCTGTGGTTCGCGTGGAATTGCCGGCGTGATTGGTAGGGTCTGCGGATTTTCCCTGATTTTCGCAAGGAAGCCCGACCAGGCCCGGAGGGGGTACCCCCCTGTTGCCCCGGCACATGGGTGGGAGGGTACCCCCCACTTGAAAAAAAGAAGGGAGGGGGGTGGGAGGACCCCCCTCCCCCTCATCCCTCCACACCACCCGTCACCCCATTCCCCCTTGCCACATCCTTACCGCTAAATACCCCTCGTGCCCTACTCTTTTCCATGGCAAACCTCTCGCACTTCATGATCCCGGCCGAAAACGTGGACCGGGCCCGGCGGTTCTATTCCGCCCTCCTCGGCTGGAAGATAGAACCGGTGGTCCCCACTCCCGATCCCGGCGGGATAGCGGCGATGCAGTACCACGATATCACCACCGGGCCGACCGAACCGGGCGCACTCAGCACCGGCGGCCTGTACAAGCGGCACCAGAACGAGCCGATCCTGGATTTCGTGCAGGTCGAGGATATCGAGGGCGCGGTTTCGAAGGTGGAGGTGCTGGGCGGGAAGATCATGCAGCCCGTCACCGCGATCCCGGGCGTGGGACTGACCGCGATGATCCTCGATACCGAAGGGAATCTGATCGGTCTCTGGACACCGGTAGCGCCTTGAACCTGGCAGGGCTCCCCATCCCCTTTCAGCCCGGCCCCTTTTTGGCACGTGGTCCGTATGCCCTTCTCTTTTCCTCTGCCGCCGTTCGCGGAAGTACCGGATGTTTTACGACAGGTTTAAGCGGGAAACACCAGCACTATCCTGACAGGGTGACAAGACTGGCTGCATTTCCCGACACACCAATCACGGTTGTCCGTATCCACTACGTAAAGGCAGGCTGCGAACCGCAGTTTGAAGCAGAACTCAAAAAACTCATGAACGAGTTTGGTGCCATCCCGGCCAACTTAGGGGTCACGGTATTCCGGCCGGGAAAATATCATGACGGGGTGTACCGGCTGGTATACAAGTTCGCGTCCCGGAAGGAACTCGACGCGTGGCATGCCTCGCCGGTATACCTCGCGTGGATGGAGACCGAAAAGACGCTTACGATTGCTCCGCCCCGCATGAAGGTACTCACCGGCCTTGAGACCTGGTTTGCACTCCCCGGGCAGAACGTCCTCAGACCGCCGACAAAGACCCGTCAGGCTGCCGTGACCTGGATTGCCGCCCTGCCGGTCTCTATTCTCATCTCGCTTATCACGAACCCGTTCCTTGATACCCAGCCGTTTCTGGTCCAGAAAGTGGTATTTGTCACGCTTCTGGTTGCCCTGCTCACCTGGGTCGTAATGCCGCTCGCCACCCAGCTCTTCGCCCGCTGGCTGTTCCCTGCCGAAAACCTGCCTCCGGAAGGAGAGATTGACTGTTAATCCCCCCGTGGACCGGTTCTGATACATCATCGGTAGATTGAGGGATTTTACGGGGAGAAAAACCGTTCCCCGGTCAGAACCGGCGGGCCGATCTCCCACGTGATCCCTGTGGGAGACCGCGCCCTGTTTTTCGTCCCTCCTCTCGTCCGCATCCTGCCTGCCGGTGCGTTTTCCGCGTCCCGGTTGCTAAAATACCTGTTTAAAACCGTTTAAATTCCCGAATCATAAGAAAGCGTATATCCCGGGATAAAGAGAGTATCACTACGTGGCATAAACCACAATCAACGAAAAGGAAGTGATTACTACGTCAGTGAAGATTACCAAGGCAGCAGCAGCCGCGAAGAAGGCATCGGCAAACGCGAAGGCCGCCGCCAGTGACAAGAACACCAGCGCAAAGAGCGCGTAATATCCCCCCTCAAATTTTATTATTTTTTATCGGTCGTTTTTTCCCGGAGCAGGTTATATTCCGTCGTGATTCGTTAGTCCTGGCTCTGGAGAACACGTAAGAGATCTTTCTGACCCCCTTTTTGGTCTTTCTGCATTCCGGTGCCGTTCGCCCCTTATGTCATGAACTATTAATAATCCCCCCGTCAAATGACCAATTAACCAGTTCCGTCAGAATTGCAGGCTCCATCGACTCATAGTTCTTCCCGGCATGGGGGAAGATGAGGGGATGGGGAGAACATCATGACGCCGGTAATTCATGCATCAGACCTTACAAAAGTTTTTGGCACAAGCACCGCCGTAGACCATGTCTCCTTCGATGTACAGGAGGGCGAGATCTTCGGTTTCCTCGGCCCGAACGGAGCGGGAAAAACGACAACCACCCGCATGTTGAACGGTGTCATTCCTCCGGATGCCGGGACCGCCATCATCCTCGGCCATGACATCCGGTCCGAGCCGGTTCTCGCCAAACAGGGATTCGGGGTTGTGCCGGAGACCTCGAATGCCTATGTTGATCTTACCGCATGGCAGAACCTGATGCTGATGGGCGAGCTCTATGGACTTGCCCGTGCCCGGGCAGTAGAGCGTTCATCCGATCTGCTGGGGATGCTGGGGCTTCTTGAGAAGAAAGACCAGAAGGTGCAGGCATATTCCAAAGGTATGAAGCAGAGGCTCATCCTCGCGATGGCACTCATTCATGAACCGGAACTCCTCTTCCTCGATGAACCCACCAGCGGTCTCGACGTGCAGAGCACGCATATGATCCTCTCCCTGCTCCGTGACCTCAACCAGCACGGCACCACGATTTTTCTCACCACGCACAACATGGAAGAGGCAAACCAGCTCTGTCACCGTGTCGGTATTATCCGGGCCGGAAAGATAGTAGCTATCGATGCCCCGGAGAAGCTCAAGACAGCAATCGACCGGGTTCACCGTATAGAAGTAAGTTTTGACCAGGGGGTATCCGGTGATGCTCTGGCCGAACTCAGCGGTGTGACCAGCGCTGAACGGACCGGTGATAAATGGCAGATCACCACACAGGATAAAGATGCAACCATCCGCGCTCTCGTGACCTTCACAGAGCAGCACGGTACAGCGATTGTCACGCTCAACACCCTTGCACCAACGCTCGACGAAGCGTTCCTTCTCCTGACTCAGGGAGAGAGACCATGAACCCGGCCGGGCTTCACGAACAGGTGCGGCGGGCATGGGCGATAGCAAAGAAAGACATCCGCCTCTATTACGCCAAGAATTCTGTGCTCATCTTCGGAATTCTTATGCCGGTCTTCCTGTTTCTTGCCTTCTTTGCCGGGAGCAGCCAGCTCCCGCTTACATTCCTGTTGCCGGGGCTCGTCGGGGTGACCCTCCTTTTCACTGCCACTGCCTTATCTCCCGCCATCTATGCATGGGAAGGGCGGCATGGGACGCTTGAACGGCTCGTCTCCTGCCCGGTCACCATCGAAGCGATGGTTTTTGGTGATATGATCGCCTCCATCCTCTTTGGTATCGGAATTACCCTTATCACGGTCTTCATCGCGCTGGCGTTCGGTCTTTTTCCTCTTCACGGGATTATCCTGGTTGTCTCGATCCTGCTTGCCGCATGCTGTTTTTCTGCAATCGGGATGCTCCTTGCGGCCCCGCCAACGAGCGAGCCGTCGACCCCCATGACGCTTTCTTTACTCATTAAGTTCCCGCTTATCTTCATCTCCGGCATTTTCGTCCCCCTGGACCAGTTGCCGTCATGGGGACTTGCGCTCTCCGCCTGTTCTCCGCTCACCTACTTCACCGATCTTGTCCGCTACTCGTTTACCGGGGAACACTATTTCCCGGTTATTGTCGATATCATCATCCTCGCTCTCATAACGCTAGTGTTCACTGCAGGAACAATGTACCTGCACAAAAGGACCATGCCTCAAAGGATGTGATTGATTCCAAAAACAAAAGGACAGCCGTTCCTGCAGGAATACAACTCTGCTGCATCAGCATGAGTGAGCAGTACCGCCGGCGCAGGTCCTTACGACACCACCACGATTTACCGCATCGCGTTCTTCCGCATAAGCGTCATGACGCCGGGCTTTGCCGGCTTCTGCGGTGGGTGCATCGTGGGCATTCCGAAGCCGCCCATCTCCATCGGCGGTGCGTCGAACATCTCCTTGTTGAGCCGGTCCCCGATCTCGTCGAATATCCGGGTATATGCAACACAGTGCGGGTCGACGCCCTCGATCCTTCCCGGCGTCGGTGCCATCGCGTTGTAAGGGCACCCGCCCCGGCAGTACTTGATATGCTTACATTCCCCGCAGGCCTCATCCACGTAGTTCTTGAAGGCGAGCATCAGTTTTCCCGCAGGTGACTCCATCAGTGTCTCGATCTTCGGGTGGTCCGCCACGTTCCCCATCACGTACTCCGGCATCCCGACAAAACGGTAGCAGGGGTAGATACTCCCGTCCGGCCCCACCGCAAACGTGCTGCCCATGCAGTCCACGTACGTGCAGACGCTGCCACGCCGGGTAAAAACGCACCGGCAGAGGTCGTTGATGTTCATCACGTCGATCTCGCCCATGTGGCCGAGCGCTTCGTCGAGGAGATACACCAAGAGGTCGCCGTACTCGGCTGGTTCCAGCGCCCACTCCTTCGGGTTCTCGGACCGGAGCGATGGCAGCGCCGGGTGCAGTTTCAGGGTAAAGCCCTTCTCAAGGAAGAACAGGAAGATCTCCTCCCTTTTCTTCACCGATCTGTTCGTGAACGTGCAGATGAACCGCACGTCGAGGCCGTGGGCTGTTGCGATCTCGTAGCCCTGCATACACTTCTGGTAATAGCCGTCCCCCCGCTGCGAATCGGTGATCGCCTCGGGCCCGTCGATGCTCGACCCGATCGGCACGTGGTATGCCGCAAGGACATCTGCGATCTCCGGCGTCATCCGCCAGAGGTTCGTCTGCATCGCAAACTCCGGGTGCATGTGGGCGAGACCGTCCGCGAGCAGCGGCAGTACCTCCCGGTAAAAATCCGCCCCCGCGAGCAGCGGCTCCCCGCCGTGGAATGTGAACGTCACCCGGTCATTCGGGATATCGCCCAGCCACGCCGCGATCTCCCTGACCGTGTCCACGGTCATGACCGGCGACCCCTCCTCTGAACTCCAGCAGTATTTGCACTTCGAGGGGCAGCCCAGCGTCGGGATGATCATCACGTGGAACGGGTTTTTCATTACGATTTTTTCCTTTCGTCAGAGTATAAGGGTTTTCATACGCTTTTCGCCCCTGCACATGACCGGTGGGGGTACCGGGTAAAAAAGGGGAGGGCCCTGCCCTGTGGATCTCCCCCGGCCGCCGCGGAGGCGCCGGTACTTCGGGCAGTGCTCTTTTGCTCGGATGCATCCGGGATTAAGGATTATTTTGAACCGGCGGCGCCGATGACAATGGGTAATGCGGCGATGATTTCAGGGAGCATCTCCGCCGGGAAACCCATCACCATCTCGTCGTCCCCGATGCCGGAGAACCGACGCGAACCGTCGCAGCCCAGCGAGAAGTTCGGACGCCCGGAAAGATAGGTTTGAGTAGTCGCATCCGCGCAGACCGACTGGATACCGGAGAACTCAGCATGGATCCTCCCGCCGAGCCGGAAGAGGCTGCTCTGGGCGAGTTTGAGCATATTGCGTGGCGTTGTCACGATCACGATGACCTGAGGAGAGAACGGTGTCTTTTCGAGCGGGGCATAGAGTGTCGCATACGTCTCGCCCGTATCAAGGTGCGGGATCCGCTCGATGGTCCGCTTGCAGGCCGCATCGCTGTCGAATTTTCCCAGTTTGAAATAGAACTCGCCGTTTTTTAAGGTCGGCGTGATCTCCTTTAACCCCAGCGACCATGCGCCGCCATTACATTCGTGCTTTTCGGCAGGAGCGTAGAAGATCTTCCCTTCGGTCCGGGCCAGGTTCACCATCGAACAATGCCGGATGGTCTTGTCGAGTTCCACCATCCCGGCCGGGATATCCGCTTTTGTGGGTGCAAACCTGATGGCAACCGGAGACCCTTTCAGGTGCAGTATGTTTTTCAGCGTTTCTGCGGCCTCTGGATAATTCACCGGAATTTTTGTCTGCTCGTTGCTCATAATAGTCTCCTCGTACTCCTCGTTATGGGAGGGGTAATTACCCATATGAGCGAAACCATAAAAAGATGACGGAATGGGAAAAATGATCAAAAACAGCGGTGCTGTGTCACCGGGGGCACTTCGGGCACCGACCTTCCGCCGCTTTCTGGCATCCTGCCATCTCTATCCCCTTACCATTTACAAGAGCATCGGCGATCTTGCGCCGGGCCTCGTGCAGGTCCCGCCACGCTGTCTTCCGGGAAACCCCGAGTCTCTCTGCCGCCTCTTCCTGTTCAAGCCCTTCCAGATCAATGAGCCGGATCAACTCGATCTCATCGGGTTGCAGTGAGATCCCGCTGCCGTCCTCCACCGGGCAGCAGCAGGGCTGATAACAGCGCGATTCCGATGTGTTGGTAATAATACGCCTGAGACGCGGCCTTCCCCGGCGGGGGCATTCATTCTGGGCAGGAGTTTCATCGGGCATTATCGTATGTTCCCTGATAGAGTGTATCCGGAATAGTATAACAGCCTTACCGGCACAGGGTGCCGCACCGGCGAATCTGTAATATTTTCGTGTTGCCCGATGTCCTACGGCATGGGATCCCGTTAGGCCGGGCATAAAAATAAGGAATGGCTGGAAAAGGGGAGATTAATGGCAGCGCGTGCCATGCCCGCAGGGATGGCGTGCGTTTTTGCCATCATCCTCGGACTGGCAACAACATGTATTTCCATATTTCAAAGGAGACGTGCATGATTCCCGGTGGCTGACCGTGCCGGCATGATCTTCATGTTTCTCACCGCAGGCACAGGTGTGTTCATCGCTGCACCCTTGCCGGGCGGGGGTACCTGATTCAGTGCTTTTGGTTGTGTCTTTTGTTGGTTCTGGCATTGATTCACCGTGTAGTTGACATCATATAATTACTCATATGCGCATAAATCATTTAAAGTATCCTGTCCTGACAGCGAAGACCCGGATATGCTCAGGCCGCTTGGTGCAAACTAACCGTACGGAAGATATCCTTCGGGCCGGAGAGCACTCGCAAAAAAGAAAAAAAATTTGGTTGGGGACGATCGTGCTTACCTTGCGGGGATGATCAGTGAGCGCTCGCCGGCGGGCATGAACTCGCGGATTGCACCCTTGGCAAACTCGCGGCGTGGCTCGGCAAAGTCAAACTTGAGCGACGGGTCTGCGAACGTGATCTTCATGAGCGGGGACAGGGTCCAGGCATCCTGGCGTCCATAGTGAGCAGCTGCTGCAATTGCGGCGTACTCTCCCTGGTGTCCGACGTTCATTGCGTAGTTCGGGTAGTTCGGGCCGCGGAGCTCGCCGATACAGCCCTCGTCGGGCCGGACGGACATACAGTTCGCGGAACCGCACTGGTCCTGCAGGTCGTAGCCGAAGAAGCCGAGACGTGACCAGCCTTCCTTGTGCATGAGCATCGACATGTACCAGCCGTTCAGGCCTGCGTTGGAGTTGAATGTTCCAAGCGAGGCGGAGATACCTGCCGCTGCGGCAAGGACGGATGCACGCTGGGAACCGCCGAAGTGGTCCTCGAGTGCAGTCGGGTACTGCTCGTACTGCTCCATACCGTAGAGCGTGACCTCGGATGCGATGTCGCTGACCGCTTCCTGGGTCTGTTTTGCCTTTCCGAGACCGCCGTGGTTCTTCTTGACATAGTCAAGACCATAGTAGCAGTAGTCGTCGAGGATGTTGTCGGTGTATGCAGCGGTTGCATACTGGGTAAAGCCGACACCGCCGGACATGTAAGATCCGAGCCAGATCTGGTCGAAGAGCATCGCACCTGCACCGACGACTTCAAGGGTTGCCTTGACGGGGTCGTTGGGGTACTTGCGGTCTGCCTGGATCATGTCGGCGAAGTGTCCGAACTTGATGCCACCTGGCTCGTTCGGGCCACGGGCACGGCGGGCGGGCAGGATGTCTGCCATCTGGATAACGCCGGCGTGCTTTGCTGCGAATGCAAGGTCAGCGACTGCTGCCTCACCGGCGCACATCTTGTACGCACCGATGAAGGACATACCGATCTGCATTGCAGACCACCGGGAGGTCGTTCCTCCGTCGCAGGTCCTGGAAACGGTGGTCGGGATGTGGACAGCCTGCCACATGGACTTGCCGACTGCGGCCTTGAGCTGGGCGGCCTGTTTTGCCGGGAAGAGCTTGTCGAGGTTTAAGACGAACTGGGGCTCGATGTCGTCTGCCATCTCGTCGTCGCCGGTAAAGATCTTGACGTAGCAGTCATCGACGAGTGCCGGGTGGGTCTCGACCATGTGTTCCTGGACGACAGCTGCGCCGGGCATCGCGTGGTTGAGCACGTGGAGGTACTCGTTGATGGTCTCAGGGGTAACTTCCTTGCCGAGACGCTTCTGGAGGGTGCCGTGGGCGAGGTCGAGGCCGACGATGATCGTCCGGCGGATGTCGTCCCACATCTGCTGCATTGCAGCGTTGTTGACAAAGTGAAGGTCATCGCCCTCCACAAAGACGCCCGTGCCGGAGACCTCGTAGGTCATCAGCTGGCGCTGGCCGAGCGGGATACCGCCACAGTGGCAGCGCGTGGGGTCGTACATGGAGATGCCGCGTTCCATCGCGACTTTCTGGCCTTCCTTTAAGAATTCCATCTTACGGGGGGACTGCTTGAGACCTTCGCGGGCGAACACGGTTGAGGTTGCCTGGGGGTCTTCTGCAAACTTCTCCTTCATTGCCTTCAGGAAGAGCTTCTGCGTCCTTTCGATTTTTGCTTTTGCCATAATTATGCCTCCTTTGGCATGAAGCCGTACTTTACCCTCAGTGCGTGGATGCGCTGGATGTATTCAACGTATTCTGGGTCGTCGCGGAATCCGGTGCCTACGAGGGAGTGGTACATGGTGGTGTGCGCCTTGAGCCACTTGGTGTCCATTGCCTTGCCGACCTTGACTTCGGAGTCAAGAGGAACGCCGACCTGGTCCTTGACGTACTTGATCATGCCCGACTTCTTGTCGATGACAAAGCGCTGGAGCATATCGAACATCATCCCGTTCTCGTCGAGACGGAGGGAGTGTCCGTGCACCGTGCAGCCACGGATGCCGGTAAGTGCTGCATCGAAGAGCTCGGTGTTGACGAGTTCCTTTGCATACTTTTCGAGATCTCTCTCACGGCATTCGATGATCTGACGGCCTGACAGCGTACCCGGGTCAATGCCGCGGAAGCGGTATGCCTCGAGCCAGGATCTCTGGTAGGGCTGGCAGGGTGCATTGTACATCGAGTCGGTGAACTGGATGTAGCGGACGCGGTCGCCGGCCTTTGCGCCGTCGGTCGGGGTCACGAGCTTGCGGATCGGGCAGGCGGGTTCCTGCTGCTCGGACAGGGGCGGGTGGGCGGATGGATATGCTGCACCGGGGGCCTTGTGTCCCATGACGAGGACGATGTCCTTGTCCGTTACATCGCGAATCTTTTCCAGCTTGTGGGTGGGGTCCAGCTGCTTGCGCCTGTTCTCGGCGATCTGCGTCTGGCCGGGACAATACTGGGGTTTGTATGCCATTGTTTAATCACTCCAATGTTACTTTTTTTTCACGATTCTCATGACAGATGAAATGACTTCCGCCATCTTCTCGCGTGTGGGGGTCTGACCACGGGTTACGCCGTTCACGATCGCCATCACCGTACCTTTGGTACGGATCCGGTCGGCCGGGGGCATCACAAACGCAGTCTTCACTCCCTCTTTTGCGAGATCCTCATAATCAATCGGGGATTGGGAAACGACAACCGCTTTCACGTCACAGGCCTCGAGAATAAACCGGACCTTGTGCACCACATGGGATCGGACGTTCCCATGGTGAAGTATGGCGACCTTGTGTTTCTCAATTTGCGCGATCTCCTTATCGGTAAGCCCGAAGTAGGCTCCGATGACGCCGCCGGCAATATTGGGGGCGTCCGGAGGGACGCCGCTGCCGGCGTTCAGCACAAGTGTGCTGATGCTGTATTCGACGCCCTGCTGTCGCAGTCCCGAGGTGATGTCGCACACCGGCTTTGTGACATGGCGGCGTCCGGGGGACATTCCGACCACGATCACATCCGGGTACCGGCATTCGGAGATGGTGCCCCGCTGGGCAATTCCGCCTCCTTTACCCATGCCCATCGCCTCGCGGCAATCAACAACCTGGGTTACTCGTCCTATCGGCATTATTTTATTCCCTGAATGATGGTAGGTCTGGACTTGCTGCTTGGATCAGCCAGTCCGAGGATCGATTTGTCCGCATCCGGCCCGTACTTGCAATAATCGACAAGCGAGGGCTCGGTCTTCATGAACTTTCCTTCCTGGATCCGGAAGGTGAAATTCGTGAAAACCTGTTCGCATGCGGCCTTCAGTGCGGGGATCACGTCGCGGTTTTCAAGCTCGAGAAGCACCGTGCCTACATGAACCTGCAGATCCACTTCCTGGTCGCCGATGTGAATTGCCTTCCTCATCGAATGGGGATTGGCAAGTCCTTTGGCAGGCCCGTAGGTGATGGTAACCGGGAGGCGTGGTCCGTTGAGGACCATGCGGCGGATACCGGGGATCTCGACAAGTTTGTTCAGCAACAGCTCGGTTGTCTCGGGGTTAAGCAGCCGCTCGGTGACAATCCTGCACTGGGGGAACGTGGCTTCGGTCATTAGTATCCTGGAAGGGTTTATACACCCTTTGCGATCGTCTGCATCGGTCTCTTGAACGCATCGATCTGCCCGAAGGTGTCCTGGTAAACCTTTGAGGTAGCCTCGGGGCCGAACATCTGGGTGCCTGCATCCAGTGCGCATGCTGCGACGATACAGGGCATACCGACACCGGCTGCGTGACGGGTAACGACGTGGTTACCGTTGAATCCGCCGGGGCCGCCGCCACCGTAGATTGAGTGGCTGAAGAACGAGAACCCGACTGCAACACCCATCGTGCGACCGAAGTCGGAGCCGGGGAGGCCGGTCTCGTGCTCGAGAAGATCGTTGAAGTAGAGCAGGGTTGCGGAAACTGCCTGTGCGAACCGTCCTGCACCACAGTTAACCATGGTGGCCGCGAGGGTGCCTGCGGATGCGTAGGCATTCCAGAGCATCGGGTCCTTGGTATCGTAGAAGATATAGCCGCTCTTGCCCTTCTTGCCTGCCTTGATGACCTTGTCCTCAATGGCACGCTCGACGAGGCTCTGCACGACAGTACCGATGGTGCCGGTCTTGCCGTTCTTCTTTACGAGGTCGTAGACGATGTTGTTTGCATTCAGGCCCTGGTATGCGTAGAGCAGGAGTTGGGCACGCTCGAACGGGCCGATAGCTGAGCCCATCTCGAACTCTCCGGCCTGCTCGAAGGTGGCCGAGAGTGCTGCACCCTGGATTGCATTCCGGTGGGTCATCATGACCGCGTGGTTTGCCGGGATGTTACGGAGTGCGTAGCCGAGGCCTTCGTTGTTCTGCGGGATGGACAGGATCGAGACGACATTGCCGCCCTGCATGTCCATTGTCTGCGGGTAGGTGCCCCAGACTGCGCCCTTGACGTAGGAACCGTCGAACATACCGACCTTGTACTGCTCGAGCAGTGCATAGGTGGTTGCCGCTGCCACTGAGGTGGATGCCGCATCGTAGGTTGCCGCTGCTGCCAGACGGGCGCTTGGGACCTCGACGAGGAGCATCTTGCCGCCGGCGACCTTGGTGATCTTGGTGTTGTCACCATCAGTGACCTGAACCATTTCCTTGATCTTGGCTGCGAGTGCATCGCAGTCCTTGACACAGCTGCAGCTCATGCTGCGGCCGAGGATCTGGTTGGACTTGCCGCCCATCTTACCGGTCTTGAGTGCTTCCTCAATACCGCCGAGGTTAACTGCCACGGTCCTCTTGGTGAGGTCAATAAGCTCGAGGGCACCCTTGTTGGTCAGGGGGCTGATCTTGTCAATCGTGACGTTGCTCTTTAAGAGCTTACCCTCATCGTCGTAGAGGTCGATTGCATCTTTGTATTTTGCCATGTAATTTCCTCCAAATTGGGTTATAACTGCTGTACCGTACGGGATCTGAACGCTGGTAGTCACTAACAGAAAGTCACTGGTAATGAATGAAAGTCGCTATTGCACGTCCCCTAGATTGGGACATTGATTAATTCCCAATTTCCCTTTATAAGCGTTACGATTTTATCTCGGAAGAATATTTTATAGAACTTTAAAAATATTACAGAAGATTGAACGAATGTTCAAATATTACATATATCTGCTCTTTCTTTGTTTTACGCAGTATGATAAAATTTCATAAAAGTATTACTTTTTCGTATATAAAACAAAAAAAGCGCCCGTTTTCCGGTGCGCTTCTTATAAAAAATATTGGGTTCTGACAGGATTTAGCAAAGGTTGTACTGCTGCGTTTACTTGTTTTCCACAAGCGGGCTCGGCCCGAGTTCCTTGACGGTATTAACTACGTCAGTAACGACTTTTGCCCATTTTGCACCTTCCGATGCAGAGACAAACGTCATCCGGAACCGCCGGTCGTCAAGACCGATGCTCTTCATGAGCCTCTTGACCATGAACATTCTCTTTGCCGACTTGTAGTTGCCTTCAAGGTAGTGGCAGTCTCCAAAGTGACATCCGGAGATAAGGACACCATCCGCCCCGTCGGCAAACGCCTTGAGGACAAAGAGGGAGTCGAAACGACCGGTGCACATGACACGGATAATCCTGATGTCCGGGGGATACTGGATACGGCCCCCGCCGGCAAGGTCGGCTCCTGCGTAGGAACACCAGTTGCAGACCATGCCGAGGATCTTGGGTTTCCATTCGTCAGCCATTTACTGCTCACCTCCGAGCAGGAACGCATCGATCTGCGCAACAATCTGCGGGGTTGCAAAGTGGTTCATCCAGATTGCGCCGCCGGGACAGAAGCCGCCGCAGGTACCGCAGCCCTTGCACTTGGCCTCGGTGACCTGCATGACCTGCCGTCCGTCCTTCTCTACGAGGGAAAGGGCGCTGTAGGGGCAGAGGTTTATGCACATGCCGCAGCCTGCACATTTCTCTTCGATACAGGTAGCGAAGTACGGCTCGAGTTCGACCTCTCCCTTGTGGATCGGGATGCTGGCCGCAGAGGCTGCGCCTTCTGCAGATGCTACCGTGTCAGGGATGTCTTTTGGGCCCTGGCAGACACCGGCGAGGAAGACACCGGCAGTGGTGGTTCCGCACGGGTTAAGCTTCGGGTGGGCTTCCTGGAGCCAGCCGTCACCAGTACAGGAAACACCGAATAGTCTCCGTGTCCTTTCTGTATCTGTCATGGGCTGGATCGCGGCTGCGAGCACGACAAGATCGACTTCCATGTCGACCGGGCGGTCGAGCAGGGTATCATCGGCATAGACGTGGAGGTTCTTGGTCTTGGCATCTTCGAGGATGTTTGCCACGCGCCCGCGGATGAACTTTGCCCCTTCATCCTGGATACGGTAGTAGAACTCCTCGTAGGCCTTGCCGAATGATCGGATATCCATGTAGAATATGTAGGGAATGCATCCGGGGATCTTCTCGGTGATCTGGTGCGCGTGCTTTAAAGAGTACATGCAGCAGAACCGGGAACAGTACGGCTTGCCGACACCGGTGTTGTCACGTGACCCTGCGCAGAGCACGAAGGCTACGCGTTTGGGTGTCTCACCGTCGCTCGGGCGGATGAGGTGGCCGCCGGTCGGGCCGGATGCACAGATGAGCCGCTCGAATTCGAGACTGGTGATAACGTTCTCGTACCGCTTGTATCCCCATTCCTCTTTCTTCTCGATGGGGAAGATGTCGTAACCGGTGGCAAGGATTGCCGTTCCTACCTTGACCTTGATTAATTCGTCCTTTGATTCGAGGTCAATGGCCTTCTTTTCGGGACCGCAGGCAGTTACACACAGCCCGCACTTGACACAGGACTCAAAGTCAATGGTGTAGATCAGGGGAACGACCTGCGGGTGGTTGATATAAATGGCCTTCCGGGGTTTCATCCCGACTTCGAAGACGTTTGGCTTGACAACCGGGCAGACTGCATCGCAGTCACCGCAGCCGTTACAGCCGCCTCCCACAATCCCACGGGCTTCCGCTTCCTTGGGTGTCAGGACACCTCGTGCCTTCTTACGGATGGTCACATCGAAGTTCCCGATATAACCTTCCACGTTATCAACTTCGGAGTAGGTCATGAGCTCGATATCCTGGCTCCGACCTACATCCACCATCTTTGGTGTCAGGATACACTGAGAGCAGTCGAGGGTCGGGAACGTCTTGTCGAGCTGGGACATCCTGCCGCCGATACTTGGCGCTGATTCGATGAGGTAGGTTTTGATTCCTGCTGCCGCAAGATCGAGAGCTGCCTGCATACCGGCGATTCCTGCACCAACAACCATCGCGGCCTTCTCGACCGGCACGGTTTTTGGGAAGAGATCCTGAAGGAGTGCAGCTTTTGCGACTGCAATCCGGACGGCATCCTTTGCTTTTTCTGTCGCTCCTTCGCGGTCGTGCATGTGCACCCATGAGTTCTGTTCACGGATGTTTGCCATCTCGAACCGGAACGGGTTGAGGCCACCTTCCTTCGTGGCGGTCCTGAAGGTCGGTTCGTGCAGACGCGGCGAACAGGCTGCAACAACAATACCTGTCAGTTTCTGGTCTTTGATCGCCTTGTCGATCTTGCCCTGGCCGGGTGTCGAACACATATACTGGTAGTCGTCAGCCCAGGCAACGCCGGGCAGCGACTTTGCGTACGCTTCGACGGCCTTGATATCGAGAGAACCCGCAATGTTAGTACCGCAGTGGCAGATGAAGACGCCGATACGGGTATCCTGTTTGGTGGTGACACCGGGTGCTGCACCGGTTTTTGCAGTCGGTGCGGGAGCCTGTTTCTTGACTTCCTGTTTCACGGGGGCCTCCTTTTTGGTGTCCTGCTTTTTGGTCTCGGTCTTTTTGGTAGTTGTTTTCTTCTTTTCAACCATCTTTACCACCTCACAGCACCTTCTGCAGGAACGGTTCGCAGCTGATCCCGTGCAGGTCAAGCCCGAGATCCTGCGGGCTCATACCCTGTGCCAGTCCGAGCAGCTCGGCAAAGTGCAACACCGGCAGGTTATACTCGACGCCGAACTTCTCCTTGATCTCGATCTGGCCGCGGTCGAACTGGAGCTGGCAGAACGGGCAGATGTCGGTCAGTGCATCAACCTTCGCCTCTCTGAGGTTGATCAGCTTCTCGTTGGTGATATCCAGCGAGTGGACGATGTCGTACCCGCGGACACCGCCGCCGGCACCACAGCACTGCATCTTGTTACGGTATTCGACCGGTGTTGCACCGAGGGCTGCGACCAGTTCTTCCATCCACATCGGATGCTCGGTGTTTAACATGACCTCCTTTTCAAACTCCCGGTCCTTGTGGGGCTTGGTGAGGTGGCAGCCGTAGTGGACGGCAATGCGGGCACCGGTCAGGGGATTTACCACCGTGTCCTTGATCTTCGCGACCCCGGCGAACTTGTCATTGTAGAGGAGCTCGGCAACGTGATAGACATTGATGGTGCCCTTGAACTCCATGTCGATCTCCTTGAGCACTTCGTTGACGCCGTCGCGGAGATCCTGGTTGTGCTTGAGTTTGTGGTTGACTTCCCAGATCGATTTGTAGCAGCCGTTGCAGACCAGAGCAATGTCCGTCTTCATCTGCTCGGCAAGCACGAGGTTGCGTGCTGCCATCGCATAGAAAACGTTCATGTCGATAGAGCCGAATGCGCCGGGCGCAGGGCAGCAGCTGGCTCCCTTGAGGGGGACCAGATCGATGCCGAGCTTCTTGAAACCTTTGATGGATGCGGATTCCACACCCGGGTACCGGTTCGGTGCAATACAGCCAAGGTACAATGCGAACGTGTGGTTTGCTTTGGATTCTGACATGCTCTCTTATCCCTCCCGTTCCTTGATGATCCGGTCGGCATTTTCCTTGAGATGGTAGTGGTCAAGGATCTTCCTGATGCCGGGCATGTATTCAGGGTACATGTGGGTGGTCGGCGGGTCACGGGTGAGGCCGAGTCTCTCACGGGCAGCACGGTTGACATCGTTGTTGGGCACACCATGGCCGGAGCTGTAGATTGCCGTAACCGTCTTGAGGAAGTTCACCGGTACGATATCGTGGGTGAATGCCATATTTCTCATGGCCATGATAACATCCGTGGGTGCAATGTCACGCGGGCACCGGTCGGTGCAGCTGTAACAGGTGGTGCAGAGCCAGAGATCGGGATCGATGAGCGCCTCGTTCTCGAGCCCAAGGACGGCCCTCCTCATGAACTTGCGGATCCGGTAGGTGCTCCGGGGTGCTGACGGGCACGAACCCGTGCAGGTACCGCACTGGTAGCACATGTGGGCAATGGTGCGTGAAATGCCTTCGACCCTCTTTGTAAAATCGGGTGTCGAATCATCACGGTAATACCGCTGGTCGTGGAGTTTCTTCTCCAGCGCTTCCGGGTAACCTTTTGTTCTTGCCATGCTCGTCCTCCCTCACGCCTTCTCCATCATTTTTAGTCCGACCTGTCCGGTGATACCTTCCTTCACCTTCGAGGTTCTCTTCGCAAAGAGCTTCTCCTTGATCTTCTTGAAAAGGTCCGTTTCTGTACCTTTCATCCGGATGCCGGTCCGCTGGATGATGATAATATCTTCACCGGGGCATGCATTTACACAGGCACCGCAGAGGATACAGTAATCCTTGTTGACCGCGATGTTGGCTTCGATATTGTGTCCCATCTCGGCTGCCGGCTTCTCGCTGGGAAGATAGATCGCGTTTGCCGGGCAGATCTCCACGCAGGTCGAGCAGCCGCCGGGGCATTTCTCGGCATGGAATTCGATGTCGCCCTCGAAAAGTTTCTCGACGGTAATTGCTTCGGTCGGGCAGTTGCGGGAACACCAGGTACAGGTGCAGCAGTTATCCTGGATAATGCTGACCTTGCCGTCTACCTTGTCGGAGATAATCTCGCGTTCGACCGTGATGCACTCTTCGGGACAGGCTTCTACGCACACCTTGCAGGCATCGCATTTGGTCTCGTCCCAGATCACATCGCCTTCGACCTTTCCGACCTCAGCAGTAAACTCCTTGTGCTTGACCCTGATGGCAGGACAGAGTGCACCACAGATGCCACATAGGGAGCATTTCTCCTTATCAACGGTAAAGGTGGTCTTTGTCTTGATCGCAGTCTGGCGGTCCTTTGCTCCTGCAACCGGTCCCTTGTAGGTCCCTGCATAGGCAGGGACATTACGGTCGATTGCGTCACGCGGGCAGACCTCTTCACAGATCGTGCATCTTACGCACTTTTCGTCATTGATCTCTGCCTTCATGTCATACTGCGGGAATCCCTCTTTTTCAACAATGGGAAGCCGCTCCTGATTGTCGACCTTCAGAGTCAATGCATTGAACGGGCACATGATCACGCAGACACCGCAGTACGAGCATTTTTCCTCGTCTACATCGATGGGCGTTGCGTAGTTGATGGCACCCCGGCGGGCTGCACCGACAAGTCCGAGGACGATTGCCTCCTCCGGACATGCATCGACACAGATACCGCATCCCGTGCAGGTCTCTGAATTCAGAATCAGGTTGTTCACGTTCTGAAGGAGCCGCTGCTCCATCACAACGTTGACACCATCCCTCTTTTTGGAAAACTTTGGAAACAATGCCATGAAATAACCCTCACGCTGTTCCTCTATTGCACCTTTGCCTCTGCTCTGGTTTCCCAGGGCCCTGTCAGCCTGATACTATCATGCGGACACGTCTGGACGCATACACTGCACCCGGCAGGGAGCTCATCTTTGAAGTCCGGGATCTTTGATTCGTTATCCCGGGCTGTGCAGATATGGTTGCCTGGCTCCGGAACTACCGATTGCAGCTCCAGCGCGTCCACAGGACATGCAACAACACAATTGCTACAGCCGGTGCAATGATCGGGATTGATCTGCACTGCAAATGCCATGGGTTCACGCACCAGCTATGATCGATTTCAGAATCGATTATCAAAAGAGTGGTGAAAGTATCTAGATAAATGTTCTGAAATATATCGATGTAACCGGGTCCTTTTATTATTTTTTTTTAATTTTTGTTTATATGCTCACGGGTCTGGTTAAACATATGTATTGTACATTTTAGTTATATTCCGGTGCGCTCTCAGAGATTCCATGATCAAATGATAAAATTTATTCAGTAATAATCATGGTACTGTTGTTATACCTGAGGTTTTGTTAGTATGGAAGTTAATGGCGTAACAATTGACAACACCTATGCGGAGGCATTCCCCACCTGGGTCTGCCGGGTGATCATCACTGCAGTGACAAAAGACTGGGCACTTAAGGCAGCAACCGAGGCAACCGGATTTGCAACCTCTGCAATCGGCTGCCCGTGCGAAGCAGGCATCGAGAGCGTCCTTTCCGGCAGCGAAACTCCTGATGGGAGGCCGGGCGTTGCGATTCTCATCTGCGCAAGCAAGAAGAAACTCAAGGAGCAGGTCGTGGAACGTCTTGCCGAGTGCGTGCTGACGGCACCCACCACAGCGGTCTTCAACGGTATTACCGATGCTGAGGAGAAGATTCCGGTCAAGCTGCATTTCTTCGGTGACGGGTACGAGTACCAGAAGGAAGTCGGCGGCAGGAAGTGCTGGGCGATCCCGATCATGAACGGTGAGTATATCGGGGAGGAGGAGTTTGGTATCATAAAGGGTGTCGCCGGCGGCAACTTCTTTATCATGGGTGAGAACCAGATGGCAGCTCTTGTGGCCGCCCAGGCAGCGTCTGATGCGATTGCTGACGTCAGGGGCGTTATTACGAGTTTCCCCGGCGGGATCGTGGCAAGCGGCTCCAAGGTCGGCAGCCTGAAGTACAAGTTCATGACGGCATCTACGAATGAGAAATACTGCCCCACGCTCCGCGAGAAAGTTCCCGACAGCAAAGTTCCGGCAGGCGTTAAGGCGGTCTATGAAATTGTCATTGATGGCATTGATGAGAAGAGCGTTGCTGCTGCAATGGGGGCCGGTATTAAGGCCGCAGTCAAGGTACCTGGCGTGAAGTTTATCTCGGCCGGCAACTTTGGCGGCAGTCTTGGCCCGTTCAAGATCGACCTGGCAAAGGTCCTTTAATCTTTTTTCCTGCAAAAATTTCTGCAGTTATGGAATTGTATATATATTGTTATTGCCGAATGATTTGTTAACGAAATTTTCGGCGATAACATGATCACACTTACACCCGATGACGTGAAGCAGCGGTTTGGCCCCCTCTTCTCAAAGAAATTTCTGGTGATGGTTGACGAGAGGGCAGGGCGTGCCGAGATTCTTGAGCAGTGTCACGCCAGGGGAACAATCGAGTGGGATGCCATGAACCGGTCCCGGGCCGGTGGGGCGGTGGCAGCGTGTGCCGTGGAGGGGAGCACAATGACTATCCAGGCCCGCCTCGGGTGCCATCCGGTTCATTTCGGGGCAGCTGCCGGTACGATTGGTGGCCAGGCACTGGAAGCCGTGGAAGTAAACGGAGACGAGGTGATCACAACGTGGGCAGGCATCGCCGGCGCGGGTGTCGGCATTGCTGCCTGCCTCCCTCAGGCGCCGGGAGTTATCCGGGCGGAATACCCTACAGAAGAAGACCTTATAGTAGGGGGGGCACGGACCAACCATGTCCGGATCATATCCCCCCGGTACGAGAAGATCTCGTTTGGGATCGACGATACGGATACACAACAGGAGGGTGCCACATGGGTGATGGCTTTAAAATGTGCGGAGGCCTGCCATATCGAAGGTGTGGAGTTCCTCAACATGCGCCTTGTCCAGCTCAACCCGGCGGTTCCCCACAAGACGACAAACTGTGTCGGTTCTGCCCTCAATTTTGCCGCCCGCCCGGGAAGTATTGATGCACTTCGGGAGTTCGTCTGCACGTTTGTGGAAGAGCATACCTTTTCAAAGGATACCGGCATCGCGTTCTCCCGGGGTATCGGGACCGGGCATGAGTCTCCTCTCCTGAAATCCATCAAGACCGAGATCCTTACCCTTGAAAAAGCCGAAGAGGAGGCAGAGCGGCTCGGTATCGAATATCTCGATCATAACGGGAGGAAAGGGCGGATCGGGGCGCTTGGTTCGGTGCTCTGGGCAGACCGAGGAATCGAGGCGGCGGGGCTGTATGGTGAGCATCTCTGACCCGTATGTAATCCGGTACCCGCAGATCGTTGCGGTAGCCGATGAGACCGGCAGTAATGTCGAGCTGATCGAATTCTTTGACTGCATAGGGGGGGCGATGTGGACCCAGCACCATTATGCGAAGAGCCCTCTGGTCAGGAGTGTCCGGTGCGTGGGATCGACAACCCGGTTCCTGCTCCGTCCCGGTGCCGTGGATCTCGCGCTTGAAGGATCGCGCTTTCCCGCCGGAATCTCCGGTGTCTCGGTGAACGGGGATGAGATTACGGTGACCTATATCGGCATGGGTGGCGGGGGTGTGGGTGCGACTTCCTGCCGTGCTGCTGCACGGGGTGTGCTGCGGGAACAGTGCGATCCTTCCGGCGGGGGAAAAGTGGCAGCTGCGACGCTCTGGCTGCCCCGGCGGCAGCGGGTGCTGATTGGGGTGGATGACACCGACACGTCAGAAGAGGGAGCGACGTGGACGCTTGTCCATAACATCGCAAAGGCGGTGGAAGATGAAAAATCGGTCTATCTCTCGCACACGATTGTCCAGCTCTTCCCGGTGGCGTACCGGACCAAGAACTGCGTGAGTCTCGTCGCTGAATTTGCCACGACTGAACCGGAACAGCTTGTGGGACGGTTTGGTGAGCTGCTCCGTAAATATACCCTTTCAGAGAAGACCGGCATGGCAGTTTATACCGGTTTTTCCCTGTCAAAAGAGATCATGGAATATGCAAGGAACGTAAAACGGGGAGAAGTGGCGCCGGATCTTGTGCAGAATCTTAACGATCCGCATCTCCGCATCATCATGAACGGGCGGGGGATCACCGGGGCGGTGGCGGCCCTGCCGTTCTTCACCCGGTACGAGGAGGCACTGGAACTATGCAGTGGGAAGAGCTGAAGGCCCGGCTGCTTGAGGCCGGCTCTGCCCGGCTCAGCGGTGAACCGGCGGAGGATTATATTGCAAAATCCACGGCAGGCCCGGGTGCCGGTGGAAAAGGCGCGATTTTTTTTGCCATGGGCAGCCACCGGGTCAAGTTTGCGATCAATCCGTCATCTTCGATTGAAATTGCCCACCGTGGAGGCGGGGTTGCCGATCTCTATTTCGGGGACCGGCAGATACCCGGCCGGCTCCTCCAGCCGGGGCTTCACTGTCCGGATCAGGCTTTCATCACGGTCACTGAGGGCTGTATCTTTTCCTGCCGCTACTGTTCTGTTCCCCGGATCTCCGGGAAACGCAAGACCGTGGCGGAGATTATGGATCTTGTCGAATCGGTCCGGCATCGCGTCAGTGCCATATCGCTGACAAGCGGTGTTATGGGGAGCATTGAAGATGAGGAAGCCTATGTTTGTGAGGTCATCGATCACCTGAAGTTCTTTGGCCTGCCCATCGGCGTATCCATCTACCCGACCGACCAGACCGCAGACAAGCTCCATGCCCTGGGGGTAGCGGAGGTCAAATTCAATATCGAGGCGGCAACCCCGGAACTCTTTGCAGAGATGTGCCCGGGTCTTGACTATGACCGCCTGTGGCGGGTTCTTGACCGATCAGTGGAACTTTTCGGGCGAGGCCGGGTATTTTCCAATGTCATCATCGGTCTTGGTGAGACCGATGCGGAGATGGAGGTCTGCATCAACCGGCTCACGTCGCATGGAGTGATCCCGGTGCTGCGGCCGCTCAACCCTGTGGCGGGATGTGCCGGAAGATCCCGGCCGTCTGCCGGGAGGCTCAGAAAACTCTTTGCCATACACCGTCAGGCCCTTGCTCGTGCAGGACTGGACACTGCCGGCGCTCTTACCATGTGCACGACCTGTGCGGGCTGTGATCTCGTGCCGGGGAGGGACGAATGAAAGGAGTCGAGGCGCTGGCTGCGGCGATATCTGCCGGTACCGACCGGCAATATACCGTCCCGGGTTTCCCGGTGACGGAGCTTGGTGCATTCACC
>Ga0326728_10005615_pt1 | contig 34861 bp, 30 predicted proteins | sample MB3enrmetagenome_FD_207602 | JGI IMG/M metagenome (GOLD analysis project Ga0326728, IMG submission 207602) | Lab enriched peat soil microbial communities from McLean, Ithaca, NY, United States - MB31MN | ecosystem: Environmental > Terrestrial > Soil > Wetlands > Peat | place: USA: New York...
CTCGCGCCAACCTTCCCGGAGGAGGATGGCGGGGGGAGAGTTGCGGTTGGGGACAGTTTCGATGTACATGGGAGCTATGATACATTATAAAAACCTACTGTCAAGGAAAATATGATATATTACATGGGAACATATTGCGCCTCACACTCCTCCCAACTCCTGTCTAATCAAGACGTGACCGAGAATGTAGGGCAGATTGTCAGAGGAACTTCGGTCTAGTCCGCGGCAGCGGGCAAGGACAAAATGTCATGCCGGGGTGCGACGGGAATTTGCCCTCTTTTTGTGGTTTATCCACAATCAGAGGCGTCAATGAGCAATCGGAGTACTGGGGGGAAGAATGCGGGGCCGACGTTGGACCAAACGAAGGGGTTTGAAGGTTCGGGGGAAGGGAAGCTCAATCAGAATTTCTCAAAGCGGTACGTGACCAGAGTTTTTTTGGATACACTGTAAACTGAAGAGAGATGACGTTATCGCTCTGTTTCCCGGTTGCCAGAAATGGGAACGACCAGCGCTCGTGCTGGGCAAGGATGGAAAACGCCACATCCTTTTGGACAAACCATTCAGCCTTGAGCCGCAGCGAATCCTGCGCTCCTCCATTGGGGATTAACTCCTTCCTTACTCTCTGCTCGCGCCACCCCACTTGCACCTGTTTTCGGGGGGAATGCCAATACGTACTGCTGAAGTCATATGCTTTTCCCCACCTGCCAACCGTATCGCCGATTAGGAAACCCTTATTTGTATAGGCATCATGATAGTGTATAAGATCCCAATAGGCCTGCTCCCCTTGCGGGCCTGTGGTTGCATACTCAAAGCGCAAATCAAGCTTCGGAAGGCGTGGAATTTGTGACAGGTAAAGGCCCGGATTGTACATGGCCCGGGCAGGGTTTACCAGCGGACTGAGATCATCTTTGCTGTAGTCGTCGGTGTAGACGGTCAGCCATCTGCGCAGATAAGGAAGCCGATACGAAAGATCCATGCCACTCTGGCGAGAACCGGGATCTTTTTGATAGGGCAGATAGCCGCTGTCCGTAATGCTGAAATAACTGGCGAACAAGTTGCGAAGGGTGAATGGAACTCCCTGGCCGAAACTCACCGTTGTTTTGGAGAATCCAATCTCTAAATTCGGGGTGGGCTTTAGCAGCGCTTTCTCTCCATGGAAATAAGGTCCAGGGGGTCCCGACGGAAAATGTTGACCGTAAAGCTTGCCGAAAAAACCCTGGATTCGCACAGGCCCTAGATACTTCAAAAACCCCGGAAGGACAATGGGTTCAACCTGATCAAGCCTGAGCATGGGGATGGGGTCGATGTTGTCACTTGCCAACATGGGACCCATGGTTCCAGGTCCCCACCAAAGGCTCTGCTTGCCGAACGTTAAGTTATAAATCCACAGACGCACCCCCACGTATGTGTCCAGGAGGTCAAGCTGGTTAACGGTGCCAGCAGCCTGGGAATAAGGCGCCGAGGAAGTTCTATCCAACTGCTCGATGAATGACTGCTGCGCCGCTGTTAAACCGGCGTACGCAGGTGAGTATTGATACTCCCCGCGGAGGTAGGCAAAGAAACGGCCCTCAACAGCCTGGGCTGAAAAGCCGGACACGTTGTTGAAACCGGTATTAAAGGGCCGGCCAAAATCGTTGGCAATCGTTTGGCCAAAGTGGTAACCGTCCCGCAAAGGCGCACCGGAAATTCCCATTGCCCTCGTGTAGATGGATTCCATCCCGGCTTGCCGCGCCTTACCTCCGTTGAGAAGGTTGATCTCCGTGCTGAACTCTTGGTTGAGAGCATCGTAAAGTGCCGTGGCTTGCTTATTTTTGACATCCGCACTTGAAATGTTTTCATCGGCTTCCAACACCAATTGAGCGCACTGTATTCTTGTCCATGGCCGGAGGCCCACGAACTGCTTGTTGATTATTCCCATGCCGGCCAAGCGATCAAAAGCAGGATAAACCCAGCTATCCAATGGCACGTAAACGGACCCCAGTGGGGCTTCTGCCAATGCAACGACGCTTGGGAATAGGGCTAGTCCCAATACGAAGGCGAGCAACCTCAAGATCACTGTCCAGTGAGTCTTATCGCGGCGCCGCAGGATTGCAAAGGTGGAGTGTGCCTGTGAGCAATGTTGACATTCGTGTGAGGGACCTGTCTGGATATTCGTTACCAGTGCAAGCCTCTTGGGGGGAGGCCAATCCAACGAGTTGGTTGTGTCCGACAGGTGCGCCCGACGAAAAAATTTCGGTGATGCGGGCGTAGACATAGAGCGCAAGATAAGGCCCAGAGTGTTAGCGTTCAGACCGCTGCCCCCTCCGGCCAGGCAAAAAGTGCAGTCCTGCTTTTGGATGGCCCGAGCGATTGCCGAACCTGAGAATTGCCATCCGGAATCGCGAGCGGTGAGTCGGGGGAAGGGACGAGGAGCTGCGTGGGGAAGCGCCAGGTCAGGCAGAAACACGCCGAGCGTCGGCAGCAGGTTTTTGAAGGATCCCCAAGACGTCCGACAATTGTAAATGCGTGAAATTGGGAACCACACGATCTGCTCCCGCCATGGCCAGCGCTGTGCCCCTATCCCCCGCTGCAATTCCAATGCATTTCATGCCAATTTGCTTCACAACCTTGATTGCCGTGATGGCGTCCTCGAATACAAGCACTTCAGACGCCCTCGCCCTGAGCTGTTCCGCCGCTCGCAGGAAGATAGCGGGGTTCGATTTACCGTTCGGTACGTCATCGCCGGTGAGAACGGCCGCAAAGCGATCGGCCAGGGTGTGGTTCTCCAGCATTCTTGTTACCCGCATTTTCGAAGCGCTGCTGGCGACCGCCATAGGAATTGAAGCGGACTCCATAAGGTCCAAAAACACTTCAAGCCCTTTGATAGTTTGAACTCGACTTTCCTCCCGTCGAAAGATGGCTTCTTTCTTCCTCGCATATAGGGCAACTTGCTGCGGGGTTAAGGATCCCAGAAAATGGTGCAAGATCTCCTCCCGAGTCGTGCCTTCCAAAACGAACTCGAGTTCTGCTTCCGACACATCCTTTCCAGCTTCCTGCAGAAGTTCCCGCCATGCACTTCGGTGAAGCGGATGGCTATCGAATAAAACCCCGTCCATGTCAAAGACTAAAGCGATCCTCATCTCCCCCTACACGCCCGGCCAATTCAATTGGGCTTGCTGGTAATTTTCAATCGTGCCAACATCCAGAAGAAACTCCGGAATCGTGTAAGCATACATCTGTCCGGCAAGACGTGGAAGCACATCGAAGCCAATATCCGCCGGGCACTTCCGCGGAATCGCCCCTAACAGCGCCTGAGTACCAATCAGGATGCCAGAGAAAGCGAGGTTCCCAGGCGGCTCCAACGGTTTTTCCACAAACCGCTCGATCCGGGAAGATTGGTCAACAACGGCAATTCCGCATCGGCTGGGGTCCGGAACGCGGTAGACTCCAAGTGTTGCTGCGCTCGGATGGCGCTCATGAAATCGAAGCATCTTCTCCAAATTCATATTGGTAAGGACGTCCGCATAAAGGACCCAAAAACTCGGGTCCGAGCCGACCCACCCCTGGTTTGCCGCTAGGGTCCCGGCACTGCCCAGGAGTTCAGGTTCCTCGGCTAGTTTGACTTGGTGATCCGGAAAGCGGCCCTGGAGGAATTCGCGCACTTGAGCGCGGTTCGCGTGGGCATTAACCAAGACTTCTGTAATGCCGAATTTCTTCAGGATCTTGAGCCAGATTGCAATTAGGGGTTCCCCTCTAATAGGAACCAGGCACTTCGGAATTGTGTCAGTCAAAGGTCGTAAGCGGCTTCCGACTCCGGCCGCAAGGAGAAAGGCTTTCATATCCAGTTCTCAAAAAAGCAATTGCAGGTCGTCTTTTGATTTGCAAATCGAAGAGACGGAACATCTCTTTTAGAAGCGGGACCCACGGACTTCTAAAACGGACTTTTCGTTACATGGGGTAAGTGTCCAACGCAGCCCGCAGCGGCCATCGCCATCGAGAAACGGATCGTTGACCAGAACGCGTGCTCCTTGAAAGTCGAATTCGAACACTAACTCATGAAGACCCTCTCTGCCAAGAGCCTCCCGAACCTTCTGTTGGCAATCCTTTTCGCAGTACAAGAGCAAGAATCCCCCGCCGCCGGCGCCAGTGATTTTTCCCCCTAGCGCTCCATTTTGCCGGGCGGTTTCATAGAGATGATCTATCCGAGAGTCAGAAATCTTGTCGGAGACATTTCTCTTCGCACGCCAAACCTCATCGAGAAGACAACCAAACTCCTGCAGGTTGCCTGCCAGCAGGGCAGTCCGCATCTTCTTGGCAAGCAGTCGAATCTGGTGAAGGGAATCCACGGCTGCACCCATGGAATGCCGCGTGGCCTGCTCCTGAGCTTTCAGAATGGTCCACGAGCTGCGAGAAGCCCCGGTGAAGAAGAGCATCAGGTTATCCTGTAATTCGCGGAGGACATCGGTGGGCAGCTCGACCGGATCCACCGTTGTCGTACCATCCGGGTTAAAGGAAATATAGTTCAGTCCCCCGAAGGCAGCCGCATATTCATCTTGCTTACCCACTGCCATCCCCAGGACATCGTGAGAAATATGAAAGGCCTTTTCTGCCAAGTCATCCCTGCTAAGGGGAAGCTGCATATAAACCGCGAGGGCCTTCAAAATATTCACACAAACACTGGCAGACGAACCGAGCCCTGTACCCGGTGGGATCTCGGAGGCGAGGAAGAGATTCAAGGGTGTGTGGATGGCCAGGTATTTCATTACAGCCAGGGGGATACTGAGGGGATGTCCTACTACGTTCATGCAGGCAATATCTTCCCAGGTTTCGATGATTTGCAGGTCCGATGAAATGACCTGGATATTGTCGTCTCCGCGTTTTGTCAGGATAGTATAAAAATACTTATTGATGGCCGTACTGAGGACAGCCCCACCGTATTTTTCATAGTAGGCGGGCAGGTCGGTACCGCCTCCACCGAAACTGATTCGAACCGGACTGCGAACAATGAGCATAAGATCACCTCCTTTATTGAGTTACCCGGCGTGAGAAGACCGAGGGAATCTGAGCGCCTTTCGAGACCGGCGCCGTGGGAGGTTTTTCGTTGGCCAAAAGCCTGGCGATAACTGTCCAGACAGTTTCCAGCAACAGTGTTAGATCAAATATGGGAGTCCAGCGGACTATATATTGAAGATCGTATCGAGTCTTCTCCTCCGATGAGTGCTGCTCGCGCAAGCCGTTCACTTGGGCCAGGCCCGTCATCCCCGGCCGGACGTTTAGCCGTTGCCGGTGCCATTCTGAATATTCGCCGATTCGTTTCAGCGTTTCCGGTCTCGGCCCCACAAGACTCATCTCTCCGGTGAGTACATTGAACAATTGCGGCAGCTCGGAAATGCTGAGCCGGTGGAGAAGGCGTTGGAAGCCCGTGGCATTAACAGCCCCGCGATCGTCATTAAGCCGATACATCCGGAATGGTTCTCCGTATCGACCCCCGCGTAACTCGCGACGCAGCGGATCCCGCCCTTGAAACTTCAGGACCAGCGAAGAAATCGCCAGGATTGGGAACGCCAGCAATGCAAGAGGCGCGCCCAGGATCAAATCGGTCGATCGTTTGATGGCCGCGGCCGCCCGGGAATGGGGCGGCCCTTCGAGGGCAACGAGTGGAACCCCTTCGAGCTCCACTAATCTGGCGCGCGAACAATACAACTCGTAGGGCTGTGGCACGAGACTCACGCGGATTCCCTGTCCGAGACAGCGCGCCAAAAAATGCTGCACCTCCGGCACCGGCGGCTGGTCCAAGCAGACCATTAATTCATGAACGCCGTTTTCCTCAAGCACCTTCAGCGCATCCAGAGAGCTAAGTTCACCATTCCCCATGACGGATCGGTTGTCGTGACCATTGCCTGGCTGCGTCCAAGGATTCAGTAGTCCCACCACCTCGTACAGCAGTTCCGGGTGGCGCTGAACCCGGCGGACAAGTTCACGCGCGACTTTTCCTTCTCCGACAATCACCACCCGCCGCGTCTTGCCGATTCGGTGGTAAGTGCGAAGAACGCAGTAGGTGACGACCCGCACGAGCAGAACCAGAACACAAAAAGTGATCGCAAAATAGGCAAGAATGAGGCGGGAAAAGTAGACTCTCGCCAGATAGGCGAGGGCTAAAATCACTCCCATCTGGATCGCCGCGGCAAGCGCAAGGCGACTGACCGTGGCCGGCAGGGACCATCCCTCTCGAAAGGAATCGAGCGACATAGGCTGGTATAGCCCAAACCAAGACACGAGTGCCCCTACGACAACGAGAATTATTGCATCCCAGGGAGTCGGTTGGGTGAGCTGGGCAGCAACCTTGTCGCCATAGCGAAACAGATAGGCAAGGAACAGGGCGAACGGCACTGCTGCGGCATCCGCCATAACGACCACGAACCGAATGGGTGGTTTCGGCATATAACTGTCCTCCGCTTTCTTAGCCGACGGATTCGCGCGCGTCGTTTTTGAAGTGCAATACACGATTGAAGCATCCTCGGCGGCGGCATGTCTGTTCAAAAGTGCTCACTTGGTGTCTCAGCCATCGGGTACTTACCTCCGGGCCGTCTCCAGGGCGTTCACACCCGCATGAATATTGATGACAGCGACGATCCGAAGACTCGGCGGCACAGCTCAAAGTGTAAAAGTGGGTTTAGAGCTCCCCTGCGACGCAGGCTCCCGCGTCCCCTGACTCGGTTTTCCGGAAGTGTCTGGCCCATCGAGAGCACCGGGTTTGGAGGACCGCTCATTGCCATGATAGCAAACTTCTTCGACCCTGCGACCTGGAGGCAGAGGGTCCGACAACCCCGCCCCTAACGCTCTCCTGTGAGCACGACTCCCCCACGCTTCATATCGGCATAGGCGTCAGGAATTTCTGAGGGAATGCCCCCGATCTCTTGGACCCACGCCCGGAAGTCGCCGAGTATCTGAGGCAGACTGTGACGCGGCTTCCAGCCGAGCCGCTGGAGTTTCGCGACACTCGAGACGCTGTGGCGGTTGTCGCCCAAGCGATACTCATTCGGGATTTCAATGGGCACGGCGGACTCCAGCTTGGCACGAACAGCTTCCGCATACTCCAGCACGCTTGTGGCGATTCCGCTGCCTACGTTGAAGGCTTGGAAATCGGCTTCGTCTTTTTGCAAGACGACCATATTAGCATCAATGATGTCCCGGACGTGAACAAAATCGCGCGTCTGCCGGCCGTCCTCATAAACCACCAGAGGGCGCCCGCTCATCGCCTGACTAAAGAAAATGCGGCAAACCCCTGAGTAGTGATTGAACAAAGATTGGCGTGGCCCTTGCACAATCGAGTAACGCAAGGCCACGGTGGGAATCCCATGCAGCCATCCCAAGCCCAGGGCCGCGCGCTCTTCGGCCAGCTTGGAGACCGCGTATTGGTTGAAAGGGTTCGCATGCTGTTCCGCGAGTCGGCATGCTTCGGATGGTCGTTGGCACAGGGGGCACTCCACTTCCCATTGACCTTTCTCAAGCTGTTGCCGGGCGCGTGGCGTCGGTTGAAAGAAACCATGCTCCCCGCAAGAAAACTGTCCTTCTCCGTACACTGCCTGTGAGGACGCAACGATGATCTTCTTCACGGGAAGCTTGTTCTGCACGATCAGCTCGTAGATCAATGCCGTGCCCATCGTGTTCACTTGAAAGAAGCGAGAAAAATCCAGCATGTAATCTTGGTAAGCAGCTTGATGAGAGATAACATCAATGCCTTCCAGCGCTTCCGAGAGTACCGCGCGGTCCGTTATGTCTCCCTGGATGAAGTCCGCTTTCGAAGGCAGGTGGGAGGGACGGCCATGGGGGTGAACCCTGGGATCCAGATTGTCGAGAATCCGAACCTGGAAGCCTTCTTGCAGGAATCGATCCACGAGATGCGAGCCAATAAATCCTGCCCCACCCGTGACTAGTACTCGCATTTGGCCAACTCCTCAGCGCGAACGAAAAGTACCCTCGGTACTCTGCAAATAAAGAATCTAGGCCACTACCTGCCGGTACCGGCTAAAACCGCAGTAAGAGTCTTCAGCAGGATTTTGATATCCAGCCAAAGGGACCAACTGCGAATGTACTCAAGATCGAGCTTTACCCACTCGTCAAAGTTTTTGACGTTGTTTCTTCCGTTCACCTGCCACAAGCAAGTGATACCGGGTTTTACCGTCAGTTTGAGTTTCTGAAAGGCGGTAAATTTCTCGTACTCGGTAACAAGAGGCGGGCGTGGCCCCACCAGACTCATGTCACCCTTAACCACGCTCCATAACTGTGGCAGTTCATCAAGGCTATGTTTCCTCAGGAAACGCCCAAGCGGGGTAACCCGCGGGTCGTTCGAGATCTTGAACACTGGGCCACGCATTTCATTTTTTGCCAAAAGCTGTGCTTTCCGTTGGTCGGCGTCTTCATACATGGATCGAAACTTGTAACTCAAGAAGGGAACACCGCCTAATCCCACGACCCGCCATGGGTAAATTACCGGGCCCGGCGACGTCAGTTTTACGGCCACGCCGATAGAAACCAAAAGCGGAAAAGCCACGACCAGTGCCGCCCCCGCTGCCAGAACGTCCAGGACGCGTTTTATCGCCAGCATGAAACGGAGTGGCATTTTTGACAGCATGTCGGAGTAGAGTTGGCTTATGACCTATTTCTGCGTGCTCGCACAAAATGGGCCGGCGGCAACCTCCGACCGCAGCCGATCCGGCACCGTCGAGTGCACCCGGGTAGGGTCCAGTCCAGCGACGAGCTGCCCAAAAAGCTCTTCATACTGGTCCGTAATCTTATCCCACGTGTACGCCTCGCGGATGCGGTCGGGGGCTCGCCGACGATATTCGGCCGCGACCTCGGGATGGCTCTCGACGTACGACAGCTTTTCGGCCAGGCTCTCCGCGTCCCGCTCGAAAAAGATCCCATAATCCTCCAGCACTTCGGTATTGAAGGGAGTGCGCAACGCGATGACGCAATTCCCATAGCCCAGCGCCTTGAGCAGCGCCGGATTCGTTCCCCCCATGCTGTGTCCATGGATGTAGGCATAAGCATTGCAATGCAGCTCCTTAATGTGTTCGACATTGTCCACGTGTCCCAGGAAACGAACTCGGCGATCCTTCGTGTGTTCCAGCCGCTCTACGAATTCACTGCGATAGTTGGCTGCACCCGCAACCGCCAATAGCCGCTCCGTTCGTACTCCCTCGAAGGCATGCACAATCAGGTCGGCATTGTTTTCCGGCACCATGCGGCTCGCAATCAGGTAATACTGAAATGGCTCCAAACCGTACTCGCGAAGCACCTCGGAATTCGTCGACCGCTGGATGTTCGCCCCATACGCGATGCACACCGACGGCGTAGCAAACTCTTCCAGGTAAACCCGCTGCATCTCGTGCGCATCCGTCACTACGCCCTTCGGACAGATCTTGCCCACGCACTTCGCGCTCCAGTAAAAGTACTTCTTCCCGATTCCACCCCACTTGCCCCGCTTCCAATCCATTCCGTCCACGTTGATCGCGACTCGCTTTCCGAACAATCGCGGAATTATGCAGTGAAATGCGTGCGCCACATTTACAACAAGAATTACATCCACACTCCGGAAAAGCACGTCGAATGCGCACAATAGCGAGTGGGTTGGCGTCCCTAGCTCTTTCGTCTCGATACTTGGCAAATAGATCAGACGCACCCCCCGGTACGCCCGCGGCCGTTCTTTGTACAGGCTGCGGCGGCAGTAGCCAATCACTTCGTGCCCGCGCGCCGCCAGCCGTGGCGCCAGCTCCAGGAAAAACGTTTCAAGACCGCCATGCGTATTCGGTATCCCTCGAGTCCCAAACATCGCGATTCGTAATTTACGCCCTGTGCGCTGTCTGGGTAAGGTAGCGATTTCTTCGCTCATACGTCTGACTCCTAAATCGCCGGGTTTTGTGACGTCGCTTAAATTGCGCTTGCTTATACGACCCATCAGGGTACCGATACCGCCTTGCGCCCTGCGCGTGCCCAACTTGCGGGCATGTTTTTCGTTACTTCTATATCCTGAAAGATGCTGCTCTCACGAGCCCCATGCGCCTTTACCCATTCCGCCATTAAACTAATACCTGCCTGGAGCGTGGTTTGAGGCTTTCTCCCGAAGACTTGCTGAAGTTTGCTATGATCGGAATAGGCGATTTTCACTTCGTTGCGCGGGTCCAGATGGGTCACGTTGCACTCGGCACCCATTGCGCCTGCAACAATGGCGGCAAGATCATTGACTGGATAAGCGGTGTCCGCTCCCACGTTAAAGATTTGGTTTCGCGTTGCCGGAATATCGACTGAGCTTGCGATTACAGGAGCGACGTCGCTAATGTGTGTAAATGCGCGAAGTTGATTCCCATCGCCAAAAATAGTCATCGGTTTGCCGCGCAGGATCTGGTTCATGAAGATCCCCACCACATTCCGATATCGATCGCCAATGTTTTGCCGCTCGCCATAAACGTTGTGCGGCCGGAAAATGACGTACTCGAGCCCGAACATTTCATGACTGACTTTCAATTCCTGCTCGACGGCTAGTTTTGCGATTCCGTAGGAATCCTCGGGGACGGGCACCATCTCCTCCTTCATGGGTGCCTGGCCCGCCCCGTAAACTGCGATCGATGACGTGAACACAAAGCACTTCACCTCGTAGTTGATGCACGCGTTAATCAAGTCCACTGACCCGATCAGATTGTTGTTGTAATTGAATCGCTTAATGAAGTGACTCAGCCCTTCCGCGGCATACGCCGCCAGGTGATACACGTATTCAAAGCCGTGCCGCTTGAAGATCCCCTCGATCAACTGCACGTCCAGGATCGAGCCCTCCACGAATATCGCGCCCTTCGGCACGTTGTCGGTGAACCCGCCGCTCAAGTCGTCCAAAACGACCACTTCATGGCCGCTTCTCAGCAGTTGCTCCACAACGTGCGAGCCCATGAACCCCGCTCCACCGGTAACCAACGACACTGGCATGGCGATGTTCCTTTCTTGTCCTGTTTGTGTCGAAATGCCTTCAAAACAATTTCAGCATGCTTCCACCAGCCCCGCCCGAGTCAGGGCGGAAGCGAATGCCCAAACTTGCTCGGCAACCTTCCCAAAATCCTTGGGCTATCCTCTTTCTTAGACACGACAGCTTATCGGAACTGAAGAGTAGCACCTCGCCGGCGTGCCGAGCCAATGGCGCACGACAAAACGCTGGGCACGGCGACTCGGGTAAAGTTACCAAGCCGTGCAAGCGATGTTGCAGCTCATTTAATATACGCGCACATGGTGTCCGCGTTTCACCAAACCTCGCGACAGCTCGTCCACGGCGGTTTCGAATCCGCCGAATCGCGCCGGAATCGCTTTGATTCCGATCATTGCAATCTTCAATTTTTCTTCCATGATTCGTTGCCGGGAATTCCTAACAAGCAGTTTCTTTGGCTTCTTCCACGGGAATCGTTGACTCGTTCCTGGTGGCGCGTTGCTTTGTCTTGAGAAGCAACGAATTGAGCGCCTGAGCTGACGCCTCGAAAACGGATTCAACACTTATGGTGCGCAGGCAGTAGGGCTGGTCGAAGAGACAGTAGTCGAAGCACGGGCGGCACCAGAATCCGGGCTGGCTCACGACGCGATTCTCTTGTCCAAGTGGCCCAAACCAAACGGGCTCAGTCGGCCCAAAGACCGCGACCACGGGCACTCCTAGCGCCGTCGCGATGTGCATGGGGCCACTATCATTGCAAATAAACAGCCCGCACCGGCTCAGCACGGCCATAAATTGGCGCAAGGGCAACGACAGAGGCTGAAGCTGATTCCGATCAGCAACCGAGGGTATCCCGTTAGGATCCTGGAACCAAACGATCTTGATGGGAAATCGGGCTTCCAAACGCTGCGCAAGCGTTACGAAATTCTCTTCGCCCCATTGACGTGCCGCGCTCCGCGCACCCGGATGAATACCGACTAAAAATTCTGTGTCGTGCAGGCCCCTTTCCTCCAGGGCCTTTTGCGCGAATTTCCCTTCCTCCGGAGAAACACGCAAACTCGGTTGCCGCACAAGCGCGAGCTTTCCCGCGTGCTCCAAAAGCCGCAGCCACCGGTCTGAAAAGTGACGGTGCTGCAAATCGGGTATTACGGTGTCGGTGAGAAGAAAACCTCCACCACCAAAGCCATACCCGACCCGCCGCGCGACCCGCACGACCCATAGGATAAAATTCTCGCGGATATCGGCTCGGGCGGTGAAGGCGAGATCGAAACGTTGGGTGCGCAGGAATTTCACCGTTCGCAGAAGTTCGAACCACCCTGGCGACCAAGGATTGTACTTCTTCCAGCGAGAATAGTGCTGTGCCCAGGGAACTCGCACCGTAAGGACTTGGTCCACCAATCCTTGGTGTTCCAGAAGCGGCGCAGCCTTGGGGCTGGTCAACAGGGTGATGCTCGCGGCAGGATACTGAATCCGCAGACTTCTCAGAAACGGCGTGAGCATCACCACGTCGCCCAAATTCCAATATTCCATCACCAGGATTTTAGCGGCTTTGCCACCGGTATTCGCAGGAAGACACCGCACCCGCTCCACGCCGGCCACCAGCGGGCGAAGGAACGCTTCCATCACCCGAATCAACCGGCGTTTCCGGACGCTCATCTTCACCAGAACTCCGAGCGCTGCCGCATCGACATCCCTCGGAGCGGGATCGGTGGAGATAACAGGATGTATCGTGCGAATCAAGCGCATTTCCCCTTAGCTCCGCAGTAACCATTCGGGTGTCGCTGTCGCCACTGCCATGCGCTTTTCACAATTGTGACCAGGTCGGACTGCCGGGGTTTCCAGCCCAGCTCGCGTACAATCTTCTGCGCACTGGCGACCAGCGTTGCAGGGTCGCCTGGGCGCCGCGGGCCAACCCTGACACGAAGCCCACGGCCCGTCACCTCCTCAGTGGTGCGTATCACCTCGCGAATGGAATAGCCTTTCCCGTGGCCGACATTGAGTATCGCAAAGCCGATTTTAGGGAGGGTTTGAAGCGCCAGGATGTGCGCCTGGGCAATATCACGGACGTGCACAAAGTCCCTGATGCACGTGCCATCCGGAGTGGGATAATCGTCACCATAGATTTCAAATTTCTTGTGATGGTTCAGTGCTGCGTCCAAGAGCAGAGGAAGAAGATGCGTTTCCGGCCGATGGTCTTCTCCGACCCGGGCCGTGGCTCCGGCGGCGCTGAAGTATCTCAAGGCGACAGACTTCAGGCCGTAGGCGCGATGGTACCAGGCGAGCGCTCGTTCAATCACCAACTTCGATTCACCATAGGGGTTCACGGGGTTGGTGGGATGTTCCTCGGTGATCGGAATACTTTTGGGCTCACCGTAAACCGCAGCGCTTGAAGAAAAAATCAGGTTCCTGATTTTCAACTGTATCAACACTTCAAGCAGCGCAAGACTGGCGCTGACATTGTTGCGATAGAACAAATCGGGGGATCGAATCGATTCGTCGATCAGCGCGCTGGCGGCAAAGTGCATGACGGCTTCGATCTGGAATTTCTTGCACACCCTTTTCAGTCTCGCCGTGTCCGCGACTTCACCCTCGACGAACTCGACGCTTGGGGGTAGAGCCTCCCGATGACCCGTCGTGAGATTGTCATAGCCAACGACTCGATGATTCTGTCTGAGAAGCTCCTCTCCACAAATGCTCCCAACATAGCCTGCTGCTCCAGTCACCAGGATATTCATGAGTCTAATATGCCCCTTCGCGCTTCAACACCGCCCCGACGGTCTTGAACAGGATTTTGAGATCGAACCACAGCGACCGATTCTGAATGTAGAAGACATCCAATTTAACCCGCTCTTCATAGGAAACGTCCTGGCGTCCGCTCACCTGCCAGTACCCGGTCAGACCGGGCTTGACGGTCAAAAGCAGGTTTTGAAAAGAGCCGTATTTTTCCAATTCCGGGCGCGTAATCATCCTCGGCCCCACCAGGCTCATCTCGCCGCGTAAGACGTTAAAAAGCTGGGGCAATTCGTCCAGGCTCCAGCGCCGCATACGTCGGCCCGCGCGTGTCAGCCGGGGATCGTTCTTCAGTTTGAAATTCTTGCGAAACTCTTCCGCCAACTGCGGATTGCGTTGGAATACGTCGTCGGCATCCTCCCGCATGGTCCGCAACTTGAAGGCGTCGAACTCGCCTTTTTGCCCCATCACTCGACGGCGGTGAAGCACCGAACCGCCATCCTGCAATTTTACGATGAGCCCCAGAAGCCCGATCAACGGTAACCAGAAGGGAAAGGTCAGCAGCACCAGTCCCAAATCGAATAACCGCTTGAGTACCCGCCCAAAAGCCCTCTTTGGAGGAGCAACCTCGGGCTGGATGAGAGTTTCAACGAGCATAAGCCTGTTTGTCCGCCCCGCGGCGTCCCCGGAAGTCTCCGCCCGAGTATCCACAGTGGACTTCGAGAAGGTGTGCACCGGCGCCGTCGCACTACCCTCTTGCTACAACCTGCGAGGATCGTAGAGTGGATCCTCCTATAGTCCTCTTCTTCTAGTGGGCCGCGATTTCATTATACAGCGCCAACGTCTTGCTTGCAGTGGCTCTCCACGTGAATTGTTGGACCCGCTCCAGCCCTTTCTGGATGAGGGACGCGCGCAGCGGCGGGGTTTCTTCCACCGCGCGAATCGCCCCGACCAGCGAATCCAAGTCTTGGGGGTCAATGAGGAGTGCGGCGTCGCCGACCACCTCGGGCAACGAGCCTCGGTTGGAGACGATGACCGGGCACCCACAAGCCATGGCTTCGAGTGGTGGAAATCCAAACCCTTCATAAAGCGAAGGCAAAACAAAAACCTCGGCTAAATTATAGAGTGCCACTAAGTCCGCTTGTGGGACAAACCCCGTCCGGACGACATCTTTGCCCTCCCCGCCTAGCTTACCTTCCAGGGCCTCTGACTCCCAGCCAGTTCGGCCCACGATGACTAGTCCCAGGTTGGTCTGGTTCGCCTGGCGCATTTGGCGATAGGCACGGATGAGGAAGGGCAAGTTCTTTCGAGGTTCAAGCGTACCCACGCTAAGTATGAACTTTTCCGGCAGCCCGTAACGCGAGCGAACCGAATTCAAGAGGGACAGCTTATCCAGCTTCTTAAATCCACCATCGATGCCTAGGTAGATGACGTTCACCTTCATTTCAGGGAGCCCTAAGGCAGCGATTAGGTTTCGCTTCGCGTCATTCGAATCAGTGATAATGGCTTCACTAAAACGCGCCGCCCACCCGCCCAGGTATTGAAAATACAGTCGCCCTTTTAGGTCCATCGTCTGAGGATAGAGCCATGGGGTCGCATCATGGAGGGTCCAAACATACCGGCGGAAACACGCTATGGGCGGGGGGAAAGCCGGGAAGTGAATCAGATCCAGTCCGTAAGCGTTGCAAAGGATGCCCATGAGTATTTGCTTGCTGATAAATTCCTCTCGCACGGGAATCAGGACGGGCCGGAACTTTCCTTGCCATGGCTTGAGTTCCGGGTGAACCTCGCCACTGAAGAACAGGGTGTAGCGATTCTGGTCATCGATGCGCAGGAGCTCGTATGCCAATCCCAGGGCGTAGACGAAAATCCCAGTACCTTCTCGCCAAGTTGCTGTGAGGTCAATCCCAATTCTCAGACTCCGATTCTTCATCGCCCTTCTCGGATCCCCTGGGAATGCAGAGCCTACTACATCACTCAGCGGCGGGCGTGAAACACTGCCCGAGTGGCCTGTAAGCCGTAACGGAGCAAAGTGCCGTCCTTCATTCTCCGCTTCGCGGCATTGGCAAAACGACGTCCCCAACTCCCCTTCCAGATTAGCTGCACACTGGGAAATCCCACATCCTTCAACATTGCTTTAACGGCCTTGACGTTCGGCCCCCACCAGTTTGTGGGATCCCCGTCAAGCTCTGAGCCCGGGTAAAAGGCCATACTCGGGCGAGCAGACAACTCCTCATCGACATGCGTTTCCAGTACCAAAAGCTGTTTCGTGACGCTGGCGACGCGCTCCAGTGCCAGGAGTGGGTGACGCATATGATAAAGTACGCCCAAGAAGAGTACAACGTCATACGTGCCCACCGTATCCGGGGAAATACCCAAAACCTCAAGCTCCCTGTCCTCGACTTTGCTGTTGAGAACCCTCCTTGCCAAGTTGAAGCCCGCCTTCGTTCCCCAACCAGCGCCGCTCCAGCAGAAGGAATCGAGAGCAACCACTCTACTCGCCCCCCGCCGTTCCGCTTCGAACGAGAAGAATCCATCCCAGGCTCCAATGTCAAGAACAGTCATGCCGGAAAGATCATCCGGTAGATGTAGCCTTTTGAGCCTTCTGGCCGGCATGTTCAACCCTGGAGTGATGATGCCATGGCCGAGATCGATCTGGTGCCACCATCGTATGGAGGCCACTTCTTTTTTTAACTCATCTATCTCCATTTAACACCTCGAGAATTGTAAATTGCACTCGTGCTAGTTGTTGCTGCGCCTTCGCTCTCAATCTTGTCTTGAATTTCCCGCAAGTTCCGACCAAATTGCAGGTCCACCTTCAAGCCGTCGTAGATCTTCATCCGCGATCATCCTGACAAGATCTTCGAAGCCGACTCCCCGAGAGGGTCAGCGTTCATCAATCCACAGGCGTCGGCCGGGAGACCCGCTCACGCCTTTGTGGGCAGCGCGAGAGGTTTTTCCTCCGGTCGTCCCGTGGCCTTGGCGTCCTGGTAGGTGGCGAGCAAATCCTCCACGGAACGGTCCCAGTTGTGGTGCGCTTCCACAAAGCCTCTCGCGGCCCAAACCAGTTTCTCGCGAAGTTCGAGGTCGTCCAAAAGCGCCTCCACCGCCTCCGCAAAGCCGCCAGGGGTCTGCGCCACCAGTAAGTGTTTTCCGGGCTCGACATCCAAGCCGCTGCAAGAGATGGGCGTCGCCACGACCGGGGTTCCCATGGCCATCGCCTCCAGGATCTTGAACTGGCTTCCGGCCTTAACGCGGATCGGGCAGAGGGCTACCCACGCTTGCCCCAAGAAGGGGCGGACATCCGGCACAAACCCTCGGACGCGGATGCCGTCTTTTCCGTCCAGGTTCATGAGGTCCCGCGATGGCCTGCTGCCGACAATCTCCAGACGGAGTTCCGGACGCCGGGCCATCATTTGCGGCCAGACCACACGGGAGAAATACAAGGCCGCATCCTCGTTCGGGAAATAGTCCAGCTTGGCACAAAAGACCAGGCGATTCCTCTGTGGCTCGAATTGTTTGAAACCGAAATAGTCCAGATCCACTCCGTTCGGAACCACGCGGATCTTTTGCCTCCACTCCGTGGTGCCAGGGTAAACGTCCCGATCCGGGGCGGCGGAAATGACGAGACGGTCAAAGTGGTCGGCGGCCTTTGCCTCAAAACGCCGCATCTTTTTCAACTCGGTCCAGATAAAAAGTTTTCCAAAAGGGTTTACGGTGACGCTTTTCTGACGCGTCAGGTACAGCGTGATGCAATCGACCGCATCGAGCACCACAGGCGTCCGGGGAACGATTTTCTCCACCTCGGGGATCATCTTCACGTGCTCGGCATGCACGAGATCCACCTCACCGCGATTCACTTTTTCCTCGACAGACTTCCGCAAGCGGGAGGAATAGAAGTAAGCAACACGCAGGGGAGTAAGACTCAGCAATGCGAGCAAACAGTTCCAGAGCGACCGCCACCACGGCAAGTGGAAAACCTCCACCTTCTGGCAGACCTGGTGCAATTCGGCGATCGAGCGCCGGTCGGAATCGGTCGTGGCCAGGCAAACAACAGTGACTTCATGACTGCGGCTAAGCCGCCGGATGAATTGAAAAGGTCGCGGCCGTATCAGTGACGGGACGTTAGGGACAACAAACAGGATTCGCATACCGGAGATTCATCAGCCCTTGGTGAATGAATTCTATGAAGCCAGAGCCGCACCCACACCCCCTACTCAAAGCCTGACGGTAGCTCTCTGACGAACGAGGCCCGTTTTCTCAGGCCTGCGCTCCAGACACTTCCGCCCTGCCCACGACAGACTTGCACTGCGATCGGCCGCTGGCCACCAACAAAGCCAGGAGCACCCAAAAGAGAGCCGCAATTTGCGCTTCGAAAAGAAAATCCATGAAACCGTGCACCAATACCGAAAGGAGGGCGCCTAGAACTCCAAAGGCCAACGCTGAGTCGAGGAAGTCAACTGAGGAGCGCCATTGACTCCGGGCCTGCCGCCAGGATTGAACGACAACGTAGAAAAAGGCAACGAACCCCACCAGCCCTGTTTCCGCAAGGAATTGCAGATAGGTATTATGGACTGCGAGCGCTCCTGGAGGCAAAAAGGGGAGGTCCGAGCCATAGAGATGGGTAAAGTTGCCCAATCCCACACCCATCACCGGGGAGTGTATGAAATAATCCCATGCAGTGCCCCAAAGCAGCAGACGACTGACCACGTCAGATTCAATGAATTGCTCCGTATGGCTCGGATTCAAAACAGGTCTTAGCAGGTAGAACAGACAGGCTAAGCCGCAGAGGGCAGCGAGAAGAACCAGCCTTTTCTTGCCAGTCTCGGCGAAACAGAAAATTGCCAGAACCAGTATCGAGACAAAAGCCAAGGTTCCGCCGATGCTTTGTGTACTGAGCAAAGCAACGAGCCCTAGCCCAAAAGTCCACCCGCCCAACTTTTTCCACTTGCTCCGGCCGAGCAGATAACATGCGAGAGCGAAAGGGAGAACGAGGTTGAGATAGGCTGCGAGGGTATTATCGGAACCCAGGAACGATGTGGCTCTCCCTCGCCACTCCTGAAAGTTATCTCCTGGCGGATTTAGGTACAGCCAGAAGGAAGTATACCCACCCACGATTTCCTGCAAAACCGCGAAAACGGCCGTAATGATCGTAGAATAGAGAAGCACGCGGAGAATTTTTCGTACTCGCTCCGGCGAATCGGCCCACGCCGAAACCAGAAAGAAGAACCCGATGTAAGACCCCACCCACAGACAATGCGCCGAGTAATACGTCCAACCGAAAATTATGGGGACCGTGATCGCGCCGAGGAAGAAAAGTGACGCACGGGCAATGGGGGAGCTCAGCAGCCGCCTCACATCCGCTCGCCCGCGCCAGAGGCGGCTGAGGAAGAAACCAACGACCACCAGAAAGCGGACAGCGCTTGGCACGTCACGGAGCACTCCCTCCGTCTTTAACGACCAGCCTAAAGGACTCAAGAAAATAATGAACAAGAGGAACGGCTCACTCTCCACGGCCGATAGGACCAGGATCAGCGCCGCCCCTACAACCGCGATGCTCCAGTGGGCACAGATGAATAGCGCGGCAGCCCCAGCACCCAGCAAGGCCAGGGCCAGCGCAGTCTTGTGCCCTCCCAAGCCTGCCAGCGGCTCACCCGAGACGGGGAGCGCCGGACCAGGAAAGAGGCCATCTTGAGTGTTATTGGCCATGGCTTGCGGATGTCTCGGCAAAAATGCGCATCGTTTCCCGCGCGCAGCGTTCCCAGCTAAATTCCGCGGCCCGGGCCAAGCCCGCGTGCCGCAAGCGATCCCTCACACCGGAATCCTCAAGGGCGAGTCGAATGGTCTCCGCCATCTCCTCCACAGAATGAGGGTCGAAATACTCCAGGAGCCTGCCGGAAACCTCAGGAATACAGGAACTGTTCGACGCCACTGTCGGCACCCCACACGCCATCGCTTCCACCATCGGGAGGCAGAAGCCCTCGTAAAGAGAAGGGACGACGCACAGCGACGCATTCTTAACGAGTGTCGCTAGTTCGGCATCGGGGAGTGCGCCGGTCAAAATGATCTGATCGCGGTGCGGCGAGGCTTCCCGGACCTTCAAGATCTGCTCGTGTCCGAAGCCCATCGGTCCAGCCAAGACCAATTGCGCGTCGAAGGTCTTGTTGCGGTCCATTACAAGGTCCCAGGCCTGGATCAAACGCTGGACATTTTTTCGCAGTTGCACCATCCCGTGGTGCAGCGCAAACGGCTGGCGGATTCCGAAGCGGGCCAGGAGCGCGGCGCTTGCCTCAGGATCGGGAGCAATCTCGTTGTAGAACCGCTTATCGTACCCGAGGTAAGTAACTTCAACCTTCTCGGGATCCAGACCGTAAATCTCCACCAAGTCTTGCTTGGACCAAGAGGAGATGGTAACGATCTTGCGCGCCAGTTTCGCGTTAAGCCATGTCATCGCACGCAAACGCGTGGCATGCTCGACTAGACCTAGAGGAAGCCGTTTGGCCATAGCATCTAGAATCGTGGTGACAACGGGTGCGCATCGGCCCGGCAGCGAATAACACGTGGGGAGAAACACGAGGTCCGGTCGAACCCGTGCAGTGTGGATGGCCATGCCACCCAGTTGCCAGAGGCGCCTCCGCGCCAGGACTGGGGCCCTATGCACCCGCAGAAAAGGTGAAACGAAGCCGTTAATTGCCCAGTTATCATTCGCAGCAATGAAGCCATGGAATTCAACATGGGGCGTGGCGATTCCGGCAATTCTCAGGCATTCGGAGAGTACATTAAACAAGTAGACCCCGGTACCTGTGTGCCTAAATTGCTTCGACAAAAACACCGTATCAACGGCAACGATCACGCGGGCATGACCCCCATGCAAATATGGTGAAGACACCCAGACTGCCGTGCTCCGTTCGCGCCATGTTCCCGGAGGAGATTGACGAGATAGCGGTTGATCCCAACCCCGGTGTAATGCTGATCGAGGAACAGGCCATTGATATTGACGTGAGTTTCCATGTCTAAGGTCAGATCTTTACCGCAGTCCTTGCTTTGCCGTACTCATCCAACAGGCGCTCGGCGTCGTGCCGATAAATCTCCCCTACTCTCGCTCGCGCCCCAATGCGCTCCAACCCCTGCAGTTTAGCCAGAGTCACCAAGCGATAGAACGCCGACAATGCCGAATAATAAAACCCGCGCCATCCGTCGCGGTATCCTTGCCTGCGAATGTACATCCACAAGAACATTCCCATGGTGTGGATCAGCGCCTTGAACGACGAGGCGTGCTCGCGACGCTCGAACCGCTGCTGCGCGTCGATGCTTGTATATCGGTTCATCTTCTCTACCCACTGGGCAGCATCGAGGTAAGCGAAATGCACGAGGGCGTTGTTACCGCGATAAGGGAGCCTGCTAACGCGAGCCCCCGTGGCAGGCGCAAAATCGCGGTGAGCCAACGACGAGCATTGCATGGAGTTCTTCTTGAAAAATCGGTATTGGAAGTCTTGATCAGGGCCACAGCCGGAATACTTCATCGGAGCGCCAAGAATGTAGTTCAGCCGCGGCAGAGGGACGACATCGACGTTGCCCGATCTGGCGATGCTTCGAAGCTCAAGACTCAAGCCGATCGGGACCACTTCATCTGCATCGAGAACAAGCACCCATTCGCCAGAGGCTTGAGCCACAGCAAACTCACGAGGTGGATATTCAAAACCGGGACCTGGATGCAGACAGACCTTCGCGCCAAACTGGCGCGCCATCTCGACGGTACGGTCCTTACTGTGCATATCCACGACCACGATCTCGTCGGCCCACGGCAGGACGGATCGCAACGCGTAGGGGAGATTGTTTTCTTCGTTGAGAGTGTTAATGACTACCGAAATGCGAGGCTCCATCTTTCACTCCTGTCTTCGTTGAGAGTGTTAATGACTACCGAAATGCGAGGCTCCATCCTTCACTCCTGATCCAACCCCACGCCTTGCGAGCCGTGGCCGGATAGAACGCGATCAACCCCAGGAAATAGATCCCGAAAGCTACACCTAATTGAACTGCCAGACCTGCTGGCCCTGCCGGAGGCCAGCGGCGGCTAACGGCGGAAGCCCCCAAGCCGATGGCTCCAGCCCAAGCCCATTGGGGAACGTTAGTCGACAGGATGCGGAATCGGACCGAGCCCTGCGCCTGGCGGAAGAGATAAATGTTCAAGGGCGTTGAAATGCAATCCGCCAGTGCGTACCCGGCGCTCCCTAACAGAAGGACAAGCGGAGCCCCAATCACCCAGATCGTGACGGTGCGAATCACGACAAAAATGAACGGTATTCGTGAACGGCCCACGGCGTTGAGAAGAGCGATCGCGGCCACTGACGTAGGTGCGACAATGGAGCCAACCCAAAAGAGATAGAAGAGCGGAATCGCGGTTAGCCATTTGGCGCCGAAAACAATTCGAGTGATGGGTTCGATCATGGCCAGCACCAACACCACGATCGGGGCGTAGAGCGCGTTGGAGGCCCGAATTACCTGTTCGACAAACTGGCGGAGCGATTCGGGGTGATCCTGCATTCGCGAGAACGCTGGCAGGTAGACGCGGCGCAAGACCATCAAAGTCAGACCCGGCGCCGCCGACACCATCAGCGCCCAGTTGATGTAACCCACCTGGGCCGGCCCGAGCAGGATGCCGATGAACACCGGATTCATGCTGTCTTTCAGAAGGCAAACGAAGTTGAACCCTTGATAAGGAATTCCGAAACCCAAGTGTCGCCTGACCAGTTCCCACTGCCAGTGCCACCTCGGGAGCCAGGGACTCACCGCATACGCGAGCACCGCCCCTGCCACCGAGCGATAGAGCAGCGCCCACGCAAAACTGAAGGCGCCGAACCCCATAAGAGCCATGGCTACCGCTGAGCCGTTGAAGACCAGCGCCATGCCAGTCTCGACGATTGCCAGCTTGTTGAAGCCCAGGTGACGCTCCAGGCGGATCGACGGGATCACCTGGAAAGATGTGAACAAAAGTGACAACGCGACCAAGCGAAACAGCCAGGTGTCCTCGGCAGGCAAGCCGTAAGCCCGTGCCGCCCAGGGTGCGGCCACCCATGAAGTCACGACGACAGCCACAACCAGAGCCTGCTGCGCCGTGAACACGGCCCGATAGTCCTCCTCCGCCGGCTCGTTCGGCTCGCGAATGAGACTGGCGCCGAGTCCGGCATCACCAAAAGCCAGGAGGAACGACAGAATAAAGGTGATGATGGCAAACATCCCGAATTCGGCGGGCGAGAGGAATCGCGCCAGCAGGACGGCGCCTGTCAGGTTGAGCCCCTGCACGAGGACCTGTCGGACGCCCAGAGCCAGAACACCCTGCACAGCTTTTCGGGCCACGGTGGTCGGAGCCCAGGTCTCCGCATCCTGCTCCGGTCGAGCTGCGTCCAGTTCGCTAAGACCCACGAGTTAGGATCTCCTTTCCTGCTCAGAAGCCAAGTTTCAGCTACGAAGGAATCATCACGCCCCCAAGTCCGACCGGAGGCGAAGGATGAGCGCCGTGCGTTTAGCACCAAATTTAGCGGTAGGCCGTAATCGATATGTTCTGAAAGACACCCTTGGAATCGACTGGATATGCAGCACTGAACTGGTATTCGAATCCTGCCTGTTGAAGCTGTCGCAGAAAGTCGGCCAAACAGGAACGCGGCTTGCCGATGTGGTGATGGTATTCAAGCAGGATTTTCATTTTGGCGTCCTAAGGTCTGCTCAAATCCGGCTGCGAGCGTGGACCCCTCTCCGCTCCCTGTACGGCTTTTAGATCCACATCCACCATCATCTTGATGAGTTCTTCGAAACTGACTTGAGGTTCCCAGCCCAACTTTTCCCTTGCTTTCGTGGCGTCTCCGGAAAGGGTATCGACTTCGGCGGGGCGGATCAGCTTGGGGTCGATTTCGACGTAGTCCTTCCAGTTCAGCCCCACCGCGCCAAACGCCACCTCCAGCAACTCGCGCACGCTGTGCGTCTGTCCCGTTGCCAACACATAATCGTCTGGCTCAGGCTGCTGAAGAATCATCCACATCGCCCGCACGTAATCTCCGGCAAAGCCCCAGTCGCGTTTGGCGTCCAGGTTTCCCATTAGGAGTTTCTTGCCCAAGCCACACTTGATCTTGGCCACCTGATGGGTCACTTTCCGCGTCACAAACTGCAAGCCGCGCCGGGGAGACTCGTGATTGAAACCAATCGCTGAGCACGCAAACATTCCGTAGCTTTCCCGATAGTTCACCGTAATGTGATAGCCAAAAACTTTGGCCACGCCATAGGGGCTGCGGGGATGGAACGGCGTCGTCTCTGTCTGCGGGGTCTCGCGAACTTTGCCAAACATTTCCGAGCTGGAGGCCTGTAAGAATTTCGCTGCCGGGTGGTGTTTTCGAATGGCTTCAAGAATGCGAATCACGCCCAGACCGGTCACATCTCCGGTAAGCACGGGCTGACTATAGGAAACGGGAACGAAACTCTGCGCCGCCATGTTGTAGACCTCATCCGGCTGTACGGCGGTAATTACCCCGTCCAAGGAAGATTGATCGGTTAGATCGCCCTCGACTAACTCGATGTCGTGCATGAACGGCTCAATCCGCTCGAACTTCTCCACACTGCTGCGGCGGATTAGCCCGTAAACCTTGTAGCCCTTGCCAAGCAGGAATTCGGCTAGGTATGAACCGTCCTGCCCGGTAATGCCTGTGATCAAAACGCGCATTTAGCCCTCGTGGTTTGTAGTGTGCAAATTAGTGTGCTGGATTCTGGAGGATTCTATTGACAAATGCTTACCATTAAAGCCAATTTCCCTCACAGCTCCGCTCTGTCACTTACAGTGGCATTTGTGACCTAACCGGTTACTTCTCAGTTAGATGCTGTTCACCTCACAGCTTACAGTCAACATGTCTGAATGCGAGCTGGAAGAGCCGAAGAACCTCTCCTGATTGCGCCCAGAAGCGACTCCTAATCACTGCTCATCGATTTCCGCCCATTCTCGTCCATTCTTGGACTATCCACTTTGGATTCTGGGCTATTCTTAAATCCATTTCGCGAGCTCCAGGGGATCGCTGCTCTTACGGTGTCGAAGACTTCCTTAGCAAGGACTTTCCCAGGATCAGTCGGGTCCGTTTGTTCCCACCTCGTGCGGCCAAACACCCAGGTCACCCCACACGCAAACGCCAGCACTGCCCCCAGTAGAGTGATCAGGGTGCGTGGAGGAAAAGACTTCTTGTCGGGAAGGCTTGGAGAGTCGAGCACTTTGACCGTTGGGATTTCCTTCGCTTCCTCCACCTTTGCCAGCTCGTACTCCTGAGTTAGCGTTTCGAACACCGCTTCTTGGACCCTGGTCTTGCGGTACAGGTCGGCGTAAGGGACGCCGAGCAGGGGTAGTTCCCTGATCGAGGGATAGAGTGAACCCCCCGGCGTTGGCTTCTCCGGAGAATTACTCTCGTCTTTTCCCCCCACTTTCTTAAGCTGATCTTCCAGCTCGGCAACGCGCGCTTCCATAGAGCGCACACGGACGTTGTTGTCCGCGTAAAGCTGCCTGAGCCCTTCGAGTTCCGATCGCGCGGCAATATATTGTCCCTCGAGAGTCGCTGCCGCGTCGACCATGGCCTTACCCTGCTCCTTGATATCAATCGCCGTGTTCTTGCTCGCGAATTGGCTAAACTCTTTCTCCGCAGCCTCCAAATCCTTGTTGACGGCTTGCAAACGTCCTTCCAGGAAAATCCGTTCGCGGCGCGCTGAAGACGTGCTCACCTCGGCCACCAGACGGTTCAGTTCATCAACGTATGCTTGAGCCATCGCCTGCGCCCTCTGAGGGCTTTCGCAGGCCCAAGGCCAAGGTAAGGCACATTCATCGGTTACAGTAATCGTGATGATCTGGCTCTTGCGATCTACCGAAACGTCCGTCCTGGCCTCCAAAGCCTTGCGCGCATCCTCCATCCGGCGGACTCCATAGGCCTCTCTTAGGTCAAACTCCTGGATGAGCTTGTCCTCCGCGGTGCGGCTGCTTAGGACGCCGACTAGGAGGTCGCTGGTGCTCCTCAGACCCAGAAGCCCGCTCGCAATCCCCGCTAGCCCCCCGGCCGCGCCTCCTGTAAGCGTCGCCGCGGCCATGGCGAGGCCGGAACTCGCCTGATTGTCCGGCGGCATCAAACGCGCCACCGACTGATAACGGCGGGGGATGAGAAGCGCAATGACCGCGGAAAGCAGCAAGCCAATGCCCGCGACACAGCCCAGGAACCGGCGACTCTCCCAGAGCAGGCGGAGGCTCGCAACGATGTGTCCATTAGTCGCGCTCTCTCTTGAATCCTGCTGAGCCTCCTGCCCACCTGCCAGGATTTCGCCGTTTTCCGGGCCCACCGAGCTCGGAGCTTCGAGCTCCGAAAGTCCGGCCGAGGTTTTTGGATCTGGTCCCTTCATTTCCTTCCCGATCGCGGCCTTTTGTCCTTAAGTACAAAGGGTTCTTTTTGAAGGCCGCTCTGTTCCTTTAAACACGATGTGCAAGAAAATGTTGCGTTTATGCCGCCATTACTGCTCATCGCGGCGGCTTCTGGATATCGTTTCTGTTTCATTCTTCTCAAGCACGACCCAGGCACGGAATTCATTCGCAAGCCTTCTGGGTGCTTTTGGCGTCCGGAGCCAATCCGAGAAACACTAGTTTACCACAGCGAGAACCACTGCACCTCCACCCGATACGGCTTCCCACTCAGGGAATAATTAGAGCAGTTATTGCCCCTGCCTCCGCGATCTGTGCAAGCGCAATGACATTTTTCCAGCGAGTGTCGCCGATAACCGGCCGCTCCGGTACGACAATTGTGTCGCCAGGACGCACCGCTGCGGAGAGCACCCTGGTGGACCACCACCCTCCTTGGCGGCGGCTCGTTATCTCTCCGTCCGCCCGCACAATGAAGATGGCGCCCTTGTCCGCCAGTCGCGTGGCGCCGCCGGCTTCGGAGAGATACCATCCGACGTTCTTACCGGGCACGTAGGTTATGGCATTCGCATTATATACCTGGCCAGCTACGAGGACGACGCCCGGCCGCTTGGGGATCTCGAGTGTATCGCCATTGCGCACCTCGATGTCCTGCGACGAATTCTCAAATCCCTTCAGGCCCGGGCGCAGCCGAATCACCAGTCGTCCGGATGCGGGCGCGTTCCGCAACGCCGCTAGGGCGCGCTGTTGCTGCTGCGCAGCTTCCTGCGCGAGCTGCGCTTGCTCTGCGCCGCTGGTCGTGAGGGAGGTTCTCACCGTCGCGCCTTCCTGCTCGATGCTCTGGATGAGTTGTTGTCGGCTCTTTTCCTGGAGTTCACGGACCGAAATGCGCGTAAAGATGGCGCCTTGGGGATAGGCGGTGGGAAGCAGGCCTCCGGCGCGCTTCAAGACGGAGCTCAAACGCTCGCCCGGACGGATACCGTAAACGCCGGGGTTTGTAATCTCGCCTCTCAAGGTGATGGCTGCACCCAGATCGTTCCACCTGGACAGTTGCGGCACGCTGAGGACGTCGCCGTCTTTGAGGGGAAAGTTCAGGCTTGTGTCATTGAAAACAGCCGTGAGATCCACGGTTCGGTGCTCGCCCCCCGGCGAGGGGCCGCTCGCCGTGTAATACCGCGTCAGGTCGCCATTCTTGAGGTCGGCGCTACGTTTCGGGCCACCCGCCGCGCGCAGGAGATCCGCGACTCGCATGTTTTCGGCGAGGGGATAGCGGCCCGGATTGGCCACTTCGCCCCGGATGTACACACTCGGCGGGTCCACGCGATACAGGCTGCGATGTACGATGATCCGGTCGCGCGGCTGCACAAGGACATTTTCAAGTGGGTCAGCATCGAGGGCGGCGGTAAGATTCACATTCAAAATTCTGACCGAGCCGTCCGGCTGAGAGCGGAACAGTTGCGCAGAATCAAGCGCCGCGTCCGGCAGCAACCCTCCGGCCTGATAAATCGCATCACGTAAATGCATCTGGCCCGAGGTTCGGTACTGTCCAGGTGTGCGCACTTCCCCGGATAGCCAGAATACGGGAGCCGACTCCAGATCGTACCGGCCGAAGATGTGAACCGTGTCGAGCGGCGCAAGCTTCGGGGACGCCGGGGGATTCGCCAGCGCCGCCGCTAAGTCGAAGCTTTCAACCACCGGCCGCCAGTCCGGTGGGCGTAAGCGGATAATCTCCGCATAGTGCTCGGCGGGCTCAGGAAGAAGATCCTGGTAGGTGGCCAAGAGATCGGTGAGACGCATGTCGGGATTGTAGGCATACCGCCCCGGTCGCAAGACGTGTCCCTGGAGGTACACGGCGGCGGTATTGTAAGGAGCTATCGGGAAGATGTGAACTTCGTCTCCCTCCCGCACTCCAAACGATGCGAGCTGGTGGTGAACGGCTTGTGGATCGCTGGTCGCGTCCAGGTTAATGCTCAGCATCGTGCGCTTCTCGTGCGCCTCCAGCCGTTGAACTTCGATGTGACGCAATGCCGCTGCGGGAAGGATCCCTCCGGCCAGATCGAGCACCTCCGCGAGAGTCGTCTCGCTCCGCAGTTCGTAAACCGCTGGGCGGCGTACCATGCCGTCCACACTGACCTGCGGGCCGACGGGAGGCACCAACAGCGTGTCGCCGTTCTCAAGGTTTTTCAGGTCGCCGCGGATGCCGTGCAGCAGCAGGTCGTAGGCATCTACATCCTCGACGAGTTGAGTGCCACGAGAGTGGCGCAGATGGCGCAGCGACCCACGCGGGGTAATGCCTCCGGCGGCAAATAAGGCGTTGAGCGGCGTCGAAAGTGAGCTGATATCGTAGGCGCCGGGTGATACCACCTCACCCACCACATAGACACGTACGGTGCGCAGCCGTCCCAGGGAAACATCGGCGGAAACGTCCCGGTACTGTGTCCGCAGAATGCGTTGTACGACCTCCTGTACGTCGCCGAGCGTCTTGCCGCTCACTAGGAGTGGCCCCGCCTCGGGCAAAGACAGACGCCCCTCGCGGTCTACGGTTCGGAACAGCCGTTGCGATACGCCTCCCCAAAGGTCGATGGTCAATCCATCACCCGGACCGAGGACATACTCTGGGCCAGCAGGAAGATCCATGGGGATCCCTATGCTCCCTGGGTTTCGGCGAAATACCTCGAGGCCAAAGCGCTCAAGACGCCCCGTCCGAGGCGCGGCCTGCAGGTAAAGGTCGTAGAGCGAGGGTATGTAGGCGTAGGGATTCGGCGAACTTACCATCTGGACCGGCTCTGGGCTCACAATGGGCTTCGCCTGACGAGTTGACACTGTGGCGCTTGGCGATTGCCTGAGAGCATTTTCTGGAAGAACTGAGGGAATTCCACCCGTAACATCGGCAAGCTCTTCGGGCCGAGGGGCATTGGGCTGCATGCTGGACCGCGGCTGGCCGGTAGTTGATATGACACTGGCAGTCATCAATGTGGATTCCGCCAGATCAGGGCGCTGGATTTCTGGGGAGGGTGTCTCAGTCCCTGGCTGCTGTTGCTGGGAAGGATTGGGGACCCTTGCGGGCCTGTTAGCTGGAACTGGACAGCCCTCCTCCTCTTGGCTCGGGTCGCACGGAACCTCTGAAGTCCCCGATTCCTGCCCCAAACCCATGGTGGGCTGCCTCGTTCGCATCAGGCAGTCTGGGTTGTCCGTTCCTGGTCCGCACGCGGCCTCGGAAGTTCCCCTTCCGGGCTCCAAGTCTAATGTATTGGCACGGGCCAGCCGCTCCGCCCTGGCTCTTAACTCCAGTTCCTGCTCCTTTCCAGAAGGCGATTGTGGATTGAGCTGAGGCGTCAGGTAGCCGTACCGCTGTAACAGGCGCGTGGCTAAGGCACGGAAGCGTATGTCGGTGGTCAGGCGGTCCAGGATGGCGGCATCCGTCAAATCCTCCTCCGTGACGATTTGCCCTTTGTCGATCGCCTCTTTGGCCATCAGGCGCTTCAACTCCACCATCAGGCCAGGATCTCTGGTCAGCACATCCCGGATCTGGTCAGGGGAGGCGGAAACCATATCGAGGTTATCCGTGGCCCAATCCGAGGCTCGTTCCTGCCTTGCCTGTTGTTCCTGCCCTACCGGCCTCTGTTGCCGTTCCTGCCCTGTGGACCTTTCCTGCCGTTCCTGCCCTTCTGGTCTATCCTGCTCTTGGGCGTACGAGGCGGACGCGCCGGCGAACCCAATAAGGATCGTTAAGATCATTGCCGTGGGGACCCGTCTAATGCGCGCACGCGTGCCGGGCGGGCAATGGCCCACGCAAATCGCGAGGCTTCCTTGGATGAAACTTTGGATGCGGAACATCTTGTTTGCTCCTTGCCGAACCGGGAAGAGTTACGTCAAGCCGTAAATCGAGCCCCCCTTGGTTCGAAGAACACCCAGGATGGCTTCTTCCGAGGCCTCGACGTCGTGCGAGTGAATGTTAAGAGATGCCCAATAGTGAACTGAGTAGTTATGGTGTGGCGCGACGGCAATGAACCGTACGTCTGGACGTTGCCGAAGCACTGTGTCACAAATGCTAGGCCTCTCCCCCAACTTGTCTTGGGCAATGACGACAACATCCGGGTTTGTCTTTTCAATACTTACCGGGATGTCCGCCTCATCCGCCACTTCCCCGACAATTTCAATGTCGGGCTGATCTGAAAACGTCGTGAGAATCAACTCGCGCATCAGGCGGGGGCGGTTCGCTACCAGTACCCGAATAGGCTTTTCCATAGACAATCTCCAGGGAGCGTCAGTATCAGCCAACATGCGGTGTGCGGAAAAGGTCCCAAAATGCACTACGAGGGAGTACCAAAAACGGTCTAATTGTTAATACCCCTCCAAGTCAATCAAGTACCAATTTCGGACTAACGCGGTCCAGAGTCGAGATAAGCTTCCGGCCCAATTCGTACACAAACTCATTTCGAGGGTACCGTAACGCGCGGGGAATCAGGGCCAAGCCATCTCGACTTCCCAGTTGCGCACCCGACCCTGGTCTGAACTCGGGGACGGCCACCAGAAACAGGAAGACTTTATCAGCTAACTGCGGACTCAGGACACACAAACGACAGGCCACAGCTATACGATCGCGGCGTAGCCGGAGGCGCGGGCGGCTTCCACTGCCTCGTGACGGCTCACTGCCTCCACCTGCTTCATTATCCGGTGGATATGATTCTTGATGGTAAACTCCGAGAGGTTCAGGCACGAGGCGATCTCTTTATTCGTCAGTCCTTTGGCGACGAGAGAAATGAGCTGCTGTTGACGTATTGTGAGGCCAGGCAGGGATCTTTTCTTAATCTGCACGGGTGTCTCCTGGGCAAGTCGGGCCATCGCACGAAAGAGAGCAAGGCATAGCCGCGGAGGACAGACGGCCTCCCCCCGGGCCGCCGCCCGGACCGCTAGAACAACGTCGTTTGCCGAGGCATCATTCAGCAAGTAACCCGAAACCCCCGAGCGAACCGCCAGAAGGAAATGCTCTTCGTCCTCTTCCATGCCGATCAGCACGACCCCGACTGTGCTTTTCGCCTCCTGCCCATCGAGGAAGCGGGAGCCAAGCGGCAACAGCATCTGGAGATCATCTAGCACAAGAATGTCGCACTGGGAATCAAGGGCGTCAAAGGTTTCGGTGGAGCAGCCTTGCCCCACCACGCACAAATCAGACCGTTTGCGAAACAGCCGGACCAGTGTCTCGCGAACGAGGCGGTTCTCCATAAGCAAGAACACTCGCGTCGGATCATCGGGCAGCCTGCTTCCCGATACTGCCATCACTCCTCCACCTTGAGTTCCGTCCTCAAGCCCCCCAGGGTTACCGGAGGCAAGCCGTACTGAATGTCGTGAAGGTCTAAATTATAGGAAGCTTAGGCTCTGTTGTCAACCGCAATTGCTGGCAATTGCTGGTGGGGTGCGCGGGAGAGGGACGTCTGGATCGACGAATTTGCTTTTTTCCAGGGGATCATACGGAGAGGGAAGAAGTCGTTCAGACAGGAGACCCCTCTGCCCGTCTCACCTGTCAAATTATGTCTGGCCTTTCACCCGTCCGCGCTAATGTCATCCTAATCGCCAGCGAGGGATCCCGGCCTGCCCGCTCACGGTCACATATGCCCGCCTGCGAGGCTGAAGAGCAAGACGGTGAGGACCACGAGGGTGATGCCCACATACAGCCGGTCGCGCTCCAGCGCAAAGGCGATTGCCGAAAAAGCCACGCGGGCTACGGGCGTAGCGATCAAGATCAGCAGCCCGAGTTGAATGATACTGCGTCCGCGGAACCCCAAGACACCCTGGACAATCCCCGAAACGGTATGCAGTTCGAACGGCTCTCCCCTGAAGACGGCATAGGGGGGAACAGACCGGCCGTGGCGGACGAGAAAGACAATCCCTCCCAGCGTGACGACCGCCGCGGCCAGGACGACCCCGGCGCGCAGCAGGTTAGCGATGATACTTTCCACTCGTTGATCGGTCCAGGCGGCTGGCGACGATTGCATCTTAGATTCTCCCTGTCATCCCGTGATAAATCATCTCTATGGCCAGGAGAATGACCACGAGGCCAAAAAGCACCCGGAGCAAAGACGTACGGGCCCTGGGCAAAACTTTTGCGCCGATCAGCGAGCCCAGCAGAACACCGAGCATGACTGGCATGGCAAGGCCGGGATCAATGTACCCACGCTGCAAATAAACTCCCGCACTGGCCGCGGCGGTGACCCCAATCATGAAGTTGCTGGTCGTGGTGGAAACCTTGAAGGGGATGCGCATCGCCTGGTCCATGGCGATCACCTTCATTGCTCCGGCGCCAATCCCCAGCAGGCCGGAGATTGTTCCTGCCACAAACATCAAGCTGAACCCGGCGGGGACGCCACGCACGTGATAATTTTGGAGCCCCTGGGCAGTGGGATAGCTGGAGTCCAGCTTCAGCAATCCCGCCAAACGATCGGGGCCGAGGTCGCGGGGAGCGGGGGGCGCCGGGCGGCTGGAAGCGAAGGCGGAGAAAAGCAAGACGATTCCGAAGATGATGCTGATCGTCGAGGCAGGGAGGCGGGAGGCGAAGGAAGCTCCCACCACCGCCCCCACTGTCGTGGCAATTTCCAGGAACATCCCAATACGAATATTGGTATAACCTTCCTTGACATAAGCGGCCGCGGCGCCGGAGGAAGTGGCGATGACGGAAACCAGGGCGGCGCCGATCGCGTAACGGATGTCAATTCCAAACACCAGGGTCAGTAGCGGAGTGATGACGATGCCGCCCCCCAGGCCTGTCAGCGCGCCCAGGAAGCCTGCCACCAGCGCTCCTAAGCCGATAAAGACGGTAAGTTCGAACGAGTTCACTTTTCAGCCCTTGTCGAGATTCCCATAATAGCAAGTGCCGCGCGGACCTGTCATATCGTTCCGCTTTCCTAAATCTGAAGGTGGTAATATGCCAGCTTCCAACCTGGAGAGAGGAGCGACGATGATGGACAAAACACAACGATTCGACCGTAGCAAACGTCAAGCTTTCCGAAAAATTCTTGGCCTGGGAACCGGATTAGCAACTGCAAACCTCTTAACTCCGAGCCACGCTTCCGCCCTCGGAATGAATATAGGGGTCGAACCTGCGCAGAATCCCGCGGCGCCCTTTACAGGAATTTATTACGTTAGGGGCTTCGGCGCCAGGGGAGACGGCAAGACGGTTGATACCCCTGCCATCAATCGCGCGATCGAAGCGGCGGCCGCTGACGGTGGCGGTACGGTGCGTTTTCCGGCGGGTACCTACTTGTGTTATTCGATCCACCTCAAGAGCAAAGTGGACTTGTATCTGGACCAAGGCGCAACGATCTTGGCCGCCGAGACCGGGGAACAGGGCAGCTACGATCCGGCCGAGCCGAACCCCTGGGACAAATACCAGGATTTCGGCCACAGCCACTGGCACAACGCGCTGATGTGGGGCGAGGGCATCAGTAACGTGTCCATCCAAGGGCCGGGCCTGATGTGGGGCAAGGGCCTGACTCGCGGGCGGGGCGAGACCGGCGCGGGCGTCGGTGACAAAACTATCAGTCTCAAAAACTGCCACAACATTACCATTCGCGATATTTCCGTCTTGCACGGCGGCCACTTTGCCATACTGGCCACGGGCGTGGATAATCTCACCATCGACAACGTCATGCTCGACACGAATCGCGATGGGGTGGACATTGACTGTTGCCATAACGTGCGCGTCTCGAATTGCACCGTCAATTCGCCGTGGGACGATGGAATCTGCCCCAAGAGTTCCTACGGGTTGGGCTACGCGCGAGCCACCGAGAATTTGACGATTACCAACTGCTTTGTCACCGGTGGGTACGAGGAGGGCACGGTCCTGGACGGGACCTGGAAAGAGTTTCAGCCCGGCGTGCGCGTCCCGCGGACGGGAAGGATTAAGTGCGGCACGGAGTCGAATGGCGGCTTTAAGAACATCACCATCTCCAACTGCGTGTTTGAAAAATGCCAGGGCTTGGCGATCGAAACGGTCGACGGGGCGCTGGCCGAAGACATTTCGATTACCAACATCACCATGCGTGACATTGCCAATTGCCCTATCTTTCTCAGACTGGGCAGCCGGATGCGCGGGCCCGCCGGGGTTCCCGTGGGCAAACTGCGCCGCGTGAACATCAGCGACATCGTGGTATCCAACACTGCGGCGCGCTACGCCTCGATCATCAGTGGGATTCCGGACCACAACGTTGAAGACGTGAGGGTGAGTAACATTACGGTCCTGCATCCGGGCGGCGGGACGCGTGAGGACGCGGCCCTCGTGCCACCGGAAAAGGAAAATGCATATCCTGAGCCCACCATGTTCGGCTCGATGCCGGCCTATGGGTTCTACATTCGCCACACGGCGCGCATCGAGCTGAATCATATCGATGTGCGCTATGAAAAAGAGGATCTTCGGCCGCCCTTTGTGCTGGAAGAGGTGGAAGAGGCGGACTTCCTCCACATCAAGGCTCAGCAAGCCGCCGGCGTTCCCAGCTTTGCACTCAAGAACGTCACCGACTTCAGCACTTATCTGAGCCGGCCGGTTCGCGATATATATCTGAAAAACGTTACGCAAGAAACGCTTTAAGATCATTTCGAGATTCAAGCACCTCAACAGGAGTATTCAAATGTGTCCCGAGAATCGCGATTGATAGGAGCGGGAAACCGCAGAAAAGACGTTCACCCTCGCGGGATGTGTGTTATAGAGATTTTGCGAAGAATCCTAGACCCACACCCGGAGGGTGAACGATGGAAGCAAG
>Ga0326728_10005618_pt1 | contig 34857 bp, 27 predicted proteins | sample MB3enrmetagenome_FD_207602 | JGI IMG/M metagenome (GOLD analysis project Ga0326728, IMG submission 207602) | Lab enriched peat soil microbial communities from McLean, Ithaca, NY, United States - MB31MN | ecosystem: Environmental > Terrestrial > Soil > Wetlands > Peat | place: USA: New York...
CTCGTTGGGGTGAGGTAAGCGATTTTTGCTCAGAGGGGTGAAGGGACAGCTCTTCGTCCATGGGGTGGTAAGGAACGGTAGGCCGGGGATTTATCCCCGGCAATACAACAGCCTTTTACGAATGGGGTTTTAACCCCTGAGGTATGCTTTTCAGCCGCTGGCCCCATCGCAGGGGCCGCAGGTGTTTATCGGTAGATTTCGCGGCGGTTGCCCAGGCGTACAACCTGAACAATCAGCTTTTTATCCTGAATGTCGGCGATGATGCGATAATCGCCCACTCTGTATTTCCAGTAATCTCCCAGCGTGGAACCCGTAAGCGCTTCGCCGATGCTACGGGGATTCTCTAGGACTGCCACGCGTTCGCGCAGAAACTTTACGATCCGACGCGCGATCTGTTTATCGAGCTTTTTCAGTTCACTCTCGGCCGCTTTTTCAAACTCAATCGACCAGATCATTCAATTAGGCCAAGCCGCCTCTCCACTTCGTCTAAAGTATAGGTTCTGCTGCGTCCAGCCTTCAGGGCGCGCGTCCGCTCTTCGGCCAGGTATAGATCTTCCAGGTCCGCCAGCTTTTCGCTGATCGCCTCAATCATGTAGTAGGTCTTGCTGCGCCCGGTGCGTTTGGATAGCTTATCCAGGCGGGATTTCAACTTTTCTGGCAAGCGAAGTGAGACAGCGGAACCCATGACAGCCCTCCATGACCATGCAATACAAGTATCGCACAATAATGATTTTGAAGATACTGTTCATTCTCCCCGCCAAAAGCCTGCCATGAGCGTAGTCGAAGGGGCCGCCTGCCCGGACGGCAAGTCCCCCCATCGCAGGTGGTTTTCAAACCAATTATTTCCTCTTCCCAACTACTTTTTTTGCTTTTCAAACCTGTTTCTTGCCGCCCAAAATTTATTTCACTAAAAGTTCAAATATTTTGCAGATAATTAAATGGTAAACAAGTAACTAAACTCAACAGAATGAATATGTTCCACGTGGAACAATTTTGGAAGAATTCGCTTGCTCGTCCCTTGCAAACCGCCATTTGCTTTGTACCCGAATTACTCAGATATAGGTGTACCTATAAGTACACTTTTATCGCGTATTTTAACCTCTCAAAATGTTAAAAAAGTGTACTCCCAACACCTCATTGAAGCGGAATGGCCAGTCGCGCATCTACACTAGTAGAGTTTTAGACGTATGCCCGGCTCACATGGAGAATGGGCAAACTCCGGGAGGAAATCAACCATGCCGTCTCGCCGCTGGCTTTCTGTTGTAGTGATCGTTTTTGCCTTCTCCACCCTCTGCGCCTCCGCGCAACAGGACGCCTGGCTGGACACTAAACTCTCTCCGGCGGAGCGCGCCCACGCCCTGGTTGGCCGCATGACCCTGGATGAAAAGGCCGCCCAGCTTGAAGACTGGGCCACGGCGATTCCCCGCCTCGGCATTCCCGACTACCAGACCTGGAATGAGGCCCTGCACGGCGTGGCCCGCGCGGGCAACTCCACCGTATTTCCCCAGGCCATCGGCATGGCCGCTGCCTGGGATCCCGGCATAGTTCGCGAGATGGGACAAACCATCTCCACCGAGGGCCGAGCGAAGTACAACCAGGCGCAGCGGGAGGGCAACCATCGCATCTTCTATGGGTTGACCTTCTGGTCGCCCAACATCAACATCTTCCGCGATCCCCGCTGGGGGCGCGGCCAGGAAACCTACGGCGAAGACCCGTTCCTCACCTCCCGGCTGGGCGTGGCCTTTGTCAACGGCGTACAGGGCGACGACCTCAATCACCTGCGCGCCGTGGCCACCAGCAAGCACTTTGCCGTGCATAGCGGGCCCGAGACGCTGCGCCACGAATTCAATGTCAACCCCTCGCCGCGCGACCTGGAAGAGACCTACCTGCCCGCCTTTCGCGCCACCGTCGTCGAGGGTCACGTGCAATCGGTGATGTGCGCCTACAGCGCCATCGACGGTTGGCCGGCCTGCACCAACAAGATGCTGCTCAAGGAGCACCTGCGCGAAGCCTGGGGATTTAAGGGCTTTGTCGTCTCCGACTGCGGCGCCATCGTGGACATAAACCTGGGCCACAAGAAGACCCCGGACATTACGCATGCCGCCGCCATGTCGCTCGCGGCGGGCACCGATCTCTCCTGCAGCATGTGGACCCCCGGCTTCAATACGCTAGCCGATGCGGTGCGCCAGGGGCTGGTCAGCGAAGACCTGGTCACCCAAGCCGCTGAGCGGCTCTACACTGCGCGCTTCCAGCTAGGTCTTTTTGACCCGCAAGGTTCCGATTGGCGCGATAAAGTTCCATTCTCCGAGGATGCGTCGCCCGCACATCGCCGGATTGCGCTGAAAGCTGCCGAAGAGAGCATCGTCCTGCTGAAAAATCATGGAGTTCTTCCGTTGAAGAGCGCGCCCGGCCACATCGCGGTCATCGGCCCAACCGCCGATCTGCTGCCATCCATTCTGGGCAACTACGTGGGCACGCCGGTTAATCCGGTCACGCCGCTGGATGGAATCCTCAACCAATTCCGCAGCTCGCCCATTCTCTATGCGCAGGGCTCCACGCTGGCTGTCGGTATCAGCGTGCCCGTTCCCAGAACAGCCTTCGGCCTCAACCAGGGTTTAAAAACCGAATTCTTCGCTACCCCCGACTGGACAGGTCGTCCGGTGGCCACCTTAACCCAACCCGAAGTCCAAACCGACTGGGAGAACGCCAGCCCGGTCCCTCAGTTGGCCACGCATGACTACTCCGTCCGCTGGACCGGCACGATCACCGCGCCTGCCCCCGGCCACTACGTCTTTTCCGTCGAGCCCGGCATGAGCCACCCCTATTCGCCGGTCGAGAACTACCGCTTTATTCTCGACGGCAAGGTGCTGGGCGAGGGCAGTCTGCGCCAAGGTAACGATATTACGGCGTTGGGTAACTTCCATATCATTCCCGGCGCTTCGCCCACTGCTCCGCCGGTCGAGCAATTCCCTAAAGCTCCCTCCATCGCGGTGGACTTCACCGACGCCAAGCCGCATGACTTTCGTCTGGAGTACTCCCATGCCGGCGACTCATTCGGCGGCGGCGTCACCCTCAGGTGGGAAGCCCCCGCCCAGGCCCAGCTCGATGAAGCCGTGGCCCGCGCCAAAGAGTCCGATGTGGTGATCGCTTTTGTCGGCCTCTCGCCGCAGCTTGAAGGCGAGGAGATGCGCATCCAGATCGACGGCTTCTACGGTGGCGACCGCACCAGCATTGACCTGCCGGCGCCTCAGCAAAAGCTTCTTGAAGCCGTGGCAGCTACGGGCAAACCGCTTATCGTGGTGCTGCAGAGCGGCAGCGCAGTGGCGCTCAACTGGGCCAGCCAGCACGCCGATGCCATCCTTGAAGCCTGGTATCCCGGCGTCGAGGGAGGCACAGCCATCGCCCGCACCCTTGCTGGCCTCAGCAACCCCGCTGGCCGTCTGCCCATCACCTTCTACGCTTCGCTCAATGACCTGCCCGCCTTCACCGATTACGGGCTCAAAGGCCGAACCTATCGCTATTTCACCGGCAAACCATTGTGGGGCTTCGGTTATGGACTAAGCTATTCCAGCTTTAAATACAGCCCGGTAAAGCTCTCCGCAGGCACGCTCAAAGCCGGCGACCCCCTTACCGCGACCGTTACCGTTACCAACAGCAGCGCTGTTTCCGGCGACGAAGTTGTCGAAGCCTACCTCAAAACTCCGCAATCCGATGGGCCTATTCACTCTCTGGTGGGCTTTGAGCGGGTTCGCCTCGCCTCGGGTACTAGCCGCCAAGTCACTCTCTCTATCGATCCCCGCTCAATGTCGAGCGTAAGCGACAAGGGCAAACGTTCCATCCTGCCCGGCAAATACACTCTGAGCCTGGGCGGCGCCCAACCCCAGGACACCGCGGCCAAATCCGAAGCCGCCTTCACCATCACCGGCTCGCTGGATCTGCCTGAATAGCCTGCTCATACTAGGGGCCGATATTGTTTGCATGTCAAAGATAATTTTTTGTTTCCGCTGGGCGACCCGTCAAGGCCGCCCAGCGAGCTTAAGTCCGTGTCAAATTATATATTTTCTTGGAAATGTGTAAAGTGTTAGTATAATTACTCAATCTTGTGGGCCAGCGGTTTTCCAGTAAACGGTAACAAACATCGCCGGTTAGAATGTATTATTCATGAGTCGAATATATTCGACTTGAGTGGAAAGGGCGCGGTGGTGACCTGGGGCGCAAGGGGACCAGGCATGCAAACCGATCGAGACAATCGATGAAAAATGCTTTTGAAGTTAGAAATCCCGATTTAAATCTGAGCCCACTGACCGGGATGACCAGGAAACACTACATCGAATGCGCCAGATATGTGCTCCAACGGGCATTCCGGCACGTGAAGTCGTTCGATTCGCCCATTGTTTTTCCTCAGGTGCCGGGAAAGTCGTATCCCCAGCCGAATGCGCCGGAATGGCGTCATCGCTCCAACGAATTCGAAGCACTGGAGAGGACCTTCAATCTGGCGGCGCCGCTGATCCATGTCGATCCCGAGGTCAGTATAGGCGGCATCAAGCTGCGCGATTATTACGCCCATCATTTCTACAATGCCATGACGCCGGGGCATGTGAACAGCCTGCCCATGCCCGAGGACCTGCCGGATGCCACCTATCAGTTCACCTGCGAGTTTGGCGGCTTGGCGAAGACGCTGTTACTGATGCCCGATGTTTTATGGCCATACCTGACCAAAAAGCAACGCGATGAAATGGCCGTCACCATTTCCAAGTGGGCCCATCACCGCACGACGCAGAACAATTGGCGCGTATTCAACATCTGCGCGCTTTCGTTTCTCAAGAAAAACGGATATGGCATCGATGACGATCTGCTGAAAAGCCACCTGCAATGGGTCGCGTCCTATCACGCGGGCAACGGCTGGTATCTGGAGCAGAGCTACAACTACTACACCATCAGTCTCTTCGTCGTTTACGGCGCCATCTGGAGCCGGGCCTTCGGCCGCGAGCACTATCCGGAAATCGCTGGCGTACTCGAAAATAGTTTTCAGGAACTCTTCAAAACATATACCAGCTTCTTTGGCCGGGACGGCTTTATCAACATGTGGGCCAGAAGCATCTGCTATCGCCTGTGGATTTCGGGTGGCTTCCCGGTGTCGTTCCTGCTCGCCTCGGAACCGCCGATCGATCCCGGCTGGGCCCGGCGGCTCTGTTCCGGTTCGCTTTTGCAATTCACCGGGCGGGAAGACTTTTACGAGAACGACATTCCCAGCCTCGGCTTCTATCCCCACCGGGAATTTGCCATTCAAAATTACAGTTGTTCGGCCAGCCCATTCATCATGTTCCTGCCGTTTATCAGCCTGGCGCTGCCGGAAGACTCTCCGTTCTGGACCGCGAATGAGAACGACGGAATGTGGGAAGAATTAGGAAAGCGTTCGCAACGGACCGTGCTCGAAATGCCGGGCATCGTTCTGGTCAACCACGGCAGCAGCGGCGCTTCCGAGATCGTCTCCGGCAAGGTGTACGACGACGATCACAACTACTCCAAGCTGGTCTTCAACACCCATTTCCCATGGGAAGACCACAACCCCAGCGGCGGCACATCGCAGGAGTACAGTTTCCGCAGCCTGGATCCTCGCGATCTGAGGGGTGTGGACATCAATTTCTACCTCACGGGACGCGCGGTCGATAACGCCGCATCGAAGAGCGCTGCCTACGTAACCTCGCAAAGCATTCTCTTTAACGGCGTGCGCGACGGCGTGCTCTATCGCCAATTGATCATGCGGAAACCGCCGAACAACGGAGTTGGATATATCATCGACCTCGCGGAGATCACGGTTCCCGGAGGCGTCCTCCGCGTAGACCGCTGCCGGTTGGCCTTCGAGCATGAGCTCACGCTCGGCCATTTCGGCCTGCCGCATTTCGGCGGGGAGAAGGCCGCGTTGCATACTTTCAAGGATGAGGCGAAGCAGGGGATCACGGCCTCAATTCCGGGCAGATCGGTGGCGATGATAGCTTACAGCGGCTGGGACACGATTCAGAGCCAGGTTCACCGCGGCTTCAATGCGGAAACAGAGGAGAGCACTGTGCTGTTCGTCCATCGCAAACGCACAGCCAGGAACCCGGCGATGGAATTGATGATTACGGCAATGCTGCACAAAACCGATGATGCCCCATGGACGCCGGAAGAACTGGATCCGGTGAAGGCCATCCGGATTATGGAGGTGACGCCTTCTGGTTCTGTCCTCGGCGCGGAGATCACGCTGGCGGATCGCACGACTCACCAGGTCGATTTTAAGAATATCGACGGGCTTAAGAACTGCTGATACAGTAGGGGAGTCTCGGGAGTTGTCCCTTGGAACGCTCCTAAACAGCGAAAGCGGTGGACTTGCTTAATGAGAACAAAGCCGGACTGACAAGGAGATAGGATGATGACTCGCCGGGATTTGCTGGTTGCGTTGATCGCCATCGCAGGCACAGCCGGGGCCTTCGCCCTTGCCGGCCAAGCGCCGGTGATGGGCTCCGCCGTCTTCGATTGGAATTCAATTCCCGCCAAACCGACAGAGGTTGGCTCGGTGCGCTCCTTCTTCAAGGCGCGCACTGCCACGCTGGACGAACTGGAGTTGCACGTAACCACGCTACTGCAAGGCAAGGCCTCGCATCCGCCGCACCGGCATCCAAATGAAGAACTGATCATCGTGATGCAAGGCACCGTGGAAACCCTGTCGAACGGCGAGTGGAAGCGGGTCGGGCCCGGTTCGGTAATCTTCAACGCCTCCAACCAACTGCACGGGCTGAGAAACGTGGGCGCTGGCGAGGCCGTCTACCACGTCATCAATTGGAAATCTGCCGCAACGCCGGATACGCAGAAACAGTGAGCAGGCAAGGTGGCGCACAGAAAGGATTCGAGTCTATGCAATATGAGAATTTGGACCGGCGCTTCTTTCTAAAGACCGCTGGAGCAGCGGGTATGTTATCGACATTGCCGGAGGCGGCCTTGGGGTTGCAAGCTGGCAGTGGGCATATTTCGCATGAGGTCGCCGCGCCCGGAGCCGATGAGGAAGCGAAACCAAAACACTCCATCAAGTTTGCCGTGATTGGCCTCGACCATGCCCACATTATGGGTATCACGGCAGCCGTGATTCGTGGCGGCGGGGAGTTAACATCGTTCTATTCGACGCTTCCCAGAGAGACAGCCGGATTTCAGAAAATCTATCCCCAGGCGCGGCTGGCAAAGAGCGAGGACGAGATCCTGAACGATCCCACAATCCAGCTCGTGGCCAGCGCGTCGATTCCCAATCTGCGCGCGCCGTTGGGCATTCGCGTCATGAAGCACGGCAAGGACTATCTCAGCGACAAGCCGGCCATCACAACGCTGGAACAACTCTCCGAGGTGCGCAAAGTTTCTGCGCAGACCGGCAGAATGTTTGCGATCATGTACTCCGAGCGGCTGGAGGTGCGCGCCGCCGTGCAGGCTGGTTATCTGGTTAAGGCTGGGGCAATCGGCAAGGTGGTGCAGACGATCAATATCGCGCCCCACCAGGTGAACGCTCCCAGCCGCCCCGATTGGTTCTGGGATCCGGTGCAATACGGCGGCATCCTTTGCGACATCGGATCGCATCAGGCGGATCAGTTTGTCTACTACACCGGCTCGACGACAGCTGCCGTAACAGCATCGCAGATCGCGAATGTGAATCATCCCACACATCCGGAGTTTCAGGACTTCGGCGATATGATGCTTCAGGGCAATGGCGGCGCGGGATATGTACGCGTCGATTGGTTTACTCCGGATGGCCTGGGCACATGGGGCGATGGTAGGTTGTTTATTTTGGGAACCGAGGGTTATATCGAACTGCGCAAGTATATCGATATCGCCGGGCGGCCAGGCGGCAACCATCTGTTTATCGTGGATAAGAAGCAGACTCGCTACATGGATTGCAGTAACGTGGTGCTGCCCTTCGGACCGCAGTTTGTCGCCGATATTGTGAAAGGCACCCACACGGCGCAAGATCAGCAACAGGCGCTTTTAGCTGCGGAACTGGTGCTGAAGGCGCAGAAAAACGCCAAACGACTCAGTTTTCCCGCGTAGGCCTCGCAGGAGGTGATGTACTGAAGATGGTGCAGGAGACATCTATGAAAGCCATCAGCACAAGTACGGAGTACCCGCGCAGAACGTTTCTGAAAATGTCAGCAGGCGCGGTTGCGGCCGCGGGCTTTCCGGCGATTGTGCCTGCCAGCGTGATGAGACAGAAGGCTCCCAGCAACCGCATGAACATCGGAGCGATCGGCGTAGGCCGAATCTCCCGCAGCCACGATCTGCCGGGAATCTGGAAGTACGACCAGGCGCGCATCGTGGCTGTCTGCGATCTCGATTCCAAGCGCATAGAAGAGGGCAGGGAACTGGTCAACGGCTACTATGCCCGGAAGACCGGCAAGGAATACGACGGAGTTACCGGCTATCATGACTACCACGAGCTGCTGGCCAACAAGGATATTGATGCGGTGGTGATCAGCACGCCCGATCATCAGCACGCGATTCTGGCGGTAGATGCGGTGCATGCCGGCAAAGATGTGTACCTGCAGAAGCCGGCATCGTTGACTATTGCCGAGGGTCGCGAAATGAGCAACGCGGTGAACGCGTCGGGGCAGATTCTGCAGATTGGATCGCAGCAGCGCTCGTGGAAACAGTTTCACCGGGCCTGCGAACTGGTGCGCAATGGCCGCATCGGCGATATCAAGCATGTGGAAATTGGCTTGCCGGGCGACCCCAGCGGGCCGGAGGCGCCGCCTATGCCCATCCCTCCCAACCTTGATTACGACGCATGGCTGGGATCCACGCCGGAGGTCTATTACACCGAGATGCGCGTGCATCCGCAACAGGGTTTTGACCGCCCCGGTTGGCTGCGCTGTGAGCAGTTTGGGGCCGGCATGATTACCGGCTGGGGCGCGCACCATGTGGACACGGCCCATTGGGGCATGAATACGGAGTACACCGGGCCGATCGAGATTTGGGGCGCGGCGGAGTTTCCGAAACATGGATTGTGGAATGTTCACGGCAAGTTCCTCACTCATGCAATCTATGCCAACGGCGTCACCATGGACATCAGCGGTGACTTTCCCAATGGCATTAAGTTCTACGGCAGCGAGGGATGGATCTTTGTAACCCGGGATGTTGAAGTCACCGCATCGGATCCCGGTGGCAAACCGGTAACACTGCAGCCGCTGATGGCCAGCGACCCAAAGATTCTGGATAGCGTAATCGGGGCAGATGATGTTCATCTGTATCAAAGCTATGACCAGCATGGCAACTGGCTGGAATGTATACGCAGCCGGAAGGCTCCCATCGCGCCCGCCGAAATTGGACACCGCGCTTGCTCAACCTGCCTGCTGCACCATATTGCCATGAAGACGGGGCGCAGACTGCACTGGGATCCGGTTAGAGAGCGCTTCCATAATGATGATGAGGCAAACAGCATGCTATCGCGTCCGCAGCGCTTTCCCTACGTGATGAGCCAGTAGAAAGTAAATAATATAGCAGGCGGCCAAACAGCCTGTTATGCTGAAATGTGAGTTTTATACAAACGGAGTTAACCGGCAAGTATGAATTCAACCTCGCGATCGGCGCCTGTAACCCGGGGCATTAAGCGCATAGACTTGGCCTATGTTCAGTTGGCGACCAGCGAAAGTGCGCGGGATATCAATCGCGATGTAGTACTGGAGATCGTCCGTTCCCAGCAGCCGGTATCCCGTGCGGACCTTGCGCGGGCATCCGGCCTGCAACCCAGCACTGTCTCCGCGATTGTCGAGCAATTGATCGCCGAAAAATGGGTAAAGGAAGGCGCCATTGAACGGCGGCCGCGCGGCCGGCACCCTACGCTGCTTGCGCTCAATGATGGATTGGTGATTCTGGCAGCCGATGTGCGGCCAAAGCAAGCCATAGTCGCGCTACTCGACTTGAATGGCCGAGTTCTGGCGCGCGAAGTTGTGCCTTTGGTCTCGGAGCCCGAAGGCTCGATCAGCAAAATGATTGCCTGCATGAAAACGATGCGCGCCAGCCACCCGAATCGCTCCTTTGAGGGTATCGGTATTAGTGTGCCGGGACGTGTTGATCCGGAGTCGCAGCGTCTTATACTTGCTCCCAATCTGAAATGGGGCAGCTACAACATCAAGAGCGCCATCGAAAAGGAGATGCGGCTGCAGGTTGAACTGACCAACGCAGCCAATGCCTGCCTGCTTGCGGAGCTATGGTCTGGCAAGCTCGATGGCATCCGCAATGCGGTATTAATCACGGTAGTGGAGGGGATTGGCGGAGCCATTCTGGCCAACGGGCAGATTGTAACTAGCCGAAGCGGGCTGGCTGGCGAGTTTGGTCACATTCCCATTGACCCAACCGGACCCCTGTGTGGCTGCGGGCAGCACGGATGCTGGGAGGTCTTTGCGTCTTCCAATGCGGCACTTCGATACTATGCTGAGATACGCCCTGATGCGGCACCCCTTGGCAGTCATGAACTGATCCACATGGCAGAAGAAGAAGATCCTGCTGCTATTGCAGCCCTGACCCGTCAGGCCGCCTGCCTGGGCCGCGGCATGCGTCTGGTTACCGCCGCGCTCGCCCCGGAAGTGATTCTAATTGCAGGCGATATTACCACGTCCTGGGCTCGATTCGGCCCCACGATTCAAGCCGAACTGGAAGCCACCATGCTGGCCGGGAATGCGCCGCAGTTGGGCATCACCAACGATGGTGAATTCGCCCGGCTGCGTGGAGCCGCGGCAGTTGTACTGCAACGCCATTCGGGGTATCAGCGTTCGGCGTCAAAAGCAACCAGGGCCAAAACTCCGCATCCAACAAGCTCTTGACGCGGCTAACAACAATCATCATGTTGCGATGACCCCACGCTAAGGCCCAGCTGGCGCGGCATGGCGATAACTCTCAGGAGGTCCAAGATAACTGGGCGGCAGAGTACCGGGATTGATGACTAGTTTCTCCAGCACCACGCCGGGGTCAACCATCCGGAATTTCAGCGTATGATAACCCGGTCCATCCACTTTGAGCGTGGAGGTAATCTTCCGAACGCCGTCGCTTACTGCCTGCTCCCAGTCCCTTGCTGAGTTATGTTCCAAAGCATCGACCACTTGCGGCTGTTGATCGTCGAAGGAGAGAGCATACCTCAATCCGCGGCCGGGAACGAAGTTTAGCGTGGGCGCTAAAATGGCTTCCACATTCAACGTGCCTCCCTCAAATATGTACATCTTGTATTCGAGAACCGGAGCGGGTTGCGGCGGCTCGGCGCTCGGCGCGGTGACCGGGAAAACAGTCATCCCGGAGAGCGTCTCGCCAAATCCGGGAATCTTATCCCAATGAACTTCGCCTGCGCGTGTTTCGCCGGTGAAGTGTTCCGCCTCAATTGAAACGTAGTGGTTGCCTTCGACAAAATCCTGCGCGGAATCTCTCGCAGGCGCTGCAGGATTCAACGCTTTCACGCGAACATGAAACTTTGCTCCGCCCTCTTGAGCGAGCGTAACCGTGCCATCATTCTCGCCCTCGGAGAGGCCGGTCCAGTCGATGCTGACAAGCAGCCTTTCTTCCTTCGCGACACTTCCATGCGTTTTACTTAGCTTGATCCATGGCCGGTCCGCGCTCGCGGAATACTCAAACGGCGCGGTTCCACGATTGAATACATCGATGAAATGAGTTTGCTGGTTGAAAACATCGAAGGCAGGCAGCGTAAAGACTCCCAAGTCCCGCGAACTGGCAAACGGCAATCCTTCCACAGCCACGGCCATCCTCGGCCCGGAAACCGGTTGCACCTCAGTAACGGCCGGCATGGCGTTGAGAGGCGGTTCGTTCCAGTAGGTGTACCCGATGTGGGTCTGGTCCATCATATGATCCCATTTGCCGTGCGCTAACTTATGGTTGTACTCATCGGTAAGCGCGGCGTCCGCCGCAAATAGTGCCCGCGCTTCGGCGGCAAGGTCGTTTGCGCTAACTCTGCCTTGCGCGGCATATAAGTGGTTCTTGCCGGCGGTAATGTATAACTCGTTCACAATGGCTGAGGCCTTCGTTGGATATAACACTAACTCGAAAAAGGCATCGCGCTTGTCCTCTGGAAGCTGCCGATAGACTTGCTCGGCACGCTCGGTGAGCAACTGCCATTCGAAATAAACGCGGTCAGCTTCCCGGTAATTTACCTGGCTGAAGGTATCCGGTTCCAGTTGCTCCGGCTTGCGCCGTCCATTGTATTGCGTGTACTTAGAGACAATATCCGCAATTTCCGCCGCGTAATCCGGACCGAATTCGCGCTCCGCCCAGAATTCGGTAAATTCCTGTATGTGATCCTTGCCCCAGCGGTCCGGATTCCGGGCCAGATTGAGAAAAAACTCAATGGGAAACTCCATCGGCTTCAGATCGCCTACATTCACGATCCAGATGCGGTTGGCTCCATAAGCGGAGGCCAGATTCATCTGCTCCCAAACCTTGGTAATGGAGTAAGTATTGAGCCACTTATAGGAGCGCGGACCGCCCACATAGTCGAAGTGATAGTAGATTCCAGCGCCGCCGCTGCGCTTTCGTTCATCCGCTGTGGGCAGCCGGCGTATATTTCCCCAATTATCGTCGCACCACAGCAGAGTTATATCGTCGGGCACGCGCATCCCTTTCTCGTAGTAACCCTGTACCTCCTTGTACAGAGCCCATACCTGGGGATCGGATGCAAGCGTGGGAGTTTGGTGGCGGGCGATGATTTCGCGCTGATCGGCGACGATCCTTTCCAGCAGCGCGATATTTTCACTCTCTGCCATCGGCATGTCCCCGTCGCCGCGCATGCCGAGTGTTATAACGCTCTCGTAATTCTTATTCCGTTCGATTCCCTCTTCCCAGAACGCGTCGAGCTCCTTGGAATTGGTCGCGTAGTTCCACGGGCCCTCGCCGTGCCGTTTCCACTCCTTTTGTGCGCGCAGCATTGGCTCATGGTGCGACGTGCCCATCACAATGCCATATTCATCAGCGAGTCTTGGGTTCAAGGGATCGTCTTCGTTGAATGCGCTATCCCACATCGCTGGCCAAAGAAAGTTAGCCTTCAGGCGGAGCAGAAGTTCAAAGACTTTTTCATAAAACTGGTGGTTGAATCCGCCATATTTCTCCTTGACCCAGCCGGCCAGCGAAGGCGCCTCGTCATTGAGAAAAATGCCGCGATACTTGACCGCCGGTTCGCCCTGCACCCAGCGTCCCGCCTTCACATAGAGCGCATCTTTATGTTCCACGGGGACATCCGCCCACCAGTTCCAGGGCGAAACTCCGATCTGCTCGGAGAGATCGTAGATCCCGTAAATTGTCCCGCGCTTATCGCTGCCCGCGATCACCAGGCCGCGGGCCACGCCCGGCAAGGGATGTGAAACCACCTGAATCAGCGTCGATTCCCACTTGCCGGCAATCTGACTCACGTCGATCTTGCGCTGGAGGATGAGTTGGTCGATGATGCGGCTCTTTCCGATTGTGCCGATGAGAATCACGTCGCCGCTGAGAGACTTCTGGCTATTGATAAGCTGCGTCTGGCAGCCGCTTACGCGAAATATGTCGCTCTGCAAATCGTGGGCGGCGCGCACCACGCCTGCAAAGTCGTCCGCATCCGCATAGAGCATCGCCGCGCTTCCCTCATGCACCAACCGGAAGCTGCCGGAAGCCGGGGTGGTCTCCACATATTTCGGCTGGCCAATGCTAAAGCCGCGCGACGGTAAGATCGCTGCGGCTATCAAAAGAAGCCAGGCAATGGCAGACTTCCATACGCGGGGCATCAGGAGATTAAGACTTTGGAGAGGGGCGCGAAAGTGCACGCAAGTTGGCATTGGCGTCAATCCTATACATATAATTTGTGGAGTGAAGCATATAACCGGAAAGCGTTAGCTGTCAAGCAGGCCGCTGGGATGTGGTACTCTGACGGCTATGAAAAATGGCAGTGGCGGGCGCTTTTAAAGCGCGGCGGCGGCTAACGATTTGGCATATTGTTTGACAGGAGTCTCAAATCGTGAGCTAGTATCCAGAATTGCACGAGGTAAACACAGGCCATGACCGATCAGCAATGGAAGACGCTTATCTCTGTCATCCGCGGAGAAGCGATCCGTCCTCTCCCCACGGCATTCATCATCGATAGTCCCTGGCTCCCCAATTGGGCGGGTCACACAATTCTGGATTACTTCACCGATGATCATATATTTCTGGACGACAACTTAAAGGCCATTAGCGCATTCCAAGAGGCGATTTTCCTGCCTGGTTTCTGGTCTGAATTCGGGATGTGTACAGAACCCTCAGCTTTCGGTTCTGTCTGCATCTGGGGCGAGAACGAATTCCCCTTTGCCAAAAAAATGCTGCACTCGCCATCCGAGGTCGAACGCCTGGAAAAACCCGATCCGCGCAAACACGGCTTGCTGCCCTTTGTGATCAAGAGGCTCAAGCATGTACAGCCCGAAATTGAAAAGGCCGGCCACAAAATCCGCTTCGCCGTGGCCCGCGGCCCGCTCAACGTCGCCTCGTTCCTAATGGGCGCGCCGGAGTTTTTGGAGGCGTTGAAGACGGAACCGGAACTGACGCATCGCCTGCTCGATATCGTCACGGAGTTTTTGGTGGATTGGATTGCGGTTCAGCGCGAAGCATTTCCGTCGATTGACGGCATCTTTTTACTCGACGATATTGTCGGCTTTATAAGCCGCCGCGATTTCGAGACGTTCGGCCTCCCTTATTTGCAGCGTGTATTCGACGCGGACGTGAGCGTAAAGTTCTTCCACAACGATGCGCCGTCGAAGGCCAGCGCGCCTTTGCTCGAAGAGGCGGGAATCAATCTGCTCAACTTCGGCGTGCAGCACAATCTGGCGGAGATGAAGACCTGGACCAACAACCGGATTACCCTGATGGGAAACATCCCTCCGCGCGACGTGCTTGCTGAAGGAACGCCAGCGGGCGTAAAGCGTGTGGTCAGGGAGATGCTGAACGCTCTCGATGACCGGTCACGATTGATTGTTTCATGCGGCGGAGGAATGCCGCCTCATGCGCCCACGGAGAATATCAGAGCATTGATCTCGGCGGTCGCCGAGGAAACGGCATAAGCGGCGGCCTAAAACGAGGAGGGTTTAGGCGCCGGTATTCGCTTCAGTATTCCAAAAATCATAGCCGTGGCGCCTTCCCGCGATTCCGTCAACGATGCTAGAACGTCTCTTCCGCTCCGGACATAATTCGGAACTCTAACAAAACATGGATTATGTAGGCCAAATGCAGGTATTTATCCTGCCTAGAGCGACTTTTACGCTTTTATGACGAGTCTTCGCCCTTATTCAAATAAACATATCCTGGGGCATGGCCAAGAAAAAATCAATTATTTTCTTGACAATTTCACGGAATCACTTCTATAGTTCGAGACGCCAAATAAATCGCCATGATAACGGATTCTAATTCTTTGTGCGGGCGGTTTTACGGCCAAAAACGATCACCAGGTCCAATGAAATCAAGATGTCAAGGCGGATTTAAGGGGCAGCTCCAACGAGTATCCTCGCGGAGTTTGGCAGAAACATAGTCATTTCACAGATGCAGGAGGAAATCATGTCAGGAAGGCCAGATATGAATCATCGATTCAAAACATGTGCAATCGGTGCACTGTTGATGGCGGTTGCGCTTCTCACTATCTGTTTCGTGAGCAGCACCGCAAACGCGCAGATTCTCTACGGCTCCATCACCGGAACCGTCTCCGATAAAACCGGCGCGGTGATTCCCGGAGCCACTGTAACGCTGACCAATCAAGGCACGGGCGCACTTCGCAGCACCACCGCTGGCAGCTCAGGCACTTACTCGATTCTCGACGTGCTGCCGGGTGTGTACACCGTATCCGTTCCAGTCAAGGGAAACTTTGCCGGGTCCACGGTAAAGGACATCCAGGTCGAGGTCAACCGCCAGGTGCGCGTTGACATAACGCTGCAACCGGCGGCAGTTTCGACCCAGATTACGGTGACCGAGGCTCCGCCGCTGCTGCAAACCGAAACGGCGGAAGTCAACGACGAGATCAGCCAGACGCAGATCTCGCAAATGCCGATGACCTCCAGCGCGGGACGCAATTTTGAGGCGCTATACACGCTCATCCCTGGCGGGGCCAATGTGAAGGAGCAAAACTCAACCGCCTCCAATCCGTCGCGAGCCATGTCCGTCAATGTGAATGGCCAGAACATGAACGGCAACACAACGCGCATCGATGGCGCGGTTAACTACTATGGCTGGCTGACGTATCTCATCGCGTACGTTCCGCCAGCGGACTCCATTGAGAACGTCAGCATCACAACCAACGACTTCAATGCCGAGCAGGGACAGGCGGGCGGCGCTTCGATCAAGATCACGACCAAGAGCGGCACGCACGACTTCCACGGCAGCGCCTGGGAATACTACCAGGATGGGGGGATCAATGCCCGCGGTTATACGGCGACGCAGGCCTCTCTGATCACGGCGATCAACCCCACGGGTTCGGTTCCCAAGAACGTATTCGACGAATACGGATTCAACGTCGGGGGTCCGGTCTATCTGCCCAAGATTCTGACCGGCAAGAAGAAGCTCTTCTTCTTCGATAACTGGGAGCGCACCACGCGGCGCCAGTTGATCAGCGGCCTGCAGACGGTGCCTGATACCAACATGATCGGAGGCAACTTCTCAGAAGCTGTCTCGAAGACGACGCTGTATGATCCTCTGCCGCAGGTGGCGGGCTGGGAGAGCATGGTCAACCCCAAGACCTGTCCGAGCCCCGATGCCGCCTCGAGTTGGACCAGCGGTTATCTGGACTATGCTTGCCGTCCGAGCTTCACCGCCGAGTATGGCGAGACAGGAAGCAACGTCAACACCATACCCGCAGGCCGTCAGTCGCCGGCCGCACAGACGATGATCGCCAATCTGCAGAAAATAGCGGCGACAGTAGGCACGCCGAGCGCGGCGCTGATCAACAGTGTAATGGCCAATGACTACTACGGCGTTGCCACATTCGCCTATAACCGCACCAGCAACGACGCCAAGATCACCTACATTCCGAACGAGAGCACGCAGATCTTCGGCAAGTACAGCGTGGAGCCGTTCCAGGTGAACGACCCACAGGAACTGGGGCCTGCTGGCGGCGGCACATTTGATGGCGGCCAGCCGGGCGCGGGACACGGCAGGATCCAGAACGTGGGCCTGGGCGCAAGCCACGTGATCTCCCCCACGTTAGTGATGGACGCCGACTTCGGTTATACCCGACAGGTGTCCGGCGCACAATCGTCGCTCGATCTGTCACTGGGCGACTACGGTCTGAACACATTGAAGATTCCGGGAACAAACATCAACTCGAATGATCCGGATTATTACGGCCAGCCGCTCTTCAGCTTTAACAGCACCTTCAGCTCAATCGGCAACTCCAACACCGCCAATCCGTTCCTCTTCCGCGACAACCAGTTTACCGGCGACGTGAACCTGAGCTGGGTGAAGGGAAAACACTCAACCAAGTACGGCTTCACTTACTACCATTTCGACCTGAACCACTTCCAGCCCACCAGCGGCGGCGGTGTCAGCAACGTGCGCGGCGGCTTCCTGTTCCAGGGCGGCATGACTTGCGGCGTCACGGCATCGGCGGCCACCGCTGCGTGCGGTGTTACGGGATACAACTCACTGGCCGACTTCCTGCTGGGGCTGCCCAATAACGGCACCGGCAATGCCATTCAAAAGGCGCAGCAGACCTTCGATCCTAACTCGATGCGCTGGACGGAGCTTGGCGCCTATGCACAGGACCAGTGGACAGTGACTCCGAAGCTGACCATCACCTATGGCGTGCGCTACGAGAAGTATCCGGCGGCGTACCGCGACAAAACCGGTATTTACGTTGTACAGTTCAACCGGCCGAATACCTCCAATGTCGAGATCGGCGGTGTTAAGGGCAACCCCGAGGATGCCGGCGTCGATACGGGGATCGGATTCTTCGCGCCTCGCGTCGGTATCGTGTATCGCCTCGACAGCAAGACCGTGGTTCGCACCGGCGCCGGCATGACCGTCGACCCGGACTCCATGCGCTATCTGCGCGACTCGTTCCCCATGGATCTGGCGCCGAACTACGCCGGGACTGGAACGGGAACCATTGCGGTCGATACGGCAAACACCACCACCTATGCGACGGGCCAGCCCATGCCCCTCACCTACGGCATTCCCATTCCATCCCCTCCCAACTACAGCTCAGGATTTGCGGGGCTGCCCGTTACCGGCTCTACCAACTCCGTCTGGCCGAACTTCCGCCGCGGCTACATCGAGAGCTGGAACCTCTTTGTGCAGCGGGAACTGGGCAAGCAGTTCGTAGCCAACGTCGGTTACGTGGGCAATCTGTTCGTTCGTGAGCAGGCTCCCGTCAGCCCCTACAATGCGGGGCCGCTGCCCGACAGTACGAGTACGCCTTGCATGCCCAATGGTTACTTCAACCCATCCGTTACCGGTATTGGTACTGGTAGCGCCGGGAGTGTGAAGTGCAACATCGCCGTCAACGAAACCATCAACTGGCTCAACTGCGCCGGCAACTGGTCGACCTGCACTTCCGCCAGCAACTTGTACAACACCGGCGGCATCACCATGAACGGGCCGATCTTCAGCGCGAACTACAACGCGCTGCAGGCGCAATTGACGCGCAACGCGGGCAGGAACGCATCGCTGGGCGTGGTCTACACCTATGGGCATGCCTTCGATTATGTCGACAACGGCGCCGGTACGGGAACGAGCGGGACGACGTTCAACTATCCGGCGTACTACAAACTGAACCGGGCGTCGGCGAGCTTCGATGTCAAGCACAACGTGCAGGTCTGGAGCATCTATAGCCTGCCCTTCGGACATGGGCAGAAGTGGGCAAACCAGGGCTTGATCAGTGAGATCATCGGCGGCTTCCAGTTGAACGGCCAGTACAGCTACCTCGGCGGTCAGCCATTCTCAGTGGCCGCCAACAGCAACCTCATTGGCGGCGTTACGCCCGGCTGGGGCACAACCTATGCTCAACTGGTCGCGCCTTACAAGAAGTTGGGCGGCCATGAAAGGATACCGGGCGATACCGGGGTAACCAGTGGCAAACCCTGGTTTGATCCGACGTCGTTCGCCAACCCGACCGAGCCGGCGGCCAGCGCCAACCAAACGCCGGTTCTGCCTAACACCCACCGCAACGAATTCCGCGGACCGGGCACGTCGGTTTTAAACGCGAGCGCCTTTAAGGGCTTCCACGTTTACCGTGAAAGCGAGTTCCAAATCCGCGTCGAGGCATTCAACATCTTGAATCACGCGTTGCTGTACAACAACCCGAACGCGACAGTTGGTGGTGGAACCTTCGGGTATATCACCAGCTTTGGCCCCGCATACTCTGTAACACAGGGTTCGCGTTCGCTTCAATTTGGCGGACGTTTCAACTTCTAGTGAGCTGAGTCATTACTTCACATCCAACCGCGCCGGAGATGAGATTGCCTCCGGCGCGGCTCTTTTCTATAGTTCGCCTGTAGGTAACTCGGAGTATATTGGTCCGTAGCCGGTGGAAGAAGGCAATCCTGGTATATTTTTCATACCATTCGCCGCCAAGGTCTTTCTGTTCGCTATTCCCTAACCCATGACCACCCCCATAGTCAGGAATTTCCCTGAAACACTCACACTAACCAAGTAGGTCAGAGATATTCGCCCTTTCTTCTTTCATTTCCTCAAAATAACTACTGAGGGATTTGCAGCTATTGGTCATTTTTCCGGTGAGCTGCTCCTCTCCGGTATCCAAAAAACCAGTAAGCTTGGGCTCTCCACTTTCGCCAAACCGGTGCTCTCCAGCTTCACATTTTCCAAAAACCGATAAGCTGTAGCTCACCGGTTTTCGTACTGAAACTGACCCCTGACCCCTGTCTTACTTCAGGTAAGCGCGCACCAGGTCGATGAGGTCCTCGGCCAGTTCGGGGGCGATCTGCTCCTTGACGCCGTCCACCAGGTGGAAGCGGATGTGGGTCTCCAGGACCTCGCCCATCAGGCCGTTGACGCCACCACGAACTGCGGCCAGCAGCATCAGTTGCCCGCCGCAGTCCTCATCGGCGGCCAGCGAGCGCTCCACGGCGTCCAGTTGGCCGCGCAGTTTCTTCAATCGTTGCACCAACTTGAGCTTTTCGCGATCATGAGTGGGCATGGAAGTCCTCCTCGCTTGACAATACCTACCCCCGGTATGGTATCTACGGAGTGGGGGTATGGTTACGTCTCCATTCTATCCCCTTAACACGCTACGATTGGAGTGCCTCCCGATGTTCCCCGCCTGCCGCCGCACCAGACCGACGCTCTTACGCTCGCGGCAGAGGCTCGTCTGCTGGCTGGTTGGCCTGGCGCTCGTATTATCCGCTGCCACCACCCGGACCCAGGTTCCCGCTGCGCCGCCCTCCGCGCCCTCACCGCAAACCATGGCTATGCAACAACTTGCAGCGGATTTTTCCATGCTACATTCGCCCAGCTCGCTCGCTTTGGATGGCCAGCATGGAAGCATTGCACGTCCTTCCGGCGCATCGACTCCGCCGCCCCCTGCCACACAGGAGGGGCCCATCGTTACCATGGCCCCGTTCCATAGCAATGGCCGCTACTGGCTCTCCGGACAGGCCAACATCATCTTCCAGGGCAATCTGCCTTTCCATTCCCCGTACGAAGGCACGAACAGTTTTCAAAGCGGCACAGAGTACAAGACCTCCCTGCTAGGCACGCTCTACACCGCGTTCAGGCCAACGCGTTCTATCCGATACAACACGGATCTGATCTTCGACATGGAGAGCGCCGGGGGGCGCGGGCTGAGCCAGGCGCTGGGATTGGCCGGCTTTACCAATCTGGATGTGGTGCGCAACCCAACCCTGAGCACACTGCCTTATGCGGCCCGCTACCAAATCCACCAGGTAATTGGCCTGACCCAGAAAACCGCCACTCAGGAGCCCGGCTTTTTTGCCATGGCCCCCAGCGTGCCTGTGCGCCGCTTCGAGATCCGGCTCGGCAAGATGACCTTGCCCGACTTTTTCGACGCCAACGGCCCCGGCTCCGACAGCCACCTGCAGTTCATGAACTGGACGGTGGACAACAACGGCGCATGGGATTATGCCGCCAACACGCGCGGCTACACAGTGGGCGGCATGGCGGAGTACGACGACCGCAAGTGGAGCCTGCGTTACGGCCTCTTCGCCATGCCCACGGTGGCCAACGGAATGGACCTGGACTGGGACTGGCGCCGCTCCCACGGCCACAACGGTGAGTTTGAGCTGCGCCACAGCTTTATCGCCCAGCGCAAGGGAGTAGAGCGCGTTCTCTTCTACGCCAATCGTGCCCACATGGGCAGCTATCGCGAGGCGGTGGCGGCGTACCTGGCCGGAATCGATAAGAAACCCAACATTCTGCTACATGAGCATTACGGCGCGCTCAAGTACGGCTTCGGCTACAACACCGAGCAGGAACTGACGGAGAGCCTGCGCGTCTTTGGCCGCTTCGGGTGGAACGAGGGTCAGCACGAGTCCTACGTCTACACCGAGGTGGACCAGACGGTTGAGGCAGGCGGCGATTACGCCGGCGCGCGCTGGCATCGGCCGGCAGACAAGATCGGCCTGGCCGCGGTCACGAACGCCATCAAGCGCGATCATCAGGAGTATCTGAAACTGGGCGGATTAGGTTTTCTTCTGGGCGACGGAAAGCTGAACTACGGCCGCGAGAATATCGTCGAGTGCTACTACAACTGGCATGCGTGGCGGGGTCTTTTCTACGCCGTCGATGTGCAGCACATCAACAACCCCGGCTACAACCGCGACCGCGGACCGGTCTGGGTGGGGTCGGTGCGGGCGCACGTGGATTTTTGAGGAACGCCTGATTATTTGCCCGTACCGGCAGGCTGAGCTGGCGTTTTCTGCTTGGGAGGCAGCTTAACGATCACTTCATTCGGCTTGGCATAGTGCAGCGTGCCCCGCGCTTCGATGCCGATGGCCTCCGGGTTGGAGTTGAGTTCAGCGATGCGCTCGCGCAGGCGTGCATTCTCCTGCTTGAGGCCGTCGATCTCCTTGCTCAACTCGCTGTCTACGACGCGCTTCTGTTGCCAGTCAAGCAAGCCGTTCTTTCCGTTGATCCAGTGCCAGAGGATCAGCAGCGCCAGCGCGACGGCCAACGCAGAGGCTACGGGACGCCACACGCGCTGCGCAAACTCCCGCGCTCGCTTGAGCAGGGAGCGGGGAACGGCGTCCTGCCCGCTCTCCATGACTCTTGTTTTGGCTTGCATTGTATGGTCTGGCATAGGATTCAATCCGCTTCTATCTCCAGCGCGGTTGATCGGCTTCAACATCCTGCTGATCGCATCAGCCGCACTGGAAAAGCAGCCGCAACGCTGTACTCATAGGTTAGCAGAAAAGAATTTCCACTTCCGGAAGAGCATCTAGATAGATAATTGGTTCAGTAAACAATTTCCCTGAGATAACCCTATGCCCGAAACCACGCCGTCAGCCTGCCCAGTTCGTCTCGTCCTGACCACCACGGCCAACCCGGAGGAGGCTGCGCGGCTGGGCGGCGCTCTGGTTGAGGAGCGGCTGGCTGCCTGCGCCACTCTGATTCCCGGCGCTCAGTCCATCTACCGCTGGCAGGGCAAGATCGAGTCCGCAACCGAGACGCTGCTGCTCATCAAGACGGGCCTGGAGCAACTCGCCGCCCTGGAAGCGCGGCTGCGCGAATTGCACAGCTACCAGACGCCGGAGTTCCTGGTTCTGGAGGTTGATGCGGCCAGCCGGCCCTACCTCAACTGGCTGCATGAAAGCCTGCGACCTGTATAGCCGTTCAAGAGGAATCATGAACCGACTGAGGATTTATCTCACTACTACGTTTTGCATCACCTGGACTTGCTGGTGGTCCTTGGTACTGCTGACGCATACCGGAACAATAGCCTATGGCCAGCCGTTCTTTATGGTGATTTACATGACCGGCGGTCTGGGACCGACCATTGCCGCCTATGTTGCCGTCCTAGCCACGCCGGTGCAATCACCCCTCAGGGAGTTCCATGCGCGGCTCTTTCGTTGGCGTGTGGCCTGGTGGTGGTATGTTCTCGTCCTGGCCCTCCCCGTGGCCCTTGCTTTGGTCTCGTTAGCACTTGCCTCGCTGATAGAGGCACACCCCCGATTGTCAACCGGAATGCCGGTTCTCCCCTGGTACATGTTTTTCGCCCTGTTTCCCGTCATGATCCTGGGCGGCGGATTGGAAGAACTCGGCTGGCGCGGGGTCGCCCAGCCGGAAACAGAGCGCCTCATTGCTCGCCCGGCAGCGGCGGTGCTGGTCGGCCTCATCTGGGCCGTCTGGCACCTGCCGTTGTTCTTCCTGCCCGGCGCCGGTCAATACGGAACCAATTTCTTTATGTTTCTGCTTGGAGTTGTTGGAAACGCCCTGATCCTGGCTTGGATCTATGGCCGTACCAGCAGCATCCTGCTCTGCATTTTCTTCCATGCGAGCTTCAACGCCACTGCGGCCCTTGGACTGGGGATTCCGGGAGGCAAGGGATGGCTATCAACGCTCAATGTGTGTTTCGGTTTGTTGGCCGGCGCACTACTGCTGGCTGTTGCTTCGGTCAAATCAGACAAGGCAGCCACGATCAATCTATGATGCCATGGGTGTGCCCGTCTGATATTCTGAGCCTGGTTTATTCCCATGCGTTGGTTAGTGATTGCATTTCTTGTTTCTCTCGCGGTGCTGCTCATTGCGGCCGCCGGTGTGGCGCATTACATCTGGGCGCAGCGCAGACGAAGCCGTTCCAGGCCTTCAGCGGGCGCCGATGCGGCTCCCGGCACGGCGGAGGAAACCGACGTCGAAACAGAACTTTAGGGCCACAGGCCAATCTTGCTGCTAGGCTTCACTGAAAGGACGTTTGTCCCCCATGAGCAACCAGAACCCCACAGCCGCCAGCCGGGTCGAGACCCTGGAAATCTCCATCGCCCACAGTCCCGACTCCGATGACGCCTTCATGTTCTATGGTCTGGCCACCAACAAGATCCGCGTTCCCGGTTACCAGTTCACTCACACCCTGTGCGACATTGAGACTTTGAACCGCCGCGCCCTGGATGAAGCTTTCTTCGACGTAACCGCTATCAGTTTCCACGCCTACCCCTACCTGCAGAAGAACTATATGCTGATGGGCTGCGGCGGCAGCGTGGGCGAGGACTACGGCCCCATGGTTGTCTCCAGCCGTCCGCTCGACCCCAAGGAGCTGGGCAGCATCAAGATCGCCGTTCCCGGCACGCTGACCACCGCTTATCTGGCGCTGAAGATCTTCAATCCGGCTATCCAGACCGAGACCGTGCCCTTCGACCAGATCATTCCGGCGATTCAATCCGGAAGCTACGAGGCCGGGCTCATCATCCATGAAGGACAGCTCACCTACTCGGCCAGCGGATTGAATAAAATACTCGACCTGGGCGTGTGGTGGCGCGAGCAAACCGGCCTGATGCTGCCGCTGGGCGGCAACGCTATCCGCCGTTCGCTGGGCGCGGAATCCCATAAGATCATCTCCAGGGCGCTGCGCGAGAGCATCCAGCATGCACTGGACCATCGCGAGCAGGCGCTGGAATACGCCATGCAGTTTGCCCGCGATCTGGATGTGCGCCTGGCCAGCCGCTTTGTCAGCATGTATGTGAACCAGCGCACGCTGGACTACGGCGCCGACGGCCGCGAGGCAATCCGCACACTGCTCAGGATGGGCTACGAGCGCGGCATCATCTCCATCGAGCCGCAGGTGGACTTTGTTGATTAACACGGCGTGACTGGCAATGCACTGCGGCAGTTACGACTTGCCGGTATAGCGAAACCAGAGTAGCTGTATTCCGGAAGCAACTTCGCCCAGTGGCTTTTTCCTTTACGGGGTCCCCAGCGAATGATCTTTGTTCGCTGGGGTGGAAGTAAAAGCCACCTTGAATACTCTCGACAAGAGCACGTTTACTCTGGTTTCGCTCTAAACTCTTTGGCAATCTCCGTCATTACAGCCCATCGATTGATGCGGAATGCAGCAAATATCCCATCCTGACACAGTGGCAAACAGTGATAACCCTCTTAAATGACTTTTGGCACCAACATTTCTGCCCATACGTTATTGAAGGCACCTAAGAATCTTTGCCATTCTCTAAATAAATTCTAACAATCGCCGATGCATTCATTATCGAGGTATCCAAGGATGCTCGCCAACTCCAATCCCGTCTATCTGCTCGCATCGCCTAATCCTAAGTTGCTTGCTGAACTTGAACGCGAGCTTGCGACCGGCGGGGCACGCGTGGAAGTTCACCTCACCACTGAAACAGCTCTGCCCGCGTTGACCGCGGCCCATGCGCCTACCCTGGCCTTGATCGACGTCAACCTGCCTGGCATGAATATGGGACAGTTGCTGGCAGTGGCGCGCGCCGAGGCGGCTGGCCGCCGTTACCCGATTGTACTGATTTCGGACGCTGTCACGCAGGAGTGGATTGACCGTCTGGCCGAGGATGTCATTGACGATGTGCTGCCCAGTTCGACAGAGCCTGCCTTTGTGCGGCTGCGGGTAAAAGCCGTGCTGCGCAACCATCACCGGGCGCGCGAGTTGGATCTGCTGCGCGAGGCCGCCGCGCTCAACTCGCAATTGGACCATCTGACCGGTGTTTACAATCGCGAAACCATGCTCTCTATGATCTTTCGCGAGACCGATCGCGTGCAGCGGATGAAAAGCTCGTTGTGCATGATCCTCTTCGATATCGACGACTTCGGCCACTGGAACACGCGGCTGGGATCGGAGACCTGCGATGAGCTGCTCTGCCAGGTAGTGGCTCGCACCGCGCGCCTTCTGCGCAGCTACGATCTGTTAGGCCGCGCCGGCAAAGACGAGTTCCTGGTCGCCCTTCCCGGTTGCTCCAGCGTCAACGCGGTCATGATGGCCGAGCGCCTGCGCATGGATGTTTTCTCGGCGCCCTTCCGCATCCAAGGCGAGGCCATCCGCCTCTCCGCCTGTTTTGGCATCGCCGCCAGCATTGGCCGCTCCCCGGTGGTGGTACTGCGCGAGGCCGAACAGGCGTTGCTGGTAGCCAAGGCTGCTGGACCCGAGTCCATCCAGTGCGCCGGCGATTTTCCCGAACCCAATGCCGCCCCGGTGGCCTTCCTCTCATCAAACTCCGAGGACGAACTGTTGGCCTGGTAGCACGGAATACGGAAACTTGTTTTTCCGCTGAGTAGCATTTCTTAGGGGGAGGATCAATAACCTGTGAAACTGTTGTGCTCCGTATCCATACCCAGAAATTGCTGAAAAACCTCGTTCGACAGCAGCCGTCCCCGCGCGGTGAGTTGAACTATCGTGCCGTCGGAGACCAGCAAACCTGCCTCAACCAGCCGCGCGACGGCATTGAGCGCCGGGGAGACCATTGCCGCGCCAAACTCGCGCTGCACTGCGGCAATGTCCACGCCTGCATTCAGTCGCAAGCCGAGAAACCATGCCTCCTCGTGTTGCTGCGCGGAAGTGAGCCACGTGGTCTCGACCGGCGCTGAGCCAGCGAGATAGGCTGCTAAGTCGTCGGTGGTCGTAGAACGCAGGACACGATGGTCTTCGCCTGCTGCCAGCATGGAGGAGGCGTCGAGGCCCAGGCCGAGGTAAGGCCGCCGCTGCCAATAGCGCAGGTTATGGCGCGAGTGGAATCCGGAACGGCAGAAGTTGGAGATCTCGTATTGCTCCAGGCCGGCCTGGCCTAAGGTTTCGATAGCCCGCTCATACATTTGCGCAACGGCGTCGTCGCCGGGAACAAGATCCGCGTGGTAGCGCGCGCCGTGAGCCAGTACCTCGCGGCCCAGGCGGGAATCCTGGTCCACCTCGAACATGTAGACGCTGGCGTGAGGGACGCCCGCATCCGCCAGAGCCGTCATCACCATCAACGACTCCTGCCATGAGGCGAAGGTCTGGCCGGGAAGGCCGGCGATCAGGTCTACATTCAAGTTGCAGATGCGCGCCGCGCGCAGCCGCATTACATCTGCCAGCGCCACCGCGCGATTGTGCAGCCGCCCGCTCAGCGCCGCCTCGCAGTCGATGAACGACTGCACGCCCAGGCTGACGCGGTTGACGTCGGCCGCAACGAGCGTCTCCAGCATCTCATCGGTAAGCTGGCCAGGCGCGCATTCGACGGTGATCTCGGCCTCTGGCTCCAGGTCGAACTCCCAGCGCATGGCGGCGAAGAGCCGGGCAAGCAGCCCGGGCGCGAGCAGGCTGGGCGTTCCTCCGCCTATATAGACCGTGTCTACACGATGCGGGAGTTCCACTCCCATTTGCGCGGCCCATGCAGGGGCCGCTGCCAAATCCTCAACGAGCCGATCTACATAGCGCTTGTGCTCGCCGGCCGGATGGACTCCCGAGGCAAAGTTGCAGTACGTGCACTTTGACCGGCAGAAGGGGATCGAGATATAGAGTCCGAGCGCGCCGCCCGCGGAAGCAACCATAAGGAGATTGTTTCATGGGCGCGTGGGAGCTTCTGTAACTTTTCCTTATTGCCGCTCATGCAAGAATAGAAGACAAGGAGATCCCGGTTTGAGAGCCTGGCCTGTGGTGGGCATCGCGCTGATGCAAGCTTTTTTGCTTGCTGCTCATTGGTTCATCTATTACACCTGTATCTCTTTCTGGCAGACCCTCAGTCCGATGGCCGTGCTCTTGCTGCGGATCTCGCTGCTGCTGCTGGCCTTTACTTTCATTCCTGCTGCTTTGCTTGCGTTCTTCCACGCCAACCGCCTGGTAACACTGTTCTACAGGCTTGCCGCGGTCTGGCTGGGGTTTCTCAATTACTTCTTTTGGGCGGTCTGCCTCTCGTGGCTGGCCAGCTTTGCACTGGCTGCCCTTCAGTTGCGTGTGGACAAGCCGTTGATCGCAACCACGCTCTTTTGCATGGCCGTCGCGGCCAGCCTCTACGGCCTGGTGAATGCGCGCATCCTGCGCATCCGGCGCATCACGATACTATTGCCCGGCCTGCCCGATGCCTGGCGCGGCCGCACCGCCCTGGTGCTCAGCGACCTGCACCTGGGCCACATGAACGGAGATGGTTTCAGCCGCCGCATCGTGGCGTTGGCGATGCGCCTGAACCCGAACGTAATCTTTTTCCCCGGCGATCTATTCGACGGCATCAGGGCCAACTCCGCGGCGCTGGTGGAACCCTTCAGCCGGCTTGCTCCGCCCCTCGGCAGCTACTTCTCTGCTGGCAACCACGACGAGTACGGCAACGCCGCGCACTACGCCGAGCTTCTCAGCCGCATCGGTATCCGCGCCCTCTCCAATGAAATGGTCACCATCGATGGCCTGCAAATTGCCGGCGTCTCCTACGGCGACTCCGGTTCTCCCATTCGCCTGCGCGCTATTCTGGAGAGCCTGCATCTGGACCCCGGCAGGGCGAGCATTCTGCTCAATCACGTGCCCAGCCGCCTGCCCATCGTCGAACAGGCCGGCATTAGTTTGCAGATTTCCGGCCACACCCACAGTGGACAACTCTTTCCCTTCACCTTTTTCACGCGCCGCGCCTTCGGAAACTTCACTTACGGCTTGCACCGCTTCGGCGGACTGCAAGTGTACACCTCGAGCGGCGCCGGCAGCTGGGGTCCGCCGATGCGCGTTGGCACTCGTCCGGAAGTTGTGCTGTTCACCTTCGAGTAAACGGATTTATGCTATAATGTAGCAACGTACCTACATAAGGGAGGGCGCGATGGCCATTACGACCTTATCCAGCCGTGAGTTCAATCAGGACACAGGCAAAGCGAAGCGTGCCGCCCGTAAAGGCCCGGTAGTCATCACCGATCGCGGGCGCCCCGCTCATGTTCTGCTGTCCATCAAGGAATACCAGCAGATTACAAACAAAAGAAAGAGCATTCTTGAACTATTGGCCATGCCAGAAATGGCGGAAATCGATCCTGATTTTGAGTTTCCACCAATGGGTGATGAGCTATTCAAGCCGGTTGACTTATCATGATGTATTTGCTCGACACCAATGTCATCTCCGAGTTGCGCAAGACCGGGAATTTTCACGGCAAATCAAGTAAAGCAGATCGCCATGTTACGTCTTGGGCAAATGGTATTCATTTAGAATCCATGTTCCTGTCCGTGATTTCCGTGCTGGAATTAGAGCAGGGAATACTCCAGATGGAATGTCGTGACGCACTCCAGGGAGCGATGCTGCGCACATGGCTCGATCACCATGTCCTACCGGCTTTTTCCAATCGCATCCTGCTGGTCGACAGTGCCGTAGCGCTGCGATGTGCCGCCCTGCACGTGCCCAATCCACGCGACTATCGTGACTCGCTGATCGCCGCAACCGCCCTGGTTCACGGCATGACCGTTGTCACGCGCAACGTGAAGGATTTCAAAGATACCGGCGTGGCAATCCTCGATCCCTGGCAGCCGAGGTAGAACTCCATTTTCTCGACGGGAAACAATGCCCAGGGCTGAAAACTCCTGGGGTCTGCGTCACAGAATCAGGTATCCGTCGAGCGGTAACATGAGTTCTGCGTTTGACCGGGGCCAAAGCACATGCAATCCAATCGGCATCGAGGAGAAAGCTGCAATGAACGAGGAAAACAAGACGCATCCGAGCGTGGTCCGAACCCGTCTTCACGGCTTCGAGCTGCTGCATAATGCCCGGCTCAACAAGGGCACGGCATTTACCGAAGAAGAGCGCACCGCTTTTGGACTGCATGGATTACTGCCGCCTCACATTGGAAGCCTGGAAGATCAGCGGGAACGCCGCCTGAGAGTTTTGGCCAGCCGCAATACCGCCTTTGGCAAGTACAGCAACATGCGCGACCTCCAGGATAATTGCGAAACCCTTTTCTATTCGTTGATCGCGCACCACACAGAAGAGTTGCTGCCCGTTGTGTATACACCCGCCGTGGGCGAGGGCTGCCAGCGCTTCAGCGAAATCTGGCGCAGGCCCCGCGGGCTATTTCTTAGTTATGCGCATAAGTACCGCTTCGATCAGATTCTTGCTGACCCGCGCTATGACGAGGTGCGCTGCATCGTGGTCTCGGACGGCGAGCGCATCCTTGGCCTCGGTGACCAGGGCGCCGGCGGCATGGGCATTCCCATCGGCAAGATGGCCCTCTACACCGCGCTGGGCGGCATTCCGCCGGAGCACTGCCTGCCAATTCTGCTCGACGTGGGCACGGACAACGAAGCTCTTCTGCGCGAGCCCATCTACATCGGCTGGCAGCACAAGCGCATCCGCGGCCAACAGTACGACGAGTTCATCGAGAAATTTGTCTGCGCAGTGCAGCGCCGCTGGCCGCACATTCTTTTGCAGTGGGAAGATTTCGCCGGGCTTAATGCGGCCATCTTGCTCAAGCGCTACCGCGACCGGCTCTGCACCTTCAACGACGACATTCAGGGAACCGCCGCCATCGTCACCAGCGCGCTGCTGGCCGCCGTCCGCGCCACCGGAGTTCCGCTCAAGGAGCAGACAATTGGCCTATTCGGCTCGGGCTCGGCGGGCCTGGGCATCTGCGATCTGTTGATTGCCGAGATGAAGGAAGAAGGCTTGAGCGAAGAGCAGGCTCGCCGGCGCATCTACGCCTTCAATCGCTATGGCCTACTGGTGGAGGGATGCGAGGGCATCCGCCCCGGCCAGGAGCCGCTGGTGCGCACCAGAGCCGGCGTTGCGGGCTGGAAGCTGGCTGGAACGGGCGCAATCTCTCTGCTTGACGTGGTGCGCAACGCCAAGGTGACCATTCTGCTCGGCGTCTCCGCCCAGACCGGCGCGTTTACGGAAGAGATTGTGCGCGAAATGGCCAGCCACACCGCGCGCCCCATCATCTTTCCGCTCTCCAACCCCACCTCCAAGGCCGAGGCCACGCCGGCCGACCTGCTGCGCTGGACTGAGGGACGCGTTCTAGTGGGCACGGGCAGCCCGTTTGGTCCGGTCGAGGTGAACGGCAAACCGGTGCGCATCTCGCAGGTCAACAACTCGTTCATCTTTCCCGGCCTGGCCTTGGGTATTCTGGTTTCGCGGACTTCTAGAGTTTCTGATGCCATGATCATGGCCTCGGCTAAGGCGCTGGCTGGCCTGTCGCCGACGCTCGCGGACCCGAATGCCCCGCTGCTGCCACCCATCGCCGATTGCCGCAAGGTAAGCCTGGTGGTGGCCGAAGCTGTGGCCAAACAAGCCATGGCCGACGGAACCGCTGAAAAGGTGGACGACAAAACCTTACGCGAACGTCTCCGTGATTATGTCTGGGAGCCGGTCTACCATCCGTACGAGCGAATTCGGTAGGTGTCTTGCAGATAATTTCCTTCATTAGGCGCACAATTAAAGCATGAACAAAGATCTGAGTCGCGATGCTTTTCTGGTCCCTGGTCCCTTTTTCCGGTCTTTTTCTCCTTTTCTTCTCCAAAAATCTGGGTACCCCACCCCCCCTACCCTGTGGAAATCATTTTTATGACCCCTTCGCAACTCATAACATGCACGTAATCAACAACTTGCATTTTTGACCTGTTGACGAATCAGTAACTGCAAACCCTCGATTTTGACCCTTTTTTAGCCCAAAAAGGCCCTGTTTTGGTTCAAAAAGGCCTCATTTTCGTCGGGTGGACCACCTCTCGGATCATCATCAAGAGCGGAATGCCTGTAAATCCCCGTCGCCGTTTACACTGGAATTCCATGATTCCCACGCTTGCCTGGACTCCGGAAGGCGTCCGTTTTATCGATCAGACGCGGCTCCCTCTCGAGGAGAGCTATGTACTCGCCGCCGACTATGAGCAGGTGGCCGACGCCATCGTCACCATGGTGGTGCGCGGCGCTCCGGCAATCGGCGTCTCGGCCGCCTACGGCGTTGCGCTGGGTGCTCTGCGGACGAAAGCCGCTACCGCTGCCGAGTTTGCGCCGGAGTTTGAGCGCATCTGCGCGCGGCTGGCCGCAACCCGCCCCACGGCGGTAAATCTCTTCTGGGCCATCGACCGCATGAGGCGGCTCTTCGCATCCCTTGTCGGGTCAGGCGTTCCTTTGGCCGAGATTCAGCAAAAGCTGCTGGCCGAGGCGCACGCGATGTTCGAGGAAGACATTGCCGCCTGCAAGACCATGGGCAGCTTCGGCGCGGCTCTGATGCCGGACAAAGGCGGCGTTTTGACGCATTGCAACGCCGGCGCTCTAGCCACCTGCGGCTACGGAACAGCCCTGGGCGTGATTCGCTCAGCCGTCGAGCAGGGCAAGCAGATTCACGTCTACGCCGACGAGACGCGGCCCTTTCTGCAGGGCGCGCGGCTCACGGCCTGGGAGCTGATGGCCGACCACATTCCGACAACTGTGATTTGCGACAACATGGCCGCCAGCCTGATGCGGGCCGGGCAGATTCAAGCCGTGGTGGTGGGCGCGGATCGCATCGCGGCAAATGGCGACGCGGCCAACAAAATCGGCACCTACAACGTGGCCATCCTCGCCAAAGAGCACGGTATTCCGTTTTACGTGGCCGCGCCCTGGTCCACCATCGACCTGGCCACGGCCACCGGCGACTCCATCCCCATCGAGGAGCGGCCCGCCATCGAGGTCACCCACCACGGTGGCAAGCAGCTCACTCCCAACGGCGTCGGCATCCGCAACCCCGCCTTCGACGTGACCCCGGCAAAGTACATCGCCGCCATCATCACCGAGCGCGGCGTACTGCGCGCGCCGTTTGGCGAGTCGCTCAAGGCAATGGAGCCGGCAACAGGGTAAACGGATTGGTGGACGGCCTGGGCCACCGGTCAAAAAAAACGGACTATGCGGGCAGTACAGGGCGTATATTGGTTCATAGCGGGGAAAGGACAAGAGAAATCCCGAGGATTCCGCTTGTTCTCTCCGCATGACTGAAGCGTAGTAGACTCAAATCCGTAACACTATCCTCATCTCCAAAAGGAGGGATCATGCCCGATAAGAAACAGACTGGCCTCTCGGACCATTCTCTTGGCGCAATCGCCTACATCACCGTTGTTCCGGCGATCTTTTTCCTGGCCGTTGCGCCCTACAACAAGAGTTCCTATGTGCGCTTCCACGCTTGGCAGTGTACGGCACTCACCGTTTTGACGTTCTTCGTCAGCCTTGTCCTGTACATTTTCCCGATGTTTACCGTAGCCCTTGGACTTGCTCTTATTGTTCTCAGCGCGCTGGTCTGGCTTGTATGGGCCCTTGTTTCGCTCTGGTGCGCGGTCGGCGCGTTGAATGGCAAGCGCCTCAAGCTCCCGCTCATCGGCGCCTGGGCCGAGTATCAGTCCAACAGATAACCCGCCGGCACAGCCCGGCAATCCCGCGAACGGCCTCTGTACGGAGGCCGTTTTCGTTTGCGTTCCTGGCCATGGTCAGCCAGGCACATTATTTTGCACACGCCGTTTGGGTTGTCCCTATAGGCGACGGAACTGACCAGTGACGCTAAAGGGTGAAGGCCACATTCACCATGGTCTCCACCTCCACAGGCTTGCCGTCGAGCACGTAGGGCTGGTATCGCCATTGTTTGACGGCGTCAATTGCGGCTTGCTGTAGCATGGCATGTCCGCTGACAACACGAACGTCGTCAACCGTTCCAGTTTTGGAAATGATGATTTTCAACTCCACCATCCCGGAGACGCCTGCGGCTTTGGCGATCGGCGGATAGACGGGAGGCGTCGACTGAATCAGCAGGCCTTGTGCCACGCCATAAGAGATAATCGTCCTTTTAACGTGGCCAGGATTGGATACTTTGAGATTTGCAGCCTTATTATCGCCTTCGCCTGTGGTACGGCGCACACAAAGCGCCCGCTTGCCGTAGCTGTAGGTGAGTTTGTCGGAACCCCGCTCCCTGTCGCTGAAGAAGAAGTACCACGCCTGATCAGAGGCATTACCACGAGAACTGCTCCACTGCCATCCAGTCAATTGCAGATTACCCTTCACATGCATGCCGCCGATATCGGCGCCAGGTTCATAGATACCTTTCAGCTCTTTGATTTCCGGCAAGCGCCAATCGGAGTGTCCGGCCAGTTGCAGATTCCGGCAATAATCTGTCGCCTGCTGCCAGTTCACATCCTTGCCATTGTCTTTCTTCGCCCACATCAGGCTTGTGGCGGGATCGGTCCAGATCACAGCCTCAGCTTGAGCACCTCCTCCAGGGATAGTCGCCGGGGCAATAGTCGTGGACTTGGAGGGCTTGGTTGCCGTTGGGGTTGTGACAGAGGCAGGCTGCGCTGCAGTTTGTGTGCCTTTGCCCGAGGCAGGTAACTTGGACTGGAAGAACAGCAATGTAGCCCACGCTCCCAGAGCGATCACGATGAATATCGCCGCTAATGTCCACTTCGAGATTACGGGGCGCGATGGGGTGGGGATGGGTTGCGGCAATTCCGGCAATAGCGGCGGCGGCTCGATCACAGTTTCCGGGTGAGTGAAGTGCGGGTGGGGGGTATAGGCCTCATGCAGCACCGCATCCAGCAATCCGGCCAACTCTGCAACATCTCGAGGCCTTTGCTCGCGATCCTTGGCCAGCATGCGCAGCACCAGGGCATCGAGGCCTTGCCAGTTGGCCAGTTCCGGGCGAAGCTGGCTGGGCGGCTGGGGCTGCTCGTGGAGGTGCTGGTACATCCAGCCTTCGGTGTTGTGGGCGTGGAAGGGTGTCTGGCCAGTCAGCATCTCGTAGAGAACGCCGCCCAGGGCGTAGAGGTCCGCGCGGCCATCGAGTTCTTCCGTGGCCATGCCCTTCCATTGCTCTGGCGCGGCATAGGGCGGGGTAAGCAGCAGGCCGTGAGTGCGGCTGGCGACTGTTGCGCTCTCCTTCATGGCCGCAATGCCGAAGTCGAGCAGCTTGGGGGTCTCGGGTTTTCCTTTTCCGCCAGCCAGTAAAACGTTTTCCGGTTTCACGTCGCGGTGGATAATG
>Ga0326728_10005619_pt1 | contig 34847 bp, 23 predicted proteins | sample MB3enrmetagenome_FD_207602 | JGI IMG/M metagenome (GOLD analysis project Ga0326728, IMG submission 207602) | Lab enriched peat soil microbial communities from McLean, Ithaca, NY, United States - MB31MN | ecosystem: Environmental > Terrestrial > Soil > Wetlands > Peat | place: USA: New York...
CGCAACCAGCAGCGCGATGGGCAGATACACCCAGCCCGTCCGCGCCAGCAGGGCCGAGTTGTCCAGTTCCAAAAGCATTGCTCCCCACGACGGCATGGGCTCGCCCACGCCCAGGCCCAGCGCGCCCAGGTTCGCCTCCGCCACCAGGAACGCCGGCACGCAGACCAGAAACTGCGGCAGCAGCAGAGAGCCGAGATGCGGCACAAGGTGCCGCCGAATCATCTGCCCGGTCCTGAGCCCGCACACCCGCGCATGAATCATCCACTCAGCGGTGCGCAGTTCCACCGCGCCCCGATAGATGGCCCGCGCGCAGGCCGGCCAGCCCAGGGCGGCAAGCACCAGAAAGGTCGCCACCGCGGTCGTGGCCGGCGACGCCGTTAGCGGAAGTTGCGAGCGCACCATCATTAATAGGAAGAACCACGGCAGCGAGAGAAAAATATCGCTCAGAAACAGCAACGCACTGCCCAGGAATGGCGGGCTGAACGCCGCCAGCAACCCAAAACCCGCGGCAATCGCTGTCGTCAGGGCCGCAGCCGCGCTTGCGCCCGCCAGACCGAGCAAAAGCGCCGCCGCAACCCGCACCGTTCGATCCCGGCCAAGATCGTCCGTGCCCGTCCAGTGCCGCGCATCGGCCGAAGCAAGAATCGCGTCCCGGTCCTGAGTCGAGTAGTCGTAGCGGGATCTGCCCAGCACCAGCACCGAGCCGATCACCAGAAGCAACAGCAGCAGGGCGGAGACTCGCCTTCTCATGCGCCCTCCAGTGTTGGCATGCGCGCGGTCAGCAACCCCGTCATTCCCACCACAAATGCCATCAACAAGCTCACCACGGCCAGCACCGGCAGATCGCGGTTCATGATCGCCGACCACGCAAGCTGGCCCACGCCGGGCACCGTAAAAATCGCCTCAATCGGCACCAGCGCCCCCAGCGCGGTCACAATCGAGAGCGCCGCCAGCGCACCGAGTTGCGGCGTTACGTTGGGCAGAATATGCAGCCGCGCCAGCGCCCAGGGCGTCATCCCCTGCGCCCGGCCCTGCAAAAGATGCGGTGCGCGCCACGCCTCCGCCAGCAGGCCGCGCAGAAATTTGAACTCCCGGGCCGCGATCACCAGCGTAAGCACCAATATGGGACCGCCAGCCTCCGACAGTATGCATGCCGTGGCCATCGCCGCCGTCGGCATCGCCAGCAGAATTGTGAAGGGAGCGCCCCACACAACTCCGCCCCGGCGCAAACCGCTCACCGGAACCGCAACGCACAGCGCCAGCATCCAGCCGCGCAGAATCCCCTCGACAAGCAGCACCGCTGACACACGCAGCCGCGCGCCGATCAGCTCCGCCACCGGCACGTGGAACTGGCGCGACTCACCAAAGTCGCCATGAAGCCAGCTCTTCGCTTCCTTTGCTGCGATCCCAATGACTGACTGGTCTCCGCGGCTCTCTGCCTCGATCTCCAACCGCGCCGATTGCGCATAGCGGGCATCCATCTCGCGCGAGTCGGAGAAGAACCCCGGAGCCAGCCGCACCAGCAACACCGTTCCCGCCGCGGCGAAGAACATCAGCAGCAGGGTTCGTCCAATGCGCGACGGGATGGCGAAATGCAGCCTCACAAAACCTCCGCCAGAGGGATCAGGGCCCGTGCATCACCGGCATCGACAACATGGGCATCTCAACCAAGCCGATCGGGAGCCGTAATCTCTGCATGCCAGATCTGCTTCGGCCAGGGAAGCGCATCCATCCCCGCGAAGAGGCATTTCGCTCCAGGCGCCATTCGCGCTCTGCTTCGCCAGGCGCAGTCAATCCCGGCCAAATCGTCCTGGCACGACACTATGCATTTCGTCACAGTTGAACGCCGGCAAGAAACTGTACAAAAACGAGACACTCCTCCGGAACCCGCAGATCGGGCCTCAACACTCGCCCAACCCCGATCGGAAGCAGCTTGGATGTTTCACCGCACCGCGCCACCCCGGAGAATTGCTGTATCTTTTTTTTAGGTTCAGGATTCTCTGGCACTTCCACGCCAGTGTGAACCCGCTCAGCCAGGGCATGGCGATTCTCACCCCCTGCCCGCCAGCCCAGGAAGAGGACGCTCAGCCATGAAGTGGACCCGCAGAACGCTCCTGCAGCAAGGATTGACGGCATCGGCAGCTGCCGCCGCCTGGTCGCAGTTCGCCCAAAACGCCGAGGGTCAAAGCCCTGCGCCCCAGCCGTCACCGGCGGGTGTTTCGGAAGACGCAATTCCCTCTGCCGCCCGCATCGCTCTCACCGACCTGCTCGACCACGGCGCGCACCTGCGCTCCGGCCAAAAAGTGCTGCTCGTCGCCTATCTCGACGGCCTTTACGGCGGTGATAACATCGTTGACCGCCAGGCCATGCACTGGCTGCAAAGCTCCATCGAGGAGCGCGGCAACAAGGTTGAAATGCTCTGGGTCGACGAGCCAACCCACGTCAACGCCTGGAAGTTCCCCACTTACGTCCGCGCGGCCATGGACCGCGCCGACGTCGTCATCAATCACTCCTTCGACCTCACCATGGAGGAAGTCCTCGAGTTCCGCCAGTACATCGAGCGCGAGCGCAAGGGCCTGCCCATGGTGCGCAACTTTGCCACCACCGCGCCGCTGCTGTGCACAACCTGGGCGCAGACACCCCAGGAACTGGTCAGCGAGATCCGCTTCCAGGCGTCGCGCAGAATTGTCGCCGGACTCAACTGGGAGCTTACCGACCCCAACGGAACCCACCTGACGGGAACTGTGCTGCCCGCGCAGAACGCGACCAACGCCGCCCACAGCTACGCCGTCCGCCGCGAGGACTCCAACACCTACTACCCCTGGCCGGAGTGGGTCTGCCCGCCCATCTCCCTGGCAGAAACCAACGGAACCTTCGTCTTCGACCGCATGTTGAGCTGGTGGTCGCGCTACATCGGCATCGCTCCCTACTTCGACCATCCGGTCACAATCGCCATTCGCGACAACCGCATCCTCAAGATCGAGGGCGGCGCGGAGGCCGATGCCATCCGCCGCTTCCTGGCCTTCCTGCACGACAAACTCGGCGAAAGCGTCTACACCTTCGACACCATGCACTTTGGCGTGCACCCGCAGGCCCACGCCGCGCCCCAGCAGTGTCCGAGCGTCCTTTATCGCCGCCTCATTGAACACTCCGACATTCACAACCTGCATGTGCACGTCGGCTCGGGCGTCGCCACAAAGGAATATCCCTACTGGCCGCACATCACCGGCGACCTGCGTCAGCCCACCTTCCGCATCGGAGACAGGCTGGTTCACGATCAGGGCCGGCTCACCGCCCTCGACGACTCGGAAGTCAAGGCCATCGCTGCAAAGTATCCCGGTCGCCCAGGCCTCGATCCGGCGCCCTTTCAGGGATAGCAGAACCTCCGCAGACAAAAATCCCCACGGCCCTCAAAGCTCCGTGGGGATTTTTCTTGTTCTCGGTCGGAATCGTTCTTGCCGCTACGCCGCCGCAGCCTTTCCCTGCTTGAGGCTCCGCATCAGAATCCACATCATCCCCGCCGCCGCCAGCGCAGCAAACATCAAACCCCGCAGCCCGATGTTGTAGTCGCCCCAGGCATCCTTCATCAGGCCCATCCAGTAGGGCGCAACAAATCCGCTCACGATCGCAATCGTATTCATCGCCGCAATTCCCGCCGCCGCCGCCGGACCTGCCAAAAACTCCATCGGCACGCTCAGCGCCGGACCCCACAACGAATAGGTCGAGATAAAGCTCACCGCCAGCGCGATCACAATCACCCACGTATGGTGGGAGTAGCTCGCCACCACGTATCCAGCCGCCATCACCAGGCAGGGCACAATGCAGTGCAGTGCCCGCTCCCGCTTGTGGTCGGAGTGGATGCCGTTCACCAGCATCGCCGCCGCGCCAATCAGCGAGAACAGCGCAATCAGCCAGCCCACCGCGCCCACACTCAAGCCGGTAGCGTCCTTCAAAATCGTGGGCAGCAGGAAGCTCAATCCGTAAGCGCAGCACCCCACAAAGAAAAAGTAGAGCCCCACCATCCACACCCGCCCGGAGAGCAGAGCCTTCAGCACTCCCGCCTCGTGTCCCAGATGCGCCTTCCCGTGGTCCTCTTTGAGCTGCCCCGCGAGCCACGTCTGCTCCTCATCCGTCAGCCACTTTACCTTGGCCGGGGAGTCCGGCAGCAGCCACAAAATCACTGGAGCGAACAGTACCGCCGGCAGCCCTTCGACCAGAAACAGCCACTGCCAGCCCGTGAGGCCCATCTGCCCGTCGAGGCCCATCAGCCACCCGGCCAGCGAACCCATCAACACCGAACTCAGCGGCAGTGCGATATAGAACCGGCTCACCGCCCGCGCCCGCATCGTATTCGGATACCAGAGCGTCAGATAGTAGAGCACCCCGGGATAGAAGCCCGCCTCGGCCACGCCCAGCAAAAACCGCAGCGCGTAGAACTCGATCGGCGTGCGCACCAGCATCATGGCAACCGCCGCCAGCCCCCACACAAACATGATCGTCGCCATGATGCGCTTGGCCCCGAAGCGCAGCAGCAGCAAGTTTGACGGTACCTCGGCCATCGCGTTGCCGATAAAGAACAGCCCCGCCCCAAGCCCATAGATGGTGGCCGAAAAATGCAGGTCTTGGTTCATCCTGAGCGCGGCAAAGCTCACGCTCACCCGATCCATAAAGGCCAGTCCGTAGCCGATGCCAAGAATAGGAATCAGCCGCCAACTGATCTTCTGTGCCGCCGACCTGGCCAGCGCCTCCGCGCCCGGTGCAAGTGCAACTGACTGCCGCGTCATCCTGTTCCTCTCAACCCAATCAACAGTTCGTGCTCACAGCAGGTTCACCCGGGCGCACAGATGATTCTCTCACTCGCGGCGCGCGGCCTAAATCAAATTCAGGTGCCCTTGAAACGCCTTGAAATCCCCATCCCGCGTAATCAGCGCGATATCCGCATCGATACAGCATTGCGCAATCAGTGCATCTCCAAGCCGAGCCTTCCGCTTACGAGCCAGAGCCTTTGCGCGCAGGGTTCCGGCGCGTTGCCAGAAGCCGTCTGTTAAAGCCACCAAAGGAAGCTCCAGGAGAACCCGCGCCACGGAGGCGGGGAGTTCGGGGTCGCTCAGCAGCTCCGTAAGCACCGGCGGCGGCATCACTACCTGCCGGGATCGAAGCGCCTGGGTGAGCGCGCGAACATCGTCTCCCTGCTGGCCTTCAAAAAACGAGATCCAGGTGCTGGTGTCGGCCGCGATCATCGGTCCGCCTTCAACTCCTCAAGCGTCCGAGAAAATTTAACCTTGCCCTGAAGTTGAAGAAGACGCTCATAGGCGCGGCCCGCCGCAACCAGCTCAAGCCCGCTACGAATCGTCTGCGTGATTCCCAAGCCGCTCGCCTTCTGCGCCTTGTTCAATAGCTCCGCGGGAACTTCCACGGTGATCTTTCTCGCCACCTGCATACCATACTCCTACCCATACTTTATACCAGCATCGAGTATGGTATCAAGAATCAGGTTGGAAACCACAACTCCATTCGAGCCACGAGCCAACTACGCCACCTACCGGGATCGGGTCTGGAAGAGTAGAATTCTCTTCGTTCGCAGTGCTGCTTCCCCGTCCTTATGACCAGCCTCTTTGAGATCTTCAAAATCGGAATCGGGCCCTCCAGTTCTCACACCGTAGGCCCCATGGTCGCCGCCCGCCGCTTCGCTGTGCACCTCGAAGAAGCCAGCCTGCTCGCCGTCACCGCCCGCCTACGTGTCGATCTCTTCGGATCCCTCGCCCACACCGGCAAAGGCCACGGCACAGACACCGCCGTCATCCTCGGCCTCTCCGGCGAGCAGCCCCACCTCGTCGATCCCGCTGCCGCCGAATCGCTGCTAGCCTCACTGCGCACCATCCACACCCTTACGCTTCTCGGCAAGCGTGCCATCGCCTTCGACGTCGAAGCCGACATCGTCTTCCACCTCGACCGCGCTCTCCCGCTCCATCCCAACGGCATTACCTTCACTGCCATCGACTCCAGCGGCCACGACATCAAAGCCGAAAACTTCTACTCCATCGGCGGCGGATTCGTAGTCGGCGACGAAGGCCCCGCGCCCAAAGACAAGGCCGCCCCGGTGCCGCACCCGTTTGAAAGCGCCGACGACCTGCTCATCCGCTGTGAGGCAGACAATCTGCCCATCTGGAAGCTGGTGCTTGAAAACGAATCGACGCATCGCCCCCAGTACGAAGTTCTCGCCGGAATCGACCATCTCTGGTTCACCATGCATGCCTCCATCGATCGCGGCATGAAGGCCCAGGGAACCCTGCCCGGCGGCCTCAACGTCCGCCGCCGCGCCGCTGCCCTGGCCGAGCGCCTCCGCGCCAAACCCATCGGCGACCCGCTCGCCCCACTTGACTGGGTTTCGGTCTTCGCCATGGCCGTCAACGAAGAAAACGCCGCCGGAGGCCGCGTCGTCACCGCGCCCACCAACGGCGCGGCCGGCATCGTGCCCGCCGTAGCCCGCTACTACACCGATTTCTGCCTGGGCGCGGACCGCGAAGGTCTGCACAGCTACTTCCTCACCGCCGCCGCCATCGGCATCCTCTATCAGCAGAACGCCTCCATCTCCGGCGCGGAGGTGGGCTGTCAGGGCGAGGTCGGCGTCGCCGCATCCATGGCCGCCGGCGGCCTCGTCGCCGCGCTCAACGGAACCAACGGCCAAATTGAAAACGCCGCCGAGATCGCCATGGAGCACCATCTCGGCATGACCTGCGACCCCATCGCCGGCCTCGTCCAGATTCCCTGCATCGAGCGCAACGCCATGGGCGCGGTAAAGGCCATCAACGCCAGCCGCATGGCCATGAACGAGCCCGAAGGCCACAAGGTCTCGCTCGATCAGGTCATCGAAACCATGTACCGCACCGGCCTCGACATGCAGTCCCGCTACAAAGAGACCTCGCAGGCCGGCCTCGCCCTCAACATCATCGAGTGCTGAACCGCAATTCGGCTAGAAATGGAACCGGTACCGCACCTCCACGAAGATCATGCGCGGATCGTTCCAGTGGAATCCGCCGACCGTAATCGAGTTGTCTTCGAGCACACGGTGATTGGTCGCATTGATCACATTGGCCGCAATCTTCCACCGCTCCCCAAGTTCCCGTCCTGCGGAAACATCGAACGTCGTATGCACGGGGAGCTTCGATCCGTCGTATGGGCCCTCGCCGGTGCCCGCCAGCCCGTTTGAAAAACCGGAGCCGTAATAAACATTGCTCGCAAACCAGATACGCGCGGGCAGGTGCGCAGTGAACCCCGCGTTTAGCGTGTTGCGCTGGTCGTGATCCACGGCAAAGTAATCCGGCCCGAGCTCGCAGGCCGGATCGCCGGCAATACTGCAAGTGAATCCGCCAACAATGTTCCCGCGCTGCTCTGCGATCTGGTTGGAGTAGCTCAGGTGAAACTGTCCCCACCGTCCCAGCGCCGGCGAGCGCAGCGTCATCTCCCACCCCCGCACCAGCGCGCCATCCACTGCGATCGGAAAGTACATATTCGATTCGCCCAGGCTTGAATGGTCCAGGAAGTTGTTCACGCGGTTCTTGAAGTTGTCCACGTCCAGCAGCCATCCCCGGTACGGAATCTCGACGCCGAACTGGTGCTCCTCATCCCGCTCCGAAGGGATGGCCGTGAAGGCGTCCTGCCCACCGCCCAGGCTCCCTGCGTAATTCAGCACCGAGCCTGAGACAGTAAGAATCGGCGCGGGCTGAAAGAAGTGCCCGTAGAAGCCGCGCAGAACCCAGTTTAGCCGCGGAATCCTCACCGTCGCTCCAATCCGCGGATAGATCGCGCTCTCGCTCAGCCAGGCGCGATAAATTGAGAACCGCTCCCCGCCCAGCAGCGTGACATATTGCCCCAGCCGCAGGTGGTCGGCTACATAAAACTCAACCAGCCCCGCGCTGGCGCTGGCCGGAGTATTGGGCTGGGATGGCCCGCTGCCGTCGTTCACCACCACACCGAAGCGATCGTTCTCCTTCTGTGCGAACGAGTAGAGGCCGCCTGAGAAGCTGTTCCACCCCGCATCCAGGCGCGCATCTGCCTGTGCGCCGCCGTAGTTCGATCCCTGATCCCAGGTGGTGGCCACGGGATAATCGCTGGGCCGCGAATGGTAGTCCGACTGGTTTACGTGGTAGAAGGGCGCAACGGAAACCAGCGCGTGCGGCGAAATTGTATGCACCCAGTTGGCGATCACAAAAGAGTCGCGCTCGTTTTGTGCATCGCGCAGGCCGTAGGAGCAGTAGTAGCCGGAAGTGCACTCGTAGTCGGTGGAACTGGGGTCGTACGGAATGTCGAAATAATCCTGCCTGTACTGCGCATCCACGCGCACCTGATCCTTCGCCGTCTGGTTGCGGATCAGTGAAACGAATCCGCTCTCGGAGTTCGTTGAGTCGTGGTAGATCCGCGCAATCGGCGTCGCTAATCCATAGTTCGAGCGGCTGCCGGTCAGGCTCGCGTACCAGGCCGTCTTCTGTGAGTGGTCGCCCAGCGCGATCTGCGTCTCCGCCGAGCCCAGATTCCCGGCCGAAAGCATCCACTCGCCCTCGCGGTTGAACTCGAAGCCGTTGCGCGGCAGCACATCGAAGATGCCGTAGGTGCGGTCGCCCAGGTCGGCCGCGTAGCTGCCTCGCTCCGTCTCCAGAGTGTCAATATCCTTGGGATCGATCTCCGGACCCACGTTCGATGCGATCTTGGTGTTGGGAATGGCTACGCCGTCCATCAGCCAGCTCGTCTGGTGGCCGCCGCGCATATGCAGCATGTCGTGCGTCATATAAGCGCCAGGCACGTAATCGGTGATCATCTCCATGCCCAGTGTCCTGCCTGCGCCCGGTGTCTCGGCGATCGTCTGCCGCGTAATCAGCGTCATGGGCGTCACCGTATCCACCGCGCTGGCCGCCGCGCTCACCACTACGGTGCTGGTCTGGCCGCTTACCTGGAGCATGAAGTGAAGCACGGGATTGGTTCCCGCGGCAACCGTCAGCGGCTGCTCGACATTCGCAAACCCGCTCGCTGCGATCGTGATCCGATAGACGCCGATCGGCGTCTGATCCAGCGTGAACTCACCTTCACTATCCGAAAGCGCCTTCAGCGCAAACGCGGAATCGGCAGCTTGGAGCGCGACCGCCGCTCCGGCCAGGGGATGGTGCTGCGCATCGTGAATAACGCCGTGAACCGTCGCAAACACGGTGGCGTGCGCGGCCAGCGAAAGAGCAAGAATCGCCGCCGCAGTCAGGATAGAAAAAGAACGCATATTTGACCTCGTATTGGAAAGCAAGTAATCGCGCAAACAGTCTCCGTGTCGCGCTCCAGCGCATACGCGAAAACTACCGGCAGCAAGCAGAAAGCCGAAACCGCATCTTCGATGCGTAGCAACAAAGCCGGCTGGAAGTCTGCGCAAGAATCTCGGAGATGGAATTCGCGCCTGTACCCGGTCACAGGAGATACCGCTGGCTTAGTCCGGTATGATCGGGATTCGCAGCGCGACGATTAGGTCAGAAGCAAGGCAGGGGGACCGCGTCCGGCATTGCTGTCACCGGGCCGGGAGGCGCCGGCCGATAGAGCAAACTCTTGCAGCGCATCTACCCGCGGCAACAAAGGAATCGCCACCGCTGGCGCTGCCAGCGCATGTGCGGGGCTGAACAGGGTAAGCGCCGGGCCGGGGTAATACGGGCAGTGCATGGGAGCGGCAAAAGCGGGCATCTTTCCCGCGCGCTCCATCGCCATCATCATGGCGCAGTGGTGCGCTCCCATTCTGCGGCAGCAGGCGGGCAGGCGGGCCTCTTCGCTCCCGGGAAGGAGCGCCGTCAGCGGTCCCAGCCCGAAGACCAGAACCAGAAATGTAGTGAGTGCCCGCCGCATTCTCTCTCAGAATACATTAAGGACAAATTGTGTCGAGAATCGAAGTAGTACCGCCGTCTGCCTCAGACCCGAATCAACTTCCTGTCTTTCGCCGCGCATCGAAATGTGATGGGTTACCGATCTCTACTTTTTGGGCGCCGGTGTTTGCCCCTGTCCGTCCTTAGGCTGGCCATTATTCGTAATGTCCTCGCCCTCGTAGATCACCTTCATCGTCGAGCCGTAGCGCTTGTAGTCGGCGTACTTCACCACGATGCGCAGATGCACATCCTGGTCCATCGCCCCGTACCCGCCGCTGAAGTGCAGAATCCCCTCGCCCTTTGTATAAACCGGGAACCAGTAGTGCCCATCGACCTGCTGCCGCCAGGTCATGAACGGCGGATGCAGATCCTCCTGCCCCTTCTTCGTATCGTCGGGAACCATGCGCCCGTTCATCACCACAATCTGCAAATCGCTCGCATCCACCCACACCCGCCCATCGAGATACCGCTTGCCCTTCACGATCGTCTTGGGCGCAACGTCGAAGACGAAGCAGTCCAGATCGTCCACCTTCTGCCTGCCCACGTACTCGATGTTGTAGGCCGGCAGCTCCGCCGTGGTCAGCACAAACGGATACCCCTGCTGGATGTCGTGCAGGTCGGTGGGCGTCATCAGAACCTGGTGCAGCGAGTTGGGCGGCGCTGACACCACTTTCTCCATCCGCTTTCCCATCGAGTCGAAGGTCACATCGTCCACTTCAAACCACTGGCCCGACACCTTGTGTGTGTCGTCGTCGATCTCGTCCAGCCGCGCCGTGCGCTGATACGTGTAGTGGTTCAGAGCCTCCTGGAACTCGGTCTCCTTGGCCGCAAACTGCTTGACAATCTCTTCGGCGGCGACCGTCGGCGGCGTCACGTCCATCCGCCCAAATCCCGCGTCCAGCGGCATCGGCGTAAAGCTGTCCTTGCCCTGCGCGTGCAGACCCAGCGCGCCGGCCATCGTGACCAGAAACAGAATCCAGACTTTCATCGGCGTAAACCAGACCTCCGCGAAGCTCTCCTCCGGCCAGCAAAAACGCCGAAAAAGACCCTCTCTCTCAAACATTAGACGCATTCCCGGCTCTTGGGGAGTCAGCTTCCGGTCAGATTGAAAGGTGTCGGCTTTGGTGGAACAGGCTCAGGAGGGGATTGAAGGGTACGGGCTTCAGCCCGTACATCGAACTCGCCAACTTGAACCGGGGCTTCAGCCCCTGAGGAAAGGCCATCTTGATTTGCCCCAAGTCCCCTCGCCACAACTCCGCTAAACGCGCCCCGCTCGGCCTCCGTAGAATTGAATCTGGATGACGTTTACCGAAAATTACGATGTCGTGGTCGTTGGCGCGGGACACGCCGGCTGCGAGGCCGCCATGGCCGCCGCGCGCATGGGCCTCAGAACCGCGCTCGTCACCATGAACCTCGACCTCATCGCCCAGATGAGCTGCAACCCCGCCATCGGCGGCGTGGCCAAGGGCCACCTCGTCCGCGAGGTCGATGCCCTGGGCGGCATCATGGGCCAGGTCGCCGACTCGGTCGGCATCCAGTTCCGCCTCCTCAACGCCTCCCGCGGCCCCGCCGTCTGGAGCCCCCGCGCCCAGTGCGACAAGCAGCTCTACCGCGTAAAAATGCGCGAGCTCCTCGAGTCCCAGCCCAACCTCCACATCCGCCAGGCCGAAGCCGTCGGCCTCGTAATAGAAGAAAGGGAACAGGGACCAGGGAGCAGGGAACAGGGAACAGGGAACAGGGAAGAGGATGCTGGATCAAGCAAGACCATGGATGCCCCGGGTCTCGATTTTGAGACCCGGGAAAGCTCGAAACCCAACCAGCCCCACCGAAGGGTCCTGGGCGTAAAACTCCGCGACGGCCGCCAGCTCACCGCAGGCGCAACCATCGTCACCACCGGAACCTTTCTCAACGGCCTCATCCACTGCGGCGAGGAGCGCTACTCCGCCGGCCGCTCCGGCGAGCCCGCCAGCGTCCTGCTCGGCGAGGCCCTTCGCGCTCTCGGGCTTCGGACTTGCAGACTCAAGACCGGCACACCCCCACGTCTTGACGGCCGCACCATCGACTGGTCCGCCTTTCAAGAGCAGCCCGGCGACACCGACCCCACACCCTTCAGCTTCCGCACCAAAGCCATCGCCCAGCCGCAGGTCAGTTGCCACATCGCCTTCACCACGCCCGAGACGCTGCGCATCATCCGCGACAACGTCCACCGCTCGGCCATGTACTCAGGCCGCATCGAAGGCATCGGCCCCCGCTACTGCCCCTCCATCGAAGACAAGATCGTCAAGTTCCCTGACAAGACACAGCACCAGTTCTTCCTAGAACCCGAGGGCCTCAATACCCACGAGGTCTACATCAACGGCATGTCCACCTCGCTGCCCGTTGAAGTCCAATGGCAGATCGTGCACTCCATTCCCGGCCTCGACAAAGCCGAGATCCTCCGCCCCGGCTACGCCATCGAGTACGACGCCATCGATGCCACCGAGCTCGACCGCACCCTGCGCCTCAAGACCATCGAGGGCCTCTACCTCGCCGGCCAGATCAACGGCACCAGCGGTTACGAGGAGGCAGCCTGCCAGGGGTTAATGGCCGGAATCAACGCCGCGCTATGGCTCAGGGCAGAGCCGCCCTTCACCATCGACCGCAGCGAGGGCTACACCGGAATCCTTATAGATGACCTCATCTCCAAGGGCACCAACGAGCCTTACCGCATGTTCACCTCGCGCGCCGAGTTCCGCCTCCACCTGCGCATCGACAACGCCGACCGCCGCCTCACACCCTACGGCCGCCGCCTCGGCCTCATCGACGACAGTGCCTGGGCAGAGTACGAACAAAGGCAGGCCCGCATGGAAGCCCTCGCAACCTTCCTCAACCTAACGAAAGTTGATCCAGAAAAACTCGAGCGTACCGCCCTGGGCCAGCTCACCGCCACCGCCGGCCTAACCTGGGCCCAGCTCCTCAAACGCCCCGAGGTCGGCATCGAAGCCCTGCTCCCCGCGCTCAGCGAAGACCTCGCAGGCAACCCGCTCCTCGCCGAGTTCGAAGCAGCCTCCGATCCCGTCGCGCGCGCCACTCGCCGCAACGAGGCCCGCGCCGTCGAAACCGGCTTCAAGTTCGCCGGCTATCTCGACCAGCAAAAGAAATCGATAGAGAAGCTCAAGGCCGCCGAATCCGTCGCCATCCCCGAGTGGCTCGACTACGGCATCATCAGCGGTCTCTCCCGCGAGATGCAGGAGACCCTCAAGCGGGTCCGCCCGGCCACTATCGGACAGGCCAGCCGCATCCCCGGCGTCACTCCGGCCGCGCTCGGCCTCGTGCACGTCTCCATCCGGCTTCAAAAACCGGCCGCGAGCCGCAACTGATCGACCCGCCACGGCAGGCGATACTCGTTTTCACCAGAAGTTTTTGAAATTCTTAGTTGTTCTTGCCGCCAAACAGAGGAATGTGGAACGGCTCAACCGTCCCCGCCGGTTTCTTCTTGCCCCCAGCATCCTCTCTCAGCGCGGTCCGCTGCGAGTTGATGCAAACCCAGCCCCCGTGCGCCCGCTCGAACACGTGCGTGAAGACGCCCTTCTCCTCCACCGTCGCCGAGTTTACCTTGTGGCGCAGCGTATAGGTGCCGTTGGCCACCGCGATATCGCCCAGCATCCGCACCGTGATTACCTTCTGCGTGAGCCACAGCGACTTGTCGTCGCCGGTAATCACCGACACAATCTGCTGGTTGCGCGTCGTAATATCGCCGTTGGCCGCCACATCCACGAATAGCGGCGAAAGCACGTTCTCCAGCGCGTACTGGTCGTGCTCGCTTACGGCCTTCGACCACTGGTCTTCGATCTTCTGGAACTGCGCCACCTCGGGGCTCGACGTCGTGGTCACGTTCGGCTGTGCGGCCTCGGGCTGGGACCCGGCGACCGCGGCCTGCGCTGCCACCAGCCGGCAGCTCAGGACCAAAACGACGATGCAGGCAAATATGCGTTTCATAGGCGCGCGAACTTCCTCCGGATCTCTAAGGACACCAGAAAAATCATACTCTTTCGACACGAATCTCCAGACGAAGAAAGCACAAATTTTCATCTCCGAATCGAAACTGCCTCCTGCATCCGTCCTGTGCAACGAAAAAAGGACCCGGCCTCAAGCCGGGTCCTTGGATTCTGTCCCCTGCAAACAACCGCGTTTTCAGGTGGAGAGAGACTGCAAACGTCCCGGCTCGTGGACCGTCACTACCGAGTCCTCGATCGTGATCCAGCCCTCTTTGCGGAACTGGCCCAGCGTACGGGTCACGGTCTCCCGCGTCGTACAGGTCATCGACGCCATCTCCTCGTGGGTCAGCAGCAGCGGAAAGCGGTATCCGCCCGATTCCGTGTGTTCGCCGATCTGGTGCGATAGCTCCATCAGCAGCCGCCCCAGCCGCATGGCCACCGTGTCCGACAGCGCGATCCGGCAGGCGTCTTGCAATGCGAAACGGTACTCCTGGCAGATGCACTGCACCGCCCGCATCTGCGCCTCCTTGTGGCTGCGCAAAAAGCCCAGGAAACGCTCCCGTTCCACAGGCCGAAGCTGCGCCATCGTCAGCGACTCGGCTGAAACCTCATACACGCCGTGCGAAAGCACCGCGTAGAGGCCCAGCATCGAGCCCGGACCCGCCACCCGCACAATCATCTGCTTGTCGTCGGAGCGGCCCGCGGTCAGCTTCAGGTAGCCGGCGCAAATCAAATAAAGACACCGCGCGTCCTCGCCCTGCGTGAACAGAGACGCCTGCGCCGGAAGGGAAATGGTGCTGGTGGCCAGCTCAAGATCAGCCAGAACCGCGCTGCCCAGCGAACAAAACCAGCCGGGACGCCGATTGGAGCAGGCTGCGCAACCGGCCGGAGCCGGGCGCGAACCATGTATCGGGCGCGAATGAGCAACTGCTGAAATCCCCGTATTCGCCATCGTCTTGCCTTTGTCCCAAGCCGTCGCCCCCGCCGGCTCAGAACCGGCCCGCCTCCGAATTCAAGTGGGGAGACAACCTTGCACTCTCTCCAGCGGGCCTGCTTTCCTAGAGTCTGCCGCACGTTTGAAGCCTCTGGATGTGATGGGCCTCACGTTTCTGCTCCTCCGCGAACCCCCTGTGACAAGGACTATTTCAGTCCACTTTTCCCATACAATGGAACCGCAACAAAACAAAACCCTCTCCCCGATGTGGAACGGGGCGCCTACTTAAGTGACGAACATCACCGCCCATCGTTTCCATGAAACTCTAATCTCTCGGGTAAGTAGTGATGCTCCGCACAAGCGGCATCTTGATCGAGGGACCAAAACGAATCAAGATGTGATGTGCACAGCAAGGTGGACTCTTATCATGATTAATCAAAGGCCTGTAACGCGACTGCCGATTTGTGCGGCTCCGGACCTGTGGCCGGGACTGCGTGTGTTCTTGATCCTGATGCTGGCCGTCGGCTTCCTCAGCGCAATGGCGCTGGCCGCTCCCGCTCCTCAAAGCAAGGCTGCCGCTCCGGCAGCAGCAGCGCTGCCCGCCGGGTATGTCGGCTCTGAAACCTGCGCCACTTGTCACGAGGCCGTGGCCAAGGGCTTCGAGAGCAATCCGCATACCAAGATGGCCCTCCAGCACGGCAGCGCCGGCGTCACCTGCGAGAACTGCCACGGCGCGGGTCAGGCCCACGTTGAGGGCGGCGGCGACGTCACCAAGATCTTCAACCCCGCCAAGCACTCCACGAAGGAAGTGAATGCGACCTGCGAAAAGTGCCACGCCGCGACGCATCCGAACTTCGACCGCTCGCCGCATGCCAAGGCCGATGTAGGCTGCTTGAGCTGCCACAGCGTCCACTCCCCGGGCAAGGGCACAGATAAGTTGCTTAAGGCCTCACAGCCGGCGCTCTGCTTCCAGTGCCACAACGACCAGAAGCCCCAGTTCAATATGCCCTTCCACCACAAGGTGAACGAGGGCGCGGTGAACTGCAGCGACTGCCACGATGTGCATGGAACCTTCGGGAACTCGAACCTTCGGTCGACTGCCGATCAGAACGCCATCTGCACCAAGTGCCACATGGAAAAGCGCGGACCGTTCATCTTTGAACATGCTCCGGTGAAGGGCGATGGCTGCCTCGCATGCCATACCCCCCACGGCTCGCAGAACGCCCGCCTGCTCAGCGCTCCCACTGTGGATGCAGTTTGCCGTCAGTGCCACTCGTCGGTGGTTGCCGGTTCGATGCACAACCTGAACGCGGCTGGCTCGAGCGATGTGACGCCCTGTATTGACTGCCACACTATGGTGCATGGCTCAAACCTCGATCGGTACCTGAAGCGTTAGTCGGAGTTCCGCCTGCCCGGAGGTGGAAGCCTCCGGCAGAGCGGGAATGCTGCCAACTGGTTTCAGAAACGACAAGCGACTTTAAGAAGTGAGGCATTCCAATGAAATATAGCTGCTTGACACGGCTACTGAGTGCTCGGAGCGCCCGCCTGGCTTTGATTGCCGCGGGACTGGCCATCGTTCTGTCGATGACCACGAGCCTCGCAGCGGCACAAGACCCTGCGAAGAGTACCAACACCATCTCCAGTGTCTTCTCCATTCCTGAGGGGTACACGGCGCATCATTCGATCGACGTAAACGGTCGTATGGCTGATGTAGTCGGCTCGGGCGCGATGTACGACACCATGGTTAACCTGCAATCCGGACCCCGCGTAAGCAGCGAGAGTCTCGATCTGCACAAGCTCGACTCCAACAAGAAGGCTCTCGTCGACAACGCCCGTATCTCCGGGTCCGGCTTTGGCGGCGATCCCTACAACTTCGTCAAACTCACCGCGGAACGAGGCAAGTTCTGGGAGTTCTCCGGTTCCTTCCGCCGCAATCGTCAGTACTTCGACTACGACCTGCTCGGAAACCCGAATATTCCCAAGGGCCTCAGCGTGGCCATCGGACCTTCCTCGGCGCCCACCGGCAGCTTCGCATGGCCGCAGGTGCAGCACTCCTCGTCGATGATCAACTCGGTCCGCCGCATGACCGACACACAGTTGACGCTCTTTCCGGTCTCGAAGATTACCATCCGCATCGGATACTCACAGAACGTCATGCAGGGCGCATCGCTGCTGCCTGCCCGCTCGGCCGGCATCATGAAGTACGCTCCGCTCCTCCAGCAGATGCAGCGCCACTCGAACGACCAGTACACGGCGGCTATCGATTGGAAGCCGTTCGCCCGCACTGTCGTCACCTACGAGCAGATCGTTCTCAAGAATAAGGAGAACAGCTCCTTCAATCTCGATCCGAATGGATTCCTCGCGCAGGAAGCCGACGGAACGCCGGTCTATCTGGGCAACTGGAACTTCACCTCAAACGGTTCCGCGACAGCGACGACTACCCTCACGCCCTACAGCAGCGCGGCTTGCAACAGCCCCGCCGTGGCCGGCCAGGCGTTCAGCGGTCTTTCGGCCTCTGGCGTGCCGATCATCGATCCCACCTGCGCCGTGATCACCAACTATTCCCGCACCAACCCCACCCGTACCACCATGCCGACCGAGACCCTGCGCCTCCAGTCGACCAGCATCAAGAACCTGGCCATCAACGGACAGGCAAGCTACAGCAATATCAGCCTGAACATGCCCAGCTATTTGGAGAGCATGTCGGGCCTGACCACCGGTACGACAGCGAGCCCCACGGCTCGCACCGAGTACTGGGCTGCCAGCGGCACGGGAAAGCGGCAGGTCTTCAACGCCGACTTCGGCCTTACCTGGCAGGTCGCGCCCAGCTTCACCCTCTCCGATCAGGTCAGCCTGATGTCGAGCAGGGAGCCCGGCTCCATCACGTACCCCAGCTACACCAGGTTAATGTTCGCTGCCGGTACAGCTTTAGCCAATCAGTCGGTCAACAACGGCACGCTGATCACGACCACGTGTTCGCCCAGCACGCCCGGCGGGCTCTGCCCGGCTCTTGCCACCACCGGTGTAGTCGGTTCAATGTCCGGCGTACTGGCCGGTACCTACCTCGGCACCACCAACGGCTTCTTCGGTGTAAACCAGATCACCAACACCGCAACCGCCGGCTGGACGGCCTCACCCAAACTGAGCCTCGCGCTCAGCTACCGTTACGGCAACCGAAACATCGGCCACAATACGGGCTTTTTGCCGGCCTATGCCGTTAACACCACGAACACTCCGGTGCGCGACGTGAAGGCGATCACCGAGCAGGCCGGCATCTTCAATGCCGCCTACCGTGTCAACGCCAACTGGGACATCAACGGGACCTGGGAAGTTGCCTACAACGACGAGTCCTACACAACCTCTACCCCGCGCCAGACCCGCCGTTACCGTGTGCACTCCAAGTTCCGTCCGGAAAAGTGGGCCACCATGACGGTAGCTTTCAGTGACGCGGAGAAGCGCAACAACACCAACGATACCGCCGCGGACATTCTTGCTGGCACCACCGTTTCTTACGGTCTGTTGCAGCACGAAGAGCGTACCCGCTCGGCAGGCTTCAGCGGCATGCTGACGCCGAACGAGCACTTCGCGATCGACTTCGATTACGCCTATGTCGACACCTACACGGCCACCAACACCTGCTACACAGGCCACGACACCAGCATGTTGATTGGCACCTCCAACACGGCTACCAGCGTCAGCCCGCTCTTTGCCGCGGCTGTTTCGCTCAACGCCAGCGGCGCGCCGCAGGTATGCAAGGCGCCTACGGCCACCAGCCCCAGCAACTTCTACGCTCGCATGTACGCCGACGCTCCCACTCAGTACGGTTCGGTGGGCGTGCTGGTCAGCCCCAACGACAAGGTGCAAGCCGGCATCGGCTACCGCGTCAACAGGGTTGCCGGTGAGCAGTTCTTCATCGATGCCCGCGACGTCAATGGCGCCATGGCCTCGAAGTACCAGACTCCCTACCTCAACGCCAGTTGGAAGGCTACGCCGGCGCTGACCTGGAAGGCCGAGTTCAACTACTACGGCTACGGCGAAGGCGGCCCCTCCGGTGCCAAGAATTGCACCCTGGATGCCGTCGGCAACCCCAACCTGGCTTCGGCCATCGTGCCCTGCGCAACCATCAGCGTTCCGACGGGCATGAATTCGGGAACGGCCGGCATGACCGCGCCCCGCGTCTTCCACGCCAACAACATCTCACTCGGTTTCCACTACGAGTTCTAAGTGAACCGCAACCTGGGCGGACCTGATCGATCATCGGGTCCGCCCATTCTTTTCCGCAACAAACAGATCGCCGGGTGGGTTTAACTCACCAGCAATCATCTGAGTGGCCGTCGGCCACGCAGACCGTGTTCTGCTCATCGAACACGCGCCAGGCGAACCCGCGGCAAGGAGTTGTGACTATGATCAGCAGGACCCAATTCGGATTGGCCCTGGCGGCGGCTCTTCTCATCGCCACCCCCGCGGTCTTCGCGCAATCTGCCGGCGAATCGGTCTACAAGACCAAGTGCAGCATGTGTCACGGCCTGCAAGGCACGCCAAACCCAGGCATCGCCAAGAATATGGGCACCAGGGCGGCCAGCGATCCCGCCGTCAAGGCTATGACCCAGGCCCAGATGATCGCCATCACCGCCGACGGCAAAGGCAAGATGCCGGCCTTCAAGGGCAAGCTCACCGACGCCCAGATCAAAGAATCGGTTGACTACTTCCGCTATTTTGCGAAATAAATGCGGACAGAGTCACACCAGCAGTCTGGCAGCGCATGTGGCTAAAGCGCGGGCCGGCAAACCATGCAGTGAAATGACCCGGAGCAGCCTGCAAACGGCGGCGGCGGGAATCCCCAAGGAGTCAATCGAATGACCAAGACCTTTCGTAATGCCGCCATCCTGGCGCTGGCCGTTTCCCTCGCTGGCGCAATGAGCTTCGCCCAGTCCGACGCCGTCTACAAGGCAAAGTGCCTCATGTGCCACGGCGCAACCGGCACCCCCAACCCCGCGCTCGTCAAGGCCATCGGCGTCAAGGCCGCCTCCGATCCCGATGTCAAGAAGCTCACCGTCCCTGAGATCGTCAAGGTCATCAAGTCCGGCAGCCCCAGCGGCAAGATGAAGGCCGTAGCCGGCCTCAGCGATGCCGATGCCACTGCCGCCGCCACCTACTTCAAGACCCTCGCCAAGTAAACCCGGGCGGGAATCTGCTGACCGCGGCCCGCCTCCTTTGGCGGGCCGTTCCATCTAAAACGGATTCGGTGCATCAAGCCCCGTTCCATACACTTTCTTGAGGGAGGGCAGCGTGCCTTCATTTCAGAACCTTCGTGAACACTGGCTGAGACCGGCGTTGTTCTTCGGCAACAACCCCACCAGCCTGGCCGGCGGCGCCATCACCACGGCCTCCGCCGTCACCATGATCGCCTATTGGCTCGTCGAGATCTTCGGAGTCGCGGGCCAGAACCCCTATCTGGGCATCATCTTCCTCTTCATCCTTCCCGCGCTGTTCATCGTCGGACTGGTGCTCATCCCGCTCGGCGTCTACATGCGCCGCAAAAAGCTGCTTGCGGCCGGCCTCATTCCCTCCGTCTATCCCCGTGTCGACTTCAACGACCCCATCTTCCGCCACGGCGTCGATATCGTCCTCATCGCCACGGTTCTCAACCTCATCGTGGTGGCATGGGCCAGCTACAAGGGCGCGGCATACATGGATTCGCCTGAGTTCTGCGGCCAGTCCTGCCACGTCATGAACCCCGAGCTGACCGCATACCGCATCGCAGCCCACTCCCACGTGGCCTGCGTCGAGTGCCACATCGGCTCCGGCGTCCAGGCCTACTTCAGCGCCAAGATCAACGGAACCAAGCAGATGGTCGAGGTCGCCACGCACCCATTCGCAGGCCTCGCTCCCAAGCTCATTCCCAACTACCCCATGCCCATTCCCTCGCCGGTCACCAGCCTCCGCCCGGCGCGCTACACCTGCGAGGGCTGCCATACGCCCACGCGCTTTGACGGCGACAAACTCCTCGTCAAATCCTCCTTTGCCGACGATGAAAAGAACTCCGAAAGCCAGAGTGTACTCATCCTCCACCTAGGCGGCGTCGACTCGCTTTCCCACCTGACCGGAATCCACGGCATCCATCTCGGCCACATCGAGTACATCGCCACCGATCCCACCCGCACCACTATCCCCTGGGTTCAGCGCAACAACCCGGACGGCACCCAGAGCACATATGTCCTCTCGGCGCTCAACGGCGCCCAGCCCCAGGGCGAACGGCGCACCATGGATTGCATCGACTGCCACAACCGCGCGGCCCACACCTTTGTCACCGCCGAGGAAGCCATCAACAGCGCCATGGCCGTCGGCGCAATCAGCCCCGACCTGCCTTTCGTCCACAAACAGGGCCTCGAACTCCTCAAGGTCAACTACTCCGACGAAGGCCAGGCCCGCTCTCAGATCACCTCCAAGCTCCAGGCCTTCTACGCCGCCAACTACCCGAGCCTGCTCAGCTCCAAGGCGCAGCTCGTCAAAGCCGCGGGTGACGAACTCTACCTCCTCTGGAGCCAAAACGTATTCCCCTACATGAACATGACTTGGGGAACCCATCCCAACCACATCGGCCACCAGGACTACCCCGGCTGCTTCCGCTGCCACGACGGCGACCATGTGACCAAGGATGCCAAGAGCATCACGCAGGACTGCTCGGCCTGCCACAACCTGCTCGCCGTCGAAGAGGCCAAGCCAAAGGTCCTCTCCGACCTCGGCATTCAGCAGTAACGTTCAAGCAGCAGAATCTCTCCCCGGTGCCCAACAGGCCTCCGGGGAGAGCCATTTTCAGGCCAATATGCGCGCCGGCCCAGCCCTCCACAGCTCCACCGCAAGAATTCCGTATCTCCTTTGCCCCTCTCGTTCTACAATCAGGCGAAGCACGCGTATGGGTGAGCGCACCGCCCCCAAAAGGGGTAGGTGCAAAGCGTTGTCTGGCGGCGCAATATAGGACGAGACCCTATTGGGCTCCCTGGAACGCAAACGCATGCGCCGGCTCGGTTGCGCGGCAATAGACCATGAAAAATACTCAAAGCCCGGGACGGATCGCGATGCTTCTCCTGGCCTGCCTGGCTCCGGCCATGGCTCAGGCCCAGACTCATGCAAATCTCAGCTCGCGTCTGGCCGGCGACTGGCGCACCAGCGCTCCGATCTCCATCGGCGGCGTCGCGCCGATCGTCCAGCAGGGAAGCGACCAGGGCCCCGCTGCCGCCAGCCAGCCGCTCGGCAGGATGATCCTGCTCCTGGCTCCCTCGGCAACCCAGCAGGCGGCTCTTAGCGCGCAGCTCGCAGCTCTCACTGACCCATCCTCGTCCCAGTACCATCGCTGGCTTACTCCCCAGCAGTTCGCCGCATACTACGCAAACTCGACATCCGACGTTGCCGCTGTCGTCTCCTGGCTTGAGGCTCAGGGATTTCAAGTCGCGCCGCTGCCCGCGGGCCGCGGATGGATCGAGTTCTCAGGAACCGTAGCCCAGGCCGAGCAGGCCTTCTCCGCTCAGGTTCACAACGTAGCCGGCGCAGGCCTTGCTCCGCGCCCGGTCCTCATGGGCAGCATCTCTGTTCCCTCCGCCCTGCGTCCTGTCATCGCCGGTCTGGTCTCGCTCGATGGCGTCCTCTCCACGGCCGCCCTCACGCCGCCTCAGCAATTGAACTCGTCCGCGCAGGCCCTCACCCCCGCCCAGCTTGCTAGGCTCCTCGACCTCCAGCCACTGGCGGACGCGGGCATCGGCGGCGCAGGCCAGTCCATCGCCATCGCCTCGCGCAGCAATCTCAACCCTGCTGACGTAGCCGCCTTCCGTGCCGCCTACGGCCTCCCCGCCGCCTCCTTTGCAATCTCCCTGGACGGCCCCAATCCCGGCCTGGCATCCGACCAGCCGCTGGCCACTCTCGCCGCATCCTGGGCCGGAGCCGCAGCCCCCGGCGCAAACATCGTTCTCGTCCCCGCCGCCACCACTCCGGCAACCGACGGCCTCGACCTCTCCCTCGCCGCCATCGTCGATCGCCAGCTCGCCTCCACGGTAGCCATTGCTTACTCCTCCTGTGAAGCCGGCATGAGCGCCGCGCACCAGGCCTTCTACTCTGCGCTCTACCAGCAGGCAGCCGCTGAAGGCATCACCATCGTCACCGCCTCCGGAGACGCCGGCCCCGCCGCCTGCGCACAGCCTGCTCTCGGACCCGTCACCACCGGCTTCGGCGTCAACGCCCTCGCCGCCACCCCTTGGAACACCGTTGTCGGCGTCGCTGCCCCGGCCGCGGACGGTACCGCCACTTTCCTCGCCTGGTCCCAGCGCACCTCCGCCGATCCGGCCTATGCCGGCGGTGGCGGACTCAGCTCCCTCTACAGGCAGCCCACTTGGCAGCCGGCCCCACAAAGCGTCTCTGACGCCGCCCCCGGCGCTCCCGGGCGCATGATGCCCGACCTCAGCCTGCCCACGGCCCTCGACGCTGTCTCCCCCGGCCTCGTTTTCTGCCTCAGCGCAACCGCTGACGCCAACTCCGCCTGCACTCTCATGCGCTCGGGCGGCAGCGGCGTCGCGGCCAGCCTCTTTGCCGGCATCGCCGCTCTTCGCGCGCAGAAATTCGGCGCGCAGGGCAACCTCGCTCCAAGCCTCTACCAGTTCAGCACCCGCCCCGGCATCTTTCATGACGTAGAACTTGGCAGCGCCCAACTCGCCTGCGCCCCGGGCACCGCCGGATGCGGCACCGGCAATCAGATCGGTTTTGCGGCCGCCTCCGGCTACGATCTCGCAACCGGACTCGGTGTTCCCATCGCATCGGCTCTCGTTCAGGCCCAGCCCATGGGCGGCGGCAGCACACCCGCATCTGTCATCAACCTGATTGCAACCGGCCAGACCATCAACCCCTCCGGATCGGTAGTCCTCTCCGCAGAGGTGGATGGCTCCGGCGGAATCGCCCCCACCGGCACCATCACCTTCTACGACAACTCCACCAGCGGCAACATCATCACCATCTCCCTCACCCCGAACGGCGGCAGCGCCACTTCCACCGCCACACAGACCGTCACCGGCGCTCTCACCCAGGGCTCGCACGACATCGTCGCGGAGTACAGCGGCGATTCCACCTACCAGTCCACGAACTCCACTGCTGTAACCGTCAACTCTCAGCCCAGCAGCACCACAATCGCCGTTACCCCTGCCACTAGCAATCCCAGCGGCGGCAGCTCGTTGATCGTCACGGCCGTGGTCTCCTCGGCGAACGCCGGCGCAGGAGCGCTTGCCCCCTCCGGCAACGTGACCTTCACCATCGACGGCGCAAGCCAGGGCTCATCGCACCTTGTCGCCGGTCTGGCCTCGGGCGCGCAAACCAACTCCAGCACCAGCATCTCCATCAACGTTCCCTACGGAGCCGGTTCGCACACCATCGGCGCAACCTATAACGGCGACACCAACTACACCGCCTCCCCAACCTCGACTGCCTCCATCACCGTAGGCACCAGCACCCCCACCGTCACCCTCGGCCTCTCCTCAACCAATCCCGGCGTCGGCACCAACGTCACCCTCACGGCCACCATCGCGCCTCCGGGCAGCGGAGCCCCCGCGCCCACCGGCACGGTCAGCTTCCTCCTCAACGGAACACCGGTAGCAACCGGCAACGCCATCACCAGCAGCGGAACGACCACGGCCAGCACCACCATCGTTGCCCCGTCCATCGGCGTCTACTCCGTGCAGGCCACCTATCCCGGCGACGCGAACTACAACAGCGTCAGCTCCAACATCGTCACCCTCAACGTCGGCCAGGTCACCACGTCCCTCGCCGTTACGCCCTCCACATCCACGCCCGCCATCGGCGCTACGTTCCAGGTCACCGCCAAGCTCACGCCCGTCGCCTCCAGCTCCAACATTGCCACCGGCACGGTCATCTTCACCGTCGACGGCACCTCGGTAGCCACCGCCAGCCTCACCGGCGGAACCACCGCGACCGCGCAGATCTCCATCGCCTCGGCCGGCACGCACCAGCTTGCGGCCACCTACGGCGGAGACACGAACTTTGCCGCCTCGGCTGCTCCTCCCGTCACGCTCACCGTCGCCAAGACCCCCACTGCCACCGTCGCCACGCCTTCCACCACTACGCCGGCGCTGGGCAGCACGCTCACGGTGAACTCCACCATCACGCCCACGGCCTACGCCTCCTCCGACCCCACCGGAACCGTCACCTTCACCCTCGACGGCGCACAGCAAGGCACTCCGGCGGTCGTTCCCGGCGCGCCTTCCACCTCCGGCATCAGCTTCACCGTCACCTCCGCGGGAAACCACACGGTGCAGGCCGCCTACAGCGGAGACACCAACTACGCCGCGTCCACATCCTCGGCGGTCACGCTCACGGTGCCAAAGCCGGCCACCACCCTCGTCATGGTGCCCACCACCACCGCGCCCTCTGACGCCTCTTCGCTCTCTGTCACCCTGACGCTCACCCCGTCGGGCTCGGGCACAGTCAATCCCACCGGCACCATCACCCTCACTCTCGACTCCACCACCGTAGCCACTGGCGTAGTGAGCGGCGCAACGCCGGTTATCATGGTTCTCTCATTCGTCGTCCCCTCGGCGGGCAACCACTCGCTCACCGCCGCCTACACGGGCGACAACAACTACGCGGCCACCACATCGAGCACCGTTGCCCTCAACGTCCTCAAGAGCACGCCGTCCATCACGGTAGTTCCCGCCAGCACGTCCCCCGCGGCCGGCAGCACTCTGCAAATCACCGCGCAGATCAGCCCCGCCAACTCCGGCGCAACCCTGCCCACCGGCACGGTCAACTTCTTCATCGACGGCAACCAGGTTGGAACCAGCTCGGTCATCTCCGGTGCGCCTGCCACGGCCACGCTCTCCATCACATCGCCCAGCGTCGGCCTGCACCTCATCACAGCTACCTATGGCGGCGACACCAACTACAACAACTCCAGTTCCACCTCGGTCACCATCAACGTGATCAAGGCCAACACCACCATCGCCGTCACTCCGGCCAGCAGTTCGCCCACGCCCAACTCCAGCATGCAGGTCACTGCCACCATCACCGCCAGCGTGACCGGCTCCGTCATCCCCACCGGCACGGTCAGCTTCACCATGGACGGCGTCCCCAACGGCACAGCAGCGGTCAGCGGCGGCACCACCGCCACCGTCACCGTGAGCGTTCCCACCACCGGCATTCACACCCTCCAGGCCAGCTACAGCGGCGACACCAACTTCAACGGCTCCTCCTCTTCCATCGCCACCTACACCGTCGCCAAGACCGCCACCGCCACCGTCGTCATTCCCGCCACCACCACTCCGGCCCTTGGCGCAACGCTTCAGGTCACCGCCAACGTCTCCACCTCCGCGCCGCTCGCAAACCTGCCCACCGGCAGTGTCACCTTCACCGTGGATGGAATCGCCGCCGCCACCCAGGCCCTCATCGCTGGTTCGCCCTCGACCGCTACCGTCACCCTCCCTGCCATGACGCCCGGTCCGCACGCCATCGCGGCCGCCTACGCCGGTGACACGTACTACACCGCCTCGACCGCCACCGCCGTCTCCGTGACCGTGCCCAAGGCCGCCACCTCCATGACGGTGACCCCGGCCACCATCACGCCCCCCGGCGGCAGCACTCTCGCGGTCTCGGCCAGCATCGTCCCCACCGCGCTCACCAGCACCCTGCCCACCGGCACCGTGAGCTTCACTCTCGACGGAACCGCGGTCGCCAGCTCCGCAGTCGTATCCGGCAACCCGGCCACTGCAACGGCCAACATCAACCAGATGGTCCCGGGCTCGCACCAGCTAGCCGCCTCCTACAGCGGAGACACCTACTACGCCGCCTCCACGGCCCAGCCCGTCGTACTCACTGTCTCCAAGAGCCCCAGCACCACCACGCTCAGCCCGTCGTCCACCACTCCCACCGGAGGCCAGTCCTTCCCAGTCACGGTCAACGTCACTTCCACCAGCCCCTCCACGGCCTTGCCCTCGGGCTCTGTCACCGTCGCCATGGACGGAGTGAACGTCGCCACCGGAACCCTGCTCGCCGGCTCTCCTTCGATCGCCACCGTCACCATCCCGCTCATTAACGCCGGCACGCACATCCTCACCGCCACTTACGCCGGAGACACCTTCTACACGGGCTCCAACTCCACCACCGTCATCGTCATCGTCACCAAGGGCGGCACCACCACCTCCGTCACCGCCACGCCGGCCACACTCACCGCCGGCACGTCGGAGTCGCTTACCGCCACCCTCGCTCCCGCCAACCTCACCGTTGGCGCAACCTACACCATCACCGGCTCCGTCACCTTCTACGACGGAACCGCGCTGCTCGGCGTCGCCTCGGTCGTCAAGAACTCGGCCACCCTCAACGGCCTCGCCATGGCCGTCAACGTCAACCACAACATCACAGCCGTCTACGGCGGAGACGCCAACTGGCTGGGCAGCACCTCGGCGATTCTCCCTCTTGACGCCACCACGGCCCCCGACCTCGTCGTCCTAAAGTCCAACTACTCCATCGCGCCTCCCGGGGCAGCCGTCATCCTCACCGCCACCGTCACGCCCACCGTCTCCTCACCCACCACCTCCACCGCCTATCCTTCCGGCACTGTCGTCTTCTACAGCGGAACCACCACCATCGGCAGCGCCACCCTGGTCGCCCAGAAGGACTCGCTTAACTACTCCTCCCTCGCCACTCTCTCCGTCACCAATCTGCCCGGCGGCGTCGATACCATCTCCGCCATCTATCAGGGCGATCTCAACTACGACGTAGCCCCCTCCAACACCCTCACCATCACCGTCCAGAACTTCACCGTCACCCCCTCGGCATCGAACTCCATCACCAACCTCACCATCGTCAGGGGAAGCTCCGGCGCGCTCTCCTTCGACATCACCGGCTACGGTGGATTCACCTCCCAGATCCAGGTCGTCTGCCAGGTACCCACGCAAGACAACATGACCTGCACGCCCAGCCCGCAGACCGTCTCGCCGCCCTCCACCGTCACCTTCGTCGTGCAGACCTTCACCACGGCCGCTATGGAATCGGCACCCGCGCCCATCTGGCCCCGCGCCGCCGGCGGCGCAGCCCTTGCCGGACTCCTCTTCTTCCTGCTCCCCTGCGGCCGCCGCGCACGCACCTTCCTAAGCGCAGGCACACGTCGCACCCTGGTTCTGCTGCTCATGCTGGCAGGCCTGGCCGGCGCGGGAATCGGCTGCACCAGCACCTCCGCCATCACGTCCGGCACCGGCGCAACCCCGCTAGGAGTAGCCACCCTGAAGGTAATAGCCCAGGCCAACGTAGACGCCACAACGGTAAGCCAGGTAGCCTACTTCACCGTCAACGTCGTCACGCAGTAAACGGGCAAATTAGTCCGGCGAATGGCCGCGGGTCAAAGGCAAGCAAACCAACCACAAACCATGGGTGCCCACGTCTCGACTCTGAGACATGGGAGACAACGATCCTCTACCTTGCCCACATCCCCGCTCCCAAAGGGAGCGAATGAAAATAGCCCCGGGCGAAGCCCGGGGAACCAGACCCGAAAAAGATTACCGCTGTCCTGTAGGGACGGCGTGAGTCTTGCCTCAAGGTTGTTGTGAGTTATTGGCTGGGCGGATAGCCGCGCGCCCCATCCTTGCGCCGCAAGGGTGGGAACCACTACAGCCCATCAGCCACCAACCGGCAGCCAAGCTCCCCGGAGAAGCACAAAAAATCCAAACCAGCCACCCAAAGATTGCCGATAATTTCCCGCCCCCGCGTATCCTGAAACTACCGCCACTTCCACTCACCGGAGGCCGCAAAACCGAGCGCGATATAAGTCCTTTAGATTCGGCACTTATAAAATTACCGCCCGCAACTCTTTTATATTCATACTCTTACAAAAATCAGCCAAAATTTCGCATATTCCATATAAACCGCTTTTATTCATACACTTGCAAGCAGCCAGCTCCCCGGACAGCCGCCCCGTCACACCTCCGGCTCCTCCTCTGCCTCCGCCGCCAATGCCAGGGTCAACTCCTCGCCATCGGCCATCTCCACCAGCTTCGCCGGCAGCGCCTTCGTCGTCTTCACCCCCAGCTCCCGCAGCATCTCCACCTGCCGCACCAGGTTTCCCCGTCCCTCGCTCAGCTTCTTCATCGCCTGCCCGTAGCTCGCATCGGCCGCGCGCAGGTTCTTGCCCACGGCCTCAAGATCGCTCACAAAGTTCACAAACTTGTCGTAGAGCTCCGAACCCCGCGCCATCACTTCCTTCACATTCCTCGCCTGCGACTCCTGCTGCCAAAGCACGTTCACAATGCGAATGATGTAGAGCAGCGTCGTCGGCCCAACCAGCAGAATCCCGCGCTCGTAGGCGTCGGACCACAACCCGGCATCGTTGCCCAGCGCCAGCAGAAACGCCGGCTCAATCGGCACAAACAGCACCACAAAGTCCGGAGTCTCCAATCCCGGCAGCCGGTCGTATCCAGCCTTGCTCAGGTTCATCACGTGCCCGCGCAAACTCGCCAGATGCAGCTTCAGCGCCGCCGCCCGAGCCTCCTCCGTAGCCGCCCCAACGTACTCCGTATAAGCCGTCAGCGAAACCTTCGAGTCAATCACCAGGTTTCTTCCGCCCGGCAGAAACACAATCACGTCCGTCCGCGCCGTCCGCGTCCGCTCCCCGTCCTCAATCCCCGTAAAGCTCTGCTGGAAGCTGTACTGCGTGCCCTCCCGCAGCCCCGCCTTCTCCAGCAGATCGCGCAGAATAAACTCGCCCCAGTCGCCCTGTGCCTTCGCCGACCCCTTCAGCGCCAGCGTCAGATTCTCCGCCTTCTCGCTCATCTGCCGGCTCTGCTCGGCCAGCACTCCAACCATCCCGCGCAGTTCCGCCACTCCGGTCTTAGAGTCCGTCTGCGCCGCTTCCACCTTCGCGCGGAACTCCCCGATCTGCACCTTCAGCGGATCGAGCAGCGTCCCCAACTCCTTCTTGCTGCCCTCGGCAAACGTCTGCGCATTCGCTTTCAGAATCTCCGCGCCCACCGCCTGGAACTGCAAGGTGAGAGTCTTCCTCGCTTCTTCCAGCAGCGCCAGCTTCTCTGCGTCCGTGCGCAGTGCGGCCTCCAGCTCTCCAATGCGCGCCGCGGCCTTGCGCTCGGCCTCGATCCGGCCCTGCATCTCCGCGCGCAGCCCCTCGCGCTCGCCCAGCATCTGCGCAATCGTAGCGGCCCGCTCGGCGGCAACCGCCTCAAACCCCGCCCGCGCCCCGGACTCCTGCCGCAATCTCTCGATCTCAGCCCGAGCCGCTGCCATCTCCCGGCCCCGCAGCCAGAACCCCGCAATCGCCCCAACCAACAGCCCTGCTAAAGTGCAAATCAGTATCGCCGCCATCGTTCCCCCGCCTCAATTCCTATTCGCCTAATGTACGCCTGAAGGCCTGTGAATCCTTCTCAAATTTCAGCCTCCGGCACCACCCCGCCCACTCTCTCCGCTTATTCCAGTCCCATCAACCGTTTCCCACTTCTCCGGCGGCTTTACACACCCTCTCCGGCCCGATAGACTTAAAGCTTCGGGACCGGATACGTTTTTCTTTGCGCGCCGGTTGTACTCGCCCGGCCTCAACAGGTATCGTTAGGCTCGCGGGGGCAGGATCGCTGTTGTTTCCCCGAAATGTCCCTATCTTTTGAAATCATTGAGGAGAAGCACGCATGGCCGTTGAAGAAAAAGTGAAGCAGATTATCGTCGAGCAGCTTCAGGTGGACGAGGCTGAAGTTACCCCCGGTGCCAGCTTCCAGGAAGACCTGGGTGCCGATTCGCTCGACGTCGTCGAGCTCGTGATGCAGTTCGAAGAGGCCTTTGACATCGAGATTCCCGACGAGGACGCCGAGAAGATCAAGACCGTCAAGGACGCCATCGAGTACATCGAGAAGCACGCGAAAGGCGGCAAGTAAGGCTTGAGCCACCGAGAACCCAACGGATCGGGCCGCAGAGTTGTCGTCACCGGCATTGGCCTTTTGTGCGGACTGGGAAACACGGCGCCTGAGATATGGGGTCAGTTGCTCGCTGGCGCGAGCGGCATGGCTCCCATTCAGGGCTTTGACACCACCGGTTTTTCCACCACCTTCGCAGCCGAAGTCAAAAACTTCGACCCGCTCAACTTTGTCGACAAGAAGGAAGCGCGCAAGATGGGGCGCTTCATTCACTATGCCTTCGCCGCCGTGCACGAGGCGTTGACGCAGTCCGGACTAGAGATCAACGACTCGAACTCCGAACGCATCGGAGTCCTCATCGGCTCCGGCATCGGCGGCTTCGAGGTCATCGAACGCGAACACACAGCCCTCATGCAGGGTGGCCCCCGCAAGGTGTCGCCCTTCTTTATTCCGGCGGCCATCGTCAACATGGCGGCCGGTCAAATCAGCATTCGCTACGGCGCAAAAGGTCCCATCTCCGCCACTGCCACGGCATGCGCCACCAGCGCCAACGCCATCGGCGACTCCGCGCGCATGATCCTGCACGGTGACGCGGATGTCATGATCGCCGGCGGCAGCGAGGCTGCGGTCACTCCCTTGTCGGTGGGCGGTTTCGCCGCGCTGCGCGCGCTTTCCTCGCGCAACGACGATCCTACCCATGCCAGCCGCCCCTTTGACAAGGATCGCGACGGCTTCGTCATCGGCGAAGGCGCGGGCATCCTCATCCTGGAAGAGCTGGAGCACGCCCGGGCGCGCGGCGCAAAGATCCTGGCCGAGATCATCGGCTACGGAATGAGCGCGGACGCCTATCACATGACCGGAATCGCCCCCGAGGGCCAGGGTGCTCAACGCGCCATGCGAGCGGCGCTCAAGGACGCAGGCGTCGATCCCAGCCAGGTGGGCCACGTCAACGCCCACGCCACCTCCACTCCGGCCGGCGACGGCAACGAGTCCCAGGCCATCGAAGCGGTATTCGGTGAGCAGGCCACCAGCGGCAGGCTCAAGATCTCCGGCACCAAGTCCATGACCGGCCACCTGCTCGGCGGCGCAGGCGGACTCGAGGCAGGCATCACCATTCTCTCCTTGATCAACCAGATCCTGCCGCCCACCATCAACCTCGACAATGTCGATCCCGAGTGCCGCCTGGACTACGTAGCCAACAAGGCCCAGGCCCACACCTTCGATATCGCGCTGTCGAACTCCTTCGGCTTCGGCGGAATCAACGCCAGCATCCTCTTCCGCCGCTGGACCGAGTAGGGCAGGGAACTAAAAAAACAAAAGCCGCTCCCGGCCCCGCCGTGAGCGGCTTTCTGCATTTGCGCCGCGCAAGAGTTCTTGCTTCCCCAGCGATCTCAGGAACCAAAAGGAGGCACTGCCGATGAGCAAACGCAAGCGCATCTTCTGGGCAATCGTAATCGTTGTGGGCGCCGTGCTCTTCTACCGCTACCACCACCGCAACCCTGAGTCCTTCACCGCTTACAAGGCTCTGGAGTCCATCACTCCCGACTCGCTCGTCACCGTCTGTGGCAACCCGCAAGACCAGTCCAAAGGCGTCGTCGTCGAAGACGACGGCATCCGCGACCTGCGCTATCGCGATAACGCCGGCAACCCCATCGTCTTCCGCTTCATCTCCGACGACGGCGAAAACTGGCATGGCTTCGGCGCATGGGAGAACGTCAGCGCTCCGGAAACCTTGGGCACGCCGGTCGATGCCGATGAAGCCGCCCGCCGCCTGCCTTGCTCTCTCAAGAGCGCCCCGGAGTCCTCAGCAATCGCATCGCCGTCACCCGCCTCTGCACTGGCCGCCATCCTCCTCGGCCAGGAGATCGTTATTCCCCACCCAGCCCCTCCGCCCACCCCCTTTCCAACCCCGATGCCCACGCCGCAACCTCTGCCCAACCCCACCCCGCTTCCATCGCCCACGCCTCTTCCGCATTTCACCCCGCTCCCCGGCCCCTCGCCGCTGCCGGGCGGCGGCGCGCCCCGGCCCAGCGGCGGCGATGAGCCCGAAGACAGCGGCGGCGGTGGAGAAGGCGGCGGCGGATCCCAGTCCCGCGGCATGCCCGCAATCATCCCCTGTCCGCCCGACGCCGATCCCTGCAAGGTACTCGACTACGCTGAATTCGCATTTGAGATGAACCAGGCCATCCAGGCCGAGCGCGAGAACAACTTCGAAAAGGCCATGGACATCGTTAAGCGCCATGGTGTGCTCGTCGTCCAGCTTCCCGACCTCGAGCTGAACCGCGTCCAGGTCGTCAAAGCCGTCTTCCAGCTTGAGGCCAAAGTTATCAACGCGGTTGCGGCCCAACTGCGCGCGGACGTCGCCAAGCTCCAGCCCTTCCCGCAGGAGACCGCCGAGCAGAAGGCGCAGAAGATGGCCGTCGTCGAGCAGGACGATCGCGCCATGCGGCAAACCTGGCGTCAGGCCGTTGAAGACAGCCGTCCAACCCGCGCGCAACTAGCCGAAGAAAGTGCAGAGGCTCATCAAGAGGCCCGGGAAGAGCGCGAGTCCCGCTCCATGAGCTTCCACAGCGAGGCCTATAACCAGCTCGTTAGCATTCACATGTCCGGCAACTGGCCGTAGTCCCGGCGTCCTACCGGAACGCCCCCTGAACCCACTCCACAAAGCAGCGCCGGAACGAGGGCCAGCCGTGAACTCCGTCTGTGGCGAATGTTGTTACGCGATAGCCGCGCTTGGCAGCTTCCTCGCCCAGCTTTTTCGAGGCCGACATCGAAGCATCGTTCCTTCCGTCACCGAGGAAGAAACGGATCACCTTCACATTCGCAGGATCGTCGAAGCGCCCCGGATACTGCTTCATTAAAGCGTCGAAGCGGTCGGGATCGGTTCCGCCGCTCACAAAGAAGACCGTGCCGAACTTGCCCAGCGTCGGCCATACGACGTCGGGAAGCATGCCGCGTCCCACGCCAAGCCCGCCCATGGCGCGGTTGGCAGCTCCCGGCAGCGTGCGGTAGTGGCTCTCCACATACGGAAGCACATCCTCTGCCAGGTCTCTGGCAAACAGCTCGTCATTATCCTGCGACCGCCCCTGAGGTACCGGCGGACCCAGCGCATACAGGCTTGGCATCACCACGATCATCGGCTTGGCCTTGCCCTGGGCGATCAGGTTGTCCAGAGCAAAGTTCACCCGGCCGATATCCTCCCAGCCGAAGTCCTCTTCGCCGCCGCCATGGAAGAGGTACGTCACCGGATAGTGTGCCTTGCTGCTGTCGTATCCCGGCGGAAGGTAGATGTGCATGCGGCGTTCCCGCCCCAGCGTCTTCGACGCGTAGTAGACCACGCGCACCTCGCCGTGCGGTACCGGCTTGCGCTCGTAGACCTCCGACTCGGGGCCGGGAACTGAAAACATGCTCTGGACCGGCGGGTTCCCAGGCTTGATCCAGCCATTCACCGGGTCGGGGAAGCGAACCCCATCCACTGTGAAGATATAGCTGTACACATCGCTCGGCAAAGGATCGGTTTTAAACGACCACACGCCGTCCTCGCCCTTCACCATCTTCCCGGGCTGACCGCCATAGTCGCCTGATACCGTCACCTCGCTCGCCTTGGGCGCGCGCAGCCGGAACACCACGCTGTGATCGGAGAGAACCTCGGGCGATACAACCGCGGGCAGCGTGGCTGGCCGGGGATTCTGAGCTGGGGACTGGGCTACCGCCGATACAGCAGAAAGCAATGCAATCAACGCAAATATTCGCATGGAGGCATAGTACTCCAATCCCACCCACTCCTACAGCCAGTTCACATTGTGTGCCGAACAATCATTGGATTCCGGAGTAATTACGCCATCGGCAGAAAAATCGTCCTCCGCCCGGCCCGGCAGCAGACGCTGGTCCAGGCTCAGGAGCCGCGATAAAAACCGCCTTCAACCAAACGCGCCCCTCGTTCGTCTACTGAATCAGCACACTCCGCTGTTGCTGCGCGGGGGTGTACATTACTCTGGTCTAACGTATCGTCATGCTGACGGGCTTGGCTGTGCGCGCTGTATCAACCTGGCTCTACTGAGGTATGTTTCGGGGTCGGCCGGAACTTCTTCGAAAGGGGATCTTCCGTGCTTAATCGATCGATTCTGGGACGTGCCTGTGCCACGCT